>FWWL01003055.1_pt1 | contig 31963 bp, 19 predicted proteins | sample 2228331 | NCBI WGS metagenome assembly FWWL01 (sample SAMEA103939775, study PRJEB20133) | metagenome
TAAGGTTTGGGAAAATGTCCCTACTTCCTATGCATGTTTCCGAGTTATAGGTGAATATGAGGACCCCATTTCATTAACTACACCTGATATACTTCCGACAATATCTATGTATGTTACTACTGCAGATGTGTATGGAGAAAATACTGAACCGGACCCGGAAAGTGTAGATGTTGGAGGAGGAATATTAGGTGTTACATTAACGCTGTTTACTGTAACCGATTCAGTATATGAACACAATGGACAGATATATCCTATCTCGGGTGGAACTATTATTGACCGTGATATTGTTGTATCTGCATCAGCGCATAGAACTCTCCCTTCTTCATCTGATGAACCATTAGCAGACCTAGTGGGAACATTGGTTCATGAATTGGGACATTTCCTTGGGTTAGACCATACACCGTTAAATAATTTAAGAGGGGTAAAATTGAATCCAGAGGATGAACTACCTTCTTATCTAATAGAGACACCGGTAGTTTGGATGACTATGCCTGATGGCGTTCCCAAATATATCGGGGCAACTCCGACAATGTTTCCCATCTACTTTGAGGTGGAATTGCCGAATGGGCAGAGAGAAGATGGAGGGAAAGACCTTGCACCGGATGATATATCCGGAATTTCCTGGTTATATCCACGCGGAGCTCAAGAAAATTTCTTTGATATCAGACATGAAGCAAGAAGTAGAACACGCAGAGGTTCAGGGTTGCCCTCAATTCCTCTTCCAGGTGGACATGTAGTGGCATGGGCAGATGTAGATAATGACCCTAATACTCCCCGAGTTCCTTTGTTTAGTACACTGGTAGGACTATATGAGCCTCTAATTAACAAGCAACTTCAAGGAAAGTTTAATTTGATTGGTTTATGGAAGACATTAGAAGTGCCCGGTAAATATGGCGAGTTATTTACTCCATCTTATACGATTACCCTGAATGCTCTTAATGGGACAGGGCTGGAACGACAGGCTCCGGAAGGGATACCACCATTAGATATTGATAGCATCCAGGGCTCCAATAGTTATTCTGTAACCACGCGTTCAGATGCAGATTATCAGACAAATTTTATGTCGGAAGTTTTTCACGAGGTTGAGAATGTTTTGGATGTTAGTAATAAAGATGCAGGGACCCCGTTAATATGGAGTTTTACTAAAAATACTATTGTAAGTGCGGCTACAGGTAAGAATCTTCCGCAAATGCGAACACATTTAAAGCCTATGTTCGGGGACCCGAATGATGTTTGTCCAATGAATATTATTGAAATACCTACAGGGGGAACAGAAACAACTACAACAGAAACAGCAGGTTCCATTTTAATAAGTAAAGATTTACGAAATATAAGAGATAATTATCTAATGAACTCCGGGGTCGGTATTGCAGTGGTAGATATATATTATACCATTGCACCTGTTATTTCAAAGGTTATATTAAAGTCTGTGTTAGTAAGATATTGGTTCGCGAATTTGGTGTATACCGGTGTATGGATGATGAAAAGTGATATCTGGAAATATTTATTAGGCATTGTGATTTTACTTTTTGCGTATAGAAGGATTAAAAAGATGTGGGTTAAAAAAGCACAGATGAAAAAAACATTTCTCATATTTATATTTACGCTAACACTGTTTGGAACGATATTTAGTGCCTATCCAAGAATTGCTTATTTGAATACATCTGACCTTGTGAATCAATCTGATGCGGTAGTGAGTGGAGAAGTTATTAATGTAAATAGTTATATGACCAGTAATATAAAAATATATACAGATGTAGAGGTAAAAATAAATGAGGTAGTAAAAGGACAACTGAATGGGGGTAGTTCTATAATTTTTACTATCCCTGGTGGAAGGGTAAATGGCTTTGTAATGTTATGCTCGGAGATGCCTGAACTGAAGGTTGGGGATAAGTCTATTTTTTATCTGAGGTATCTACCAAAGAGTAGCAAGTGGACTTTATATGCAGGCACAAGGAGTATAACAGTAATTGAAGAGGATTCTCAAACAGGGAAACAATATGTTAAGCCTTATAGTGAATATGATAAGGTCTTTTTCAAAGCAGATAAAGATGCTATCCAATCCAAATCATTAAAGAAAATCGACGATTCTATTCTTTTAGATGATTATTTAATATATCTTAAAAGTCTTGTTAAACAAGATGAGTAAATATTTTTTCGGTCTGATTTTTCTCTCTATAAGATAACGAATACACTTTGAGAAATAGGGGGAGTTTCATTTAAACTTATAGAGATTGCTTGAATAAAATCCGTCAACAAAAGATGAGTAAATTCCGTTCAAAATTTGATTTGTTGCAAGGAGTTATTTTCCCGTGAAAGGTCAGTATGGTTCAGTCATTAGAGATTAAGCGATTATTTTCTTTGATACATATAGTACTGGTTTTATCTATTATTACTGCTCTAATCTTTTTTCTTTATGTAATATATTCATACAATCCTGTTCAGAAGATTGCAAAAAAAACAAATGATTCATATAAGGCAGATGAAATAATTCAGAATTCCCTTGTTAATGTAGATGGGCAGAGTTTATATGCCAAACTATTAAATTCAGGGCTATTTGGTAATGCGGGGAAATGGTCTGAAGATGATGTCCCCAAAAAGGAAGAAGTAAAAGAACCACCACCTCAAGAAGATACACTGGAAGACACTCAATTAAATTTGAAGTTGATAGGCACTATTGCTTTATCCCCTAAAGACCGGTTCTCTTCTGCCTTTATTGAAATTTCAGACAAACGGATTACCACAGCATTTGCTGTTGGACAGGAGGTGATAGAACAGGTATTTTTAGAGGAAGTATATCCAAAGGAGGTCATATTATTAAACAAGAAAACCAACCCTCCTAAAAGGGAACGATTAAAGTTAGAGGATAAATCGTTAGAATTATTACAGGTAAAAAGTGCAAATGCTCCGAAGCAGCAAGAAACGCCAAATCAAAAATCAGCAGAGCCTAAATCAAAACAAATAGATTTGAACAGGGACGAAATTGTTCAGGATTTCTTTGCGAGTTATGCAGATTTAGTTACGCGAGTCAAACCGGAATTATATAAAGATGCGGAAGGGAAAGTAATTGGTATAACAGCAAAAAATATTAGTGATATTCCTATTGCAGTTAAATTAGGATTTAAAGATGGGGATGTGTTAACCGCTGTAAATGATGAAGTTATAGATAGTGAAGAAAAAATAATTGATTTAATTAAGAAATATAGCGATGTTACACTTCCAGCCGTGAAGGTATCTATTCTTAGAAATGGAAACCCTATGGAAGTAATTTATAGAATACAAGATTAAGTGGAACCAAAGAAAAATAAATGTTTATAAATCAGGAGTAGAAAATTGGAAAATAAGAAACTCATTAAAGGAAACAGAGAGAAAAGGTGTGTTCTTTCTGCATATAGTAAAAATATATTGTTTCTACTTGTTTTTGTTCATGTGTGTATTTTTTTAAGTTATGCTCAGGATATTGAGCAGGTCTTTCAGGATGCGATTACCGGGAATGTTGAACCTCCACCTGTTGTAGATGCTCCTTCAGTTCCGGAGAGTGCTCCAGAAGTGGCGCCTCCACCAGCAACTGAGCCTGTGCGTCCTCCGACAACTGCACCACAACCTGTAACCCCCCCGAGTTCTCAGCGACCTCCTATTCCTTCTTTCCCTACAATACGGAGAGGAGGGAATCAACCCCCTATACCACCAGGGCCGAGACAGCCCTCCGGAACGGGTGGAAGTACATCAGAAAGATCACAAATAGGTATTTTTGCAGAGGCGAGTCCTAAAACCGGCGAGACCCCTTCTGAACCTATCTCTTTTGATTTTCATGACGCGCCTCTGTACGATGTCATAGCAGCTATAGCACGATTAACCGGTAGAAATTTTGATGTTGACCCGAACATAGGTGCTACGACGGTAACTGTTATTACGCATGATAAGATTCCTCCCGAGATGGCGTATCAAGTTCTTGAATCTATATTGTCATCTCGCGGTTTTTCGATGGTAGAAACATTGGACGGTAAATTAATAAAAATTATAGCGACACCCGACGCGGTTGCCTCAGAAAAAACACCCTTAATCAAAGGGACGGAAAAATTGCCCGAGGGGTATGATAAGTTTGCTACGCATATTGTTACCTTGAAATATGCGGATGTTTCTGAAGTGTCTTCTGCTTTACAGGTATTGGGTTCAAAATCATGTCGTATTTCTGCGTATGCACCAACAAATACATTAATTATCACTGATAATGCAGATGGATTGAGGCGAATATTTTCATTTTTGCAGGAGATAGATGTTTCTGGTAATGAAACAGAAATGGAAATTTTTATGCTGGAATATACCCGAGCGGAAGCACTGGCGCAACAGATTGAGCAGGTTTTATCAGAGACGAAAACTACTGCAGTGGGAAGGACTCCAGGTTCTGTTCCAGTGACTCCACAACCTGTAGTTCGTCCGCCAACAAGGTCTGTTCCAGGTGCTCCTGCTATGCAGATAATTGGTTCTCGTCAAGAAGTGCTTCGTATGGTTCCAGATACAAGATTGAATGCTTTAATTGTAGTGGCAACAGAGGGGATGATGGAGAAAGTTCGTGACTTGATAAAGCGTTTAGATTGTCCCACACCATACGAGGCGAATAATTTACATATCTATGAATTGTTAAATGCGGACGCGGAAAAAGTAGAGCAGGCGTTACAACCTCTTATAGGTGGGTCGGGTTCTGTAAGACGACCTGCGGGGGGCACACCGGGTGCTGGGGGCGCAGTTCCGGGTGCCGGGGGAGCGGTGGCTTCAGCGGGAATATCTTCTGCTCCAGGAGAGGTTCAGCCTTTTGAACAGCGTGTTCAGATTACAAGATATGACCAGACCAACTCATTGTTAATAGTTGCCTCCCCTCAGGACTACAAAGTGTTGGAAGCATTCATAGCTCGTTTAGATGTTCCGCAGAGACAGGTTTTGGTGGATGCTGTAGTAATGGATGTGAGGCTCAATAATGACTATGCAGTAAAGGTTGATTCTGCAAGTCTCAGTGGTAATTCTGGATTTGCTGTTACAGGAACTTCCAATATTCAAAAGATTGTGGAATCTTTAAAACCCGCGGCAGATGCGGCAAATAAAATTACAAGTCCAAGCCGGCTTAATCGTATGTTAGGAGCATTAAGTTTAGGTTCAGGGGGTGGACTTACTACAGGAATATATGATGATATTGTGATACCCATTAGTAAAACACAGCGATTACGCATACCTTTTGTCCCACTTTTATTACAAGCAATTGAGACTGTGTCAGACCTGGAAGTGCTTTCACAGCCGAGTTTGGTTACAGTAGACAATGAAGAAGCATCTATCGTGGTCGGTCAGGAAGTGCCGTTTATAACGAGTACCGCAAGTCCAACCCGAGGGCAACAAGGAGAAATTTATTCAGGTTGGGGTGGATATACGCGGGTAGAACGGCATGAAGTAGGTATCAAGTTGACTGTAACTCCTCAAATTAGTGAAGGAGATAATGTATTAATGAAAATTGAAATAGAGGTGTCTGCGGTGGCAGGAGGTAGTCAATCGGTAGGAGATGTAAATATTTTGGGACCCACAACAAACAAATCCTTGTTCAAAAATCAGGTGCTTGTAAAAGATGGCTCAACGGCTGTTTTAGCAGGTTTGATTAGAGATACGGCAGACCGCAATCGCACACAGGTTCCCATTATGGGAGATATACCGCTTTTGGGATTTCTGTTCCGTAACAAATCGGTGACACGAGAAAAGAGGAATATGGTGGTTCTGGTGACTCCGCATATAGTTAAAGAATCCAGTGATATGGAGCGTGTTACACAATACAAGGTTACTGAGTATCAAGATGTAAATATTCAAGAATTATTTAAAGCGGGTTTCTTCAAGAAGATAAAAACAAAGGCGGATATGCGTAAAAATTATCGTCCTACATTAGATAGAACTCAAGCGTTAACAGGGCAGGTGGAACAAGAAGAATTTAATAGAGGAACTATATATCGCAAATAATGGATAAACTACTTTCCGAAATGCAGTTAGGAGAAATACTCCTTCAAAAGGGATATGTCCATCCGGAACAGATAGCGGAGGCTTTGGAACTACAAAAAATCAAACCTCGCCGGTTGGGGGAAATTCTTTTAGACCTCGGATATGTAGAAGAAGAACATGTCTTAGAGGCATTAAGCGAGCAGTTTGGAATTCCTGTGGAGTTAAACCTTTCGGAACAGGTGGACATGAACCTGACAACGAAGGTTCCGATTAATTTCATTCGCGAATATTTTATGGTACCTTTTAAGCAAAATGGAGCAGGGTATCTGGTTGCTTTAAATGACCCTATCAATCTTCTGCCGTTGGATGACCTTCGTGTGCTATTAGGGGGACCTGTTCAGCCTGTTCTATGTAAAAAGGCAGATATTCAAAAGATAATTGATTCCTATTTTGACAGTCAGACGCAGAATACAGCGGAGATGATTGATACCATAGCGATGGCAGAAGAAGACGGTGCCACGACTATCCATACTTTGGATGGGGCAGAGACAGAAAAGGACCTTCTGGACCTTGCCAATGAAGCCCCAATAATTAAACTTATTAATTTGTTAATTACCGGCGCGGTTAAAGAGCGTGCATCAGATATTCATATTGAGCCTTTTGAGCGAGAGGTTCGGGTTCGGTATCGTATTGATGGTGTGCTCTATGAAAAGTTTACCATCCCAAAATCTCAGCAGGCGGCGGTAATTTCGCGTATAAAGATTATGTCCAATCTGAATATAGCGGAACATCGTTTGCCTCAGGACGGTAGAATAAAAATCAAATTAAGTGGGAAAGAAATTGACATTCGTGTTTCCATACTGCCGACGGCTTTTGGAGAGCGTGTGGTATTGCGTATTCTGGAAAAAGGCAATTTCCTTTTCAGTCTGGAAGACTTAGGGATGGATGAACGCGACCACAAGTTATTTGACCGTCTTATAACTGTATCGCATGGTATTATTCTGGTTACAGGACCGACAGGTTCCGGCAAATCTACGACTTTATATGCTTCGTTACAAAGAGTAAATTCGCCGGATAAAAATATAATCACCTTAGAAGACCCAATAGAGTATTTAATCCCTGGAATAGGTCAGATACAGGTTCGTCCAAAGATAGGGTTAACTTTTGCCGCAGGGTTAAGAAGTATCTTACGACAAGACCCTGATATTATTCTGGTGGGTGAAATCCGTGACCTTGAAACGGCAGAGATGGCAGTTCAGGCTTCCTTAACAGGTCACCTTGTTTTTGCGACATTACATACGAATGATAGTGCGGGGGCTATTACACGATTGACCAACATGGGAATAGAGCCGTTTTTAGTTACATCTTCTTGTATTGCTATCCAGGCACAACGATTGGTTCGTAAAATTTGTACCCAATGTAAGGAGTCATACAAACCCGACCGTAATCCATTAGAGGAATTAGGGATTAAAAAACAAGACCCTCGTGCGGAGATATTGTGGAGAGGGAAAGGATGTCAAAAATGTATAGAACGAGGGTATTATGGAAGAACAGGAATCTTTGAACTTTTATTGATGAGCCCGAGGATACAGGAATTGGTTCTTGAGGGGGCGGATTCTAATGTGATAAAACGAGAGGCTCACAAAGAGGGTATGAGGACCCTCCGTGAGGATGGAGCAGAGAAAATGTTAAAGGGAATAACTACATTAGAAGAAGTTTTGCGGGTAACAAGGGATGATGTCTTTGAAGAAACTTTCTGATTAAACTAAAAAATAGTATAAAAGATTATGCCAGTATATCAATATAAAGCACTTGTAAAAGGGACAGGAAAAACTACACGCGGAGTAATTGATGCGGACTCGCCAGCCTTAGCGAGGATGAAACTCCGTGAATTAGACTTGTATCCGACAGAACTTAAAGAAGCGGGAGATGGTAGTTTAAGAGAAGGGCAGGAGAAAGGAAGGGCAAGAAGTTTTACATTTGGCAGTGGCGTTTCAACGAGAGATGTCGCTTTGATGACGAGGCAATTTGCAGTCCTTCTTCGGGCAGGCATGCCATTGGTAGAGGCTCTGAATGCATTGTTGAATCAAACCTCCCGGCAACGGTTAAAAACGGCTATTTTAGATGTGCGAGATAAGGTGAATGCGGGTAAAAACCTTGCAGATGCCCTTGCAGAACATCCCCGGATATTCAGTTCTCTATATGTAAATATGGTTCGTGCAGGTGAGGCAAGTGGAACATTGGAGCAAGTCTTAACGCGTCTTGCGGATGTGTTAGACCGACAGGCGAAAATAAAGGCACAGATACTATCATCCATTGCATACCCTGCTTTTATGACCGTGTTTGCAATTGCAGTTATCACATTTATGATGACAGTGATTGTTCCCAGAATTACAACTATTTTTAAGAAACAACAGTCCGAACTCCCCTTTATAACCGACCTGCTTATAGGAGTGAGTTCCTTTTTAGGAAAGTATGGAATTTTCTTTATTGGTTTTTTATTCCTTCTGGTGATAGCGTGGAGAATATGGATAAGTCGTGAAGAAGGGCGTAAGCGATGGGACCGCTGGAAATTTAAGATACCTCTTTATGGAAGTTTACTTCAAAAATTACTTTGTGCGAGATTCTCTCGGACATTAGGGACGATGCTTCAAAGTGGTTTAACCATGTTGCCTGCTCTGGATGTGGTATATAGCATAATGGATAATAGATTTATACAGATGCATTTAGATGATATAAAAGCGGGTGTGCGTAGAGGGAAGGACCTGGCACAGCCGTTGAAAGAATCAGGGATTTTCCCTTCTATGATGATACACATGGTAGAGTTGGGGCAGAGGAGTGGAGAATTGGAAAATATGTTGATACAAATAGCAGATACTTATGATGAAGATGTCCGTTTGACAGTGGATGCTATCGTTGGACTGATTGAACCCGTTATAATAGTAGTGATGGGTATATTCGTCGGTTTTTTGGTTCTGGCGATACTATTGCCCATATTAAAGATGAGTACACATGTTGGAGGATGAAACATGAAACAAGTAGAAACAAAGAAAAGAATTAAAAGATTGTTAGGCTTTACACTGGTAGAGTTGATGGTGGTAATTGCCATTATCGCCATTCTTGCTACGACAGTCGGTATTTATGTGTTCGGTGCACTGGATGATGCGGACCAGGCAAAAGCAAAAGCGGAAATAAGTAATATGAAAACTGCAGTTCAAATGTATCGGATAAAGAATAAGAGGTTACCGAATACGCTTGAAGAAATTGCACCTTTCCTTGACCCGCCTAAAGTCCCATTGGACCCCTGGGGAAATGCGTATGTGTATCAAAAAGAAGGGAACTCCGCTTTTAAGATTGTTTCTTATGGTGCCGATGGTAGTCCCGGGGGTAGTGGTGTAAATGCAGATGTATCCAGTGACGATTAATCTCTACAAATTTGATGAGTGTACAAATTAACAAAATGGTTTTATCTCGGGGAAATGATGGCTTTACACTATTAGAATTGGGGATTGTTATTTTTATCATAGCCCTGATGGCAACGATTGCTGTTCCTTATTTATTGCCTCTTGCTATGTCATCGGAATTAGAGAGTGAAGCAAGACGATTGGCATACTTTGGTAGAGCAGTCCTTTCTACTTCGGCACTGATAGGGGATGAGTTTTATGTAGAAATTGATTTGGACCAACAAAGATATTATTGTTTGAAAGTTACTTATCCCGAGAGTAATGAAGGGGAACCGGACCAATTAGGACTTTTTGAAAGTATGAAGGGTCAGGGGATGTCGCCAGAAGAGTTAGCAATGCTTTTTATGACTTCTTCAAACGGTACAGGTGCGGGGGATGCAAACGCAATACCCCAGGGAGGGTTTGACCCGGAAGCCATGAATCGTCAAATCAATAAGCGATTTGAAAAGTTAGCAAGGAGGAAACTTATTGAACAGGCAAAAAATGTGAAGCATGAAGATAGTTTAATGGATGAAGTAGGCTCTCTATTTGATGAAAAAGATGTGAACTTATTTAATGAAGAGCCTGTAATAGAAGAGGTAAATGAGCCGGGATTGTCTCCTGTTCGTTTGTCTGAAAATGTAATGATAGAAAGCGTTTTCATAGGAGGCAGTAAATTTTCACGAGGGGTTGTAGAAATCCCTGTAACACCTCTTGGATTAACAGACCCAGTTGCTTTTTATGTAAAAAATTCAAATAACGAATATTACACAGTTGTATGGGACCCTGTTTCGGCGGGGGCGTATGTTTTAGAAGGTGCTCAATGAAGTCGACTATGCTATACAAAAAAAATCAGAAGAATCCCAGTGGATTTACATTGATGGAAATTCTAACTGCTCTTGCTATATTAGGGGGTTCTGCTTTTATTTTATTTAATGTTCACTATAATGCAATGAAACTTCATCAAATAACTATTAATCAGACGGATGAAAATCAACTTCTTTACTCTGCCTGCTCTCGTGCAGAAGTGGGTGTGTTAACAGGAACATTAGAGGCGAGTGGTGATTTTGGCACATCTTATGAGGGATATTCCTGGAGTTATTCTGCCGTTGCAATAGGTTCAGACCCATCTATCCCTTTATATTCTGTGAATGTTACTTTATATACACCGGAGAATGAGTCAAAAAATTTGACATTTCTATGTTATGACCTTAGTACGGAAACGCAAACCAATAACCTTACAGGAACTACACCTTCTACCAATCGGAGGAGTAATCCTAATCCGATGAAAGCCCCTGCCAGTGGTTTTTCGGCGAGAAGAAATTCCATGTTCGGGAATTAAAATATGGTAGTTTTACTGAAAAATAAAAAGGTTAGAATCGCTGAGGAAAAAGGTTTTACTCTGCTGGAGTTGCTAATTGCTTTTACTATTATGTCTGTGATTGTGATTATTGTATATTTAGGTCTGGATTCTATCTCTAAGGGGACAGATTTGGCACGATTGACTGTGGAGAAGATGAGAATACAACGGTTTTTAACAAATCACTTTATTAATTCTTTCAACACGCTCTATATAGACCCTTCCTTTTCAAGTTCAGGATATGAATTTTTTGGTAAAAATGAATCTGGGCAGTATGGACCTGCGGATTCTATTCGTTTTTGCACCTCTTCTCCGATGCCGGGACCCGGTGCATTGCCCGGTGTTCGCAGAGTGGTAACATATTCTTTTGAAGACACTTCAGCACCAGAGGGGTTATCAGGTTTCTCTACGGATATATATGGGATTGCCAATAATGCTCCACAATATTTAACGATAACGGAATCACCGCTTATTCTTGATGAAGAATCAGGGATGACAAGCGATTTAAATTCTTTTCCAGTAAATGTAATAAAGGTGCCACTTGCTACATTAGATATCTATTATTATGACCCGGTGAAGAAAGATTGGGTAGAAGAGTGGGATTCACAATCCATACAACAAATGCCATGGGCTGTTCGTATTATTGCAAATCTTTTTGATGAATATGGTCAGGTTAGTAGTGCGGTTAACAATGGTGAAGGGGATATTGACCTTGTGATAGTCTTACCTACAACGGTTGGAACGATTCAACCTATGGAAGACCCGAATCATTTTAGGGATGTAGGCTCTTTGTTTAAGATGGATAGTAATAAGACAAAAGGAGCAGATACCAGTTCATCAGCACGAGAAAATTTCAGGAGAAGAAGATAAAGTGGTTATTGTTAGAAGAGAAATAAAAAATATATTTCATAGTCGGGCAGGGGTTGCCATTATTCTCTCGTTGGTTTTTATTGCATTGCTAACTATTATCGTTGTTGAGTTTTTATATGAAGCAGAAGTAGAGGCTTCTCTGGCATATTGTCAACAGGGAGACTTAGAGGCATATTTATCAGCGAAATCTGCGGTTGCAAAGGCAATAGCATATCTGGCAGAGGATAATTTGAACACGATGATGAGCGGTGCACCACCTGTAGATAGCGATTTTGACTTGATTTCATTTAATATGGGTGCAGGGACAGAGCCATTGAATAATGCTCTTATGCATGCGTCTATTTCGGATGAATATGGAAAGATAAATTTAAATGCTTTGTTGATGCCTCAATCGGGAGGCGAACCTCAGGAAAGAACTCCGCTTGTTAATGCGTTGAGAGAGTTTTTTGTATTGCGTGATACAGGTAAAGGTGCCAGACCGGAGGCAATTGTGGACGCTATCCTGGATTGGTTGGATTATAATGATGGAGATTCCGAAAGGCCGCAGGGGGCTGAAAATGATTATTATATGGGACTGGAAAATCCTTATCCGTGTAAGAATGGTCCTATGGATTCTATAGAAGAACTGTTATTAATTAGGGGAATTACTCCTGAAATATATTTTGGTGACCCTGAAAAGAATCAATTACCCCTGTCGGAATATTTAACGGTTCATGGAGATTGGATGGGAAGGGTAAATATCAATTCAGCACAGCCGGAAGTGATAGCGGCTATAGTTAGTGGTTTTACAGGGAATCCTGCGGATATAGGTTTAGGACAGCGAATTTTTGATGATGCTCATACCCAACCTTTTACGGATTTAAGTCAATTGGAATCTTATGGAATTTTACCGAAACCACCTACATCTCAACAGAAACCTTCCCAGAGGCAACAGGGAAAGCCTGTTATTACTCCATCAGATAGGACAGAGGCTCGTGCGCAACGGTATGTAATGTCTCAGCAAATTTTTACTTTGCAGAGTAATGTTTTTCGTATTTACGGAGATGGGCTTTATCAAGATAGGATGGTGCGAATAGAAACTTATGTGTTCCGTAATCCGATGGGAATGGGAGATATGGGTCCTGTGGGACCGAATATGAATATAAACCCTGCAAATCCACAAACGAGGCAGGCTAATTTAAGTAAACAACAGCAATCCGGTAGTAATCCGACCACTTTACAGGGACAGGGAGTGCTGCCCCCCGAACCATTCCGTATTTTAGATTGGAAAGTTATAAAATAAAAAGAAAAAATAAACACTTATGGAAAGAAAGATATATGGGAAACATTGTAACATCTGTGGAAATTAATGAAAAGGTAGTTCGTTTAGCAACAATTCGTAAAAAAGGGAAATACCTTGAGTTATTACAGGGTATTGAAGTTCCCGTAATTTTGGAGGAGATAAATGCAGAAGGAGAAACAAATCCGGAAAAAACAAATAAAGATGATGCGATTCTGAATGCTTTAGAAGGGGCTTTTAAACAGTTGAAATATAAACCTGACTGTTTTGCTTTATCTGTTCCCTGTTCTGTTAGTATTGTTCGGTCATTGACGGTTCCTTTTCGGGGTATTAAAAAGGTAGTTTCTGCTCTTCGTTTTGAATTAGAACCGCACATACCTTTTCCTATAGAAGAATTATTGCTTGATTTTTCGGTGGTAAATGAAACAAAAAAAGAAACGGAAGTCTTAGCATTAGGCGTTCGAAAACAGCATATTCAGGACTATATCCGTTATTTAGGTGAATTTTCTGCGGAGCCAGAGACAGCCATAATTAACTCACTGGGACTGGTATATCTCTGGAAAGGTGCAAGTAAGGGAACAGGTAAATTAAAGGCGGGTTTGTTAATCCATAAAGATTTTTCTGTTTTTGCTATTCTCTACGAAGGGAAACTTGTTTTTATCCGTCATTTGATGTTGGGGGTTCAGAATTATTATGAGAACCCTGAGATGTATGCAAGAGAAGTTCAAAATAGTTTAAGGGCATTTCTGGCTCGCTGGAAAGGTAAAGAAGGTGTAGAGAAGATAGAAGTTAGCGGACTACCATTGTCAGATGAAGAATTAAGTGTCTTTTCTCGATTGGTAAAAATGGAGGTAGAACATGTTTCTATTGTTCAGATGGTTCAATTTACAGGGTCAATGGTGTCTCAATCGGAAGATGATATAGACTCCTGGTTACCGCTTGTAGGTATTGCGGGGATAACTTTAGACCCATATTTTTCATTCAACCTGCTGAAAGAGAGTCAGAGTTTGTCTTCTTATTTGTCCCTCTTATCCCGTCACCTGATATTTACGAATTGTTTGATACTGACCGGTCTTGTATGTGGTGCTTTTTTCTTACAACAATTAACTTTGAACAATCTGGTTCATAGTAATTTATATAAAGCTCAGGCGAATGAATTGACTGAGGAAGTAGAGCGAATCAGTCAGGAAAAAGGGTTGGACACAAATATTGATTTAACGCCATTTTTTGAGCCCCCTCTTTTAGATATTTTAAATACAATTGCAGAAAAATTACCCTCCAACAAGGTAAACATAACCGAGATAAAACTAAGTCCGCCGGATATTCAAAGTTGGTGGATACGAATTCAAGGAACTACCAATGATTCTGCTTTTATTACAGAGGCAATTTCTGAATTGAAGAAGGTGGAATATTTCAATATTGTGGATGAGCCTGAACTCAGTGCTCAGGGGAATCAGACAAGTTTTGCCATACGAATACAAAGACCTCAAAGACTTCCCGGTTCTGAGGGGAATACTCCTATAGAAGAAAATAAAGCTAATTTATCTGAAGGGACAAAAGAATGAAACAGACTATTCTTGACCGCATTTATTTTATAACCATGCTGGTTAGTTTTGTGGCAGTAATTGGGATGGCTATTTATTTACATAGGGGACCGTATCGTAAGTTTTTGCAGTCCAGAAGTGAATTAAGTCAAGCATATAATCAACTCCAAATGGCGGAGAAGTTAAAGAAAGAACAAGAAGAAAGTTTGAAAACACAGGAAATGTTATTCCAGGTGATTGAAAAAAGACCGGCTAATTTTGATTTCTTTTCATATATAAACCAATTGTTGAGAGAGACGCAATTAACAGATAAGGCAAAACTGGATAACTACCGTGCACGGGCAAGCAGTCCTCGTCAACCTATGGTGCAAATAAGATTGGAAGGGGTATCTTTGAAGCGATTTTCAGAGTTTTTGAAACGGATTTATAGTGATTCTTATCTGGTGGCTGTGTATAAGGTGGATAGGTTAAGACCCAATCAAAGTGGAAAGGGGATTGATTGTGAGATGACACTTGTAACCTTAAAATAAGAAAAACTATATTTGTTGTATGGAAAATGGGGTTGTTTTTCGTTTATAAGATAGTGTTATAATGAATGATAGTTGAACATATCTGCTCATAAAATTATAGTAAATTATTGACAAGAAAGAGGACATTTTAAGAATTTATTTCTAAATCCACATTTTTAACATTGATTTTTCCAAGAAAATATGTTAAAGTTATATAGAGATATTTGGAAGAATGTATGAGTACTTACAAGTTGTTTGGTCAGATTCTTATTGAACGGAAGATAATAACCGAAGAGCAGCTGCGGGAAGCTATACATCGCCAACAAACGACGATGTCTCATCGGCGAATAGGGGAGATTCTTGTTCGCTTAGGATATATTGGAAAGAGTCATATTATTGAGACGCTCTCTATTCAGTTAGGTATACCAATTATAAAATTAAGTGAAAGAGAAATTCCTGAGCGTGTCCGAAATATAATGGATGGGAGTATAGCGACCCTTTACAAAGTTGTTCCTATAGAGGTCCGTGGAGATAAAGTTATTATTGCCACTTCCGACCCGACAAATGTAAACAATCTGGATAATATATCCCGGTTGTTAGACCGTCCCATAGAGCCTGTTCTGGCTTCACCTGAGGAGATAACTGCTGCGTTAGCGAAATATTATGGGGCGCAGGAAGCAACGGTAGAAAGTCTGCTAAGTTCTGCGAGTAGTGCCAGTAGCGTTAGTTCATTATCTACTATGTCTAATGTAAGTTCTTTTGATGGTTCTTTGAGTTCTGCATCCAGTTTGAGTGCGAGTGATATTTCCCTTAGCAGTGTAAGTATTGATGATGCGAATATTCCTTCTACATCCATAGCTACAGAGGGGATGGATGAGACGGATGCGGATAATCCTGTGGTTAAGTATGTCCATCAGATGATATTAGAAGCGTTCCGATTGAGAGCGAGTGATATTCATGTTGAACCCGGGAAAACCGATGTAAAGGTGCGGTATCGGATAGACGGTGTTATGCACCTTATGCCATTACCTCCGAAACGAGCGCAGGCGGCGATTATTTCGCGACTTAAAATTATGGCAGGTATGGATATTTCCGAGAAGCGGGTGCCACAGGATGGCCGTATAAAAATGACATTGGGTAATAAAGTTATAGACCTCCGTGTTAGCACTTTGCCAGCGGTTTTTGGTGAAAGTGTGGTTATGCGTATCCTTGATAAAAGCGGGCTTATGTTGGGTTTGGGTCAATTAGGGTTTAGTCCTGAGATGCAAAATGCATGGGAACGAATTATTCAGCATGCAACGGGAGTTGTCCTGGTTACAGGTCCTACAGGTTCAGGGAAAACTACCACGCTATATGCTTCTCTTCATACTCTTAACCAGCCTGATGTTAAGATAATTACATTAGAAGACCCGGTAGAATATCAAATTACAGGAATTAATCAGGTGCAGATTAACCATGAAATCGGATGGGATTTTGCTCGGGCTCTAAGGGCAATATTCCGTCAGGACCCTGATATTGTGATGGTCGGTGAAATTCGTGACTTAGAAACAGCGGAAATTGCGATTAAGGCGGCTTTAACGGGACATCTGGTTTTCTCCACACTTCACACAAACGATACTGCGACCGCATTTACTCGTTTGATTGATATTGGAGTTAAACCGTTCCTGGTGGCTTCGGGTATTCGTGCGGTGCTGGCTCAACGATTGGTGAGAACTATATGCACAGTCTGTAAGGAACCTTATGTGCCTCCTGAATTTGAAATTCGTCGTCTGGGGTTCCCTGTGGATTTATCTCAAACAGAGTTGTATCATGGTGCAGGGTGTGATAATTGTAATCAAACAGGTTATCAGGGACGATTAGGTGTGTATGAACTTTTACAGACCACAGACCGGATTCGGGAGATGGTGATGCGTGGAGAGTCTGCAACGGCTATTCGGAGAGAAGCGCGTCTGTCAGGGATGTCAACCATGCGAGAAGATGCATGGCGGAAGGCGACTATGGGAATTACAACTGTGGAGGAAGTTAATAAACGAACGAGAATAGATGAACCACTGCGTAAACCTGCGGTTGCAGTATAATTATTGAATATAAGGAGATACATATATGGCGTATGAAATGGTAAGTTTGTTACGAATGTTGATAGACCGTGAAGGTTCGGACTTGCACCTTGCGGTGGATAATCCACCAGTGGGCAGGGTTCATGGAAGATTGGTCTTTTTTGGTGAAGACCCGTTAACACCTGAGGATACAGAACGATTAATGAAAAGTATTGCTTCAGTGGATAATCAGCAAGAGTTGCAAGAAGTAGGGGGTTCGGACTTTGGTTTCGCCTTTGAAGATATTGCCCGGTTTCGTGTATCTATTTTTAAGCAGAAAGGATATGTAGGTATTGTATTGCGATTAATCCCACGAAAAATTATGACTTTTGAGGAATTGGGATTACCAAGACATATTGAAAATTTGCTTCGTCAACCTCGTGGATTGGTTCTGGTTACAGGTCCTACAGGTTCGGGAAAAACAACGACTTTAGCAACAATGCTTGACTGGATTAATACTAATCTGGATGCACATATTATAACGATAGAAGACCCAATTGAATATTTCCATACTCATAAGAAGGGGATTATAACACAGCGTGAAGTGGGTGTAGATGTCCCTACATTCGCGGAGGCTTTGAGAAGAGCACTGCGTATGGACCCTGATGTAATTCTTGTGGGTGAAATGCGTGACCTTGAAACCATTGAAGCGGCGATAACCGCAGCAGAAACAGGACACCTTGTATTTGCTACCCTTCATACTACAGGGGCAGTTAGAACCGTAGACCGAATTATAGACGCTTTCCCATCCAATCAACAGGAACAAATTCGAACTCAGTTAGCGGGTAACTTGAAAGCGGTGATTTCGCAAACACTTGTTCCACGAAAGAGTGGTTTCGGGCGAGTCGCTGCTTTCGAGATTATGTATTGCACCCCTGCGATTCAAAACTTGATTCGTGAAAATAAGAGTTATCGTATTACATCTGCTATACAGACAGGGCATAAGTATGGTATGAATCTACTAGATGAACATTTATTGGCGCTTTATCGGAAAGGTATATGCAAATATGAAGATTGCCTTGCTAAGGCACAGATGCCCGATGAATTTGAAGCGGCAGCAAGGGCATTAGGTCTGGAAGGTGGTCCTGCTCCCAAGAAGGAAGGAGAAGTTGCATAGTAAGAAGGAAAAGAAAGATTAAAACATGTCAAGTGCAATAGCAAAACAAAGCCAGATAAGAACACAGCAGTTGAGCCAGCGCCGTCTGGGTGATATTCTGGTAGAGCAGGGGATAATTACGCCTCTTCAATTGGATGAAGCACTTCAACGGCAACGATTGACAGGGGATTTCCTGGGTCGTGTGCTGGTCTCAATGGGCTATTGTGATGAGCAGGCAATTGTGGAGGCTTTGGGGACACAATTGGGGATGGAGAAGGTAGATGTGACCCGATTAAAAATCCCCGAAGAGATAATCCGAAAAATTTCGCCTGATGTTGCCCGTTTTTATAATGTGATTCCAATCAAAGAAGTGGATGGAACTCTGGTGGTGGCGATGGCAGACCCATTGAATTTACAGATATTAGATGATTTGAGGCATATAGTAGGACAGCCGATTCGTGGAGCGATTAGTAATCCGCAAGACATTGCTACTGCGTGGAAAAATAACTATTCCTTTGAAATGGACTCTATTCATGAAATGATTTCAGAATTGGAGGAAAAAGTAGGGTCATCAGAGTTATCTCTGGAAGAACTGGGGACACAAGAGATTATCAAAGATACAGAAAACCTGGTTGAATTGGCACAATTGCCTGAGGTTATAAAGATTGTAAATCTGGTATTTTTAGAGGCGGTAAAGAAGAGGGCATCCGACATTCATTTTGAGGTGTATGAAGACCGATTTCGGATTCGTATTCGGGTAGATGGAGTTTTACACGAAATTGTAAGTCCTCCGAAGAATTTGGCGATAGCGTTGGTGTCGCGTGTGAAGATTATGTGCAATATGGACATCAGTGAACGGCGATTACCGCAGGACTCCCGTATTGAGTTAAAAGTTGGGGACAGCGTGATAGATATTCGTGTGGCAACACTTCCTACGCTATATGGTGAGGGAATTGTGCTCCGTATTTTAGACCGAACGGCCGTCCGCATAGACCTGGATAGATTAGGGCTTAGTGACTATGTAAAGAAAAAACTGGATGATGTGTTATCACGGCCAAATGGTATATTGCTGGTAACAGGACCGACTGGGTCGGGGAAAACAACAACCTTATATGGATGTATTGCAAAATTAAATACAGAAGATGTCAAGATTATTACGATGGAAGACCCTGTAGAATTGCAAATTGACAGAGTAATGCAATGTCAGGTTAATGAAGAAGTAGGATTAACCTTCGCTGCAGGATTGCGTGCCATTTTGCGACAGGACCCAGATATTGTAATGGTCGGTGAAATCCGTGACCTTGAAACTGCGCAGATTGCTGTGGAAGCATCATTAACTGGACATTTAGTATTGAGCACCCTCCATACCAATAGTGCTCCGGAAACCATTACTCGTTTATTGGATATGGATGTGGAGCCTTATCTGATTACAGCATCATTGGAAGCCGTTCTGGCTCAACGGTTGGTTCGTTGTCTTTGTAGACATTGTAGGGAACGGTATCGTCCTTCAAAAGAGGAGATGGAAGAATTGGGGCTACCTAAGAGCTGGCAAGATGACCCGAAACTTCACTTATTCAGACCCAAGGGCTGTCCTGCGTGCGACTATATTGGTTACATGGGAAGGACAGGTTTATTTGAGATGTTGCAGGTGGATGAGACGATATGTGAGATGATTTTAGACCGTGCAATGGCGTATGATATTCGTAGATATGCAAGGAAAAAATTAGGTATGAGAACACTCCGCGAGGAAGGTATAATAAAATGTGTTCAGGGCGTGACCTCAGCAAAGGAAGTGATAGCACATACGGATAAATATGAAGATTAAAGAGAGGAGCAGGAACAATGCCTAAATATGCATACAGAGCAATCAATCGCGAAGGGAAAGAAGTTTTCGGTATAATTCAGGCAGATAGTGTAGCCCTTGCGATTAATGATGTAAGAAGTTTAGGGTTGTTCCCAACGCATGTTCGTGAAGCCCGTCGAAGTGATGAACGCAGGGCGAGAGGTGAAAAAAGAGGTTTAAACGAACTTTACTTTGGTGGAGTTAAGACAAAACAACTTGTGGTGATGACCCGTCAGTTGTCCACACTAATTGATGCGGGCTTGCCTTTACTGCGAAGTTTGAATGTGCTTATTGCTCAGATGAAGCCGTGTAAATTAAAGGATATACTTCGTGAGATTTCCACGGATATTCAATCTGGAAGCACATTTTCAGAAGCGTTAGCAAAACATCCGAAGGTGTTTGACCGACTTTTTGTGAATATGGTGAAAGCAGGTGAAGTGGGTGGTATGCTGGAAATAGTATTGAATCGTATTGCACAATTCATGGAACGAAGGGAGGCATTAAAACGCCGGGTAAAATCGGCTATGATTTATCCGATAGCAGTTCTTATTATAGCCTCTGCTATTGTGATGTTCCTGTTAATTAAAGTGGTTCCTGTATTCGCAGATATTTTCAAAGAATTTGGAGGAGAACTCCCCTGGCCTACCCGATTTCTAATGAGTGCAGGGGATTTTATGATTTATAACTGGTGGATGATTATCGCTATCATATCTTGGTTTATTATTTTTGTTAAGATTCTATTTAAGTTTCATGCAGTCCGACGATTTAGAGATAGGGTTGTGCTAAAAATGCCATTGGTAGGGGATTTGGTGACCAAAGTAGCAGTGGCGAGATTTGCCCGAACATTGGGGACGCTAATTAATTCGGGTGTACCTATATTGCAAGCATTAAAAATTACAAAAGAGACGATTGGAAATGAAATTATTCAGGATGCGGTTGATAAGGTTCATGACAGTGTGAAAGAAGGCGACACAATAGCAGCTCCGTTAGACCAAACAAAAGTGTTTCCAGCAATGGTGGTGAATATGATTGATGTAGGGGAAGAAACGGGAAGTCTGGATGCTATGTTGAACAAAGTGGCGGATATTTATGATGCAGAGGTAGAAGCGGCAGTAGAAGCTATGTTGTCATTAATGGAGCCTGCGATTATCATTGTTCTGGGTGGTATTATCGGTTTTATTGTAGTCTCTCTATATTTACCGATATTTACGCTCGGCGATACTATCAGTGGAACATAAAGAAAAAACAGCAATATGTGCTGTGTTTGTGTTATAAATATAGTGAAAGTTTAATTATGTAATAGTAATTTATAACCTAAAAGGCGATAAAAAAATCGTCTTGCAACTGTAGTGGAGGAAGACAGTATGAAGAAGAACAAAGGCTTTACGCTCGTTGAACTGCTGGTAGTGATGGCAATTATCTCTATTCTTGCAGCCATCATTGTCCCCAATGTCGCCCGATATATAGCACGAGGCAGGGCTACAAGGGCGTTAGGGGATATTAAGTCTATTGAACTTGCACTGACGAAAATGGTAACAGATGCTAATGTGCAAAATCTGAATTATCTGTTTAACCCGGATAATATTAGAAGGAATATTTTTGGATTTAATGATGGTACACCTTATGTGTTAAATCCTCAACAATTTCAATCCGCTGTGAAGTTATACACGAATACATTATATGCTTTATTGAGAGAAGGTAGAAGGGTTTTGGATGGGAGAGAAGATACTGATTTGGGGATACCCTATGCAAGTATTTTGGATACAGATGTCGTTATGCGTCTTGGTGTAGGATATCTTGAGGATATTGCCTATGACCCATGGGGAAATTTATATAACATATATCCAGGGCCCTGGGCTCCAAGAAATGGTCCTATTCCATTCCGTATCTATGTACTGGGCGAAAAAGAGAAAACTTTGCCAGGTGTTGCTGGTGGAAGAAGAAGTGATACACTAACATTTAGCACAGTAGACCCGGAAACGAATTTGCCAATAGAAGTGGGATTCCCTGCGGATAAGGGAAAGATTGCTTATATCTGGTCTAATGGAGCGAATATGGTTTCTGGGCAGGCAATATATAACTCAAATTTAGCAAATCCATTACCCAATGGAAATTATCAAGGTTCTGCAAACTATCCAGACCAGGAGGAAGAATATAAAGGTGGTGGTGATGATATTAATAATTGGGACCCCGGACAGAGCTGGATGCGTTTCTATAGTTAATATAAATGATATTTGAAAAATAGGGCAATGTATGGGAAGGAAGAACATACATTGCCCTTTTAAATGGAAAGACTTGTTTGAGTATGTTTATTAGAGGTAGAAAACAAGGTTATACATTGACCGAACTACTGGTTGTAGTCGGAATAGTAGGGACTATTACGCTTATTTCGGTTCCATCTATATTCCGTTTTTATAAAGATGCTACCGACCCTGTAAAAAGAACTGCCCGAGAATTATCACAAATTATGCAGGTGGCTAAGATGTATGCCACTACTTATCGTGTTAATACAGCCGTTGTGTATAGTGATGTTTTTGTGCCGGTGCCATTGACGAATGTAGAAACAAGTCAGGGGATTATTACAGGGGAAAGACATATTCATGCTCTGGTTTCTGCGTCGGTTATGTATGAAATCAGTCGTAAAAACAATGAAGGCTATGACGATATTCGGGACAGGTTGGGATTTCCGGAAACATGGACCAGATTCTATGTTCCTATTGCATCCCAATCAGAGTATGGGTCGAATAAAAGATTTGAGGATGGAGTTGTCCTTTGTAATGTGGAATTTAGGGACAATGTAGTTGTTCCCAATTCGCTCACTGTTACTATACCTCTTCTGCGTTCTATTGATGAAGGGGATTCCACCTCGTCACTTGGATTGGTAAAGGTGAATGTGCCTTTCCTGGATTTTGAAAATACTTCGCAGGCTCCTTTAGCATATCAGGAGCGTTCCGGATATAAATATTCCTGGTATGCGCATGTTTTTGGACCGGATGGTAAATTGATACCTACTTCAAATACGATGATTAAAGAACGGTATATTCTGGGTATAGTAGATATTACTAATTCAGAACCTGTAATTCTTCCTGTGAATGTTCAGGGTCAAATCCCTACGGGTGATTTGTGGGTGACGCATAAATTGAGTTTACTAAGTTTATACCGTGTTACAGGTAGGATAAAAACAGAATTATGAAACATGGAATAACAGGAAAAGTTTATCGGAGTAAAAATTCAGGGTTTTCAATATTAGAAATTGTTATTGCTCTAGCTATTATCGCAGGGGGAGTTGTGGCTGTTTTCACATTATTCCCGTCAGCACAGAAATTATTAACAGATTCTTCTGCTAATACAAATATATCTAATTTAGCAAGGACAGAAATGAGTAGAGTTCGTGTGGGAGGCGCACTTTCTACAGGTTTAAACTTATGGTTGAAAGATAATGCGTTTCAGATGATTGATACGACTGCCAGTGCTTATGAATTATATCAACACTATGGAGCCACTGCTTCGCGTGTTCCTATTGGTAAGGGGTTGTATAGGGTTACTTTTAAGGTGAAATTGAATGACGGGAGAGAAGAAAGGTTTGTTACCTATGTTACAGAAATGCAATAGAGGGAAGAATACTAAAGTTGCTGGGGGTATGACTCTTATTGAAGTCGTTGTTGCGATGGCTATTTTGTCTATCATATTGACAGGGCTTGTGGCTATGTTTGTATCAGCAATTGAATCTACACATCAGGGATACATGATAAAGGAAAATTATGCCAATGCTCGTTCGGCAATGGAAGTATTATCCCGTGATTTAGAGCGTGCCTGTACATTAGCAAGTCGTGGAGAAAAAGTTCAGTTTTATGGGACTCCTACTGCTTTAACTTTTGTGACAATGTTGGATAATGGACAGGTAGGAAGAGTAACATATTTTTTTGCACCCAGCCCATCCATTCCTGCATTTGATACCTGGTTGCCAATAGGTCCTAAGGAAAATCTTGCTGATAGGATTGAAAAAGAAAAAGGAATGAAAAAGGAGGCAAATAAAATTCCCAATGTAGCAACAGGGTTTTTCTTTGACGATATTTTAGACCGTGTTCAAACAGATTTGCCATCTAATTGTGATGTAAACATAATTTTAGGCACATTAAATTCACTTGTGGCTGGAGACCCGTTTCCGGAAGTTCAGTCCGAGATAAATGTGGGCAATCAATTCTCCGTTGAAGAGCAGGCTTATCGTGTTCGTGTTCAGCCTATGGCATTATTCCGTGTAGAAGAAAGGGGAGAAACAAATATCATAGAAATGAAACTGAAAAATGGCAGTATAAATCTTACAGGGGTTGCGGACCAATTACTACCTGAGCCGAGTATAACCGATGTTGAGAATCCATTCGCTATAAGTGGATATACAGGTATTGATGCTTTACTACATTCTTTTTTAGTTGAGGGAACAGGAACTCAAGTTAGTGTGAGTATGGTTAATCCAATAGAAAATCAGACACTTACCATAAATATTATTAAAGATTTGAGAAATTGTATTGGTAATCCCAATTATCAAACAATAGATACCAATTTTATAAGTGACTTGATAACCATTCGGAAAATAGAGTTAAGACTTTTGTTAATGCAGGTGTATTCAAGACAATTTTGTGATGAATGGTCTAACCTGATGAGAAATCCCTCTAATGTGCTTGCGATTACAGGTCAGGGGGGAATTTTAAATCTTTCACCTTATATATGGAGTTATGACCTATCTATAGCAAGAAGAGACCAGATGTATATCTATCAATTGTTGACAGGGGGAACAGGAAATCCTTATACCGAAAGGAGTGTATTATATAATTTTTGGGAGACCAATGATTTGAATCCTGCGGATTATATAATGGCAGATGGTTTTGGTGCTCATGCATATTGGGTTGATGAAAATAATGGATTAATAACATCTACAGATTTGCTATTTCCTGGGAACCTTTTCTCATATCAATCAGAAGAAAATCAGACTGCAATGTATTTTAATGATATAAGAAGCATTCCTCTTTTCACTCATTACCTTTCTGTCCCTTCAGCATCATTAACGGCTCAGGAAGCAGAATGTATCACTGCATTTTTAGACAGGGTATGGACAGATATGAAAGGGACAGACCCCAGTCAAAATGCTCCCTTTGCAACTATATTTTTTGAACGATTGCCTGTGCGGATAACTGTCAGTGCCTGGATTTGTTCTGAGAAGCCGCAGCCCGGTGTTTCTGATTTCAGGCGCTGGTTTAGTCAATCTATTGATGTCCCGTGCGGATTACGAACACCACAACCCAGAAGGATGCCCGCAGGGATGTAAAGAAATTTTATTAAACAACTCAATCTGTCGTAAAATTTAATAAACTTTGTTCTAAAAAGAACAAAGTAATATTAAATGGTTAAGGAGTTTTCTTTTATGCGAAAACCAGAAACGGGCGCGGCATTAGTTCTTGCGATTGGTATTATTGCTATTTTACTTGCTATTGGCTTTACCTTTTATTTCGTAACGAGAGGTGAATTATATACATCTGAATTGGTACTTCGACAAGCTCAGGCAGACCAGCTTTTACGGGGTGCTCTAAATATAGGGATTTCTGTCTTAAATAGTGATATAAATCAACATCCTTATGCTTCCTCCACTGACCACGCTTGGCGTTCTTTTTTTAGTGGTGCATGGGTTGCGGGGAAACCCTGGGCACTTCGGAATTCAGGGGCAGGAAGGGGTTATTTTGCTCTTCGTTCATCTATGCAATGGAAAGGCGGTATTCCTCATATTGATGTGGCACATCCCTGGATAAATTTCCCTGATTTACAGGGGTTTATGATAAATTTACCTCCGGAGCGAAGATTTTTATATGTGCGTTTTTCCGATGGATATTATGAACTGTTGTATAACGGTCCTCGGAGTCGGGAATGGTTATTTTATCCGAGAATAGAAGGATTTAATGCACCGGTTCTTTATGATTTGAATGCGGAATTGGTTGTCCCTGGAACTAATCCATCAAGTTGGACTGCTGTTCCACAGAAAGTAGGTTCTAATTTCCTTTATTATCGGTTTAATCCCAATGCGGAGACTTTTGATGAGGTTACCCGTGAAGGAGATATACCGAGGAGTTCAGCTCCGTTTTTATTGCCGGCGATGTATGGAAAAGTTCAATATGCGGATGGTAATCCTGTTTTTTCAGGCTACGACCGAAATGGGAATTCTTATGCGAATAGTAATTTATACACCCCTGAATGGGTGAATGCCTGGGCAGATGTGGATTTGGATGGAGATGGTTATAAAGATGCGGTATGGATGCCAATGGCTGGAGATAAGTTTTTCAGTGGTGTTGTGAAAGATTCGGCGGGGGATGTGCATGAAAATCGCAATGATGGGTTGGATAACAATTTAAATGGATTGGTAGATGAGACGCCTGATAATGGTGTCAATGAAGAAATGGGACCTTTTTTTGTTTCTGGCGAACCTTTGCTCCAACCAGACCCTACTGATAAATATCCTGACGAAGTAACTGACCCGGAAGAGGTTTTTGAAGTGGGTGCATTTATATATTGGGGTGGGGATGACGGATTGGATAATAACTGTGATGGAATTGTAGATGATAGTGCAGAACAAAAAGTATTTCTTACATCACCTTTGCCCGGACTGCGAATAAAAGTGGATTGGACTGCGGATGGAGTGATAGACCGGAATGATATGGTTCCAGATGAAAACGGGAATATGGTATATCTTGAGGTAGTTATGCCCTCTTCTATAGAGGTTGTTCATTATACGCCTTCCGGACAGATGCGGTATACTTTGACTGCGGAGGATGTAGATTGCCTTGACAATGACTACGATTTGCTGGTGAACAATTTCGAGACTTATGCTTATGTGGGACCAAATAATCTTGAGGGTTTCTTTAGTATTACAGAGGTTACAGGAGGGGGAAATGTTGTGCTTCAATTATCGGGGCCCCCATTTGTATTGAAGGGGTTTGTGCAGGATATTCCTTATAGAGGTGTCCCGATGTATGACCGCACGGAGCGGAACCAGGTGGATGTTCAGGATTATGACTATAGGTTCGCAAAATTTGCCATGCCGGGGAATTGGAACCCTTCGGATAAAGCAAGGTTTTCCGCAGTGAGGGAGGCAAGTTATATAGAAATAAATCATTTTTATGATTCTGCCGGGAATTCATTCTTACCGGGTATTCAGGTATCACCTGCTCGGGGAACTTATAGAGATGGGATAGCAGGAGTAAATAGAACCGTAGATTATACACGACTTATTCCGTTTATCCATATTACACACACAGGGGAGCCGGTATGTGACCTTGTGGGTAGGATGGCTATATATATTACGGATGAAAGCAAGAAAGTAAATTTGAATGCTTCGGGGGGACATTATCCTATTGACTTTAATTTTGCTAATCCTAATCCATTCCTTGCAGAAAGGTTGAGAAGGACTTATTTTATTCCGGGGGTTTCCTCACCTTGGCTTATTAGTTATGGATTAGAAACACGATTTTTGCCAGATATAGGATGGATTAAAGCACGGAAATTATGGAACTTATTGACGGGGGCACCAGGTGGGCAGATTGACAGTTCCCAGTCCAATTATATACTCAATATAAATTCCAATGCCTTATATTATGATGCGGCTTTTCCGGGTTACGGTGTTGCAGATGATAATGCAAATGCTTTTCTATTATTAACAAATGGTTTGGATGATGATGGAGATGGAATTATTGATAATGGTGTGAGAGATTTCTTGGGAATTTTAGAAGGGATAGATGAGCCGGGAGAATTCCGGTATATATTACCTGTTGCAAATAAGTTTGCCGAGAGGGACGGTATAGATAACAACGCAAATAATAATGTGGATGAAAGTGGAGAATTAGGAGACCGAATTGTTAGCACTCCTGACCAGATTGGTGAATTATCAGATTATGGAGCACCTGGATCTCCAGCATTTGAGAAAATAAAAAACACAATAACCACTATGGGATTATCAAAGAATACACAAATCAGGCGGTTTGGGACTTCCCTGAAAGGAGTGAATCCTGTTAATGTCAACTATGCAACGGCAGAGCAATTGGTTTCTACCATATTACTTTCGGAAAAACCTGTTTCAAGTGTAAATCTAATATCATGGCGTATGCCAATGGCAGAGGATGCTTATTACTTCGCACAGGGATTGCGTAGTTATGAATATGAATGGAATACATGGTTCAGAGAAGACCAGAATGAAGTAGGGTTCTACTTCTATTCGGATAATGGGACAGGTGACCCAATTTCAGCGATAAATCCTTCGCCGGATTATGTATTTCCAGTTGACCCGGTATTAAAGATAATGCAATTAACCGTGAATTTAATAGACCTTAGGGATACTGATATAGCTCAAACGAGATTAACAACAGAGAAAGTTCCAGAACCTTTGACCTCCTCCGAGAAATTGATTTACCTACCCAGTCAAAATGTAAATTCTTTATCCCCTTACGAGAAGGGATATAATCCATCTAACTTACCTCTACGCGAGATAGAACAATATGTAAAAAGTACATTGGGTGAGTATAGTATAGATTGGGCAATTAATGACTATTGGTGGGCAAATCGGGTACAAAATGGGTTTAGCAGCGATGGTACCCCTATGAGAGATTTGCGTTCTATAAGTTATACCGTTGCAGGTGTGGAGTCTCTCAAGATTACAGAATTAATGGTTAGACCTGTTCGCAGAGTAGAGGCAGAAGTTCCTGTCTATGAAAGTTATTATAATTACTATCGTTCCAATTATCCGCCAGGAATTCCATTGTTTTTAATAAATGAAGAGCCTTTAAGCAATCGCTATCCTGTAGATGCGGAGCATGAATTGATACCGCCAAATCCATGGAATTTGGTAAACAATAATATATTAGGGAAGGGGAACTCTTACTCAGGTTTAAGGGACTTCAGGTATATTGATAGGACAATACAACCTCCACAGGAAATTGTTCTCCCTAATGTAATAGAATTTCGGATTCGTGCTACAAATTCATTGCCTGCAGGAAGATATTACTTGACATTAAGTACATTGGATTATCAGGGGAATCCTACTTTAGAACGGGGAAGTGGTAAGAGATTGAAGTATGCTATTAAATATTGTCTGGTTAATGTGAATGACCCAGCAAATCTTGCGGACGATGTTTTGTTGGAACCATCTATTCTTGATGATGTATATAATGACCCTAATATTGTTATTGATGATGCAGTTTTCCAACGGGTTCAGGATTCCTGGATTGGTGTAAATGCTCGGGGCGAGACTACTGGTATGGTATTTTTACCGGGTCAATTGGAGTCTGAATCTTTAACACCTCCACCTAATTACTGGCTGGATGGAATATTACCGGAGGAACAGCCTGTATATGGAAAGACATTTACTATTACAGTGCCTCCTTATCTTCCTGCGGATGGACAACAAAATGATTATGTCTTATGTATAGCCTTGTGGTTAGAACAGACAGATAATAATGAACCTATTTCATTGAATTTCTTTGATTTTAGTCAGGAGCCTGACCATGAGTACATAGAGATTACCAATATATCGGATAATCCTATTGATTTGACAGGTTATACATTAGAGATAGGAATTCCGAAAGATAATGCCGGAATGCGGACAGACCCTTATAAGGTGATTGCAAAGATTGGTGATGAGAATGATGTAAATAATAGATATATCATTGCACCAAAAGGAAGGTTATTGCTTACCTTTGATTCCTCTCCTGACTTACTGGGCGATAAGTTTGACCACTATCGGGATACAAACTTAACTCCTCCATCTCTAATTAAGAGAAATGGAATAGGGGTATGTGAGGTTATATCTACTGCATCCGTTCCACCAGAACTAGAACCTCTGGTGAATATAACGACTCCCTTCTTGGGGTTGAACGATGTAAATAATATCTTCCAGAGGGAATATGCAAGTAATGGGCTTGAAGAAGATTTTACAGATTACAATGGAGATGGGATACCGGGTGATAATCCACCAGATAATGAGATACAAAGTACCCCTGATTATATTGATTTAAATATTACTGGACCCGGAAAAGCATGGGATAGAATAGTCCCGTTGTATGCAGTGGAGTTTCCTTTGATTGATGGAGAGAATACAGAACGAAGGAAAACAGAGCAAATAATTACTCTTAATGATATTGCAAAGTTAGTCTTACAGGGAGGTATTTTACCTAACTATACGGAACACGATGGGTATGATAATGATGGAGATGGGGGATATTTGACAGGTACGGGAGATTATAAATTAGGCACATTAGAAAAAGATGGTGTGGATAATAACTTAAATGGGATTATTGATGATAGACCTACTGATTTTACAAATCCGATAAATTGGTTATTCAACGAAGGGGTGGATGAAGGTAGAATTGAACCCGGAGTTTCCTATTCCAATGGCAGAGTTTATGGTGCAGGTTCTTATGAACAGGGTATGCTCCCTGTATTTCACCTGAAAGATATGGCAACTTACGGTGGAAATATTCAGGTTGATTTTATAACTGACCCGTATGATAGTTCTCAACCTGCGAATGTGACCACAGGATTTAATTATGTCGGGAATCTTAATTTGATAGAGCCATATTTTGGCACGGATAACGACCCGCCACAGTGGAAATATTTTGTAGAGCGGAGATGGAATCCAGGAGATTGTGTGGTGATGTGTTTATATGATGTAAAAGGTAATCTTGTGGATGGTGTTTCCTACAATGAGTATGATGTGATAAATCGTTGTATTGATGATATTTTACCTGTATCAACTGATATGCGGTTGAATGGGGATTTCTCTTCGTGGTGGGTTCCGGATTGTATGTTGTGGGATTTTTACCGTTCATTGAATCGGAAACATCCGGAATACAGCGGAGACCGATTTGGTATATCCAATCGTTGGGAAGCGACGGATGGGTTTTATGATGACTGGGAAGAGTCCACACACTATCTTGAGCAGATTGTAGATGTTATTGCCCCTAATAATTTTCCACTATTTATGTATACAAATAATAACCCTTATCGTGATAAAAGAGATATTGATTTTGTTGTGAATAATTATTATGGCACATCTTTAAAAATGAGTTATACAGAAATAGTTCTGAGTAGTAAAGATTTAACTTTTCCGGTTGCGTCTCTGCCTGATTCACCCCAAATAAATGGAAGAAATATGACATTATTCTATCCTTATTGGAATTTGGAACAGAGGAGAGATTTGGGGACTATTTATACAGGCACACTGAGTCAGGTAAGAGTCCCTGTTCAAAAAGAATATCTATACTCTTCATATAGGTTGGCACAGGTATTTACAAATCCTGATTACAGGTATCTATTTGACCTAGGTCGTCAAAATCTTGCTTTATATCCCACCTCGGGGAGCGAAACATTCTGGAGGCAGGTATGGACAGATGGTGGGGTTCTTGTCAGTCAATTTCTGGGTCAAAACGAAATGAGTAGAGTTATTAAAGGTGTTTCTTCAATGCTGATTACGACAGAAAAAGTCTTTACTGTTGGGACAGCAGATTTTATTCCGATTAGACCTAATCCAAATGAAAGTGATGTTTTCCCCACAGGTGCTAATTTTGGGGATATGTTAACATTTGATTTGACAAATAATGTTTACCCGGAAGCGTGGGTGCCAATATTCTTATTTATGCTTCCGGGTGAAATGTATGCCTATCCGCGGTTTGTAGATGGCTCAATATGGGATGGAAGTTTTCCAACGCCATATAAAAGATTATTTAATGACCAGATTAATGGCAGTTGGTTGTTTAATAATGATGCTGTCTTTGGTAGACCAGGGATAGATATTAATGAGCTTGCTCAAAGGTGGGAAATCCCGAAACGAATTTTTGCTTATGCCAGTAGTTATAGGACTATTTATCCAGAGCAGAATCGTCCAGAAGCGTTGTTTATCTGGGATGCTAATGATGGT
>FWWL01003056.1_pt1 | contig 31962 bp, 47 predicted proteins | sample 2228331 | NCBI WGS metagenome assembly FWWL01 (sample SAMEA103939775, study PRJEB20133) | metagenome
AAATCGCATGGGGTGGGGCATGCCCCACCCCATGCGATCACCTCAATCTACACCAGAAATTACACCACGAGCGCGGACGCTAACTGACCAAATCGCCCCCGGTTATCGAGCTTAGCTGGCGTGATGAGAATTATGGTTCCGTCTGCGCCGTCGCCGCTTTCCGCAACTATGCGGGCACACTGGATTGGAGCGACCGCACCCACCAGCGGTTTCGCGGATGCCTGAAACGTGCAGGCTTCGCGTTCCATTGGGGGCGATGCAGCTATATCGCCACCAGCGGCACCCGCGAAGAGAGGCAGCACGCCCTTTGTGACGAGCTGGCCCGCGCAGGATTCCAGATCGACAGCGGCGACGTGAGGGCAGAGGCATGAACCGCGAACGCCGCAAGCAGATCGCCGCCGCCCGCGTGCTGATCGACAAGGGCAAAGCCCTGTTGGATGAGGCGCGCGACATGCTTGAAACCGTCAAGGATGACGAACAGGCCGCCCGCGAGAATCTACCACCCAGCCTTGAGGACAGCGAACGTGCGCAGGCGATGGACGCCGCAGTTTCCGAACTGGAAAGCGCGATTTCAGCCCTTGAAGACTTCGACGCCGACGAGATCGGCACAAACCTCGACACCGCCAGCGAATAGGAAGGATTGACCATGCAACCCATGCGCCACCTAGATCGAGACACGCGCCGCGCCCGCCTTCTGGCGGCGCGCACGCGCCCCGTCGGCGGCATCAACCGGCGCGGCATCTTCACCGGCCATTGGGACGGCGGCGATGTTGTGCGCCAGTTTCGCGGCGACAACGGATCATGGATCGGCCTTGCCGCCTACAAGGCGAAAGAAGAGCCGGAGCCGCAGCCATGAAAATCAGCAACACGGCGAGCGCCGTTCGCGTCACCCTCTCGCCTACCGAGATCAGCGATTTGCAATTTGTGATCGAGGCGGCCGAGCGCGCGGGGCATTATATGCCCGCGCGCGTCCCCAACATCATGGCGGCGCTGACGCGCAGCGCCGACGATGTTCGGATGAAACAGGCGATGAAGCGGGCGGAAAAAGATCGCGTAACGCGGATCGAGCAGGACCGGCGCGCGCGCGAACGCCAATTCATGCTAGGCGACCGATACAGCGTCATGGCGAGCCGCGCCGACTACGCCGATGCGTCTTCCGATCCGGACGCGCGCCAATGGGTTGACCTAGTGTTTCATGAAATCATGCAGAGGCCGCTTCCCGATCAATACGAACTCCGGCGCGACGTGTGGCGTGTCCACGTTGTCCAACTGGACGGCGGCACGCTCGGCGCTGTTGTAGGCGGCGATTGCACTCAAACCGCCGACCCCGCCGAAATTGCTTCCGTAGCGGAGCAGCTGATCGCCCGCTTCGAGGGCAGAGCTTGACGCGCGTGGAGCGGTGGCAGCTGCCACCGCTCCAGAGAGATCTAGAATTTGGTGATGAGAGGCAGCAGCGCCGCCGCTTGGCTTCCCAGGACCGGCACCCAATAATTCGCGGCGCGGTAATCAGGGCCATGATCGACCGCCATCACCCCAAAGACATATCCGATCATCGGCAGCGTCCACAGCAGACGCCCGCCCAGGTCCACGCCCATCAACACCAGCGCAACGCCGAGCACGGCCCAAAGCGGAATCAGTCGTTCCATGATTTCGCGATGACGGACTATTCGCCATGCGCTTTCCCGGTCATCGGCGCTAACCTGCGATACGAGGCCCATAGCTTCCCCTTTTCATCAACGGTCGCCGGCGATCATCCAATGGCTTCACGAAAATGTGAAGAGCGTTTCGCGCGCATTGTCGTCAATCCGTTGTATAGCCTTCATCGAGCGAGGGCGAAGGACTGTGACAGCGGCCTTTCGCAAATCCTCTCGCTCAAAGGAGGTGATGTGATTTGACAGCATATGAAGCAGCTCAATTGACGATCGCAGCCGTCGCGCTCGTGATTGCAATTGTGAAGCTGGGGAAGTCCGATAAGGGCTGATCCAGCGGGGCGGGTGGTCTGACAGGGCCGCCCGCCCTAAAAGTTTGAACCCGCCGTGTGACAGCACGGCGGGTTCAGGTAGGTGCGTGAAATGAATCAGCACACGAAGCATTGCCTATATAGCCCTTTTCCCTTGCCAATCCAATAGCCGGCGTGCGCGCGGCGCGTTCCCCTCCTGTTCCGTTTGGCGCATAAGCGCCCAATGGCCGCGAACTACAACCGCCCCAAGCCCATTGATCCTATCTGGTATCGGCAAGGCTGCTATCTGCGCATCCAGTGCGCTTGCGGTCGCCGCGTCGTCGCCCCGCTGGGCGACTTCGCCCGCTCACGCCGCATTTCTTTCGATACCCGCATATACGAACTCATCGCGCGGCTTCGGTGCAGCCAGTGCCGCCGCAAACCTTATGCGGACGTGTCGCGCAACCGCTCGGGCAATTAAACTGACGGAGGATCCGATTACTCGGATGCTTCCGGCGCTATCCGTTGGGCATGTCGCCGGCGACATGCCGCAGCGCCCGCTAGGTCGCCGCTATGCTATGACCTGGCGGGCGCTTTTCCTAGATTGAGGCGGCAATGCCGCCGCGCCCGCTGTTCGACTTCGGGGCCTGTTCCTGCCCCCTGCCGCAAGGGCTGGACCGTCTCGGCCGCTATGCGGCCTCGCTTGGCGATCAGGCGGGTTTCCCCGCCCTTCCTTCGCTTCGCTCCGTGCAGGACGGGTGATTCCCCTCCCCCCTGATCGGCCCTGATTTGCGGCATTCCCCGGCCCTGCTCGCCGCTGGGCAGAAGTCGATGACCCGTCATCGCCTTCGGCTCCATTCTAGGCAGGGAAAACAGCACATGACCGACATTCCGCTGGCCACAATTCTTCGGATCAACGCCGCCCGCACCATCCCGCTCACTCGCTATGAGGAAGAGGGCAATTTCGACCGCTTTGGCTACATCAAAGACCTTGCCGAAAATCATGGCGCTGACCTTCCCGCTGTCATCGAGATTGCCGACCTACTAGGGCCGGAGGAAGATTTTGACGGCCTTGTGACCACCATCGAGGACGCCGCCGAGGGCTTCGGCTTTGGTGCTCTTATTGTCGGGGGGGCGTGAACATGGGCCAGGAGCTTATGACGCCCGCGCAGATCGCGGATATTTGCGACGGCCGAGACAAGGCCATAGCCCTTTGGCTCAGCCTCTATGACACCTACCATGCAACCCGCGACGAGGCGGCCCGCCTGACCCTTGGCGGCGCACTGTCGCTGTCATGTGGCCGCGACTGGACCGAGGACACGTTGACCCGCGCTTTTATCCAGTCGCAGCCTATCGACCAGCGCGACAAGGAGACGGGAGCGCGCAAGACCATCGACGCACGCGACAATTTCGAGCGCGTCTTGACGCACACGATGGACCGCCGGTGCTGGGCGGCCCTCATGGAGCAGCTGGGTTTTGACCAGCTGCTAGATCAGCAGGCCCGCAAGGAGTTTCATGACGGCTTGCGCGATGATCCCGTGCCGTTCACGCCCGACAACTGCGCCGCCACTTTCGGGAATATCTGGACCAACCGGCGCGACCTTTATTTGCGCGGCATCGCCAACGTCTTCGCCAAGCTGGATCGCCGCTTTCGCTCGCACAACGGTTTCAAGATCGGCGCGCGTCTCATCATCGACCGCGCCTTGAACGAATGGGGATCATGGGACCGCTACGAGCGCCGCGACACGTTGCGGGACGTGGAGCGCGTCTTTCTGGAACTGGACGAAAAGCCCCCGGTTTCAGAGGGCCACAGCATCGCCTCACAGGTTGCCGATTCGGCACGCGTGCGCGGATCGCTGCCAACCGTGATCGAGGGCGACTATTTCCGCGTTCGCGTCTTCAAGAATGGGAATCTGCACATATGGTTCGAGCGTGACGACCTTCTGCAGAGCGTGAATCTGTTGCTCGCGGAATATTACGGCGAGGCTATCGGTGATGGCTATGAGACGACCGAGGCAGAAGCGGCCCCGGCCTATCATATCACGCCCGCTAAGAACTTCGGCGCGTTCATGACTTCCCCGGAGATCGCCGCCCAGGTCATCGAACATGCGAGGATCAGCACAGGCCAGCGCGTTCTAGAGCCTAGCGCGGGAAAGGCCGCGCTTGCTTCGGCCGCGCGCAACGCTGGTGCCGATGTAACTTGCGTGGAGCTGCAACCCGGCTTCGCCCACGAACTACGCGTAATCCACGGCTTTGCCGATGCGATCGAGGGCGATTTTCTCGCATTGGACCCGGCCCATTACGCACCGTTCGACGCGGTGATAATGAACCCGCCTTTTGATCGAGGCCGCGACTGTGACCATGTGCGCCATGCCCTCGCCTTTCTCAAACCGGGAGGCGTGCTGGTGGCAATCATGAGCGCGCGGGCAGAGTATGGCGAGGATCAGCGCCACAAGGCGCTACACCGCATGATCGCTGGTTGCGAGGCGATCTATTTCCACGGTCGCAAATGGATCGACCTTCCCCCCGGTTCTTTCGCCCACGCCGGAACCAACGTGAACACTGTTTTGCTTGCGATCCGCAAGCCGGGTTGATCGGTGCAGGCGGTGGCAGCTGCCACCGCCTGTCCTGGCGCAGATTGAGGCGGCAAGCCGCCGCGCTGATTTGTCGCGTTTGGGGCCTGTTCCTGCCCCCTGCCGCAAGGGCTAGACCGTCTCCGCCGCTGCGCGGCTCCGCTTGGCGACCAGGCGGGTTTCCCCGCCCTTCCTTCGCTGCGCTCCGTGCAGGGCGGGTGATCCCCCTCCCCCCTGATCGGCCCCGTTTGCGGCATTCCCCGGCCCAGCGTCGCCCGCTTTCGGCAGAAGTCGATGACCCGTCATCGCCTTCGGCTCAATTAGGAAGGGAAAGCCCATGAAAATCCGTATCTACCGCCAGACCGAGCAGGACTTTGACCGGATCGAGATCGAGGGCGCGACCTTTGAAACCATCGTCAGCCGGGCAGCGGTCGAGGGGCTTCAATGCAGCGGTTACGACAGCAATCCGAGCCAGCGGCCTGAGTTGCAGGGCGCACCGAAATTCAAGGGCGTTTGCGGTCCTATGTGGGATGGCGATGCGATCCGCTACGAGTGCAGCGCCACCTATGCGGAGTTGAGCGCATGAGCGCCGCCGCCGCGATACGCACCGCGCAGGCCGACCAGCTGGGCGACCAGATCATTGCCGCAGGCTTCGCGCCAAACGGCTTTGTGCTGGACATTAACGGGGCGCTTGATGTGCCCCGCGACTTTCCCCTTTCCGCGCCGTGGAATCTGCCGTCGCGCCTGTTTCAGTTCCCCATCGAGGTCATCCGCGCAGAGCAGGACGAGCCGCGCAAGATCGGCCTTCGCCATCCTTTGCTTGCCGCCCATCCTTTCGTGCAACACGTCGAGCGTGCGCTTGGGATCGAGATCGCCCGCGATGGCGTGACGAACCGCCACGGCTACAGCAACCGCGTTCATTCGCTCTGGCATCATGCGGTGGACCTTATCAGCGCCGGGAAATGGCGCGAATTGCTCGCCACGCAGGAGTTCACCGAGCCGCGCAATATCTTCAATGCCGTTGTCTATGGCCTTCGCTATTCGGACCACGCCGACAGGAAGGCGAGCGGCCACATCAGCACCGTCGAGGCCCGCCAGATCATGCGGGAAATGGGAGCTACCGAGCCGACCGACCGCGCCGCGTTGCTTCGCAGCTTTTCCGCGCCGTCGCCCTGCCAGCAGGAACGCGGGGCCGAGCATTGGCCGATCAATCTTCACGGACCTTGCGCCGAGGATAAGGCATGGTCTTTCATCATCGGGATCGAGGATGGTTGGTTTTCCTATGACCGTTCCGGGCATCTGCAATGGTCCCCCATGGGCCGCGACCGTTACGCGGCAGGCGATAGCGCCAGCTTTACCGAGGCGAGCGGCCAGACCGCTTTCGCCTTTTGAGGGGATCGAGCATGGCCCGCCATTGCATCCGCGAACCTCGCTACGTTCCCCCGGTGCAGCGCATCGGGGAGCAACCCGACTTGTTCGGTGGACCGACCCTTAGCCACGTTGCCGAGCGCCAAGGACCGCCGAAAGGATGGCAGCGCCAATTGCAGAAATGGGGCCGCTGCACCGTCATTGCCGATCTTGAGGCAGCGCCGCCGTCTGTCATCGACCCTCCCCCGTCCCCGTCTCCGGTTTTCCTTGTCGCTTGCGTTGCTGCGAAGCTGGACCGCCCCGCCCCGGCGCGCGATCTTTACGCATCGCCATGGTTCCAGAAGGCCCGTGCCTATGTCGAACGACAGGGCGGCGCATGGTTCATCCTGTCAGCAAAGCATGGCCTGATCGCCCCGGAAACCGTCATCGCGCCCTATGACGAAACGCTAGGCGCGATGAAGGCAGGCGCGCGCCGCCTTTGGGGCGCGCGCGTGATCGAAGCAATGGCCGAGCAGATCGACGCCGCCGCGCCGCTGATCGTTCTCGCAGGCCGCAACTATCGCGATCCCCTTTGGCCGCAGATCGAACGGCGCGCATCGGTTCCGATGGAGGGGCTTGGAATCGGTCAGCAGCTCGCTTGGTTGAGCGACAACTGAGAGCGAGAATTGTCGCGGTCCATGCGCAACTTCGCACGATGCGCTTCGAGGGGGCATCTGTTTGTCGCGCCGCCCTTTCAATCTATCCAACGCCATTTGGCGTTGTGAGTTTGAGGATTATAGGCCCAGCAACGGCCCAAGCCCCCCGGTAGGGCCGCCCACTCTCGGCAAGCGCAAATGGCGTAGTTTGCGCTTGCCGGGAGACCAGTTGCCCTCTCTATATGGCAAGGTGACTGCCCTCTCACCGACAGCGCCCTTGTGGACCCAAGATCAGGCCATCGCCTATGAGGCGGCCCTTGAGGCCATCAACGACGTTATCGCCGGTTACAGTGAGCAGATCGCGCTCGAGCATGGTTGCGTAGCGCCGAACGCGGCGCGGATCGCTTGGCTCGAAATGCGGACGGATCAGGCATCGGCCACCGGCCATGCGCTCAATGTGGTGGATGATGAGAATGTCCGGCAAACGCTGCTGGAATACAGCGCGATCGTTCGGGCGCGAGACGGCGCAGGGTGAAGGTCCGCTCGATGGGCGGGCGTTAGTTTGTTAAATCCCCCCGTCAGTGTCTTCCTAGCATGAGGGCTGCACCAGGCCGCATCAAGGATCGGCGGTTCCCCCAATTTGCTGCGCAAATCGGCTCCCCCACCGCCCGCTAGCGCGGCCGCTTCGCGGTCCCTGACCCGACCCGGCGCTGCCCTCCCCTTGGCCTTGCCAATTCCGGCAACAAGGAGGTTGTTATGTCTCATCGTCTGTTCGCTCAGCTGGCTTTCGAGCGTGCGCTTGGAAATGCTGCGATCGAGGCGCTGGCGACCGCGTTGAACGATAAGGATCATTTCGACGCGGAAAGCATGTGGCCGAAAGACCCGATGTTTATCGGCAAGACGAGTGCTGACATCGAGGCGGTTGCGGCCGAGCTGGGCCAGATCATCGAGGACCGTATAAAGGACGTGCTCGACGGCCCCGGCATCCGCAACATCGAGCGCGGCGAATGCGTCTATCCGCAAGTCGTCGCGGTCGTGCTGGCGGCCAAGGCGAAGCGCGGCCAATCCGGCTGACGCCGGAGGGGCGGGCTAACCCCGCCCCCTTTCGCCCGCTGGGCGAAACCGATGATCTCGGTGCCATGCAGAGCGCGGGGCGGGGCATCGAACCCCGCCCCGCGCAATCTCTTCTCTCTGTGTGTCGTGGCATTTTGGCATGGGTGCGCGCCAGCTTTCAAGGATCGGCGGTCCCCCCAATTTGCTGCGCAAATCGGCTCCCCCACCGCCCGCTAACGCGGCCGCTTCGCGGTCCCTGACAGCCGGCGCCGGTGCCCATGCCGGGTGTCTCCCGTCACCAACGAGAAGGAGAACCGGATGCACATCAAATTGTTTAGAGCACTGAAAGCGGCTAATCTGTCCGACGACGCCGCAGCGGAAGTTGTAGAGGCTATTGAGGAGTATATCGCCGTGAAGGTTCAGGAGGCGAACAAGGGAATCGAAAGCAAGCTGACGGCACAAACTTGGGTCATCGGCAGCGTCGGTTTCGTCCTCGCAGTCATCGGCCTCGCGCCCGCTTTCATCAAACTGTTCCAGTAAGACAAAGGGAGGCTTCGGCCTCCCTTTTTTTGCCGAACCGCCTGATTGTCAGGAGACGCAAATTGACCGACTTCGCACAAGCACGGCTCGATATGTTCGAGAGCGGTTTATTCGGCCAGGGCAATGCTTTCTGGCGCTGGATCGCCACGGACGAGGCGCGGCCCTATCTGACCGCTTTCGCCGTCGATCGCGCGCCACCCAGCGGAAGCGAGTTTTTCGCGGCCGATCTTAGCGCCGAGGATCTACTTGATTCCGAACACCTGGCCGAGCTGGCCCAGAAGATCGAAGCGGCTCACGGCTACCCCAAGACAGGAGAACGACAGTGACCGCATCACTCGCCGAGCGTCGCAGTCCGCTCACCATCAAGCCCGACCCGTCCAAGGCCGCGCAGGCGTGCCGCCTGCTGATCCGCGCCTATCTTGACGGCCCCGATGGCGTCGAATGGTCGGACGTCCAAGACGCCCTGACCGTCGCCCTGCAAGCCTTTCACTTGCCGGAGACGTTCGTTGAAACCGAGGGCGGACGATGGCAGTAAGGCACAGCACTTCGCGCCGTGGCTTCCGAAACACGCAGGAGAATTCAATGCGGAACATCGCTCTAGTCCTGGCATTACTTGCCACCACTGGCCCCGTAGCAGCGCAGGATTACCTAGGCACGCATCTCGACTCGGTTCGAGACGAAACACTGCGTCGTCACCAACAGGACATGGTGACGGACAGGCCTGGCGAGAGAAGGTCCAAGGCGCCTCCGCGTACCACGCCGTCACGGCAGGTTTCGCAGGCCGAGCGGCAAGCCGCCTTCTCTAGAAACAAGGCCGAGTATCGTCGCAGGATGCTGCGGGACGGCCCCGCCGCAGCGAACCGATGGCTGGACGAGCAGGCTGGCGCAGCCCCGGCCGACGCCCGTCCGAGGGCGACAACGCGCACCGGCAAGACGAGCTGCAAGAAGGTTCGCTGGGTCAATCGCGCGACGCCGGGATTCGGTGGAGGCCCGATGACAATGAGCCGGGTCGCCGTCTGCGCGGACTAGTTTGCGAGGGACGCGATCCGCCCCGACCCGGCACGACTTAAGCGCTTAAGCGAAGCCGCCCCTCGGGGCGGCCTGGTTCGCCTATCGCGACCCCGGCGTTGCGCCGGCGTCGGGTTCCTTGTTCGCAGCTCCGGCCGGCGGCCGCGTAGCATGCTCCGCACAGCTCACCCCTTCATTCCCTGCATTACAACCAGCTCCATCATTCTGCTGCACCACCACCAGGCGTGCCGTTGAGCTGTTGTTGCCGGGGTTAGGATCCACGACCCCCGCAGGTGGAGTCACCGTGGCCGTGCTGACTAGCCGCAGCCGCCTAGCGGCCCGCAGCGGTGGCCGGGGAACCGGCCACCGCACCCGCAATCCGAGACAGGAGCCACGCCATGAGCAACGACACCGAGACGGCAGCCCGTGCCCTGGTCGAAGCCACCCGCAGCGGCAAGCTCGGCGACGCCTACCGCGTCCTGGACAAACGCCCCGTGGACGAGGTGCAGGCAATCGCCTTGCAGGCCGGATTCTCGTGCATCAGCCGCACCAACCGGCGCAGCTTCATGGTGCACATCGTCCGCCAGGTGGCGGACGCCGCCCGCAACAAGACCGACGGCTACGGCCTGCGCGACCTCGCCGCCAAGGCGGCGCGCTGACGCCCGCCGCCAAGGGCCGTGACCGGCCCCTTAGCGCCGTGCGCGCCGGGGTTATTTGCGAGTAGCTGTGCGCTGTTGCTCCGCCACGTCGCGGATCATAGCTGCCCAGCATCCCAAGATCATGCCCTCTTCATTATCGACTTCGCTTGTGGCGACCGCATAGATACCCAGCAAGTTTGCAACCTCGCTCGCCTCGACAATGCCTTGGCGCGCAAGCAGCGTGGCAAACATCGAGAGTGCTCCCCCCATTGCCCGCACCAGCGGCGCATCTTGTAGCAGTCGGTCAAATTCGCGGGGCGGGTTACTGGACATAGATTGTTCCGATCAAATTAAGCGACTGCCTTTCAGGACTTATCGCGGGAAGTGCTATCCGCTGCCAATAATTCGACAACCGATAATCCGAAAACATCGGCAAGGCTCTCCAAGGTAGCAAGCGTTGGATTACCATGTCCGCGCACCATGTATGAAATATGTGACGCCGCAACGCCCGAGCGTTCGGACAACTCCCCTTGAGTTATGCCTAGTTTCTTTAGTTCGCGAGCGATGTTGGCCCCTAGCTGGGCCATCAACGGCGATGTTCGTTTCAGGTATATGGTTGGCATCGTGTTCGCGTCCTTCTGGCTAGGCGCAGAATGTCGGCACGGGCAGCATGGCGCAATAGGGTTGCTCTAGAAGCTATTTGCGCCATGGCTTTCGCGCCTAGCGCAGATGGTATAGATTGTGCGCCATGTTCGTGCTGGAACATGGGATAATGAACATGCAGTCACCGATCGCGCTGTTTAATGCGAAGCTTGCCAAGACGGCGAACCATAGCGCAACGGCTTCGGCTGATAGCCTCGGCGGCAGCGCGATCGAGCGGATCAACGATCCTCACATTATGGACAAACTGCTAGCAACTCTCGAACCGCGAGAAGAGCAAATTGTGCGCCTAAGGATTGGTGGTCCCGAGGGGGAAGCGCAAACGCAGCGAACAGTGGCAAGTGTGGTGGGGCTTTCGCCTGGTTCGATCGGACAGATCGAAGCAAAGGCCTACAGACGGATGCGATGGGTGATGAACAATCTCGGCACGGACGCGGCCGTGCTCGATGCGCTCATTGCGAAGCGAAATGCTGATAGGGCGCGGGAAGAGGAAGTTGCCGCTAGCGCGGCCGAAGCAGCGGCCAGAGAGCAGGACCAAAAAAGGATTGATGCTCGACACCGCGATGAAAGGCGGCGCGCGAAAGCTCGAAAGCGAGCGTGGGAGCGCCAGCTACGCAAGGCGGAGGAACAGCACCAGGCCTTGAATGATGAGGCGGCTTATCTTGCGCAGCGCATAATCGCGCTAGAAGGACGGAACCGGGTCATTCGCATGTTTCTCCCCCGCAATTCTGAGCTTGAGCGATTGCGCGCAAGAGCGCGCCAGTGCGGAATTGAAATCGCACAAGCGGACGCAGGCATTGCCAAGCTTCGCTCATCGCCGCCCGAGGGGCCTGACCTTGCTGACTGAGAACGTTCCTTCCCCTGCCCCACAGATTGCCCGCGTCTATCTGCGCGTCAGCACCGACGCGCAGGATTTGCGTCGCCAAGACGCGATCGTGGGCGAAGCAAAGGCCGCAGGCTACTATGTCGCGGCGGTCTATCGAGAGAAGGCATCGGGTGCCCGCGCCGACCGCCCCGAGCTTTTGCGAATGATTGCCGATCTTCAACCCGGCGAAGTAGTGATCGCGGAGAAGATCGACCGGATAAGTCGTCTCCCCTTGACCGAGGCTGAGCAGCTGGTTGAGACAATTCGTGCGCGAGGCGCGCGACTTGCCATTCCCGGCGTCGTGGACCTGTCCGACCTCGCGGCCGATGCCGATGGCATCGCCCGCATCGTGCTCGAATCTGTTCAGGCGATGCTCTTGAAGATCGCCTTACAGATGGCCCACGACGATTACACCGATCGCCGCGAGCGACAGCGCCAGGGTATCGCCTTGGCAAAAGCCGCAGGTCGCAGCGGAGGGCGCAAAGGCGATCGGGCAACGCACGCCCGCATTGTGGCATTGCGCGAGGCGGGCAAGAGCATTGCCAAAACGGCAGAGCTGGCCGATTGCGACCGCAGCACAGTCAAGCGAGTATGGGCGGCGCATCGCGCCGCCCAGGTGCAAGAACCCAGCCCTCAGCGAAATCACCGTGAGCGGAAACGCTGATTGCCCTTTCTGTTCGGCTTCGCGCCGGTGGCAGCTGCCACCGGCAGTCCCCTGCCCGCGTCAACGGACTGCCAGCCAGGGAAAGAGCGGCGGAGCCGCGACAGGGTTTTCCAATCGCCCCCATGCCGATCGAGCGCAGCGACCTATGGGCGCCAATGGCCGGTGGCAGCTGCCACCACCGCCAGTCCAAATTGCTGCATCTACTCGGGCGGTTTCCTTTGGGCGTTGCTGTCTGACGGATACGAACTGCGCATCGCCACTAATGCGGGCAAGCAGAAAACCGGCCTTCGGCCTTGGGTTTCCGCAAGCGGACCCTCCCATTTTCAGCTTGCCCGCGTGGCTCAGCTCCGCCGCAAAAAATCCGTCAGCAACGCTTATCCAAAGGAGACTACCATGCAGAACATCGCTGAATTTCGGATCATCGGCCGCGTTGGCAGTGTCGATACGACCGATAAAGTCACCCACGTTTCCGTCGCCGCGAACTACAACCGCAAGGATGGCGATGAATGGAAGACCGATACGCACTGGAACCGTGTGACGTTCTTCCGCCAGCTGGCAGAGCGCGCCGCTGATCTGGGCAAGGGCGACCTCGTTCACATCACCGGACGGGTCCGCCAGAACAGCTACGAGAGCAATGGCGAAACCCGCTACTCGGTGGACCTGATCGCTGAGGGGCTGGGCATCCTGACGAGGGGCGGGGCTGATTAAGCCCCCTCCCTTTCCCCATAAGACGGGCGGCCTAGCGGCCGCCCTTTTTTGTGGACAATGCCTCTCATAGACCCTAACGATAATAGGGTTTAATTTTGCGAGGCATTTGTGGCGGCCAAACTGTTCAATCGTGTAGCGAGCTTGCGCATCGCTGCCGGACTTACGCAATCCGAGCTGGCGGCGAGGATTCACGTCTCACCTGAAACAGTCGCCGCCATCGAGAACGGCAGGCAGGACGCCACTTTGATAACGGCGCTCCGAATGTCCCACGCACTGCGAACTCAAGTGCCGAACATCTTTAGGGAGCAGCCTTTCCCTAAGCTGATCGGCTCCGATCGAGGCGAGAGCCGCACAGCTTAGGAGGTCACTATGCGCCGTCAGATCGTCAGCAAACTCCGGCGTGCAGCAAGCGCGCTACGGACGGCTATGCTTTTGGCGTGGCTTATCCTGCTGATCGCAGCTGGCGCGCTCATGCTGATCGTGGCTCTTATTGTCGCCACGCTGGCCCACGCTGCCTTTGGCTGGTGGGGCGTGGCCGTGGTCGCAGCTTTCGTGCTGGCGGCTATCTTCGGCAAAGATCCACCGACCGAACCAACCAGCCCGCGTCGCAAGCGCAAGGGCCTTCACCTGAATGACGATCCGAACCCATGGTATATGCAGTCGCAGTATCGCTTCGGATCGGGAAATAGCGCCGCCCATAACCGCTGGCACAAGTAGCCCGTGGCGCAGCCATTGAAGGGATTCTCAATGCGAACAATCGTAGTGACTAATGAGCGCGGTGGCATCGGCAAGACCACGCTTACCTGTCATATCGCGTGGCATCTGGCCGAGCAGGGCAAGCGTGTCGTGGTCCTTGACCTGGACAAGCAATGCCACAGTGCCGGAATGCTGAAAGCCGAGTTCGAGCAGATCGGGCCGGTTCAGTCGATACTCGACTTCGCCCCCGTCGAGGAACCTCCGGCGCTGGCTTGCTTCAAGAACACGAGGCAAGTGGTCGAACTGACGACTGACGGCCCGCAGCAGGGCCAGCACATCGCCGCCTATGTTCGCGCCATTCGTGCCGGCCTTGCCAAGCACTACGACTATTGCGTGATCGACACGGCCCCGGCTTGGGATGGCCGCAACCTTATGGCGCTGATCGCATCCGATTATGTCGCGGTGCCTTTAGACCCCGACAAAACCGCACGGCAATCGCTCAACGAGATTTCGCAAAGCATCAGCCTTGCCAATAAGGTTCGGGGGGAGGGCAACGAAACCCGCTTCGGGATCGTGTTCAATCGTGTGCAGACGACGAGTGAAGTGTCTAAAATGCTCATGGAGCGGATCGGGCAGGCGCTACCCGCCAATGTTGTCCCGCATACCATCCCGCACCGCGAGCATATGCGCGAGGCGGCCCTTCTCGAAATTCCCGTGTGGCGACTTGCCAAGGATACGCGCCGCAGCGCGCCGGTCCTGCGCGAAGTCGTCTCCTACATTGTCGATCAAGCTGAGAGGGAAGCCGCATGAGCAAGGCAGCTGTCAAACCGGCGAAGAAGAGCTTTGCCGACTTCGATATGGACGCGATGGATTTTTCGGCCGTCCCCGCGAATACCGAGTTCAAGGCAGCTGGGCGGTTTCAGCGCCTTCCGCTCGCTGACATTGATCCAGACCCCGCGCAGGTTCGCCGGGAGTTCGACCAGGCCGAGATTGATGCACTGGCCGCGACCATCAAGGACCGCGGCTTGCTGCAACCCATCGTCGTCGCGCCAACATCGAACGGCCGCTACATCATCCGATACGGCGAGCGGCGCTACCGCGCGTGCCGCCAGCTTGGTTTCGACCAGATCGACACCGTTCTGGATCAGGCCGACGCCGAACGCGATATTGGCCTCGACCAGTTTCTTGAGAACGAACAACGCCAAGCCCTAAGTCTGGCCGAGCGCGTCAGTTTCATCGCGAGCCGCGTCAGTGACACGCTTTCGACAAAGGATCTAGCCGCGCGCATCGCCAAGCCGCATTCGGAAGTGAAGCGCCTCTACTCGCTGCGCACCTTGCCCGAGGACATTCTTGCCGCGTTGAAGAATTGTTCTCCGCGCGCCGCCGTCGCCATCAAACACGCGATCGAGCTGGACGAGGAGGCCACGCGCAATTTCGTGGTCACGAATGAAAATCCGACAGCCGCCGCCTGCGAGCAGTTTCTTGCCACGCTCCAAGGCGGTCCCGATGAAGAGAGCGCTCAGGCCGGCGCCGCTAAACCGAATGACGATTCAGCGCTGCCCCAAGAATCGCGCGCGCCGGTGGCAGCTGCCACCAGTGCAGCAGATGAGCGTCGGGAGCGGCCCGAACTGGATGCCGGCGACGACGAGCGGGAAGGGGAGGGCGCTGCGCTTGCCGAGCGTTCCGATCACAAGCCGCGCACCCCCCGTCAGCCGAAAGAGGCCAACGACGCACCGGCCATCATCATTCAGGGCCGTCGCGGGATTGTTCTCAGCGGCCAGGTCACGGTTCGGTTCGACGGCGAGGCTGCGCCCCAAACCTTCGACTTCTGATAGCTTTTACCGTCCACGTTCACTCAGCATTGAGGCGGCGTGGAATTTTGAAGCGGTGGCAGTTGCCACCGCTTTTTGTTTGTGGGGTAGGTATCTACTTTATGGCAGGATAAGCCTTGCGGCGGCTAATGTTAACCGATACGCTCAATCCTATCGGATCGCGCTTCACGGTTGGGAGATACCTACCCCACATGGAAAAGACGCTGGGCTTCAAGATCGAGGCGGCCAAGCTCGCAAAGATCGACGCGCTCGCGCAGACGAGGGGAGGGCGCGGCCCCTTCATGCGTCAGCTGGTTGACGCGGTGCTCAGGCAGTCCGGGGCGGCCATCGAGGCCGCGCCTGTTGCCGACCGCGAGGCCGCTGGCGAGCACCGCCTTTATCTTCGGCCCACCGAAACCGAACTGGCCGTGATCCGCCATCGCGCAAAGGAGCGCCGCATGACCCCGGCGACCTGGGCGATGGCTCTTGTGCGGCGACACATCGGCATTGCCGCGCCTGTCGATCGCGAGTTGCGCGAAGAGCTGTTGAATTGCCGTCAGGCGTTACAGCGCATTGGCCGCAACGTGAATCAGATCGCCCGAGCGGCGAACAAGATGGCGCTGGCGGACAATGCAGCGGAGATCGCCGGCGAGCTGCATAAGGTCAACGACCTGCGCGCGGCGATCGGCGCGGCCGTCGAAGGTATCGGTGCAGCCACGAAGGCCGATCTTGTCTATTGGGAGGTGCCCGGTGAGCGACTTTGACAGCAGCTTTGAGGCGGGCCAGCTCGCCGCGCTGTTCAAACCAAAGCTGACCAGCGACCCGAACAGGCGCGGCGCCGACATGTTGCTGCGCTCGCTTAGTTCGAGGCGAGCAGGCCAGGGCGGGAGCACCCGGGCGCGGCTTGCTCGCATTGTCAGCCGTGCTCCGGAGGTCATGGTCAAGGTTACGGGCAGGCCGAAGGGCAAGAACCACGCGGCTGCGCATTTCGACTATATCGGCCGAAAAGGCGATGTGCCGCTTGAAACGCGCGATGGCGACATTCTGACTGACAAGGAAGATCGGGCGGCGCTGGCGCGCGATTGGGGCGATCCTGTCTATTGGCGTGACAATTCTACCGTAGCCGCCGTGAGCATGGTTTTTTCGATGCCGGCAGGCACAGACCCCGACAAGGTTCTTTCAGCGGTGCGCGAAGTCGCGCGGAGCGAGATCGGGCATGAGTGGGATTACGTCCTGGCGCTGCATACGGACACACCACGGCCTCACGTGCATGTGACGGTTGCAGCGCGCGGTGACACGGGGAAACGCTTCAACCCGCGACCTCAAACGCTGCATCATTACCGGGAGCGCTTTGCCGAGGAATTGCGGGCGAGGGGGGTTACTGCCGAGGCAACGCCTCGCGCAGCGCGCGGTGTCGGCCGAGCTGGTCAAAGCATGGCCCTGAATCGGATGCGGCAGCGCTACATGGCCGGCACCGCACCTGCACCGTTTGCCAATCAGAAGATCACTGCGGCCGCGCGAGACCAGCTGGCGGGGCGGTCCACCGCTCCGGATTTCGTGGTGCGCGGGCGGCAGGCATGGACTGAGACGCAACACCGCTATCTAGCCGCCGCCAAGCGCCTTGAGGCAAGCAGCGATCCAGCTGACCGCCAGCTTGCCGACCAGGTGCGGCAATTTGTGGGGGCAGGGCGAACGCCTACAATTCATGAGCGATCGGTAGCCGCGATGGAGCGGAAGCGGCAGAGCGAACGATCTAGGAACCGCGATCGTTCGCGGGAAGGGCCAGGACGATAGTTACTGGCCGTGCTTGGTCCAGCCAACGCTGTTTGCGCGTTCCAAAGCGACCAAGGCGTCTGATACCGCCTTCTGCGCGACTAGAAGATAACCTTCGGCAATACTGGGCCATGTTAACTCATCGAACGGATTTGTGACGTTGCCGTTGAAATAATCGAGAGCTTCATGGGCGCGTGCAGCCGCCTCGATTACCTTGGCGGTTTGTTTCTTTGCCCTGTCAGATTTCTTCATCGTGCCTCATGAGGCCATAGCCCATCAAGAGATCGCAAGCGGTGGCAGCTGCCACCGCTCTACCTTCCGTCAGTTTTGAGCCCGCCACGATCTACGGACAGCTGGGGTATCATCGGATACTTTAAGGCTTCACGCTCCCGCGCCCGACCTTCATCTATCCCGTATGATGCGCCAATCATCAAACCTACGAAGAACACGGGGATCATGAGCAGGAGCATCGAGCCGAAGCGTGCTCTACGGCGAGAGCTTTGGATCGCGAGCGCATCACGTTGCAGCTTGAGGGCTGTTATGATCGTCTCGGTAGCAAGGGTGATTTCATGGGCGTCGTCGCCCACATTTGTAAGCAATTGCTCAACGTCCGTCAGAGGGCGTTCTACCTGTTTACCCACTTCGCTTAGATCAGACCAAGCGAGGTTTCTGGAATGAATCACGCGAAGCAAGGTTTCAATGTGACGATCGAGATCGGACACGCCTCTCGATGGCACCGGATCAGGCCGGGGAATGTTCATCGTGCGGTTTCCTGTTTCCAAAAAGCATGTGCCATGCACTTAGCGCGAGCGTGACGGCTTCCTTTCCTGCTGGCGCAGCGTCAAATCCTCGCGCGCTATGCGGGTAGCCTCGTTCTGGCGCTGTTGCTCGAAACGGGCAGCAGGGACCGGCGCGCCAACCTCAATACGCTTGGCGACAGTTTCCTTGGCCCGCTCTATGAAGCGATCCCTGTCTTCCTTTTGGGTGAACCGGGTTTTCGCTTCGATCGCTGCCGCCAGGACGTGCGATTGCGCGGCCTTGAATTGCGGGTTGGCCGCATTATCCCGATGCGAATTGCGCCGGAACTGTTCGGCCGCAGCACGAGATTCTGAGGGGTCTTGCTTTGCCATGCTCGCTCTCTTTGCCGGGTCTTGTGCTTCGCGGGCCTTATCTCGCGCCGCCAGCCTTTCTCCCTCAAGTTTAAGCTGTTCAGACGGCTTGAACCCTTTCACTTCGACCCCCGATCGCGCCGCTTCCAGATAGACCGCCTTCTTGAATTCGTCGCTTCCATGAACACGGATCGACTGCCAGCCATTGTGCTTCGCGATCGCGATAGCATCGCCAATGGCATAGTCCTTGTTGATGCGAATGCCGTCTTGGCCCTTGATCGACATATCGGGCTTGTCATCGCGGCCGCTACGGAAAAGATCATTCCCAACGCGCAGATATTTGCGTTCGAGCTGCGTGGGCAGAGCCAAGCGTGTGTCGTCAACTTGCTTGTCATCCTTTGGCGCTGCCTTCGATGGAACCTCAGCTTTCGCGGGCGCAGCACCGTCTTTGCTCTCCGCCCTGGCTCGCTCACCCTCATGGATATTGAGCGATTTATCGGCCGATGCGGTCGGAGCCGCTTCGCGCTTCGCTTGCCGGGGCCACGCATTAAGGTCGGCCCGCACTCTGCTTTCGTGTCCGCGCAATTCGTCGGCAGGCGCTCCGCGTTTCAGCGCCTTATTATACTCTTCGACAGCCGGCGTCAGATATTGCGCAACCGGCGTGGACCCATCATTGCGCCAATCCGTGGACGCCAGATAAGCGGTTTTTCCGCCTTTCTGCATCGTCAGCGCGTGGTCATATTGGTTTTCCAGCTTGGCAAATGCCTTCATGGCATCGGGGAATCTCGCAAAGGTTTCCTTGCTGTTCCCAGGGCCAAGAATTTCGTAGGAGCGCGGCGTCTTTGCTTGGCGTTCGCTGTTGTCATTATCGGCCATATTCTTCTCCTTCACTCAGAACTAGATCCCGGCGCTGACCTTCCCACTCCTCTTTCGTCGGGTCGGGACCAATAATGTCGTCGAAGTTGATTTCATCGAAAGCCATGCTGCCGTCCTTCACTGTCAGGTTCGGCATATCGCGATCGAGGGCGAGAACGTCTTCGGGAATGTCCTGCACCTGGTCATCGGCCAGTGCGGAATAATCATTGAAAGCCGCCAGCTCTTCATCGCTCAGATCATCGACGGCCGCGATCGGCGCGACCGGCTTGGGCAGCGCCGGCACTTCCGGCGCAGGCGTCAAGCGCGAGCGGAACACGGCATCCTTGAAGTAGCGGATTTTCTTCCCGCGAATGACGGGGATGCCGCCCCGGATGACGAGTATATCGTCTTCGGGCAGCTGCATCAGCTCTTGCGGGAGCATCAGCGCGCGGCGCTGTTCGGAGATCGTCTTGCTTCGATTGGCGAGCAATCCATGTATCGTCAGGGACCGGCTTTCCGCATCCTGACCAAGATAGCCGAGGCGTTCGGACAGTTCCTTTGCGACCCGCAGCTCCTTCGGCGTGAAAGCAATTTCGACCCCGCAGTTTGATACGATTTCGTCCGCGCCATGCTCACCATAGACATTCCGCAGCTGGGAGCGGGACTGGATGACGGGGAGCAGACGCAGCCCATAGCCGCGCACATAGGAGAACGCATTGGCAATGACCTGGGCGCGGCCGAGCCGCGCAAATTCGTCCAGAATGAGCAGCACGGATAGCTTTTCACCATCGTCGGGCAGTTGCCGCGTGTTGAGGTCGATCAGCTGTTGGAAAAACAGATTGTAGAGCGGCGCGACCCTATCGAGTTCATCCGGCGAGACACCGAGATAGATCGAGGTCGGGATGCGGCGAAGGTCCGTCAGGGAAAAGTCGCTTTCGGCCGTCGCGCGATCGACAATTGGATTGATCCAGAGATTGAGCTTGGAGGTGACGGTCTGGATAATGCCGGTGAATGTGTTGTCCGCGCTGGACGTAAAATCGCTCAGCGCGGCGCGGCACCCTTCCGATAGTGCACTATCGCCAGCTTCCTTGGTGAAGAATGCCTTCATCCCCGGCATCGTGATGGTCCGGTATATCTCGCCAAACGAGAAGGGACGTTCAGGCTTGGCCGCGATCCACGATGCAATGCCGACAAAGGCCGTGCGCGCTGATTCCGTCCAGAATGCCTCGCCCTTCTCCGGGGGCACGAAGAGCATCGTGGCGATCTTCTGCAATTCGACCAGGACCTCAATTGGATCGGCCCTGTTGATGTAGCTAAGCGGATTGTAGCGGGCTGTGCGGCCTTCTCTGTCCGTAGGGTTGAACAGCACAACCTTTTGGCCGCCCTTGCGGCGGAAACCCGCCGTGATTTCATAGTTCTCGCGCTTAATATCGAGCACGACAACCGAATCCGGCCATTGCAACAGATTGGGGATGACGATGCCAACGCCCTTGCCCGATCCGGTAGGCGCTTCGAGCAATACATGCTCCATCTTGCCCACCATAAGGAAGCGGTTGCGGACGCGGCCGAGCACAATGCCCTTTTTCGCGCGAAGGCCCGCCTTGCGGATTTCGCCTTCGCGCGCGAAGCGGGCTTCACCGTGAAGGTTCCTTTTCGGCCGCAGGACGATCGCCATAAGCAACACCGGCAGCGGCACGCCTATGACCGCGCCTCGCCAGAGCGCTTCGGTCACGACAGGATCATGGCGGTAATACCAGAAGAAGCCGGGGAGCCTGAGCGGATCATAAGCCGCGGCGGGCATCTTGAGAAAGAACCACGCCACCGTCCCGGTCAGCAGGCCGATCAGCAGCAGTGTGATCGGAAGGAGGACAAGGGCCAGCGCGAGCCTGTTAGAGCCTGTTTTCTGGATCAAAATATATCTCCGTCACGCGAAAGCGGCCTTCGACCTTCTTGGTTTGCACGACCACATCCACCAGCAGCTTGAGCAGGCTGCGAATGTCGTCACGGGCCAGATCGGCGCCGCCCTCGCTTTCCTTGACCAGCAATGTCAGCTGTTCGAACGCGAGTTCGGCCGAGTCCGCATGGATCGTCGTGATCGAGCCGGGATGGCCTGAGTTGACGTTGCGGAGATAGAAGAACGCGGTGCCGTCGCGCAGCTCCTGCAACAGTATCCGGTCAGGCCGCATACGCAGGGCCGATTCCAGAAGATCCTTTGCAGAGATTTTCGCGGTGCCCTGCTTGTCCTTCGCGTAGAGCATGTGGACCACGTTGCGATGCGGAACGACCAATTCGCGCGTGTCTTCGATCGTCAGCAGCCGCTCATGCGGCGGAATAAGCTGGATCAGCCCTTTAGAGAGCGTCGTCTTTCCCGAGCCGGTAGCGCCCGAAATCAGGATATTTTTGCGGCCCTGAACTGCCTTTTGGAAAAATTCGACATGTTTTCCTGCATCGAGCAGATCGCGCAATTCAACATCGAGCGGTGAGACTTGCCGGGTTGCGATCTTTGTCTCGCTAAACAGCCCACCGCGCTCGAAGTCCTCCATCGTCAACGTCACCGATGACGGTTTGCGGATGGTGATGGACACCGTGCCGGCAGGGACAGCAGGCGGCACAACCAGCTGCACACGCTCACCGCTGGGGAGGATTGTGGAGCAGATTGGTGTGGACTGGCTTATGTCCTGATGCGTGAAAGCCGCCGCTGCCCGCGCGAGCGCGAGCAGCGACTTTTCGTTGAGGTCAGGCAATGTCTCCCAGGACCACCCATCGCGCGTTTCAATCGCCGCCTCGCCAGCCTTGTTAATCACCAGTTCCGTTACGTCCTCACGCGCGAGCAGAGGGCGCAGCGGCAGCAAGGCGTTTTCGAGGACAGCCGTATTGCTCATTGGCCGCGCCGAAGCCGAAGGCCGTAGATGTTGGAGAAGTCGAAGTCGCGCGCGACCATGATCCCCACTTCCGCGCCCTGATTGATGCGAAGCACCGGCTGAATCTGCATCGTGTCCCGCAAAATCGTGTCCGATGCTTGGCTGGGAACCCGTGTGACATTATCCGCGTCGGAGACTTCCGAGGCGGCGATCGAGGCGGCATCGTTGAGCGAGCTGAACAACAGCGCGGCCCCGAAGCGTTCCCAAAAGAAGTTCTTCACGCCGCCTGCCATACCTGAACGGCCAAGCGCATCGCTGGCGGGCGAACCTACGTCGATCGCCACGCCGCGAGGCGTGACCGCGCGGTTCCATACCGCAAAGAGACGATATTTGCCGCGCTGGACGCCGGTTTGATATTCGCCCAAGACGCGCGTTCCCTTTTCCAGCAGGACGACGCGGCCGTTGTCCGAATAAATGTCGCGGGGAATGATGCAGCTGACATATCCGGGCTGACTGGAATCCATTGCGGTTTGCAGCACGCACGGAATGAACGACCCCGCAAGGATCAGCATATCGCGGTTGCCAATGTCGCGGCCTGACACCCGATCGATTTGCGAGGTCTGGCGCATGTTTTCGAGATTGGTCCGGCGCGATCCACCTTGCCCATCCCCATCGGCCGACGCACCAATTAACTGCGCGCCCTGTCCTCCTGCGCCGCCGCCCATGGGCAGGCCGGTGGCAGCTGCCACCGCTCCACCGACCCCGCCGCCGTTTTCGCCGCCATAGGCCATGATCCCGGCGCGGCGTTGGGCCTCAGCGATGACTTGTCCCTCAGACTTTTGGGGGCGGCCATTCGCGCCGCCCGTGCGGGGCGCTTGGCTTCCATCAAGCGCCGGCACTTCCGTCATGGGCACCGGGGCGTTCGGATCATTCGGCGCATCGGCAAGCGTTGGGGCTATGATTGACTTCGGATCGTAGTTGGCGAGTTGCCTTTCATCCGGCTTTTCCGCTTTCTCGGCCTTTTCGGTTGGATCGCTCCGCATCGCGTCGATGGTGCTAAAACCGAGCACGATCGCGCCGCAGGCAACCGCAGCGAGAACGACCGCCTTTTTGGGGTCGATCGACCTGTTCGGCAGGGCGGCAATCTTCGCCTGGCGCTCGCTTTGCCGCTCAATGTCTTCCGGATCGGGCACCGGCTCCGACGCAAGGGGCCGGTTCTCGACCGTCTCGCCCTGCGAAATGATGTTGTCGCCATGCGGCGCATTGTCATGATCGTTCGCAGCCATCTTACTCAACCCCTGTGGTTCGCTCGACCAGCCCCGAGGCCGTGTCAGTTTTGGGATCGCGCCCGTAATAGTCAGTCTTCTGATTGTGGATGCAGAGCACTTCGAGGCCCCGGCGCAGTCGGATTGTCCCGTAAACCCCGTGCAGCACCACATATTCATCGCGCACATCGAAGGAGGCGATGGCTTCCGATCCATCAGGATTGACGATGAAGAACGCCGGCAACTCACGCTGGTTGGGAAAGCGCATTACCGTGAACTGTCCGTTGTCAGACACTTCGGAGGGCTGGATGGCGGTCGATCCTTGCATGATGTAGTCGGCGTTGCGCGTGCCTTCCAGCACGCCAATATCGAGCGCGGACTTCACCGCGCCGCGTTCCAAGGCTTTCAGCTGGGCCAGCTGGGCCATTGCGGCTTGCGCCTGCGCTTCGGCCGCTTCCTGTTCAGGATAGCGGAAAACGACCGTATAGAAGCCGCTGCCCCGCTGCGTTGGCGACAGAGCGAACCGATAGCTGCGCGGGCCATAGCGCGAACGTGTAATGACTGTCAGGTTCGTGCGACCCGCTCGCTCGCGTGGTTTGATGAAGAGCGAATTGGCAGCCGGTGCGACTTCCCAGGACACGGTATCACCCAGCGCCACATGCTCGACCACTTCATCCTTGGCGAAGACGATTTCCGTGGCGATGCGGAACACGCCCGGAATCTCATAGACTTGCCGATCATTGTAGTTCGCTTCACGAACCCGGTGATCGAGCACAGTCGCATGGGGCGTTTCTTCGGCCATCGCCGGCGACGCAGCCAGCGCGATCGCGAGCGCAAACGGGGCGCTCCACTTCAACACGGTCATTGGGGCACCTCCACGTCAGCGCGATAGCTCTCGACCTGATAGCCAAGCGGATTCTTGAAGCGGTCCACTTCCTTGCTCGGCGTGCCATCGACCTTGTATTTGATGGTCGCGACGGCATCGGTTTTGGTCGAGTTCGAGCCGGTCACAGATTCCTTGGTAAAATAGACCTGCGCGACGTTGCCGCCCAGGAACGACACCCGCTTGATCTCGACAAAAACATCAGTGCGGTTCGCAAGGATGTTTTGCGGGCTTTGGGGATTGTCGGTCTTGTAGAAGCGTGACCACCGATCCTGTTCGGGCCGCGCCGACATGACCATGACCGCATCGAAATATTCTTCGCGAGCGGCCGCTATCCAGCCTTCGCGATAGCGGACATAGGTAGCGAGGAAATACTTACGGACCGCCTCGTCATAGGTGATCGTCGCGTCACCGTGGAGCTTGGCGGCGATCGACGCCTCGCCCGTGTTACGGTCCACCGTGATAACATATGGCTCGACCGTTTTCAGAGGCGTCAGGGCTGCAACGGCCACAACGCCAGCAGTCGCCAGCGCGCCAGCAACGCCAGCGACGGCCCACGCCAGCTTTTTGGAGCGCTCGGCCGCCGCAAGCTTGTCACGTTCCCAGCTTGCAGCCTCTTCAAAATAGGCTTTCAGCTCGTCCTTTGGAATACCAACTGCCATCGTAACACCTCAGCAATTCGAGTAGATCGGGCCGCGCAGCGAGGCGCTTAGACGCGGCACTTCGACCGCCCGCGATGCGTCCGACTGTTCATTGCCCGGAGTGGATGGGTCTGCCGGGGCCGCGTCCGGCGTTGCCGGTGCACCCTGATTGAACACGTCCACATTTGCCGGCGCGGTTCGCTGTGCGGCCTGATCCGGGATTGAGGGGAGGGTAAGCCCATGCGGATTGGCAGGCCGCATCGGCCCCTCACATTTGGCTGGCTTTTTTACGGGCTGACCTGCGCAGGCCGCCAGCGCCAGGCAGATTCCGAGTCCAAGCAACTTGCGCATATTCGTTCCCTCAAGCTCTGGTGATTGTGTTTCGGTTGCGCCAACGGCGAACCGCCGACGAGAAGCCCCGTCCCATGCTGGCTCCCATGGCGCGGGCATCGCTGGCCGCGTGGCCTGCGCCCGTTGCCATCGCGCCGCCACCCTTCGTCACCGCGTTGCCGAACTGCGTCACCATTGCAGCCGCGCCGCCACCCAGCGAGGCAGCAATTCCGGGGATTTGGATGAAGAAAAAGCAGGCGAGAATGTAGAACGCGATGATCCGGATACAGGTGCTCCAGATGTTGTCAAAATCGCCATCGAATGTTGCTGTTGCGGATTCAGCGACATTGGCCACAACCAGCACAAGAAGCATCGCAAATAGCGACAACATCAGAAAATTGAGGACGCTGCCGAGCCACGAGAAGAAATAGCTTCTGGTGGAATCGAACAGCAGCGCTGCTACGAAGATCGGCCCGACCACCGCCAGACATGCAAGCGCAAAGAGCGCGTAGAGCACGATTACGAAGCCAACGGCCAGGGCGAACAGGGCCGCGATCGCTGTCAAAAGAATGATGATAGTGGCACCGATACACAGCATAATTGCGGCGGCAGCGCCGGGAATATCAGTCAGTGAGGCGTGTTCCTCTGCGTATTTCTCGGTCGCATCCTGCATCGCGAGCAGTGCATCATCGACCCGCGCCCACATCCCATCGAAAGACCCGCCAACGCCTTCCGGTGAGCCGCCTACGATCGAGGCAAACTCATGCGGTAGGCCGGTCACGATCATTTGTGCGAGCGATGCTCCATAGAGGTTTGTCACAGCATAATAGAGCGCGGCCAGCATCAGCGAGCGATAGACATATTCGCGGAAGGGGTATTGCACCGCCCCGCGCATGATCGCGTAGCCTAGCAAGATTATGTAAATGATCATGCCAGTGCGGAGCGGTCCAGCGATCCACCCAACAAACCCAGCATAGTTGGATACAACTACCGAATTGAGTTCGTTGGTGAAGCCCTGATAGGCATTCGTAAAGAGATCGTATTCCACCAGCCCGCTCCGATTAGGTGTAATTCAAGCTGTTTTTTCAGCCTTACATTCCAGCTGCCGCGCGCGCTCGCGCACGCTGCTCATCGCGTTTGCGCGACCTTTCAATGGAGGCGATTTTGTTCTTGATGCCTCCGCAATTGCGCGCCACTGGCATGGGGAGGTCCGACTGTTTGAGTTCGCTGTTCACGATCTTGTCGCACTCAGCGACGATCACCGGAATCTGATCCTCATGAGTTTTGAGCCAATCAACATCATGATAGGTCATCAGAATCTCGGGAAATGTGGGCGCGCGTTCGCAGCCGGCGAGAAAGCCGGCTGCGCTGATCGCAAGAAGGACCATCTTCTTCATGTCAGATTCCAGCTGCCGCGCGCGCTCGCGCACGCTGCTCATCGCGTTTGCGCGACCTGTCCGCAAAAGCTTCGGCCGTGTGCGCCGCGGCCTCTGCTCTGCGCGCTCGCTCCAACGCTTCGACGCGGAGTTGATCGTTCATCATCGACGCGCTTTCGAGCTGGATGCGGGCTTGAAGGTCCGCAACTTCCTTTGCGGTCGATGCGGTCGCAAGTCGATTGCGCAGCTCTTCCAGACCTTCGCCGCGCGATGTGGCCGCTTCGCCCATGCCTTCGGCCATGGCCTTGTCCATCGCGATCGAGCGAGCTGTCTGGTAGCGAACATCGGTTTGATCGCCATTCGCGGACACGCCGAGACGTTCGAGCATGTCCTGATAGATCGCATCGGAACGGCCGCCGTAGCCGCCGCCGCCGCTGAAATCGCCGCGCGCCATGCGTTCGAGGGAGTTCACATCGACGCCGAGCGTGCGAAGCGAATCCGTCTTGAGCTGGTTGGCGATCGAGGAAACATCGGTCAGCTGGTTCAGCCCTTGGTAGAGCTGCTGCGCTTCCGCAATCTGCTGGCGACCTTGCTCAATCATCTGCATGGTCTTCTGGATTTGTTCGATATGCTTGAGCACGGACGTGCTATCGAACACAGGGATACCCTGCGCACTGGCTGGCGTCGCGGCCGCAAGGCTCCCGATCGACACAGCCGCCAAGAAAAGCTGCTTCATAGTCTCACTCCTTTCAGCTTGGGCGCCGGCGCCGGTGAAATTCCGGCAACCAGAGCTTCGGATCATTGCCCAGTTCGGCAATCACTTCGCGGGCCACGCCCGTTGTCTCAGCGCGCCCCGACAGCACGGCGAGTTCATCGTCCATGCCAATGAGATCCAGGCCGACCACAACGGAGTCATGGCCCTGCTTCACGAGGAATTTGCGGCTTTCCGGCGACAGCTCTTCGCGCACCAGCTTAAATTCCGCCTCCGAGAGCGAGAAGCCTTCGATGTAATCCCGGCGCTGGCCGAACGGATTGGGCAGGAAGATTTTCGTCGCGACCTGCTCCAAGATCGAATGGCTGATCGTGGACCGCAGCGCGTCTGCAGGCGACTGCGTTGCAAAGACGAGGAACGCGTTGCGCTTGCGGTATGTCTTGAGGCCATCCTGCGCAAATGCTGTGAACGCCGGATCGGCCAGCGCCTTCCAAAATTCGTCAATCGCAATCACCATGCGCTCGCCTGTCAGGAGCGCGTCTATCCGCTCGAACAAGTAGAGCATGACCGGCGTGCGGATTTCCGCGTTTTCGAGGAAGTCGGTCATATCGAAGCCCACGAAACGGGCTTCGAGCGACATGGAATCTTCCTCATTATCGAAAACCCAGCCAAGGTTCCCCTCGGAGGTCCACTTGACCAGGCGCGCGCCGACGCCGCCCGAGTCCGACATACCGAGCATGGTCCGCAGCGCCGACAGCGAGCGTTGCTCGCGCGGCAGCTTCATCACGGCTTCAATGCCATCGTCGATCAGGTGCGATTCCTGCACCGTGATCGGCGCACCCTCTTGCTTCACCAGCTGGCGGATGAAGCGACCGAGGAACGCGCGATGAGAAGCCGTATTGTCGAGTGCCTTGAGCGGAGCGAACCCCGTAGGCTCCCCGTTGCGCAGCGCGAGATAGGTGCCGCCACTGGCGCGGACAAAAATCTCCGCGCCCTGATCCTTGTCGATGAAGATATGGCGCGCGTTGAACTTTTCGAGCTGCGCCATCAGGAAATTGACCAGCACCGTCTTGCCGCCGCCCGATGGACCAATGACCATCGAATGGCCCAGGTCCGCCGAATGGAAATTGAAGTAATATGGGCTGCGCGCGCTTGTCTTGAGCAGCGCGACCGCAGGCCCCCAATGATTGCCGTCCTCGTGCCCTGCCGGGAACGTATGGAAGGGCGAGAACGCAGAGAAGTTATAGGACGTGATCGGTGCGGGGCGCGCCCTCCACGCGAAATTGCCGACCAGCTGCGACCAATAGGCAGCTTCCAGCGCCGCGCTTTCGCGGGCGGCGACCATGCCCGTATCGGCCAGCGCAGCGCGCGCGATCGACATATTATCGCGCAGCTTTTTCAAATCTTCCGCGAACACCGTCAGCGTGAAATGATGGTCCCCCAGCACAAAGCGGTTCGATTGCAAATCGTCCGCCGCGTCGATCAACTCATCCATCTGACTGATCGCCTTGTCACCGGCGTTCGCCATTTGGGTCTGGCGAAGCCGGAACCGTTCTGTTGCCGCTGTGCGCGACAGGAACGTGAACGACTGCGTTATGGCGAGGCTGAAATCGACCGAGAGCAGCGATTCAAACTGGCGCGGCGTTGTCGATGACGGATACTCGCGAATGCCGAAAATGCCGCCGAACATCGAATGATCGGCGTCGCGGACCTCAAATGTCTCAGCGCCGATAATGGCGCGGCTCGCATAGAGCGCCGATCCGAGGCGACCACGAACCAGAGGACAGCGCCGATAGCGCCCGGTCATCACCTGGTTCAGTATTTCCAGCGGTTCGGAGAACAGGAGGCCCCGGTGCTCATAGATGCCGACACGGCGCGGACGAACGCGCAGCAGCAGCTTTTCCAGATCGCGCACCTTGTCTTCCAGCAGCTCTAGAGCTTCCGCGATATTGGCGTTCTTGTCCTCCTGCTTCTTGCGCAGGAAATCCATCAGCTTGTCGGTCGCGTTTGCTGTTGGGCGGATCACGACCGTCATGAAGAAGCGGTTGCGGAACATCCGTTCAGCCGTCATCCGCTCATAATATTTTTGATCGAGCTTCGCGGCGAAATGGGAGCGGAACGTGCCGCCCGGATAGTCGCGCACACGCATCCGCAACATGTGCGTCCAGATCGAAAGCCGCTCGTCATGGATATTGCGCCAGACCCCGTTGAGGCGCGTGTGCCAATCGTTCAGATCGCGCACGTCCGAAGTCTCGAAAGGACGGCCATCCAGTTCGAGCATGAGCATAAGATCGCCATTATCGAGGGCGACCACATGCTCATTGACATGCCGCGAATACGGCAAGAATTTCTCTGGCATTTCCTCCCGCTTGGCCTTGTCAAAAGGCACCTTCTCCGCGAGCGCGCTCTTACCGAACACCACGACCAAATCCCTTTCGCTTGATTCCGTAGAGCGGTAGCGGCGTGTAGCTCGACCCACCCCAAAAGACGCGGTTCCGGTTCGCCGCTTTGGTCCGGCCCCAAAGGAAGATCAGCCGGAATGCGTTCACGTCATGCCGCACGATGAGCCGCGCCATCGCATAAAGCGCGACGGCGGCCGCGCCGCCGTAGAGAGGATTGCCCGAACCAACCAACGTGATTGCGCCCGCCATGATGATGAGCGCGCCCGCCTCAATGGGAACACCCGCCCACAAAGCGGGGCGGGTGACGGCCAAGAACAGCGGGTCTTTTGTCATTTCTTCCTGACCGTCCATCCCCGATCACCCCGTAATCGTGTCGACGATCCACGGCGCGGAGAACACGATCACCACGCCAACTACGACCGTGACGAGCATCTGCACCGACGCGCGGCCGAGGAACCACAGAAGGCCAACGACGATGATCGCGATGATCGCCAGCGTGCGGAGCAAGCCGTTGCTCAGCAGGCCGAGAATGTTGTCGGCCAGGCCTTCAAAGTTTGCCTGCGCAAAAGCCGGCTCCGCTATGAGCAGGCTTGCCAGCAGCGACAGGGGCAGCGCGCGCGCCATGAGCGGCGAGGGCTTGAGACGCGCGAGCAGCGCGTCGAGCCGGGATTCAGCCTTGATCTTCCAGATACGAAACATTCGACAACTCCTATCTTCGCCTTACGAACCAATCCGCGCGTGTTGGGCGCGGCCGAAAACATCCCACGCAGGCGGTGCAGGCGGTGGAGCCGCCTCCATGTTCTCCGCTGCGATTTCCGCCAGCTCCACCGGCACACGACCGGCGCCAGTGTCGCTCACGGCGGCGCTGGCGGGCTGATCGCCCACGATGACAGTCGGGATTGCGGTCGCAGGCCGACCGCTGACGCGGCGACCTGCATTCTCCACGCGGGCGACATAGCCGTTGCGGAAACCTCTCGATTGAGAGCCTGTGTTATACATGCTGAGTGCGACCCGAAGGGCCTCTTGCGGGGTGCGACCCGTCTTGGCCGAACGGAAATTGGACAGGAGCACACGGCCTGCCGCTTCGACATTGGCGCACTGCTTGAAAACAGTGTCCCACGTCAGGCCGAGCCAGCCCATGTTGCGTGAATTGATTTGGCCGAGGCCGAGATCCACGCTGTAGCCGCGCGCAACATAAGAGCGCGCGGTTGCGATAGCCTCCGCCTCATTGCGCGGACGGCGCGGCTGACTGGCCACGCCGTTGACGTTGATCGCAAAAACATAGTTGGAAGATTCCGCATCCACGATCGCGGCGATCGTATGCGGCGCTACCGCTGGGGCGCATTGCGCCGCCAGCGAAAGAACGGCTCCGGTTTCGAGGAACACGTTCCCGCTCCCGGTCAGTTGCGCGGCTGATAGTAGGTCTGTTGCCGCCCGTCAGTCCAAGTGACCGTCAAGCGACCAGGCCTCCCATCATCCGGCTTCTTGTATTTTGTCTTGGCGATACCCCCGCCCGTGCATGTCGGGAAGCTGCCGCCGAGAGCCAGCACCCGCCACAGTTTCGTTATCGGTGGAACACAGGCTGGATATTGCGTCGGACCACCCGGGTTGGAGATGCACAGAACAACCTCACATGCCCAAGTATTATCCGACGCTACAGCGGGGGTCGATTGCACCGCAGCCCCCACCAAGGCGGCCGCGAGCGCGAAATTAAAAGCTTTCATCGCTTTCTCCCTCGTCATCGAGATTTATGCACATATCACGATGAGGGGGAAAGGGAAGCCTAAAACGCCAATTTGTTGCTGCATTGTTTGTCGGGGACCAATCGGATATGGTCATCCTCATATCCGTAATCGAGCACGACATGCCGCACGGCACTTGACAGTCGCTTGTATGTTTTAAGCGTCGGTTGCTCGAATAGGCAGACATTCAGCCACTTATCGCCATGCCACGATACTTTAACGTTGATGATCCATTCACTCGACGGCAACTGCGCAATCTCGACCGCTTGGATCATTCCCCCAGCGGGGCGGCGGGTGGTTAGTTCGCGTTCCAGGATCGGATCATACTGCCAATCGTCGCTATGCGGCATCGTGATTTATTCCCTTTTACCGATAAGGATATGTCTATCCTCGCTTTGACGGCGAGGGCAACCCGGCTTGTCCTCTCTTGCCGTGCAACCACATTACAGCCATTAAGCGTGTCAACACGCTTATTCCGGCACCACATCAACCTCTTGTGTTTTAGACCTATGGCTCGCCCGAAAAGACAGGAAGACCCCCTTCTCCCGGTTCCCTTGCCCCGGCGTCGGCCGAGCCGCGCGAACACGCGCAATCTCGCAGCGTCGGTGAAACCCGAGCTGGCGGCAGAGATCAAAAACCTTGCTGAGCGCGAACAAACGTCCGTTGCCGCCCTGGTCGAAGAGGCGACGATTAATCTCTTGAAAGCACGCGGGATCGAATATCCCGACTATCTGCGCCACTACCGCAAGTTGGCGTGACGAGCGCGTTATAGGCCCAGTCGGCCCGAAGCTGCGATTTTGGCCAGGTTGAAGAACGAACACTGAACGCTTGATTGATTCTACCAGGACCGTTGCT
>FWWL01003057.1_pt1 | contig 31956 bp, 30 predicted proteins | sample 2228331 | NCBI WGS metagenome assembly FWWL01 (sample SAMEA103939775, study PRJEB20133) | metagenome
ATATAGACCAGATTTAGTTTTAGCTGAAGGGGGGTATGTTTCAGTTCCAGCTGTGATTGCAGCTAAGCTTCTTGGAGTTAAAAGTGGGCTTCACGAACAGAATCTTATTCCGGGACGGGCCAATCGCCTTTTAAGTAAGTTGGTAGATTGTATTTTTATAAGTTTTCAGGAAAGTGCTATTTATTTTCCCTCGGAAAAAACTATCCTAACTGGAAATCCAGTGCGAAAGGAGCTTTTAGAGCCCAAAGTTCGAGAACATTCAGGTTTGGGATTACTTGTTTTAGGTGGGAGTTTGGGAGCCCAATTTTTAAATGATCTGATGTTAGAAATTATAGATACCCTTATAAAAGAAGTTCCTAATCTGTATTTAATTCATCAAACAGGACATTCTGACTATCAAAGAATAAAGGAGCTCTATGAAAAAAAATCCTTTTGGGAGGATTTAAAAGAAAGGATTCAAATTTTCCCTTTTATTAAGGATATGGGATGGGCTTATGCTCAGGCAGATTTAGTGATAGCCAGAGCGGGAGCCAGCACTCTTTCTGAATTGATAGCCTTAAAAAAACCTACTATTCTTATTCCTTTTCCCTATGCTACAGATCGGCATCAAGAAAAAAATGCCGAAGTTTTAGCTAAAATAGGAGGAGCCTTAGTTTTTAAGCAGGAAGAAATTAAAGATTGGAAAGCCTTTGGTAAGAAGGTTGTAACTCTTTTAAAAGATAGGAGAATTTTGGAGGAGATGAAAGATTCTTATAATAAAATTTCTTTACCTTCTGCTGAGGAAAGGATTATAAAAGAGATGATGAGATTAAAGGGGGGGAGAGTATTTGATGTTGGATAAGAGGTGGAGAATCCATTTTATAGGAATTGGTGGTGTAGGGATGAGTGGGCTTGCTTTGATTTTAAAGCGCCTTGGGCATAAAGTTACAGGTTGTGATATAGCTTATAGCAAATATATTTCTCTTTTACAAAAGGAAGGGATTGAAGTTTTCTTAGGGCATAGTTCTTCTCATCTGGAAGAGGTAGATATTGTGGTTTATTCTTCGGCTATTTCTAAGGAGCATCCTGAAATGAGGTCTGCTAAAGAGAGAGGGCTTATGGTCTTGCCTCGGGCTAAAATGCTTTCTCAAATAATGGAGGCCTATCCTAAAAGCATTGCCATTGCCGGATCTCATGGAAAGACTACTACTACCTCTATGATTGCCCATATTCTTATGCAACTCAATCTTAAACCCACCGCTGTGATTGGAGGAGTAGTTAATTATATAGAAACCAATTCCTTTCTGGGAGAAGGAGAATTTTTAGTTTTGGAAGCTGATGAATCTGATGGTTCCTTTTTATATTATTCTCCCTATATAGAAGTTATTACTAATATAGATCGAGAACACTTAGATTTTTATGCTGATTTTAAGGCAATAAAAAAGGCTTTTATTAATTTTATTTTAAGATGTCATCCCGAGGGAAAGGTCATTCTTTGTCTTGATGATCCGGGAATTAGAGAGATAATAGAGGAGGTTTCTGGTCCCTTTCTTTTCTATGGGTTTTCAGAGAAAGGTGAGGTAAGAGGAAAGATCTTAGAGGATTCTCCTTATCCTTTAGTAGAAGTTTTTTATAAAGAGAAGAGTCTCGGAACTTTTCAACTTTCTATTCCAGGGAAACATAATGCTCTGAATGCCCTTGGAGCCATTGCTACCTCTATAGTATTAGGGCTTCCCGTGGCAGAGGTTTTAAAAGTTTTAAAGACTTTTCCAGGAGTAAAAAGGAGGTTGCAGTTTAAAGGCACCTATCAAGGGGTGCTTTTAATAGATGATTATGCCCATCACCCTAAGGAAATGGAAGTAACCTTTTCCGCTTTAAGGAGTCTTTATCCTGATAAAAAACTTCTTTTAATTTTTCAACCCCATAGATATAGTCGAACCAAAGCGCTTTGGGAAGATTTTTTATTGGTTTTAAAAGAACCAGAAATTCTCTTTCTTACTGAGATCTATGCAGCCAGTGAGACACCTCTACCTGGAATTTCAGGGGAAGCCTTCTATCAATCTGTAAAGAATGTAAGAGCTAGTAAGCCTACCTTTTTTTTAACTGATTTTGAAGAAGTTAAAGAGGTTCTCAAGAAATTAGTTAATCCAGAATGGATTGTTCTTTCTATGGGGGCTGGAAATGTTTATAAGATTTTAGAGGACCTAAGGGATGAAGAAAAGAGAGATTATGCTGTGGCTTAAGAATTTAGATCTTTTTTTAAAGACTTTAAGAATTGAATATAAGGAGGAAGAGCCTCTTTTTCCTTACACAACTATTAAGATAGGAGGGAAGGCTCTAAGGATTCTCTTCCCAGATCAAATGGAAAAGATGGTTAAACTTTTAAGATTTCTTGAAGACGAAGGCATTCCTTTTTTTGTAATGGGAGAAGGAAGTAATTTATTGGTTTCTGATGAGGGATTTAGAGGGGTGGTGATTGTAACTCGAAAATTGAGAGGACTTGAAGAGCTTTCCCAAGGAGAGGTTTTAAAGGTTTCTGCTTTGGCTGGAACTCCTATAAATTCTCTTCTAAGGTTTATTTTAGAAAGAGGATATAGGGGTTTGGAATTTTTAGGAGGAATTCCGGCAACCTTAGGAGGAGCTGTTCGGATGAATGCCGGAGCCTTTGGAAAAACTATTTCTCAATTAGTAAAAAAGGTTTTTTTGTATCATAAAGGCGAAATTAGAGAAATTATTCCTAAGGAAGAGGATTGGGGTTATCGTTCTTTTAGAGTGGAAGGTATCATTCTTTCTTGTGAACTTGAATTTATTAAAGATTCTTCAAACCAGATAAGGAAAAGGGTAAGAGAGATCTGGGAAAGAAGAAGAAAGACTCAACCGGTTCAGGAAAAGACCTTCGGATCGGTCTTTAAAAATCCACCCTGTTGTTATGCCGGAGCCTTAATTGAACAAGTGGGACTTAAAGGATATCAAATAGGAGGAGCTAAGATTTCAGAGAAACATGCCAATTTTATAGTAAATTTAGGTTCTGCTAAGTGTGCGGATGTTTTAGCTTTGATAAAATTAGCTAAGGATTTGGTCTATAAACAATTTAGTATTGAACTCGAACCTGAGGTAAAATTTTTGGGATTAGGGATAAAGGATGATAAATTGGTTTAAAATTTTGTTAATAATATTAGGATTGGGAGGGACTTTCTTTTATTGGCTTTATTTTACGGATTTTTTTGTTTTAAGAGAAATTAGAGTCACTTCTAAGCAAATTAGTAAGGAGGAGATAATAAAATTGACGGGGTTAAAAGGTGGTGAAAGGCTTTTTAGGTTGAATTTAAGAGAGATAAGAGATAAAATTAAAAACCATCCTTGGGTGGAAGACTGCACTATTTTTAGAAAGATTCCTTCTACCCTTGATATTTTTATTAAGGAAAGGGTGGCTTTAGGTATTTTAATTAGAAATAATAAGGGTTATTTAATGGATAAAAAGGGGTTCCTCCTTCGGGAGATTTATCCTCAGGATTACTTATTTTATCCTGTAGTAGAATTTAAGAACGAGGAATGGAAAGAAAGGGCCATAGCTTTTCTGGAGTGGATTAAGCATAATAAAAATTACTTACCGGTTTATGAAAATTTAGCTAAAATTAGTTTAGAAAAGGAAAGATTGGTTTTGGAGACCAAACAGGAAATAAAGATTTATTTTCCTTTAACTATGATGGAGGAATGGATTTTTCTTTATAAGGCCTTAGATAAAATTATGGTTTATCTTTATGAGAATAAATTAGAAGAAAGAGTTGAATTAATAAGGCTTGATTATCCTTATGGAAGGGCTTTAATAAAATTTAGGGGTTAGTTATGAAAGGAGAAGGAGGCATTTTAGTTATTGATGTAGGCACTACTAAGATCTGTGCTATTTTAGGGGAGGAAAGAGAGGGTAAGCTTTGGGTTACGGGAATGGGGGTTAGTCCTGCTCAGGGTCTAAAGCGGGGTTCTATTATAAATATAGAGGAAGCCAGTCAATCAATTAAAAATGCTATTGATAAGGCCCTTTCCCAGGCCAAAACTGTTCCCTCTTTGCTTTTTACCAGTATTGCTGGAAGTCATATCAGCATACAATATAATATGGGGGTTATAGCTTTAAAAAATAAAGAAGTTACATCTCAGGATGTGGAAGAGGTGTTAAATTCAGCTCAGGCGATTGATCTCCCTCAAGATCGGGTCCTATTGCATATAATCCCTCAGGAATTTGTGGTGGATCAAACCAGAGGTATTGTGCAACCTGTGGGAATGTCAGGAGTTCGTTTAGAGGCCCATGTAAAATTGATTACAGCTCAGAGGAGTTCTGTGCAAAATCTTTTAAGGTGTTATGAAAATTTGGGATTAGAAGTGGACGGAGTAATATTTCAAGGGTTAGCCTCCTCTGAAGGGGTTTTGACAGAGGAGGAAAAGGAACTAGGGGTAGTTTTACTGGACTTTGGAGGGGGAACTACCGATTTAGTTATTTATAAAGATAAGGTTTTAAGACATGTAGCTTCCATCTCTATCGGCGGAGACCTTTTGACTGGAGATTTAGCCATTGTTTTAAGGACCTCTAAAAGTGAAGCAGAAAAATTGAAAATTGAAAAAGGTGTCTGTTTGAGGGAATTGGTAAAAGAGGAGGATATTATAGAAATTTCAGGAATTGGAAATAGACCTTCAAGAAAGGTCAGTAAAAAGCTTTTGGCTGAAATTTTAGAAGATAGGGTGAAGGAGCTTTTAGTTCTTATTGAGAATGAGCTTAAGAAATTTGCAGAGACCTACTTAATAAGTGGGGTAGTTTTAACAGGAGGATCCTCTTTGATGCCAGGCTTGATTTATCTGACGGACCAGATTTTAGATCTTCCAGCTCGCATAGGTTATCCAGAAAAACTCCCTGGCCTTACCGAAGAGATCTATCATCCTAAATATGCCACAGCTGTAGGAATGTTAATTTATGCTTACCAAAACTACTATATTGGAAAAGAAAAATCTTATAAAAGAAGTGAAGGTCTTTGGCAGAAAATTAAGAAGTTATTAAAAATTTAATAAGGAGGAGGAGAATGACTATAGCTTTTGACTTGATTCATCAAGATGATATAAAAATTCAACCTAATATTAAGGTTATTGGAGTGGGAGGGGCTGGTGGTAATGCGGTAGCCCATATGATTAGAAAGGGTTTGGTAGGAGTGGAATTTGTTGTAGCTAACACAGATTATAAAGCTTTATCTCTCAATCCAGCCAGTTTGAAAATTCAATTAGGTCGGAATTTAACTAAAGGGCTGGGAGCTGGTGGAAAACCGGAAATTGGAAGAAAGGCGGCTGAGGAATCCGAAAGGGAAATAAGGGATCTTTTAAAGGATGCCGATATGGTTTTTTTAGCAGCTGGAATGGGAGGAGGAACAGGCACAGGAGCTACTCCTGTTATTGCCAAGATTGGCAAAGAAATGGGTATCCTAACGGTAGCAGTAGTTACTAAACCCTTTACTTTTGAAGGCAAGGTTAGGATGAAACATGCTGAAGAGGGTTTAGAGGAATTGAAAGAGTGGGTGGATACTTTGATTATTATTTCCAATGATAAACTTCTCTTATTGGGGTCTCCTCAAGAAAGACTTTATGAGATGTTCAAAAAGGCTGATGATGTATTATATTATGCTGTAAAGGGGATTTCGGATTTAATTCTTTCTGACGGATATATAAATTTAGATTTTGCTGATGTAAAAGCGGTAATGGCTGAGTCTGGTGGATTAGCTTTAATGGGTATGGGAGAGGCCAGTGGAGAAGATAGGGCCGAACTTGCTACCCAAATGGCTATCTCAAACCCTCTCTTAGATGATTTATCCATTAGTGGCTCTAAAGGTCTTCTTTTAAATATAAGCGTCCATCCCGAAACTCTTACTATTCAAGAGACTCAACATGTTACCAGTATCATTTCTAAGGAACTTCATCCGGAAGCTAAATTCTTCTTCGGAGTAGTCTTTGATGAAACCTTAGGAGAGAACTTGAGGGTTGTTCTGATTGCTACTGGTTTTGAAAAAGAAAAGGCTAAGGAGATTCCCAAAGAGAAAGTAATTTCCTTAGAAGAAAAGGTAAAAAAAGTAGAAAAGGATAAGTTTAATTGGAAAGAATGGTTAGATGAAGATATTCTTGAAATTCCTACTATTCTTCGGAAGAGTGCTGACTAAGAGATAGTTTTAGGGGTTGGTTGGGAGGGGTTATGAAGGAGATAGCCCTTTTTACCGAACCAGTAAGAGGACAAACTTTAAAGTTAGTCTCCTTTAAATTAGAGGAACTGGATCCCCCTCCTTTTCAAAGAGATATCTCGGAAGGTCTTAAAAAACAATTAGAAATGGCTATAGAAAAGTTAGGCTTCCTTACTCCTATCGTAGTAGTTCCTAAGGGTGGAAAATATTATATTGTGGATGGAAGACATCGTTATGAGGCTATGAAGGAATTAGGAGCCAGGGAAATTTTATCTATTGTTGTGGATGAAAGTCTTTATCACTATATTTTAGAATTTAATACGGAAAAACCTCCCAACGTTAAAGAAAAGGCTAAACAAGCTTATAGGCTTTACATAGATTTTTTAAAGGAAGATTCTGACCTTCTTGAGGAGGATCTTTTTACTTATTTTAAAGAGCCTATGTTAATTACCTTTGGATTTGCTATTGAGGAGATGGAAGGTAGATTTCCGGCTAGTTTTTATGAGAACTTCGTTTCTAAAATTGATAATTTTTTAAGAGAACCCTTAGCTTCAGCTGTTGAAGAAAGGAGAAATAGAGCTAGAGCTTTAATTGAACTTAATTCCGTGGTTAACGAAAAATATGCCGAACTCGGTTGGGATAATGCCCTTCTTAAAGGAGAGATTGTTAGAAAGGCTGTACAGAAGGCTTTTGGAATAAGGATAAGGACAATTGAAGAGGATTTTTATTCTGCCATAGAGCAGGTCAAGACAGCCTGTCAGAGGTTGACTACGGAAGATTTTGGAGAAAAATAAAGATAAAAGTATTTTCTTATGGAAGCAACCTTTAAACCCCTTTTAAGACAGATAGATGTAATTCCCGGAGAATATCAAGGGATTCCAGTTATCTTTTTAAGGGATCCTGTGGGTTTTATTGATGAAGTTATTGCTTTGCCCAGGGAGATAGTTTTTATCCTGGCTTTTATGGATGGAGATCACGATTTAAGGGATCTTCAAGTGGAAATTACAAGAAGAACTGGGCAAATTGTGCCTTTAGAGGAGATTCAAAGGTTAGTAGAGTTTCTGGATGAGAAAGGTTTTCTTTGGAGTCAAAGATTTGAAGAGTTTAAGGAAAGGGTTTATCAGAAATGGTTTCAACAGCCCTATCGGTTAATGGCCCATGCTAATTCAGCTTATCCTTTGGAAGAGGAGAGGGCTAAAGAATTTTTAGAGGAAATTTTGGCTTTAGTTTCCTTAGATAAAGCCCAGTCTCCTAAAATTCTTATAGCTCCCCATATAGATTTAAGGGTAGGAGCCAAAGCCTATGCCTTAGCTTACAAGAGATTTAAATTACCTCCGGGAGCAAGGGTAATTATTTTAGGTGTAGGACATTATTTGGATTTTCCCTATTCCGTTTTAACCAAGGATATTTTAACTCCCTTTGGAAATTTAAGGATTGATAAGGGTGGGCTTTTGTATCTGGCTAATTCAAAAAGAATTGAGCTCTTTCCTGATCATATAGCTCATAAATTAGAACACTCTGTGGAATTTCAAAGCCTTTTTTTACATTATTTAAATGGAGATAATATAGCAGTTTTACCTTTTTTAATAGGACCTTATAAAATTATTAAATTGAATGAAGATTTGGTTAATAACTTTTTAATGGCTTTGGCTGAATTAGTAGATGAAAAGACCTATTTGGTTTTGGGAATAGATTTTTGTCATCTCGGCTATCGCTATGGTGATACCTTTGGGGTAAATGAAGAACTTAAAAGAAAGGCTTTGGGAACGGATAAAGCCCTTTTAGAATCGGCCTTTGAGGGTAAAAAGGAGGAGGTGGAGAAAATAATTCTCTCTGAGGAGAAGATGAAAATTTGTGGAAGCAGCTGTTTATTTTTGTTAGCTAAACTAATCCAATTCTTAGGCGTTAAAGGACAGGGGGAGATCTTTTATCAAGATTTTTTACCCTTTGGCGAGGGTTCAGGAGTAAGTGTAGTTAGTGCTGGTTATTTTTTCTAAAAAGACAAATTCGTTAAGAGGGAAAAGACAAATTTGTAAGTGAAAAGTGCTTTTGCGGTTATATCATTACTTGCCTTTGTCTTCACACTTACCTTTGAACATATTTTAGTTTTCTAATTTATTGGCATAACTTTTGAAATTAAGAAAATTTAGAAAGGATACCTTGACTTTTAAAGATTTTTAGATATAAATAAAAAAAACATTAAAAGGAGGGTAGCTATGAAGAAGGTATTAGCTTTAGTAGTGGGAGGAGTTTTAGTTGCTTCGGCATCTTCAGTTTTTGCTGTAGAGGTCTGTGTAAAGTGTCACAAGTCTATGGATAAGGTGGCCGAGTATATTAAGAAGAGCGGGGTTAAGAGTGCCGATGAATTGGTAGACTTTTTAAGAAACAAATCCGCTAAGAAAGCCCTTCATAAATCTGTAAAGGATGAAGATATTAAGAAAGCTTTTGCCGAGGTAAAGAAGTAAAAATTAAAAGGAGGTGAGAATTATGAAGAGGTTAGTAGCCCTTTTAATTGGAGTAGCTTTTATTTTTGGTTCTGTAGGAATGGGTTTATCTGCTGAAAAGAAGGATGTAAAGAAAGATAATGCAACCAGTAATGCAACTAAGCAAGAAGCTCCCAAAAAGAAAAAAGTAGAGGGTTGCTAAGGAAAAGTTAAGGATGAGGGAGGTCTAATCCTTTCTCATCCTTATTCCTGTTAAACTTCAAATTAAGATTAGGTCTAAGATAGCCTTTCTATCTATTATTTTGTATATGTAAGGTATACATTGCTCTTATTTTATATTTATCTTTGCAATTTAAAGGAAATTTCTTAATGGATTTTAAAGAAAAGGTTTTAGAGATTATTAAAAGGTTAAAGGAGGTTTATCCTTCAGCCAAGATAGCCCTTAATTTTGAAAATTCCCTTCAACTTCTTATTGCGACTATCCTTTCCGCTCAGTGTACAGACGAAAGGGTTAATAGGGTTACCTCAGATCTTTTTAAAAAATATAAGAAGGCTCAAGATTTTGCTGAAGCGAATTTAGAGGAATTGGCTGAAGATATAAAATCTACTGGTTTTTACCGGCAAAAGGCTCGCTATATTAAAGAGGTTTGTAAAATTTTAGTGGAAAAGTATAATGGAGAGGTTCCCCAAAGTATGGGAGCTCTTTTAGAGCTTCCTGGGGTAGCAAGAAAGACAGCTAATATTGTGCTTGCTAATGCCTATGGGATAGTGGAGGGAATTCCTGTAGATACTCATGTTTCAAGGTTATCTCAGAGATTAGGTTTGGTGAAATCCAAACAACCCGAAAAGATAGAGAAAGAGTTAATGGAAATAATTCCTAAGGAAGAATGGTTTAGTTTTCCTCTTTGGTTGCAAGCCCATGGGAGAAAGATTTGTTTAGCTAAAAAACCCAAATGTGAGCAATGTTTCTTAAAGGATCTCTGTGATGCTTACCTTTCCTGATACAGATCCCGTTATTTTTCAAATTGGTCCTTTCCAGGTGCGCTGGTATGGTTTGATGTATTTAATAAGCTTTTTTTGTGTCCTTTTTTTGTGTAAGTATCAATTGAAAGAAAGAGGTAGAAGGGACCTTTATCCCTTTCTTGAGAATCTTTTATTTTATAGCTTTATAGGATTAGTGGTTGGAGCCAGGCTTGGTTTTTGTTTTTTTTATTATCCTGATTATTTCCTGAAGAACCCCTGGGAAATTATAGCTATTTGGAGAGGAGGGATGTCCTTTCATGGAGGATTAATTGGTGCTATTTTAATAGGGTATTTTTACATCAAAAAAAAGGGAGAAGCCTTTTTTTATTGGGCGGATTTAGTGGTTGTTCCTGCTCCTTTAGGACTTTTTTTTGGAAGGATTGGGAATTTCATAAACGGTGAGATTTATGGTAAACCTACGAATCTGCCCTGGGGCATAATCTTTCCCGAAGGTGGTCCTATACCCAGACATCCAGTCCAACTTTATGAATCTCTTGTTACAGGACTCCTTTTGTTTTTGCTTATGTTTAAGCTTAGAAATAAGCCCTGGCCTAAGGGTTCAAAATTGGCTCTTTTTTTAATCCTTTATGGCATTTTAAGGTTTCTTTTTGAATTTTTAAGAGAGCCTGGGCAAAGTTTTTCTCTCCTCTTTGGATGGATGACTATGGGACAAATTCTCTGTATTGGGATGATTTTTTGGGGAGTAGGGGTATTCTTCTATTTAAGAAAGAAGCAAGGTTTCCAAATTCTTAGCTAAGTTTTTAACTTTTTCAAAAATTTTTTTAAAAGTTTGATTAGCCCTTTCATCTTGGGAGTTAAAAATTTTAGTTAATTCTTGACAGTTTTGGCAAAGGATTTTTCTAAATTTTTTTCCAAAGGGGTTATCTAATTGAATTCGGGCATAAAGATCAGCCTCTTGCTTGGAGAGGCGTTTTAATATATGAAGTTGAGCTAAAAAACTCGGAGTGGAAAGATTAATCAATTCTTCCTCTTTAATTTTTAGATCCAAAAGGAGTTTTCCCAAAAGGATTAACCAAAAATGATTAACCACCTGAACTAAGGCCATAACTTTATCATGTTGGCGGGGAACAATTTTTACAGGTTTTAAACCTTCTTCTTTTATAAGGGAAACAAACCATTGATAGAGATTTTTACCCCTTAAGGGATAGAAGGCTATAATTTTCCCTTGAAGATCCTTTTCATAAGGGCCAAAGAGGGGATGGGTGGCTAAAAGCTCTCCTTTTTTAAGGTATTTTTTCATAATTTGAGCCGGTTTTAATTTAAGGGAACAGATATCTAAAATCCAATGTCTCTCTTCTATGAAAGGGGCAATTTTTTTTACTACTTCTTCAAAAACCTCCATAGGAAGGCTTAAAAGAATTACCTTAGATTGGGAGAGAAGTTCTTCATAAGATAGACCGTAATTTTTATCAGAGATAAGCACAGGATAGCCTTTTTTTTCAAAAAAGTTTTTAAAGAATTGTCCCATTTTTCCGGCACCACCGATAATTCCAATTGTAAAAGAATTCTCCACCTTAGATTTCTCCTCAATTTAATTTCAAGCTATTTCACTTAATTTCAATCTTTCTTCCCATCGCCTATGGAGTTCAGCTTTTAGGGCTGGATATTTGGTTAGATCAGGGTCTTCCTTTATAAGGGCCAAGGCTTCCTCTCTGGCTAAAAGTAAAAGATCTATTTGTTTTATAGGATCAGCCTTTTTAAATTCAAGAAATCCTGATTGTTGAGTGCCCAATAGATCACCTGGTCCTCTAAGTTTAAGGTCAGCTTCCGCAATTTTAAATCCATCATAGATATCACAGAGGATTTTAAGACGCTGATAAGCTAAGCTTTGAAGACTAACATTATAGGCAATCAGAAAACAATAGGATTGTTTGTTACTTCTTCCAACCCTCCCCCTTAGTTGATGCAGTTGAGAAAGTCCAAATCTTTCCGCATGCTCTACTACTATAACTGTAGCATTAGGCACATCTATTCCCACCTCTATCACCGTGGTAGAGACCAAGAGATTTATTTCTCCCCTTTTAAAGGCTTGTATTATCCTCTCCTTTTCGTCAGAACTCATTTTACCATGAAGAATTCCTATTTTAAACTCGGGAAAGACCTTCTCTTGTAGTTCCTTTCCATAGGTTAGAACTGCTTTTAATTCTAAATTTTCGGACTCCTCAATTAAAGGTAGGATAACATAACCTTGATTCCCCTTCAAGAGTTCTTTTCGGACTTCTTCGTAGGCGAGGTGGCGATTTTTTTCTAAGAATAAACGAGTGAGGATAGGTTTTCGTCCTTTCGGCATCTCATCAATAATAGACACCTCTAAATCTCCATAGACAGTTAACGCCATAGTTCTGGGTATAGGGGTAGCTGTCATTACTAAGGTATCAGGGATTACTCCTTTAGCCTTTTCCCTAAGACTAGCTCTTTGAAGCACGCCGAAGCGGTGTTGTTCATCTATGATTACTAAGCCTAATTTTTTAAATTCTACCCTTTCTTGAAAAAGGGCATGGGTTCCAATTACAAATTTGTAATGACCTACAGCTAAACCGTGATAGATTTCTCTTTTTTTAGCTGAAGATACTCCGCCAGTTAAGAGGGCTGTCTCTACTCCCATAAGCTGGGCATATTGCCGAAAGTTCCTGTAATGTTGTTCAGCCAAAATTTCCGTTGGAGCCATAAGGGCAACTTGATAACCGTTTTCAATGGCTATTAAAGCAGCTATAAAAGCTATTACAGTCTTTCCGCTACCCACATCTCCCTGAACCAATCTATTCATAGGATGGGGTTTAGCCATATCTCTTTTGATTTCCTCTATTACCCTCTTTTGAGCTGAGGTCAATTCAAAGGGAAGTTTCTCTAAAAATTGTGATACAAGCTGAGATTCTATCTTAAAGGCAATACCTCTTTCCAAAGCCCTTTTGCTTTTTTTAAAAGCTAAAGCTAACTGTAAAAAGAATAATTCTTCAAAAGCTAAACTTTTATAGTAAATATTATTTTCATCTTTAAGAATTTCTAATTTTTCAGATGTTTCCGGAAGATGAAGCTTCTTTAAAGCCAAATTTACAGGAAGTAGCCCTAATTTCTTTAAAATTTTAGGAGGAATTAAATTTTCCCAATAATCCCCATAGGTTTCTATAGCCTGATGCATAATCTTTCGGATAGTTCTCTCCGGAACCTTTTCTACAGCTGGATAAATAGGTAAAATCTTTCCTATCTCCTCTTCAATCTTTTCCGTTTCCTCTTCTCCTATAGTTTCGGGATGGATCATTTCTAAATTTTTAAGAAATCTGTTTACTTCTCCTATGGCATAAATTCTTTTTCCAACGGGATAGAGCTTTCGTATTACCTTTTCTTGAAAATGGAACCACTTTAAAGTGAGGAACCCTGTGCCATCGGTGATAAGAACTTCATAGGTTTTTCTTTTGGAATAATAATTGGGCCCACTTTGCAAAATCTCTCCCCAAACAACCAATCTCTCTCCTTCAATTAAGCTTCCTATGGGTGTAATTTTGGTTCGGTCTTCATAATTTTTAGGGAGAAAGAAAAGGAGGTCCTCAAGGGTAGTAAGTCCTTTTTGGGAAAACTTTTTAGCTAATTTAGGTCCTATCCCTTTAATCACCTCTAAGGATTGGGAAAGGATTTCTCGATTTATTTTGTATTTTTCCAAGGAGGGGATTTCTTGATAAGATGGGGACAAGCTATCCTGAGTTAAAAGTTTTTTTATGGTTAAAAGACGTTCTTTTTTTTCTTCTAAGGAGAGCTGGTCCAAGTTTTGGATGAAAATCTTAAGTTGATTTAAAGTTTCTGGAGAAAGGTAGTTTTCTAATTTTTCTACCAAACTCAAGAAGGTCCTTTCCAAATCCTTAGCTTTGGGAAGAAGGGCAAAGTCCTTTTTAATTAAGGAATCAACTATGTTTAAAAATTTTTCTAACCAATCCTCTTTTAAGGTTAACATTTTTCCATAGTCTCAGAAAGCTTGTTTAGGTTTTAACTTATTTTTGTGTTTTCCACTTTTGTAAACTTGGTAAAACTCTCACTCCGAACTCTTTTTTTGTTACCCTGAGCTAAAGTTGGTTTTTTTCTTCTAAAAAACCTAAAAATTTAGGTAGAGCTGAATCCCAAAGCTTAGAGAGCTCAAAAATTTTAGGTAAGTTTTTATGTTTATAAGCTCCTTTTAAAAAAATTTGGCTTTTTCTTTTAGCTTCAGCCCAAATTAATATTTTTTCCTCTGGAGAGAGCTGGGGAAAATAGTTTTTGTAAATTTTAAGTAAAGCTTTAACTCTGTAAAAATCAAGTCCTTTAGTTGCGGAAAGTTGGTCCTCCCTTCCTCCATATTTAATAACCAAAGGTTCCTTTATAAGCCCTATAGGAAATTTTAAGGCTACCCTTAGAAAGAATTCATAATCTTCGCACACTGGAAAAGTTTCATCAAAAAGTCCTACTTCCTTAAAAACTTCTTTTTTTACTAAAAGAGTTGACATAGAAACCACGCAGAGTTTTATCGCTCGATCCAGAAAATATCCTTCCGCTTTTTTATGGTAATTTTTGGGATTTAGCCTTTTTTCTCCCTTAAACCAAATTTCCTCTGTCTGCACGAGTTTAAAGAAGGGATTTTTTTCCAGAAATTGAATCTGTCTGGCAATTTTTTGGGGTAGAAAGAGGTCATCACTATCTAAAAAGGTTAAAAACTCTCCTTTAGCTTTCAAAATCCCTCTATTTCTGGCTAAGGAAACCCCTCGGTTTTGACTGAATTTTACATATTTTAAAGGATAGTTTTTGACTATCCAGGGGGTGTTATCAGTGGAGCTGTCATCTACTACAATTAATTCAAGATTTGTGTAGGTTTGTTTAAGGACACTCTCTATGGCCTTGGTAATTAGGTAGCCCCTATTAAAGGTAGGAATGATTACTGATACTAAGGGGGTTTTCATAGAAAATTTTTAAAGTAAAGTTAAATTAAAAATAGAAAAAGTAAAGGAGGATTTAGAAGGGTTCTCTTGATAAATTTTATAATTAGTAGTATATTTTTAGATGAGGGTTTTGGGCGGTTAGCTCAGGGGTAGAGCGCCATCCTCACACGGTGGATGTCGGAGGTTCAAATCCTCCACCGCCCATTTTTCTCCTTGCTCCTATTTTTAGGGGCCTTTAAAAGACCAAAAGGAGGGTAAAAAGATGTTTGAATTACCTAAGGTGGATCGTTTTCGAAAATGGGAAACCCTTTTTATTATTCACCCTGATAGGGTGGAGGAAAAAGAAGAAATTCTAAAAAAGTTCCAAGAAATTATTCAAAAGTATTCTGGAGACATTGTGAAATTAGAGGAATGGGGTCTAAGAAAATTAGCTTATCCTATTGAAAAGAAGAAAAAGGGTTATTATGTCTTAGCCGAATTTTATGGAAAGGCTGATCTACCTAAGGAATTAGAAAATTTCTTTAGGATTGATGAAAGGGTGGTTCGTTTTATTATTGTAAAATTAGAAGATCGTTATAATCAAGCCAGTCAATCTAATTAAAAGGAGGAAAGAGGGATGGAAAATAATATTACTATAAAAAAGAGAGTGCTTCCGAGAAAGAAGATTTGTAGGTTTTGTGCGGATCCAAGCTTAGTTATTGATTATAAAAATCCAGAACTTTTGAAGGTTTTTTTAAATGAAAAGGGTATGATCTTTCACCGAAGGCAAACTGGAAATTGTGCCTATCATCAAAGAAAGCTTACTACCGCTATTAAGAGAGCCCGGATTATGGCTCTTTTACCCTTTGTAAGTGATATTGAGCTGGATTAGGAGGGAAAAAGATGGAGGTTATTTTAAGAAAGGATATTCCGAAGTTAGGAAAAGCTGGAGATGTAGTTAAAGTCAAAGATGGCTTTGCTAGAAATTATTTAATTCCTAAGGGGTTAGCCCTTTTAGCTAATCAGAAAAACCTTCAAGCCTTAGAAAAGGAAAGGAAGACTATCTTAGCCAAGACTGAAAGGGAAAGAAAAAAGGCTCAGAGTTTAGCTGAAAAACTTCAAGGGCAAACCCTTACCCTTTATAGGAGAGTAATAGAAGAGGGTAAACTTTACGGATCTGTCTCAGCTATAGATATTGCCAAGGCCCTTCAAGAGAAAGGTCTGGAAATAGAGAAAAGTCAAATTCTTCTTAAGGAACCTATTAAGAAAGTAGGAACCTTTGAAATTGAAATTAAACTTTCTTCTGAAATTAGAGTTCCTATAAAAGTAGAAGTTATTGAGGAAAAGTAGTGAGTTTTTATGCCAAGTAATAAAAGGCGAGGAGTTAAAAAGGAATTTTCTTCTTTCTTTTCTGAAATTTTACCGCCTCAGGACCTTCAAGCAGAAAAATTTTGTTTAGCTAGTCTTTTATTAGACCCTCCTTCTATTATCAAGGTCATTGATTTCCTAAAACCGGAAGATTTCTATTTTCCACAAAATCGTTTCATCTATCAAGCCTTTTTAAATCTCTATGAAAGGGATGAACCAATTGATGTGGTAACTACTTATAATGAACTTGAGAAAATGGGAAAGGCTGAAGAGATAGAGGCTGGAGTTTATCTTTCCGAATTAGCTGGTTTGCTCCCGACTTCAGCCCATCTTATCCACTATGCTAAAATTGTAAAAGAGAAGAGTCTTTTAAGGGAAATTATTTCTATTTGTAATGAGATTATCTCTCGTTGTTATAATTCGGCTGAGTATTCTCAAGAGATTTTGAATTATGCAGAAAAGACTTTTTATGAGCTAAGATTGAGTGGGAAAAGAGAAACTCTTGCCCATATTAAGGATGTAATAAAAGACACTATTAGGCATTTAGAGATTCTCTATGAAAAAGGAGACCAAATCACAGGTCTTCCCACTGGTTTAATAGAATTAGATAGATTAACAGCTGGGCTTCAAAGGGGAGATTTAATTATTTTAGCTGCCCGTCCTGGGATGGGGAAAACCGCTTTAGCTTTAGATATAGTTAGAAAGGCTTGTAAATTAACGAAACAAGGAGCTCTTATCTTCTCCTTAGAAATGAGTAAGGAACAATTGCTTTCCCGAATGCTTTGTGCGGAAGGAAGGGTAAATTTCCAAAAATTTAGAACTGGGAATCTGGAGACTCAAGATTGGCAAAGAATTATTCAAGCAGCTAGCACCCTTTCTGCTCTTCCCATTTATATTGAAGACACTTCAGGCTTAACCCTTCTGGAAATTAAAGCTAAAGCAAGAAAGGTAATGAAAGATACCCCCTTAGGTTTAATTGTTATAGATTACCTTCAACTTATGCGAAGTATGGAAAGGAAAGAAAGGAGAGAGCAGGAGATTTCTGAGATTTCCTCAGGGCTTAAAGCCTTAGCTAAGGAGCTTAATGTTCCAGTTTTAGCTCTTTCTCAATTAAACCGTAAGGTAGAAGATCGCCCGGATAAAAGACCCCAATTGGCCGATTTAAGAGAATCTGGAGCCCTGGAACAAGATGCTGATGTAATCTTATTTATTTACCGAGATGAGATTTATAATAAGGAAAGTCCAGAAAAGGGTATAGCTGAATTGATTATCGGTAAACAAAGAAATGGTCCAGCTGGAATCTCTATAAAAGTGAGTTATCTTTCTCAATATACCTCCTTTGGAAATTTAGAAAAAACCTAAATTCTTCCTTTGATTACCCTAAGGGAGATTGTTATATCTTTTGGGCTTAGGATAGACTTCATTATTTTAAATAAAAAAAATTAAACTCAGGAAAAGGTAGGATAGTAAGTAAAAAAACAAACTTAGATTAAGAAGTTTGTATTTAGAGGGAAAGAGAACATAACCTAAAAGTAAAAAAAAGAAAAGAGAAAGATAAAAAAGCACTAAGAGAGGAGGTAGAAACTTAAGCATTTCTTGAGCTCCTACAAAGAACCAGGGACTTCGGGCTTGAAAATCTTGAAAAGGTTTTAAGGGAAATTGAAAAAAAATGGCTGGAAAGAGGGGTCCTAAAAAATAGGGAAGGTTTTTCCAGGAGAAGAGGGTTTTAAATTTTGTATGGCCTATAAAAAGTCCTGTTAGGAGTAAAAAACTTAAAAAAAGATGCCAGTGATAAAGGCGGTGTAATCTGATTAAAGAAGGAGCCAAAAAAATTTTGTTTAAGCTTTCTCCTAAATAAGGTATACTCAGTAAAAGGTTTTCTCCAATAGCTCCAGCTAATTCTCCCACTTCATCACTTCTTAGAAGGTATCCCGTAAAATTGATAAAAAGAACTCCAAAAAAAGAAAGAATTAAGAGGACCCAACTTAGTATGGATTTAGTCAAAAAAAACTTTTTATAAATACTTTCTCCCAGGTGCAAAAAAAGTGTAATTACCGCTAATTGAGAAGAAAGATAGTGAAAATTTCTTAAAAATTTTCCTAAAAAGACAAAGGTTTCTATATAAAGAACACTCTGTAAAGGTTGATAATAAAAGTAATGGAAGCTAAGGAAGATACCTGAAAGGATAGAGAGAAAGAGGGTGGTAAAGGAAAGGAGGGCTAAAGGACGATTAATATTGACCCCTCCTCCTTTAGGGTAAAAGGAAGCTTGATAAGGTCTTTTTTAGCTGGTCCCTCTACGTATTTCCCTTCTAAGGTAAATTTACTTTGATGACAGGGACAAACTATTAATTCCTTTTCAGGGTCATAATGGAGTTTGCATCCTAAATGAGGGCATCTTCGGGAAAAGACCCAAAATTGGCTTGAGCTCTTAATAAGAATAAACTCTTCTCCTAAATAAAAGTTTCTTATCTTTTCCAGCTCTTCTTTAGAAATTATAATTTTTTTAGGGGCTGGTTTAGAGAGTTCGCTAAGATTTTTGAGACCTAAAAAACTGAAAAAGCCTAAAAGAAAAAATCCTAACTTTTTTAAGAAGGCTCTTCTGGGCATAGATTTTCTCTTATAAGAGGGGGTGCCAGCTTTTTTAAGGCCTTTTTAATTAAGGTTTCTAAGGAATCGGTCTCTTCAAATACTGTAAAAAGAATCTCTTCAACTTCCCTACTTGGGAAACCAAGATTTACTAGAGAAGACTTAGCCTCAGCTAACAAGTTTTCCTTTTCCCAAGAGATAATTTTTCCCTTTTTGTAAAGCTTTCCCAAAAGCCCTTTAAGTTCTAAAACTAATCTCTCAGCCCTTTTTTCTCCTATCCCTGGAACCTTAGCTAATTCTTTAATCTGTTTTTTTTCCACCACTGTTTTTAATTCTTCCGGGCTAAAGAAGGAAAGGAGGTTTAAAGCTAATTTAGGGCCTATTTTAGAAAGGGTATTTAATTTGATAAAAAATTCTCTTTCTTCTTTATTTAAAAAGCCGTAGAGTTCAAGATATTCATTTTTCCTAAAAAGGGGAACAACCCAGATTTCTAACTTTTTTTCTAAATAAGTTTTTTGCAAGGGTTCAATCCAATTAAAGGGCACATTTATTTCCCAAAAGATATCCCTTTGTTCTAAAATTATGCGAGAGGGCGGTATAATTTCTTTTAAAATTCCTTTAAGTTTATAAAACATCTTTTGTCCCTTTATAAAAGTTTTAGTTCCAGGGCAGCAACTACCGTAAGGGCTAAGGCATCGGCTACATCGCTCTTTTTTAAAAAGGGCTCTATCTCTTTCCCTAAAAGATTTCTTAAAACCCTTTGAACTTCCTTTTTAGTTGCCTTTCCGTCTCCGCAAAGGAAACTTTTCCAATAGGAGGGATGGTAAATTTTAAAGGGAAGAGCCATCTCCTCCGCTAAGACCAAAGCTATGGCTTGAACTTGGAAGATTTTATAGGTTGAGTGAGGGTTAGCTTGGGGAATAAGTTCTTCTAAGATCACCCAATCAGGTCTTTCCCTTTCTAAAAGTTCCTTTAAATTTTGAAAAATAAAATAAAGTCTCTTGGATAAAGGTAAATTGGGAGGGGCTTTAAGGGTATCTCCCTTTAAGATTGTTAAGCTTTGATTTTCTATGGTGGCTAAAAGATAGCCTAAACTTACTAATCCTGGATCTAAGCTTAAAAGTTTCATAAAAAGATCTCAAGATTTCTTGGGAAGGCCCTTTAGTTCTTATTTTAATCTATGGGAAGAAATTTTCACTTCCTTTTTATTATTTTGAACAAAGCTTGAGAGTTTACCTTTTCTCTTTCTTGACAGAGTTTTTAAAATCTTTTAAAGTTTTTAGTTAGGAAAGTTAAGGATGGAAATTTTAGAGGCTTTTTATAGCGGAGTTTTTACTTTTGGGCTAACTGGGCTTGGTAGCCTTATAGGGGTTTGGATAAAGAGGGCAGAGTTTAAGATTTTTTCCTTCTTTTTAGGGCTTTCCGGAGGTATAATGATTTCTGCCAGTTTTTGGTCCCTTTTAAATCCAGCTTTAGAAAAGGCTCGCGAGATCTACTCCTTTCCAGTAATCCCTGTGATCATTGGTTTTATTTTAGGAGTTTTTCTTTTAAGGTTAATAGATTTAATTGTTCCCCATCTACATCTTTTCTCCTCTAAGGATGAGCAGGAAGGTCTGAATTTACCTCTTAAAACTAGTCTTCTTATTCTTTTGGCTATTACTATTCATAATATCCCTGAGGGGTTAGCCTTAGGGGTTTCCTTAGAGAAGGTAAAGATTGCTTTAGGTATAGGTTTACAGAATATTCCTGAAGGATTAGCCTTAGCCTTAGTTTTAAGGTCCTCGGGTTTTTCTAAATTTTTAAGTTTTTTTTACGGATTCTTATCAGCCATAGTTGAGCCAATCTTTGCCTTGATAGGAGCTTTAACTACCTCTTTAAGTGTTTATCTTTTACCCTATATCTTAAGTTTAGCTGGAGGGGCTATGATCTTTGTAACTATTGAAGAATTGTTACCCTCAGCTCAAAGATTGGGAAATTCGGATAGAGTAAGCTTAGGTTTTGGGCTGGGTTTTATCTTAATGATGTTTTTGGACCTTCTACCTTTTTAGGATTTTAAAAATAAAGAAGGCGGGGAGTTGGACCCCGCCTTCTTTAAACCCTCCAAAGTTTTATTTTAAATTACCTTAAGAGCTGAAGGACAAGCTGAGGTAAGGAGTTAGCCTGCGCTAACATACCAATAGTAGATTGCATGCGGATCTGATAAGTGGTGAATTCAGCCATCTCCTTAGCATAGTCTGTGTTCCGGATTACGGATTCCGCTTCTTTAGTATTGTCATAGGCTGTTTTCTGAGAATCAAAGATGGACTGGAGGTTATTCATAGTAGCACCAATCTGAGCCCTGACTGTGTCCACCTTTTGAATGGCTTTAGATGCTATAATCATCGCTACTTCGGCGCTACTATTGTTGGTTACATCGATACTAGATAAATTGGAGAAATTGACATTAGAGCTCGTAGGCGGATTAATTCCTAAACCTTCATTTCCACTACTAACTCCAGTAAAGTCATAACTAAAGGAGTCGGTTCCCGCAATAGTTATTTTACCAACGCCAATTGCTGATCCTGTGGCAGATGTGTTACTACCAGTTGCACTAACAGTAGTGGAAGCTACATCTAAGATAGTACTAAGATCAAGGGTAAGGTCGGGGGCGCCAGTGGTACTTCTAGTAAGTATTACTTCTACTCCTATAGTTTCACCAGCAGTGGAAAGAAGTAAATGACCATCGGAAGAGGCTTCAGCTTTAAGAGAGGTCCCTCCAGCATTAGAATTAATTAAAGAAACTAAGTCTTGTAAGGTTACGGAAGTCCCTCCAGACTGTCCGGTTATGGTAAACTGAAAAGAAGGAGTAGTAGATTCTGTCCCTACAAAAAATCTAAAAGTCATACTCTGACCCGTGTCGGAAAGGTTTATAGTAGTGAAAGGGTTGGTTGCTTGCCTTTTATTGCTGACATAAGCAGAAATACCCATATTTTGAAGGTCAGAGTTGTTATTAATTTTCTCAGCTATATACTTAGCATCTACCGCAATATTACTACCTGTAGTGAAAGATACTCCATTAACTTTAATGGTTTCGGTAGAAGCCCATTGGAAATTTGTGTTTGACGATAGAAGAGTTGAATAACCACTGGATGATAATGCGACGCTGGTTTGGGTTCCTTGAGTTAAATAAGCTCCTAAAGCGGTAGATCTAACATCGGAGATTGATAAGGAAACTACTTGGTCATTCCTTGGTCCGTAATGAATGTATTTATTGGTAAAAGAACCATCCAATAATCTTATTCCGTTATATTCTGTATCCGTTCCAATCTTTTGGATAGCATCCACAAAGTTCGTAATCTCTCTTTGGAGAGCCATTCTGGCATTAGGGTCGTTAATGTCGTTAGCTGCATTCTGAGCTCGGGTATAGATTTCTTGAAGCTTATCAAAAATCTGACCTGTAGAAGCTTCAGCTACCTGCAAAGCCGAGATTCCTGTTTGAATGTTTCTGTTACCCTGTTCATAGGCTTTAGCTACTGTAGAAAGCATGTCTGCGATGAAGAGACCGGCTGAGTCATCAGCGGCATTCAAAATTCTCATACCTGTTGAGAGCCTTAAAAGGCTCTTATTCATAGCTCGCTCATTTTTAATGAGCGAGGTGTGGGTTTGAGCAGCGGCTTCATTAAAATTAATCTTGACTGCCATGGCTTACACCTCCTTAAGTTTTTTTTGTTTTCTTCTTTTGCATATATTTATCGGATGTTTTATTCCAAAACTTTAATTTTTTAGGGTTTTCCCTAACTATTCCTTCGAGATTTTTTTATTATGAGAGTGCTGTAAAGAGGTCTCAAGAAAAGCGTTTAAGCTTTAACTAATTCCTTACAGCACTTCAAGGTTAAGGGGTTTTTTGAAGATTGACCCCGGGACTTTAGCCCGGGGTGTTTTAAGAAAAATTAGGATGAACTACCTTTTAAGATTAATTAATTCTTCCAGCATAGTATCTGATACCGTTATGATACGGGAATCCGCTTGGAAACCTCTTTGAAAGATAATCATTTTAACAAACTGTTCTCCTAAGTCTACATTGGATTGTTCAATAGAGTTAGGGGCAATGGTTCCCAGCCCATTAGTTCCAGGTTTACCTGTAACAGGAGGACCTGAATGGGTGGTCTCTCTAAAGAGATTACCTCCTACTTTCTGAAGCTTTTCAGGGGCATTAAAATTAGCTAAGCCAACCATCCAGAGAGGAATGACCCTTCCATTGGAATAAATTCCCGTCATTCTTCCTTCACTATCTACGGAGATGTTTTCTAAAGCACCTGGTCCAAAACCATTCTGGTCATAAAAAAGAGTGGCATTAGAGGTGGCATATTGAGTTGTTCGCACTGACTCTGAGGCCCAAGATGTTCCCCCTTTGAGATAATAGCCAAAATTAAGCTCAATACCCTGAAGATCCAGTCTGGCTGTCCCTTGGGTATTGGGATCATTAGCAGGATATAGATCTTGTAAATCAATGCCTAAAAAATCAGCCACCATTAGAGGGTATCCATTTTCTCCCACTGCGGAAAAGAGATCAGCTGGAGGAGTGGCTGGTTGCCCGTTAGTTCCAATTATTCTTACTAAGGATCCAGTATTAGTATCAATTCGGTAAGTGTCATAAAATTGTTTAATATTTCCTTGATTATCAAACTCAATCCTTCCATACATTAAAACTCCTCTTTTAGCTTCGGTAAAATACTTACCTGAAGCTATTTGAATTGTAGTATTTGTATCTATCTTATACCATTGCATAGGAAGTTCGTCCTTTACAAAATCTCTCATATCTTCATTGGGATTACAGCAGACCATAAATTCCCAAGTGTTTTCTCGGGAGGTAGGATTATAGTAAACAGTAACTTCATGGGGAGTTCCAAGGGAATCATAAATATTTAGAGTGGAACGATAGCTATAGGCTGTTGAAGGAATAGGATTTTCTTCCTTGGCATTCCAAAAATCAAGCAAGGTGTTTACTTCATAAACTTCATAAAGGGCATAGGTAGTGTCATTGGTTGGTGGAGAATCTTCATAATACTCAAAGTCATAAGCATTTAAATTTACTCTAGTTGTTTCCCAATCCCAATGAAACTTCTCGGTGGTTCCATTTAAGAAGAACCAAACTGGTCCCTCTTTGGTAATATTATAATTAATTCCTTTAGCAAGGAGGGTTCCGTTGTTAGTATCTGCTTCTGGAGAAAGTGCATTAGGATCAGGATTTCCAGTATAATCCTGAAAAACATAATAATCCCAACCCCCTGTCCCTTGTTTAAGAAAAAGCCTTAAGGTTTTAGTAATTCCATTAGAATCTTTAATACTTATATCTCTATAATACCAAGTGGTTGGAGGGTTTCCGTAGTCAACTTGACTCCATCCGCTTCCTTGAGTATCAGTAGTTTCAATTCTTGTGGTATAGGTTCCTCCTATACTAAGGTTAGGATTTGGAGCGTTGGCATTAAAACTTACTCCAGCCCAGTTAAGGGTAATTGTTTCTCCCGTTTCTGGAAGGGTAATATTAACTTGAGTAGATGTAGTTCCAGTAGTTACATTCTCCGCTAAGGTTGTGGGGTTAGAAGTTGTTATATCTTGAACTCTATAGAACCATAAACCCTTAGTTTGATCATAAGCCAGAGTTAAACGAATCCTTTTATCCTCTCCATTAATATCCCTAATAATAAAATCATAATAGTCGTTATTAATGGCGCTATCATTAATAGTTCCCTTTACGTTTACCGTTCTTATTCTCAATTCAGTTCTGGCATCAAGATTAGTAATCATATCTATTTTAGTAGTTTTGACTGGAGGGGAGGAGCGATTAACTCTTATGTCAGTAATAGCTCCGGTAATATCATTAGTTATTTCATCAATTATCCAGCCTTGAACCCTTAATCCTTGTGGATTTACTAGATAACCATCCTTATCAATCACGAATTGTCCATCTCTGGTGTAAAAGACTGCACCAGTGGTTTGAGGGTTCCTTACCATAAAAAAGCCTGCTCCTGCAATAGCCATATCTGTAGGACTAGCGGTGGATTCAAAGGCCCCTTGAGTAAATAATTGATAAAGGGCTTGAATTCCGGCACCTCTACCTAACTGTCCCGAACCAGCAGCGGTATTAATACTCTGGGCCATAATGTCGGAAAAGGTAATTCTGGCTCCCTTAAAGGCAGTAGTATTAAGATTAGACACGTTATCACCTACCACACTCATTCCATGGCCCAGGGCTCTAAGACCACTTGTTCCAGTAAACAAGGCATCCGTTAAACCCATAAAATCACCCCCTTTATTTTATATCGGCTATTTTATCTTTGTCTTAAAAAGTCCTCCAACATAGCATCGGCTGTAGCAATTAATCGGGAATTACTTTGAAAACTTCTTTGTAATACAATAAGATTAACCATCTCGGTAGCTAAGTCTACATTAGAATTTTCTAAGGTTCCTGATAAGATTCTTCCTCGCTCAGCAGGACTTGGGGCAAAAAGATAGGTAGTTACTCCAGGTCTTGCTCTAAAAAGTCCATTCCCTAATTTCTCTAAGGATTCTTCATATCCAGAAACATCAGCTAAAAAAAGCCTAGCCACAGATATATCCTTTTGATTAGTATACCAAGCTTTAATCTCTCCCTCTTCATTAATTACTTCCAGTCTATCAAAAATTCCTAAGGGATAGCCATCTTGAATGTAGTTAAACTGAGTAAAGGGCTGGGCTAACATCTTAATAGATCCAAGTTCTCTTTTTATAGTATTATTAGGATTTACAGTGAAACCCAAATCTAAGGTTACGGTTTGAGAATTTCCGTTAATATTAAGGATAGCATTAGGTTTTCCGATTTGGGTAAGATCTAAAGGTGTTAAGGTTCCATCTAAAGCCACTTGAGAAAAATTAGCAGAGAGTACATCTCCACCTGTTCCAAAGGTAAGAGTTCCATATAAAAAGGCGCCCTTCATTTTCCCATCTCCTCTTCCATCCTTAGAAGGATCAGCTAAAGTTAAAAGAACCTCGTAAGTATTCGGAGCCTCTCCTCTATCTACATAAAGTTTAAGAGAAACAGGCTCTCCTAAGGTATCATAAATAGAAAAATCAAAGACCCAATCATAGGTTCCTTCTTTTAAGGGTTTTGTAGGGGAGGCTTGGGCATCATATTTTTCTATGAGGGTTTGGGTATTAGTGGGTCTTCTTGAATCTAAAGTTAGCTCAGCCAATAAAACTGAGGTGGCTTTAGCTGGCATAAGTTTAGGAATAAGATGAGGTTTAAGGGTAGTTAAATCCGCTGAAGTAGCTTCAGGATCAGCCCCAAGAAGGTTCATTCCCAAAGCATTCTGTAAGGTAAAATAATCCTCGTTAGCTTCATTAATAAAAAATTGTCCATCTCTAGTATAAAAAAAATTTCCCTTTCCATCAGAAAGGATAAAAAACCCCTTTCCTATAATTGCAAGGTCTGTAGGAACATCGGTAGTTTGAATTCCCCCTTGGGTGAAAAGAGTTCGCACACTTTTAATATTTACGCCATAACCCTTTTCTCTATTAAAGACCTCTTGAGCCCTTATTAACTGATTAGCAAATTCAGTCCTTGAACCTTTGAAACCTACTGTATTAAGATTAGTAACATTATCTGCTACTACCTTAGTTCCTATAGAATCACTATAAAGTCCAGTGTATCCTATAAACATAGTTCCAAAAAGTCCCATAGGACTAACCTCCTAAAATTTCTTTAATAGCCTCTAATTTAATAGTTTCTGTGTCATTGATTTTAAGAGTTGGTTTATCTCCTAAGGTAGCTCCCGTAACCTTGGCTACCACTATAGGAGTAAGAGTTTTGGAATCCTTTCCAGTTCCCACTGTAATAGAAACCTTATAATTTCCGTCAGGAAGGAGGTTTCCATTATTATCCTTTCCATCCCATTCAATCTGATGAGTTCCTTGAGTTAAATTCGTTAAAGAGAGGGTTTTAACAACCTTTCCTTGAATATCTCGAATAGTTATTGAAACTAAATTAGCTGGTTCAGAAAGTTCAAACTCTCCTCCTAAAAATTTTCCTTTTTCTATCCTCAAGGTATTTCCCTCTATCTTAACCTCTTTACCTACCAAGTTAGCCAAGAGGGTATATTCATTAGCTTTGTATAATTCAACCATCTGAGAAAACTTCTCATTAAGGTTCATAAGTTGATCTACCTGATTAAAAGCAGCTAATTGAAGAGCCATTTCATGGTTTTCTAAAGGTTTTATGGGATCTTGATAGCGAAGTTGGGTAATAAAAAGTTGCATAAAGGACTCTTTATCTAAGACCTTTTTAGGAATCCTTTTAAGGTCAGCCGGCTGTCCAGTCTTTTCATCTATCTTATTTATAACAGCCATAATTTTTCACCCCCTTCTACACAATGTAATATAATCTTCCCTGATGATAAATTCTTCCCTTTTCTTCAATCTTCTCTATAGTCTTTTCCTTTAATTCCTCCTGTCCCTTTTCTCTTTTTTGGGAGCCTCCTTCACCTTTTTGAGTAAATTCTCTTTCTTTCATAAAAAATCCCATTTCTAATTGGAATTCCTTAAGTCTAAGTCCTAAATCTTCTAATTGAGCTTTCAGTTGAGTTAAATCTTGCTGGAGCTGGGAGAAGGTTTCTGTTTTTTCCACCTTAGCATAGATTTCAACCTCCCCATCTCTTATCTTTACCTCTAATTCAATCTTTCCCATTTCAGGAGGTTCTAATTGAATTTCAGCTTTTCTCTCTCCAGAAGGGGAGATTTCTAAGGTTAAATTTTTTATAAATAAATTAACCTCGGGAAAAGGAACCCTATAAGTAGGTATTTTGACCTGAGGAACTTCTAAAGGTTTAGTTAAATCTAATTGATGAAGTTTTAAATAAGCTTCCGCAGGATTATTTAAAGCTTCTAATCTTACATTAAAATTTTCTTTCCAACTATCCTTAAGAGTTACCTCTTTTCTCTTTATACCCCAATTTTCTAAGGGAAATTGGGTAGTCTCCCCTTTGGTAACCCCTGCTAAAGTATCTCCAGAAATTTCCTCTTTAAAATAATCTCTAAGTAGTTTAGTAATTTCTTTTTGAGAGGTTTCGTTAAGATTACTAAAAGCCTCTCTCATATCTTTAAAAAAGGAAAGGCCCCTTTCCTCTTGGTCTAAATTTTTAAAAAAAAGATTGTCAAGATTTTTAAAAAAGTTTTCTAAATAGTTTTTTAGAAATTTTTGGCTTTCCGAGGAAAGTTGATTTAAAAGAGGCTCTTTAAAAAAGCTCCCTTCTATTTCTTGAAAAATTTCCATCCCAGAAATTTCCATTTTAGAAAAATTTTCCTTAGAGAAAGGATTTAAATTTTCTACCTTCAAAGTAGAGTTTAAAAGTTCCTTAAGGTCCTTTAGTATTTTTTGGAATTTTTTTATTCCTATGTCCTGATTTTGTAGTAATTCTTTTTCTAGAACAGAATTCGTAGCGGGATTAGAAATCTCTGCTAAATTATCGGAAGCCCAAGAGTCTCCTCCTTCTTTTTTTAAAGAGGGATTTAGGCTTTGCTCCAAAAGGATTAATGCTATATTAAACAAAGGTAAAAGGTTATCATCGGGCTGTATTTCTTCCAGATTTTTGGAAAGAATATTAGGAATAGGGTCTTTTATTTTGGTTGGGAAATTAATGGAAAGATTTTCCCCATCCTCCTTGAAAGCCTTTTCTCCAAGTTTCTGGGAATTTAAGGAAACTATTGGTTGGAAAACAGGAAAGGTTGAAAAATCTGCAGGATTAGAAATTCCTTCAGTATTTTTAAAATTTAAGTTCTCTGAATTTTGGAGGGTTCCAAGATAGGAAAAAAGGAAAAAGAAAAAGTCTTGAAAATTAGACCAAGAATTAAAATCTCCTATGGAATAAAGCGCCTTTAAATTAGTATAGCCATTTATTCTCATCTCTCTCCCTCTCAAAGATTTTCTTTTTAAAGTCTTATCAAAAAATATGCCAATTTAAATTAAAGAAGAAATAAGGATTACCTTGCCTTTAAAGTAAGGAAAATTAGGAAAATTTTTCATCCAGCTAAAAAAGAGTGAAAAATTTTCTTTACTGGCACTCTAAGCCTTTCCTTAGAGGTTGTGAGAGTTTCAAAAACATATCCCTTTTGAGTCGAGAAGAAGGGAAGGTGAGAGAGGCTTTTAAAAAACAAGTAAAGGTTTAAAATAATAAAGTATGGTATCCTTAGAAAGAAAGAACTGGCAAAAAGTTACTTCTGCTGAGTGCCCTAAAACTTTTGAGGGGGATTTAGGAGGGGAGTATCCTTATTATCTTTATCTCTCTCCGGAAAGAGATTATATCTTAGTTTCTTCTTCCTTAGAAACTTTACTTAATAAGGAAGAGGTTAAAAGAAATCTTGAAGTTTCTCCGGAAGGAGTTTCTTTTTTTCTCCAATGGGGGGTTATACCTCCTCCTCAAACTATTTTTAAAAACCTTTTTGTTCTTAATATAGGTGATAAAGTTTTAATAGAGGCCTTTAATCATAAGATTCAATTAGAGTTTTTTCATCAATATCCTTTTTTTAATTCTTTGCGGGCTAAAGAGGGCCAACCTGATGAAAAATATATTTTACAAAAATTAGCAGAAACTGTAGAAACAAGAAAAATTTCTGGGTCAAGCACTTATCTTTTTCAAAGCTTAGGTAAGGATAGTAATACTATTTTATTAGCTTTAGCTGAGGCAGGATACCAAAAAGAGGTTTTACCGGTTACCCTTTCTACGGGTGATCGTAAAGATGAGAGCGAAATAGCTCAAAGATTAGCCAAAAAATTAGGTTTTTCCCACCAAAAACTGCCCTTACCTAAAAAAGTTGAGAAAAAACACATAGAAGAAATTTTTTATCTTTTGGAAAATATACCTCTCCCTTGTGAAGATGGAGCTTCCTTAGTTTATCCAATTTACGCTACTTTAATAGATTTTAGAAACTCTAATATTATTGATGGAAGCGGAAATGATATCTATTTTGGTCATATCCCAAGACCTATTGAATATAAAAGGCAAAAAGTATATCCTCGATTTTACCCCTTGCGCCCTTTTTTAGAAAGGTTTTCTACGGATTTTATATTTTACCAATTAGGATTAACCCGTTGTGAAATTGCTCTTTCTTTTCTAAGGGGGTTAACTTACGGAGACAGCCGAAAAATTTTTCCTGAAAGCTTTCCCACTTATCTTTATTGGAAAGAGGAAGAAGAAAAGAGAAAAGGCTGGGATTATATTGATTTAAAAGGAGATATTTGGGGAACTAAAGTGGAGTATGATTTAGTAATGAAGAAGGTTAGAAATTTTGCTTCTATTTATCAGGCTAATCCCATTTTTCCTTGGGCTAATTCGGAATTAGCCCTTTACATAGGAAGGCTACCTGAGAAATATCTCTTTGATAGAAAAACTTTTAAGAATAAACTTCTTCTCCGTAAAATTTTGAAGGAAAAATTAGATTTAGACTCTGATAAATTAGGAAAATTTTCCTATGGCTTTAATGCCTACACCTTTCTTCTTTCAATAGCCCCTTTAGTAGAAGAGGAAGTAATAAATTGTACCCTTTGGGATAAAAGAAATATTAAAATTTTTTGGGAAAAAGTTAAAGAGAAAGCCCCTAAAAAGAAACTCTTTAGAAAAATTTATGTTCGGCTTTTTCTTATTTCCGCTTGGTATAATCATAATCGCTATTTAAATTAGATGCCCAATTATGAGCCTCCCAATTTGGCACTGGGAGCTTTTTTTATTACTTTTTCTTAATCCTTGGTAAGAAGTAGTTTAAATATAGAAAGGGTATTTTCAGATAAGGCTAAGGGGGAGAAAGCTTCCAAAAGTCGTTGTTTAGCCTGTTTCCCCATTTCTTTTCTTTCCTCTTCGGAAAGTGTATAAAGTTTTAGCATAGCTGAAGTTAAAGCTTCATAATCCCCTTTGGGCACTAAAATTCCGAAATTTAAGGGAGTATCAAATATATCAGGTAAGCCCTGGGCATCAGTGGCAATTAGGGGAAGTTGGCTGGCCATAGCTTCAAGAACAGCCATAGGCATTCCCTCCGTAAAAGTAGAATAAACAAAAACATCTAAAGCCTTAAGAATAATCGGAATCTCCGTTGGTTCTCTCTTACCCATAAAAATTATTTTGTCTTTAAGATTGAGTTTATCCGCTAATCCTTTACACTTCCCCAAATTATTTCCATCACCTACTAAAACTAATTTAGCTTTACCTCCCTTTTTTAAAAATTCATAAAAGGTTTTTATAAGCCCTGCCTGATCCTTTTCCTTTCTAAATTGAGCTACCATTCCGAAAAGAAACTCTTTTTCTGACCAATTCAAAAACTTTCGGATCTCCCTTTTAGAATAGGGAATTTCAAATTCCTGAGGGTCTACCGCTGAATAAAGAAGTTTTATTTTTTCGGGAGGTATTAATTTATACTTAAGTAGTTCTTCCTTTAAAGCTCTACTGTTTACACAAACTAAATCAATTTTCCGCTCTAATAACCTAAAGAACAACCTCCTTTTTAAAGAAGTAAATCTACCTCCTATTACAATATAATAAATTATCCGAAGATTTTTACATAAAAATTTGCAAAAAAAGAGATATTTAACTAATTTCCATCTCTGAGTAAGGATAACTTTAATATTTTCTTTTTTTATTAATTCGGTTAATTCCCAAATTAAAGACCAAGAAAGTTTTTTGAAAGCTTCTCTTCTTTCTTTTTTAAGAAAGAGGATTTTATCTTTATGGCCTTTTTGAAGGAGATATTGATTTTTGGGAAAATCTTTAAAGACTATTACTTTTGGATTAAGTCCAGCTTTTTCTAAAGCTAAAAGTTGAAGATGATGCCTTCTATTTCCCTTATTATCTAAAAATAAGGCTACTTTATAAGGTGAATTCTTTGATATAGTCCCCATATCAATCCTAAGGTTATCCAAAAAGGTGTAAAGCGTGTCCCTTCTTCCATTCCTTCCAAAAGAGACATAACAAAAAAAGCTATTAAAAATAAAAGTAAACTTCCGATTAAAATATCTTCCCCTGAGCTTCTCCAAGATTTATAAGCAATATAAAAAGAATAGAGACAACAAATTAAAAAAAGAAAAGAAGTATGAAGCCCAGCTTGAAGCCAAAGATTTAAGAATAGATTGTGAGCATGTTCTAAACTTAAAGCTTTTTTATTAGTTTCCCAGAGGGCCCTTTTTTGAACTCTTTTTCCTAAACCTGTTCCTGCCAAGGGGTCCTCTAAAGCTTTCCTTAGATAAATAGGCCAAATATAAAATCTCATTCCTAAGGAGCCTGCAGAAGCATATTCCTCATATTTAAAACTTAAAAGCTTTTGAAGGTTATCTTCCCGGATGAAAAGAGATTTCCCCAGGGAAGTTGGTAAAAGGACAAGGATAATTAGCAATATCAACATAGAAACACCTAAGGAAACCCTCTTTACCAATTTATTTTTAGTTAAT
>FWWL01003059.1_pt1 | contig 31951 bp, 19 predicted proteins | sample 2228331 | NCBI WGS metagenome assembly FWWL01 (sample SAMEA103939775, study PRJEB20133) | metagenome
CAGCCCAGTCAATATTTTTCTGGACCTTGAGTGCCCATAAGGTTTCTGTAACAATCTGCGGAGTAGTACCGCAGCTAAGTACGACAATGTGCTTCATGGTGTCACTATGCGGTAAGTGTTACAAGAGGGTGGAGGAAAAAACATGCATAACACATTACTGGCATTACAATCACTTTGCATATGTATTCAAGCATCTATTTTTTGCATCTACGCATATTGAACGTGTCGCTCCGGGGACCGGTCGAGCAGCTGCTGGTGTGTGCACACTATCCGTTCAAGTTTTGAGCACGTGAACAGAAATGGCAGCGGTGCTTCCCGTGCGGGTATCGCTAATACGCTGGCAGTAGTTGTTCACCGTATTCAGTGGGGATGGTCCCGTGCAGAGGAGTAGTGTTTTCGCCTGCTGTGCGTTGAAGTAGTAGCATAAGCGATCTGCTGCTGAGGCGGCAGCATACCGCGCTGAGAAGAGGGGTTCAGAAAGAAGCAAGTGTGCATATGGTACCTCCATGGTGTGTGTGGATAAATCCTGACAGTGTGTGGCTCGATGCATAGTGCCGTTGATACGTTGGTTGGTGCGTGCGCTGGCGCATCGAGGATATGTCGAGCTGCTGTTCCCATGGCGGTCGGCAGATCCGGCAGGGGGTATAACCGCGTCGGATAGCCTCGTCGAGCTGTATTGGAATGCGGCTACGTCGCAGCGAGCGGCACCAGTCGCGGTGGTAGCGGATGCCGGTGCGGGTGATGTACACGATTGTGTCCGGCATCGGTTGTTCTGCGAGCGCGTGCTCCTCCGGAGCACTTATCGCCAACACAAAGACAATCAGTATGCCAAGTCCGCGGCGTAGCCAGCGGAGTCGTATGTGTCTCATGGCTTCACCACCGAAGGAATGTAACCTCATAGCCAATGACAAAACCAGCCATCACCGTCGTGCTGCGAAATCGTTGGTCGGTTTGGGCGGTCAGTGCGATGCCGAAAATCAGCGGTGAGGCAGGGATAAAATCCAGCATCGCACTGGCAAGGTAGCGTGACTGGGGTGGGGTAGTAGCTGCGTGGGCTGTCCGATCGGGTTCGAGTATCACCGCACCGAATGTAACACGCACCAGACTGCTGAACTCAAGCGCCAGTGCAATCTCACCCTGTTCCCATCCAATCGGCGAAATCTGCCGTGCCACCATGATGCCGATTTTGTCGGCTCGTTCTACTTCGTTAGTGCTCCTATTGCGCACGATGCCGAAGCGATAGTATATGCCACCCATCGTGCGCAGAGGCACCAAACGGTTGGAGTGCAAATCATAGGTGGGTTGTGCGATAATATCAACGGAGAGGTGATCGTTGAGCGTTGACCAAATCGCCTGCTCTTTGGCGCTGATCCACCGCTCTCGATCATTGAGACTGCTTTCCCAGGCTATCAACTGTTGTTCGCGTTTTTTAATCTCTTGCTGCTGTTGTTCGATCTGATTTTGCTTGTCGCGGTATTCTGCTTCTAAGCGATTTTTTTTACTCTTGAATTCGTTTTCCAGTTCTCGTTGCTTGAGTTGATATTCACTGTGAAGTTGCTCCCGCTTGGAGAGATATTCTCTCTCCAGTTGATCTTTGATGTATTCGTAATCGTCCTCGAGCTTTTTTCGCTTGTTCTCATATTCAGCCAGAAAGAGCTTCGCGTCGCGCTCCTTGGCATTGAACTCTGCTCTATCCCGTTCCAGTTGGATACGGGCTTCGGTCAATGCTTTTTCCTGTTGGCGGAGTTTGTCTTCGTCCTGGCGCAGTCTACTTTCACGTTCCTGGAGTTGGCTTAGCAAGTCATCGCATGGGGTTGATGCTTTCTCGGGCTTCTGCCTCACGAGAGGTTCGGTTGAGTACGGGATGTTATAGTAGTCAAGCAATTCCTTGAGGACATCCGAACGAATGCCATACTTGCCGGTCATCGAATTGAGATAACCCATTGCATGAACTCCTACAACTTGTCCCCGCGCATTGATGATCGGACCGCCACTGTTGCCGGGATCGAGAGCAAGATTGAGCTGGATGTAGTGCTCGTAGGTATTGTTGGAAACTGTACCTGCCGTCTGAGTCCAGCCAGAACCCAGCGGGTGCCCGATAGCAACAACAGGCTCGCCAACCTCAACCAGTGTTGGCAGAATCGGTAGGCTCGTGCCCTCTCGTGCGCGCACCTTTAGAACCGCAAGGTCTATATCAGGGTGCTCGCGGAAGGGGATCACCTTCGCCACTGGCAGCGTCTGCCCGGACCGTAGCTTGACGGTGATCTGAGTGCGGGAGTAATAGGATTGATCGAAGCGTCGGTACTCCTCCGGTATCCCTTTGCGCTCGATAACATGTTTGTTGGTGACGATGTACTGCGGGTGGATAAAAAAGCCGGTCCCCAAACCTTTCTCTGTTTCGATACGGACAACGGCCGATGCGCACCGATCGTAGAGAGTTTTTGAATCAATTGTCTGTGCTGTCAGTGGTGCCGGACACTGTGCAGTTGCAACCACAAGACAGACCATACCAACACGTAGCCGGGCGCACATTCTCATCGGCGCACTTCCAGTCGTTGTGGATACCGTGTTAGCCGGGGCGGTTCGAAGAATCTGGTGACTGGTTGGACGCATAGCTCACGAGTGTTAGTGTTATTCCTGGGCTGTGCTTATACATTTGTGATGCCATTTTACGTGGTTTGGTGTACAGAAAGAACCTTCTCGATGCTGGTGGTGGCAGTGGTGGTACGCACCTGCCGGTGATTACCAAAACATTACACGCAGTGCCGTTGATGGGGGACTAATTTTGTAACGGTGTCGAACGTTGGTTCCAATGCAGCATGTCCACTGCACTGCGCAAAACGATATTTGTTGTGGATGACGAGCCGGACATCGTCGAGCTTATCACGTACAATCTCGAGAGGGAAGGATTTCGTGCGGTGGGATTTACCGACTCTACCGACATTGTCGAAAAAGCAATCCAGATGCAGCCAGATTTGGTGATTCTCGACGTCATGATGCCTGGCAGCGATGGATTCGAGCTGTGCCGAGCGCTCCGCCGGACGCCCGAAACTGCCCGGATACCGGTGATGTTTCTGACGGCACGAACCGGGGAAGTTGACCAGATCATCGGGCTTGAGCTTGGCGCTGATGACTACGTAACCAAGCCCGTTTCGCCGCGGGTGCTCATTGCTCGCGTCAAATCATTGCTCCGTCGCTACTCTGAGCGAGTGCGAACCGAGCGTGTGGTTGCTCCCGAAGTCCTCCGCGTGGGGGCGCTGGAAATTCATCGCCAGAACTATACTGTCTGGATTGACGGTGTGGAAACGTTCTTCCCCAAAAAGGAATTCGAGCTGCTGGCATTCCTTGCCGCCAATCCTGATAAGGTGTTTACCCGCGATCAGCTCCTGAGCCGTATTTGGGGAGAAACAGTTTTTGTCGTTGATCGCACGGTGGATGTCCACATCTCAAAAATTCGCGATAAACTCGGTCGCTACGCCGGGTGCATAGAGACCGTCAAAGGCGTTGGTTATCGCTTTCGCTGGAAAAGCGAAACGGTCGAAGCTGCTTCCTAAGCTCAGAGTGTGGAGCAAACTGTGGTGTCATAGTTGACAGTGTTCGTGCAATTTGACATACACCCGAGGCATCCCGCACGGCTGACCACAATGTGTTAACCATGGCTGGCTCTGCCGCTCTGGGGGGCTAATATGCGCCACTGCGTATTTTTGCATCCTGCAGACAAGGCTTTTTCTACTTTGGAGGTGCGATATGGCTGAGACAGAAGTCAAAAAACGTCGTCGCCGTGCGCGGAAGTATATCACGATCTATTCGCCGTTTTTGATGAAAGATACTCGCCACGAACTGATCGGCGAGGTGATGGAAACCGAGCAAGGACGGATGCAGTGGGCACGCTGCACCGTCAGTCGTCATGCGCAGCTGGTCAACCTCGATGCACTCGAGCATGAACAACAGCAGCAGCGCGTTGCCAGCATCAAAATCGAGCGCGAGAATGCAAAAAAGTACGACCCCCGCAATGAGTACGACATCGGTGATGTGATTTACCACTCCGCCTGGGACGATTACGGATTAGTGCGCTCCAAAGAAATTGCCACCAATGGACAGTCTCTGCTCGTTGTGCTCTTCGAGAAAAACAAGGAAAAGCGTCTTGTCGAGCGAATTTCGATCTAATGTGCAACTACCTATGAGATGATACGCGTGATTGGCGTTACAATTCAACCCAACGAATCTATTGACCGCGCACTTCGTCGGTTCAAGAAAAAGTTCGAGCGGAGCGGAGTGCTGCGTGAATACCGGCGGCGTACCTACTACACCAAGCCGTCGGTGGAGCGACGGATGGCGCGCAACCGCGCTGCTCGCCGCCAAGCCCGCCTGCAAGCTGAGCTGAATTCCTAACACACTGCCTCTCGGCATAGTCTTTGCACGGTACCGTCCAACTGCAGGCACACACAGTGGTGTGCGAGTGCTGTATGTTGGACTATTCCCCTGCTGCATGGACAGCCCTGCTCCTACTGTTGGTGTGGCAATGATTGCCCGCGATAGTGCCGAAACGATTCGGCGTGCTCTCGACTCGGTGCGCCCGATTGCCACCCAAATTGTGGTCGTTGATACAGGTTCGCGTGACCATACGCCCACCATCGCGGCGCGGTGTGGGGCAGAGGTGTATTTCCATCCGTGGACCGACGATTTTTCCGCAGCACGAAACTGGGCACTTGGCTATCTGCGCACTGACTGGGCATTGATTCTCGATACTGACGAAGAACTCGATCACCAATCATTCACTGCTGCCCGGTCCGTGCTTCAGCAGACGCATGTCGGCGGAATCGAGGTGACCATCGTCAATGCGCTCGAAGGGAATGCCTACCATGAGCATCGCTACACGCGCATAGTGCGGTGCCATCGAGCCATTCGCTTTTCGGGGAAAGTTCACGAGCAAATTGCAGAGGCTATTCGCTCGGCTGGCTATGCAATCGTCGCCGCCGACGTTCGCATTCTCCACCATGGTTACCACCAGCTATCGCCAGAAAAAATCGAGCGAAACATTGCACTGCTGGAAACCGAACTATCGGCGCAGCCGGAGAGCATCTGGCATCGGTATCACTTAGGACTTGCCGAATTTGCTCGCGGGAATATTGACCGTGCATGGGCATTGCTCGAACCTGTGCGCAGCTCGGCAGAACTGTCGCTGGAGCAGCAAGAGATGGCAACGCTCCGCTGTGCCCAGTGTGCGCTGGCACGCGACGATTTCCTCACCGCCGAACGCCTGCTGGCATTTACCAGCGCCGATCGGCATCGCGAAGGGTTGCGGCTATTCGTGCTGGCGGGTGTCCTGGCAGCGCAGCACCAATTTCATGCAGCCGCTGAAGTTCTGCAGTTGGCGCCGGTCTGTCAGTCCGGATTGGTCGAGCAACAGCAACGAGAGCTATTTGCCGAGCGGCTCGCCGCACTCGCTCAAAGTCGCAACACTCGCCGCGAAACCGTCTGGCAACCCGAGCGCCAGTGGCGGGCTGTGTTCCGCTGATGGCTACATCTCAATGCTGGTGTGCAGCGCTATCTCTTCGAGAATGCTGCTGACGCGCAAACATTCGCTCAGTGCCCCTTCGAAGACGCTTGCTTTTCCCCGTGTGTGGACTTCCCAGGTCAAGTGCTCTGCTTCCTCGATGCTGCAACCGGTGGCTTTGATCAATTGCACGATGACTTCGTCGAAGGTGTGCCAGTCGTCGTTGTACAAAATGCACCTGGCTGGCGTCCCGATCGTGGTTTCGACCTCAGGCTCGGGTAACAGATGTTCAGTAGGTGGCATAGACTGACAGCACGGAAATTCCACATGTCCGCTTTGTGCGAAAATACTCTGTTTCGTAGTTTCGCGCCACCGAAGCTATCCTCCACACATTCTGGCAGTCACCCGACCATGACCGACAAAGAATTTCTCGACGCGCTCGATGCGATTATCGCAGAGCGACACATGCTCCAGCACCCGTTCTACCAAATGTGGAATCGTGGTGAGCTGACACTGGAGCAATTGCGGCAATACGCACTGGAGTACTATCACCAGGTGTACCATTTCCCGACGTTTGTCAGCGCCACGCATGCCCGCTGCGCTGATGATATGGCGGTTCGGCAGATGCTGCTGGAAAACCTGGTCGAGGAAGAGCAGGGCGAGAATAACCATCCGGAGCTGTGGCGTCGTTTCGGCGATGCGCTCGGTATTTCCCGCCAGGAAATGGCGTCGCGCCAATACCTGCCGCACACACGTAAATCCGTGGAAATCCTCCGTGAGCTTGCCTTCGATCCCAATCCTGCCGTGGGGCTGGCGGCACTGTATGCCTACGAGTCGCAAATTCCCGAAGTCGCAACGACTAAAATCGAAGGACTCAAAAAATTCTACAACCTCGACTCCGAGGACGCGCTCATCTTTTTCCAGGTGCACGAGCACGCCGACGTCATCCACCGCCAGGTGACGCGCGATGCACTGGTGCGAATTTGCCGCACTGAAGAACAGCAGCGTACGGCGCTCGATGCGGCGCGTGAAGCTGCCGATGCGATCAATCTGCTGCTCGACGGTATCTATGAACGCTGGTGCTGCCCCAACGAAGCAGCAGCAGTGTAGCTTCCAAAGAAGATGGTCGGTATTCAGTGTATGCTGCGGTTGCTCTTGGTGAGCACCGCAGTTTTTTTTCTGCTGCAGTCACCACTACCGGCGCAACCGGTTATTCGAGCAGTCTGGCTCGACCAGCGCGATATCTTCGACTCAACGGCGGGGGAGTGGTTTTTTGCAGCACCGCTGGTCAATGCCCTGCACACGACAACCCGCCCATGGGTGATCGCCGATGAGCTGCTCTTCGGTGCAGGCGACCTGCTCGATACGGCATTGCTCTACGAGTCCGAGCGAAACCTGCGACGAACCGGTCTTTTCTCGCGCGTGGCGATGATTGTTGATACCGTTGCTGCCGATACGGTTGAGGTGACCGTCCTGACGCAAGATTTTTGGTCCACCAGCGGTGCAGTCTTAGTTGGCTCTGGTGGTGGTGCCTCCAGCCTCGGTGCGGAAGTCGAAGAGTTCAATCTTGCCGGAACGGGCAGTCGGCTTGGTCTTGAGATGCTCTACCGCACCGAAAATCAGATCGGTTGGCAAGCAGCCACAACACTCACCTGGCGACGATTGGCACGCTCGGAGGTGAGCCTGAGCGGTATGCTCTTTGCCAATCGCTACCGCACGGTGCAGCAGCTCAGCCTGCTCCAGCCGTATCGTACGCTGCGCACCCCGATTGCATGGAGCATCAGCGGCTTGAACTATTTCGGCTCGGATTTTTATTACCAGCGCGGAACAGGGCGCTACGAGTTGCTTCCGTTCCACCTTCGGCGTGCCAGCGGTTGGTTCAGCATCGGCACAACTGACCAGAACGAAGACCGCCTTTTTGCAACACTGCTGCTTAGCCTGGAGAATGTCCGCCGCATCGCACCGGAATACCGGCAAGCAGGTGATAACAGCGCGCGGGTGTTGCTTTCGCTGGGCTCGCTGCGTCAGCGCTTTCGGCGCATCAGTGGCCTGGATGGATATTTGGTCGAGGACCTTGCTGTGGGTGCCTGGGGTGCTGCAACGATTGGCTACTTCCTCCCAATGAACAGCGATGGTGAGCAGCTCTTTTACATCGGAGGTGAAGCCGAACAATCGGGGTTCCTTGCAGACGATCGTGCCTACTTGTTTGGCAGAATCAGTGCTGGATCCGGCTTCCAGCGCGGACAGGCACGCTACACCGCGATTGAGTCCTACGGCCTTGGGCATTGGCGCTTGAGTGCAGCCTCGCTATTGGTCGCACGTTTTTGGCAGCAAACGGTCTGGAACTGGAGCGCTTTCCGCCAACTGGTGCTCGATAATGATGCCGGGCTGCGTAGCTATGCACTCAATCAGCTTGTCGGCGACAACCGTTTCCTCTACAACGTGGAGCTTCGGGCGCTGCCCTCGTGGCGGCTGTGGATTTTTGGTATCAGTGGTGTTGCGTTTCTCGATGGGGGCACGGTCTGGATGCAGGGCGCTGCATTTTCCCGCTCTCGCTTTCACCACGCGGTAGGGATTGGCATTCGCCTCCACAATCTCAAGTGGCAGGAAGAAGGCGGCATCCTCCGTTTGGACATAGCCTACAATCTCGACACCCGGCGCATCGGGATTGTGTTCTCAAGCAATCAACTCTTTTCGGCAGTGCGTTCGCACCTATTTGCGCTGCCGACGTTCTACGGCAGCGCGATCGATACCGAATGATCACCGCACCAGCAGCAGTGCTGGGGAGCCATCGTGGTCGAGAATGTAGAGACCCGGCAGCAGGGATGCCGTCGGGATAGAGGCGGTTTGCCCGTCGGAGGGACATTCGAGCAGGATGCGTCCGAGGCAGTCGCGGACGCGCACGGTTGCCGGAGTCTGCAGCAGGAGGGATTGCCCTTGGTCGGCGACTTCGATGGGAGTTTCGACGGCGACGCCGCAGCGGCTGATGGCACGCCATTGAGTGGGACGAGTCTGGAGTAGCAGGGGCAGGCATGCCGAGCCACAGGGAGTGACGATGCACAGCGTGTCGTGGTAGGAGCCGTGGGCAGTTGCGTACCAGCAGACGACCAGCAGGTGTCGTTGACCGGGTAGGAGCCGAAGGGGACGTTGGTGCTGGGGCAGAGACCATTCGACGTTACGGGCAAGCACGATGTCGTCGAGCCAGAGTGTATCGGAGGAGGGGTTGGTGACCTCGATGGTATCGCAGTGGAGTGTTGCGATTGGAGCTGATCGAGGGGGATTGCTCAGAAGTCTGATGCGCACCGAAGGAATCAGGGAGATGGTGATGGAGTCGGAGGTTGAGCATCCGGCGGAATCGGTTGCGGTGACCGAGTACGTACCGGGCTTGGAGACCCAGATGCGCGGCGAGTTCTGACCGGTTGACCACAGGTATTGAGCAAAGCCGTCGGAAGCCGAGAGTGTGACGGTGTCGCCGTCGCAGAGGGTTGTCGGTCCGGTGATGGTGAGTGGCTCAGTGATGCAGCCGTTCATCAACACCTCGATGGTGGGCGTGTTGCGGTTGGTGCTCCGAGTACCAGCTATGGCAGCAATGATGTAACGTGAAGGGTTGGGAGATAACTTCACTGCTGCAAAAAAAGCACGTTCTTCGTTCATTTGTGGTGCTTGATGTGCGGACAGTTGTTTTAGGTCAAACCATTCACAGGTTGGAGTAGCCACAAAACCTATTCCGTCAATTTGCCCCCCGATAATCAAGGCACTATCAGTATTCCACTGTACCATCTGATGCCAAACGCGTCCCATCGAGAGCGAACCAACCAGATTGATACTGCTGTTTTCGTGGAGGTAAACTCGAGTGGATTGAAGAAAAGAGGAGGCGGGAGCTTCTTCAAATGCTCCACCACTGATGAGGATACGTCCATCCTGAAGAGTTAGAACAGTTGGAGCATAGACAGGTTCTGCTAAACGACCGTACATCTGCCAGGATGGCGATGGCTGTGGTACGTATGCATACACGATGTTTGATCGGAAACTGTTCGGTCCGCCACTGCGCCCACCCCAGACGAGATGATCTCCGCTGCTTGTCGTTGCACCTCTGAGATAACACATTGCCCAGGGATAATCTGGGATCATCTGTGCGGTCCCAGTATTTAGGTCAAAAATTTCGGCCCTTGCGGTGGTTGATAGATCCAATAGCCTTCCGCCTACAATCAAAATTTGGTGATCATTGAGACAGAGTGCTGCATGTTGGAAGCGAGCGATGTTGAGCATGCCGATAATGCTCCATGTATTGAGTGAGCGGTTATAGAGCTCGACTGTTGCAGAAGTGCCGTTTGTTGTTTTTCCACCGATCACGACGACATTTGAATCCACTGTCAACAGTGCAATAAACTCGGCACGTGGCTCATTCATGGGCGCAGCCGGTTCAACAGTTAGTCGGTCGAAGTCAATGATTTCGCATGTATTCGTGGGCTGTCCGCTATTGGAATATCCACCGATTACCAGAACCCGACTCGATGAAATTGGTAAAGCCTGAAAAAACGATCGTGCAACAGAGAGTTGCGCAGGAAAGTATCGCCACTGAATCTGGGCATAGGTTGCAGTGTTGAATAGTGCTAAACACAGAAAACTAATTGAAATGAAACGACCTTTCACGGCTGCACCTCTTGCTCATGACGATGGCAATAGCTTTGTAAAAATGTAGTTGTGGTCTTTGAGTGTTCTACTTCGAACGTAGCCAATATCGTGGAGAAAATTGTCGACGGATTGGTATCGTTCTGGTAACGATTCAATGAGAATGATGCACGTATTGGTTGTCAAAAGTTCACGCATGCCTTCGAGGACGTGCAGTTCGTGCCCCTCAACATCAATCTTGATGGCTATGGATTTGTCCCTAAGTGTGAGAATATCATCACCTCGTTTGCACTCAATGGTCAGAGTTTCGTCATGCCATTTTGGATTGTAATGCAATGAGTGAGCGCCAGTGTTGGCTTTGTAAGCGTCAAATTCTTTCGGTTGGCTACAACGGTAGAGAGTAGCGACTCCTTCTGTCGAGGAAAGAGCTACTCCATGCACATGGACTTTCTGTGAAAGTCCGTTGAGCAATATGTTAGCAATCAATTGCTGGCGGTTGAGAAGATCTGGCTCGAACGCATAAATCAAGTTGATGGAAGGTATCTTACCGATCGTGACTGTGTACAACCCGATGTTTGCGCCTACATCAACAAATTCTGTGCAACCATACTTTCTAACCAGATCACAGAATGCCCGGAGTTCTTCTTCTTCGTAGGCACCTGACAAGTACAGTCGTGCATCGAGGTAATTTGCTAAATTGAGCAAGAACACATTGCCTGTGCGGTCTTTCGATAGCATCCAGCTCCTGCGATCGCGTAATGTTAGCTCGACGAGGCGATGGACACCATACCTCAAACCAATGAGTCGCGCAAATGATCGGAGGATTTGGAGTAGAATTGTTCGCATAGAAAAAATGGTCAAGTTGGACATTCAGATATGTAGGTACGGTGAGCAGACGGTAACCAGGTGATACCACAGCCCCCGACACCCAATAAAGCTGAATGCAAATTGCAGTTGATAGAATTCACAAGCATTGAGCAGTAGCTATAGATTGAGCTCGGTGTTTGTAAATATGACCTCCCAAAAATACAGCAATTACAGCGGATTTTGATCACCGCACCAGCAGCAGTGCTGGGGAGCCATCGTGGTCGAGAATGTAGAGACTCGGCAGCAGGGATGCCGTCTGTTCGAGCACGGCACTGACTCTGCTGCCAAGACTACAGCAGCGAAATACTCCCTTTGTTCATCCGTCCATGCAGCGTGCCCCTTTTTGGGGATTAGGTTCCACTTTTTGATTGCGACGGCATGATCGGCTTTCTGGCCAAACTCTTCGGTACTAAACACGAGCGGGACGTCCGAGCACTGCGCCCGATCGTGGCAACCATCAACGACATTTATAGCCAACTCTCCACGCTCAGCGACGACGAGATTCGCCAGCGCACCGAGCACTTTCGCGCCCTAGTAGCCGAACGGAAAGCTCCCTTCCAACGCGAACGCTCTGCGCTGGAAGAGCGCTTGCAGGACCCGGCACTCACGCAAGATCAACGCATCGGAATCTATCAACAGATCGCCCGCGCCGATGATGCCGAGTACGCCGCCGTCCACGCGCTGCTGGATGAGATCCTTCCCGAAGCCTTTGCTCTCTTCAAAGAAGTCTGCCGCCGCCTTGCAGAACGCCGCTACACGTACTCGGTCACTGGTCACCAAGTCGTTTGGGACATGGTCCCCTACGACGTCCAGCTCATGGGTGGCATCGTCCTTCATCAAGGCAAGATCGCCGAAATGGCCACCGGCGAAGGGAAAACGCTCGTAGCAGTTGCGCCCCTCTACCTGAATGCGCTGGCGGGGTATGGCGCACACCTGGTTACCGTCAACGATTACCTGGCCCGCCGCGATAGCCAATGGATGAAGCCTGTTTACGACATGCTCGGGGTCAGTGTTGGGTGTATTCAATCCCAGATGGAGACTGCCGAGCGCAAAGCCCAGTATGCCTGCGATATCACCTATGGCACCAACAATGAGTTCGGCTTCGATTACCTTCGGGACAACATGGTCGCCGATACCGCCGACATGGTCCAGCGCGGGCACTACTACGCAATCGTGGACGAAGTGGACTCAGTCCTCATTGACGAAGCGCGCACTCCGCTCATCATCAGCGGGCCGGTTAGCTCGACGACTGATGAAAAGTTCGTCGAAATGAATCCCCGCGTCCGGCGCTTGGTCGAGGCGCAAGCACGACTTGTCAATGCTATCGTCAGCGAAGCCGAGCGGCTGCTGAAAAGCTCCTCCAAAGACGATCGCGAAAAAGCAGGCCTTGCGCTCCTGCGTGCCTATCGCGCGATGCCGAAGCACAAAAAGCTTCAAAAGCTGCTCCAAGACCCCGACACGATGAAGCTCATGCGCGAAACTGAGCTCTACTACCTTCGCGACCAGGGGCGACACATGCACATCGTGGACGAAGAGCTCTACTACGTCATTGACGAGAAGAACCACACCATTGACATCTCCGAAAAAGGACGCCAGCTGCTCGCCACTGCCAACGAAGACCCGAACATGTTTGTCATCCCCGACATCGCCGCCCAGATGAGCGCGATCGAGGGTGACCCAACGCTCAGCCCCGAGGAAAAGCAGCGGCGCAAAGATGAGCTCTACCGCCTCTACGCCGAGCGCAGCGACCGCATCCACATCGTCTCGCAACTGCTGCGGGCGTACTCGCTCTACGAACGGGACGTCGAGTACGTTGTCCAGGATAACAAAGTCAAAATCGTTGATGAGTTCACCGGCCGCATCCTCGAAGGCAGACGCTACTCGGACGGATTGCACCAAGCGATCGAAGCAAAAGAAGGCGTCCACGTCGAGCGCGATACCCAAACATATGCGACCATCACGATCCAGAACTACTTCCGCCTCTACCGCAAGCTCGCGGGGATGACTGGCACCGCAGAGACCGAAGCAGCCGAGTTCTACCAGATTTACAAGCTCGACGTCGTCGTCATCCCGACTAACAAGCCCGTCATCCGCAAGGATTACGACGACCTCATCTACCGCACCAAGCGCGAGAAGTACAACGCCGTCATCGAGGAAATTCAAAAGCAGCTTGCGGCAGGGCGTGCGATTCTTGTCGGTACAACGAGCGTCGAGACCAGCGAGGTGCTCTCGAAGATGCTTCGCCGCGTCGGGATTCCGCATAACGTGCTCAACGCCAAGCACCACGAACGCGAAGCAGAAATCATCGCGCAGGCAGGGCGGAAAGGTGCAGTCACGATCGCCACCAACATGGCCGGGCGCGGCACCGACATTAAGCTCGACGACGAGGTCCGCGCCAACGGCGGACTCTGCATCATCGGCACCGAGCGGCACGAAGCACGCCGCATTGACCGCCAGCTCCGCGGTCGCGCCGGCCGGCAGGGCGATCCCGGCTCGTCGCAGTTTTTCATTTCGCTTGAAGACGACTTGATGCGGCTCTTCGGCGGGGAACGCATCACCTCGCTTCTCCAGCGGCTCAAGGTTGATCTCAAGGAAGGCGAGCCAATCCAGGCGCGCATGCTCACACGAGCCGTCGAACGCGCCCAGAAAAAAGTTGAGGAGAACAACTTCGCCATCCGCAAGCGGCTGCTCGAATACGACAACGTCATGAACCAGCAGCGCGAGGTCATCTACGATCGCCGGCGCCACGCCCTGCGTGGGGAACGGATGCGGAGCGAAGTCTTCGCAGCACTCGAGGACCTGGCCGGCTACTGGTACGACGAAACCCACGGCGATTCGGAGGAAAGCGACAACCTCGAAGCGCTCAAAAACCACGTTCGTACTAGCGTGCTCTGCGAGCTGCCGATCACGCCGGAAGAATTTCGCACGATGAGCCGCCAAGAGTGTGTCGAGCGCATTGTTGCGGTGGCCGAGGAGTTCTATCGCCGTAAAGAGGAAATGCTCGGTGCTGATTTCATGGCGCAACTGGAGCGGTATGCCGTGCTGACTGCCATTGACGATAAGTGGCGGGAGCATCTGCGTATCATGGACGAAGTCAAAGAGGGCATCTACCTTCGCGCCTACGGGCAGAAAGACCCGCTGCTTGAATACAAGCGCGAAGCCTTTGGGTTGTTCCAACAGCTCCTTGTCGAGATTGCCAAGCAAACTGTCGAGACTGCGTTCAAATTCTTCCCCTCGGTCGAGGCACCCGACCAGCAACGGCGGACATTACCACTGCGGCACCGGCGGCGCTCGCGCAGCACCGCACTTCTGGAGCCAGAGTCGGTCGCGGTCGAGACGCTCTCCTATGCACACCCAGAGAGCAGCAACGATCCCCTGCTGAGCGGAAGCGGGTCGCCACAACCAAGCGGAGAACGTCCCTTGTCGGTTCAGACTATCCACCGTGCCGAACCGCGCGTCGGTCGAAACGACCCCTGTCCCTGCGGCAGCGGCAAAAAATACAAGCATTGCTGTGGCAGAAATGCCTAATTCCCTGATCGCGATTGTTCCTGTTCCGATCGTCTGCCAGATATGCGTTACTTGACCACTACCATGAGCCGCTGGAGGGTGCTATGGTGTGTGGTGAGCTGGTAGCGGTACATCCCTGAAGACCAGCATGTGGCTTCAACTTCGATGCGATGCTCACCAGCATCGAATGGGCTATCGGCCAGCGTTGCCACTTCGCGCCCGAGCACGTTGAAAACTTTCAGTGTGACATGCGAGTGCTGCGGAAGTGAGAAGCGAATCGTGGTTGCCTGATTGAATGGATTGGGGAAGCAATCGAGGGTGACATCAGCCAGGGAGAGGGCTGGAGTACTGACCGACGAAGTCTGTTGGTTGAAAATAGCACTCAGGTACTGCCAAATCTGATCATTGAACGCGGTGGTTACTTCCAGCGAAGAATCCGGAGCTTCTCCCATCCGTACCACGATGACTCCTCGGCTGGGGACGACGTTGAGGATTTGTCCATTCTTACCGAGCGCGGCGATCATATCCGGTGGAGCATGAGGCATCAACGGACCAGCGAACACGTACTGCAGCCGCGGTAGCATGTAGGCGCGTTGTCCGTTGAGCCACCAAAGGTAGCCATAGGATGGATTCAGTGATTGGGAGGCAGTGACCATCTGACGAAAGTAGGCGGTATCGCTCAGAAGGGTATCGCTTGCCCAGATACCACGATTGAGGATGAGCAGCCCAAAGCGTGCCATACTGCGGGCAGTACTGACGAGCACGGTGTTATCGCCACTGTTGATCCACAGACCGGTCATACCGGTTCGCGTTTTGAGTGCTTGAGCAAAGTAGGTGTTGAAGGATTGTCCGGTGGCAGCTTCGAGCACCGCGGCAAGCAGCGTGTAGGGTGCGTTGTGGTATGCCCAGCGCGATCCAGGCTCGGCTCGGCAGACCAAGCATTGTGGCTCGGTGCAGTCGGGATTAGCGACCGCATCATCGAGCCCGCTGGTCATCGTGAGCTGGTGCCAGATTGTGATGTGTTGCTCCTGGTCGGCGGTGCAGGAGGTCCAATTGTTCCCCAGGTAGGTTGCTGTTGGTGCGTGGATCGAAAGTGCACCCGACTGCTGTGCCATGCCGACTAAGAACGCCGTGACGCTCTTGCCAGCCGATGCCCAGTACCAGAGACTATCGCGGGTGAACGTGCCGAAGTAGTGCTCGATGGCGATCCTGCCGTTGTGGAGCACAAGAAAAGCTTTGGTGTTGCGCTGCTGGAGAAATGCTACCAGGGAGTCAATGCGGTCGGTCTGCCAACCGAGCGAGGCAGGAGCAACGATTTCCCACGAACTTCCCACCAGTGGGGGAAAATAGAGCGGCTGTTGAGCTGGCAGAGTTACACACGCAAGTACAAGGCATGCAAGTACGATTGGCACTGAGCCATGTAGGGAGGTTAGACAACGTAGAGGATCCGCGCTCTTGGACTTCTGGCGCGCGAAGCTGGTTGAATCGCAATCGAAGAGCAATCTTGAGCAGGGCCTACCACCGCACCAATGGCGCCTGGTAGATTCGGGTGCCCGTCCGAACGGTCACCAGATACGTGCCCAGTGGTAGCGAACGCAGATCGAACCGAAGCTCGCGTGGGTGCAAGGAGCTGGGAAGGACGCTTTGCTCGGCAAGGAGCTGTCCAAGGAGCGTATAGAGTTGCACTGTTGCCATGCCCTCTGCATAGATACGCACCGTGAGTTCTTCCTCCGCTGGGTTGGGAATGAGTTCGATCCCAGAAGCGGTGCTTTGTTCAACCGCGGTATTGCCACTAAACAGGTACTCGTTGCTGACCGCTGTGCAACCATTGCTATCGCTGATACGCACGCGGTATCGTCCCTCGGTGGTGGGGAGGTAGCTTGGTGTTGTGGCGCCAGCAATGGGTTCGCCGTTCAGGTACCATTGGTATGCAGCGGCAACGCTGCTTGTGCGGAGGGTGTCGCCGGTGCGTTCAATCGTTGGCGTGGGTGGCGCCGGATAGAACACCACGCGTATGGTGTCCGAGGAGCCACGGCATCCAGAGGGTGTCTGGACATGCACAAGGTAGCTGCCACTGGTGGTAACGGAAAGTCGTCTGGTCGAAGCACCGGTGTTCCAGGTGTAGAGGAGGTAGCCGGGTCCTGCATCGAGTGTGATGGTGTCGCCCAAGCAGGCGCTGAACCGTCCGCTCAGCGAGGTTACAACCGGTCGAACGGTTGTATCGCGGGTGATGGTGACGGTGTCGGAGCTGCCTTGGCAGCCAGCCTGAGATGTGCAGATGCACCAATATCGCCCTGGCTCGCGAACAGTGAGCAGCCGCGTCGTTGCACCGGTGTTCCACAGGTAAGCAGCAAAGCCATCGCCGGCATCGAGGCGAGTTGAGTCATTCCCGCAGAGCGTTGCCGAGCCAATGATGGTGATAACGGGCGCTGGTATGCCGACGACCGACACCCTGATCGGATCGGATTGAGTGCGGCAACCGTTGCTGTCGGTTGCGATGACGCTGTAGGTGCCGCTTGTCCGGATGACACGGCGGGCTGTCGTTACTCCATCGAGCCAGAAGAACGTCGCGCCCGGAACTGATCGTGCGGTGAGTACAACGCTATCGCCCTGGCAAAGCTGCAGACGCCCGGTAATCTCCACTGTCAACGCCGGTCGGGGCAAACGAGCAGCAAGGAGCGTGTCCGAGGTACTGCTGCATCCATTGGCATCGGTGACAGTGACCGCATAAGCACCACCACTCCGCACGGTAATGCGCTGTGTGGTTGCGCCATTGTTCCACTGGTACGCGGCGTAGCCTGCCGGTGCTTCCAACACGAGTGAATCGCCCTCGCAGAACGGATTGCGACCGTACACGGTGATCGTTGGGACGGCAGGACGTGCATAGACGGTACACTGAACCGTTGCCGAGCGTGTGCTACAGCCGGCAGCATTGGTGACGGTTACGTCCAGCAAGTGGACGCCGACCGAGCGGATAACAACGCGCTGGGTCGTATCGCCCGTGTTCCACTGATAGCGCACAATCCCGGTGCCCGTGGCGGTTGCGATAATCGAATCGCCAAAGCAGACAGCCTGTGCCGACAGCGTGACCGTTACCGACGGACGCTGGTTGACCGTGATCGTCATAAACGCTGTATCGCTCGCTGGACCGCTCGTCACGATAAGTTGCACCTGAAAAACGCCTGGATTGGGAAACACCACCGCAACGGCAGAGTCCGTTGAAACTGATGGAATGCCACCTGGGAACGTCCAGTTACGCGCAGAGACAGAGCCGCTGGATGCGTCGGCAAAACGGATTGTGTCGCCAGCGCAAATGGTGGTCCTCGATGCCCAAATCGAGGCGACAAGCGATTGCACCAGGAGATTTCCTCGCCAGATGCCGCGTCCGTAGGTTGCTGCGTAGATGCGGTTGGTTGCCGTGTCCAGCTCCAGATCGCGGACGATCACATTCGGCAAGCCGTCGTCGTAGCTTATCCACTGCGAGCTGCCTGGCTGGCGTAGATATATGCCGATGTCGGTGCCCACGTATGCATTTCCGGAGCGCGGATCAATGGCGATGCAATTGACAGGCACATTCGGAAGTCCTGTGCTCACGTTGCTCCATGTTGCGCCACCGTCGGTTGAGCGGAACACTTTCTGTCCACTTGCCCAGTTGCTGCACGTTGCCCAGAGTATGCTCGCATCGGTTGGATCAATCGCAACGCTACTGACGCTCGATGGGAGATTGCTGCCAATTGCCGTCCAGTTTGTTCCGGCATTGGTCGTGCGGTACATAGCCGTTGCGGTTCCAACGACGATGGTGTTTGGATCGGAGGCAGCGACGGCAAGGTAAGTTGCGCGGGCATTGGTGGCAAGTGGTGTTCCCAGTGATGTCCAGTTGGTACCGCGATTGGTCGAGCGATAGACGCTGCGGTATGCAGCGTAGAGCCACTGCGGATTCGATGGGTGCATCACCAGTGGCGTCACCCATGCGCCGTTGTTTGATTCGCCCGAGGGCGTAATGCTCGACCACGACGACCCGCTATTGGTCGAACGGTAGAATGCACCGTAGTACACCGAGCAGTACATCGTCGAAGGCGTTACCCAGTCAATGCTGTTTTCCATGCCGTCGCCGCCATAGACTTGCGCCCACGCACCAGCACTGGTTCGGCGGTTTGTTCCGTTGTCCTGCGTGCCGGCAAGGATGGTAGGGGTCGAACTACCGCGGGTATGGCTCATGCGGTACACTTGCAGAATGGCTAATCCGCCGCTCAGATCGGTCCAGGAGGTGCCCAGATTGGTCGTCGTGAATACGCCGCCATCGTTGCCAACCCAAAGCTCCGTTGTGCCGGGCTTGAAAAGCATGGCGTGCTGGTCGGCGTGGACGTAGGGGATGGACGTTCCTGCCACCCAGTAGCTGGAGATTGTCCAGCCCTGTCCGGCATTGGTCGAGCGCCAGATGTTGATTCCACCAGCAAAGAGCATCGTTGAGTCGGTCGGGTGCACAACGAGGCAGAGATCGAACCATCCTTGTCCGCCGCTGCTGGTGCCGCTGGTGTTACCGCCCAAAATATTGGGCGACGATGACTGCTGCGACCAGGTCGAGCCGGTGTCGAGGCTCATGTAGAGTCCGTAGAAGCCGTTGGTTGAGGCACTCGAGCAGAGTGCATAGACGCGCCGGGGTGCCGTCGGTGCCAGCGCCAGTGCGATACGGTTGACGCTAGTGCTGGACCAGACCGACGACCAGCTTATGCCTCCATCGGTTGAGCGAAGCACGGCAGCGCCGCCGCTCTGCGAATAGGTTGAAGCAAAGATGATCGCTGGGTTGGTGGGGTGCATGTGCAGTTCCATGGTGAAACTGCTGGTGCGCTGGGACCATGTCTGCCCAGCATCAGTCGAACGCCAGATGCCGGTGCTGGTCGCAGCCAGCAGCGTTGACGGTGATGCTGGAAAAATCAGGATAGCCGAGACAACACGATTCTGGTTAGTCGTCCAGGACAGTCCGGTCGTTGTCCATGTGGCGCCACCATCGGTGCTTTTCAAAATCCCGACGCCATAGGTATCGCGAGCATCGCGGTCACCGGTGCCCAGATAGATCACCTGCGGGTTCGATGGGTCAATCGCAATGGCGCTTACACCTAAGGTTGCCAGCGTATCAGTGCTGCTCGACCAGGTATTGCCGGCATCGGTGCTCTTCCAGAGTCCGCCGCTGGGCGAGCCAACAAACACAATGCTGGTGTTGGTTGGATGGAACGCAATGCAATTGATGCGTCCGGCACCGCCGTTGCTGGGGACATCGGTTGGTCCCAGGTGAGTAAAGTTTGCGCTCGATTGAGTTCGTGCTCCTTTGCGCATGCGTGCTTGTTGGCGCTGCGCTGCGATTTTCTTTTGCAGCTCTTGCCATAGAATCTCGCCGCTAGGGAACGAGCCATCGGGCATGAGTCGAAGTCGCCAGAACTCTGCCCACCGCCCAAAGTGTTCGGCGTCTTCTTCGCGCACGTGCTCGTCGCCCTCGACTTCCTCCTCGGGACGCGCCGGTGCCAGCGTCCCGTGTTCGCGCAGAAATGCTCGCTCAATATCGGCAAAGCGTGCGCTCGAATCGCGCAATAAATCGTGCCATCGCGGCTGCTGGGCAACAAGGACACTTGCGCCGATCAGCATCAGTCCGAATGCGCGCAATCCCGTCATGGCTGATTGGTGTGGGGATATTGAACCGGTGAAAAATACGAACACATTCGGAAAAAACAATGGCACCGGACCAGGACAATACACGCACCGACGAGTGCGTCACTGCTGGCGTTTTGTTTGATGGAGTTGACCGATTATGCAATTGTTCGGCACAGTCGCCATCGTGAGCATTTTTCTTCCGGTGCTGCTTTACGCTCAAGCTGCAGTGCGGGGGAAAGTCCTCGATCGTACGACCAATCAACCAGTTGGCTACGCAACAGTCAGCCTGCACCGAGCGGGCGATACCAGCAATCGAGCGGTGCGTGGGGCGCTGTCGTTGCCCGATGGGACGTTTCTGCTGCGTGGCGTGCCGGCGGGTCTGTACCGTCTGCGCGTTCGCATGATTGGCTACAAGACCGCCGTGCGGGATTCGATCAGTGTATCGGCAAGCGGCGAGCTTGCGCTGGGAGCAGTGATGCTCGAACCGGAAGCAATTGAGCAGCGTGCCGTCGAAGTTCAGGCTGAACGCGAACTCCACGAGACGCACCTGGACCGGCGCGTCTATCGAGTGGGCAAAGACCTGACTGTTGCCGGTGGTACCGCAACCGATGCCCTGCAGAATGTGCCTGGAGTGACCGTTGACCAGGACCGAACCCTCCAACTGCGGGGCTCCAGCAATGTAGTGATCCTCGTTGATGGAAAGCCCACGACGCTGACCGGCGGTGATCGCAGCGGTGGCAATGGGCTGGATAACATCCCCGCCGATGCAATCGAAGCAATCGAGGTGGTAACAACGCCCGATGCACGGTACGATGCTGATGGTGGTGCGGGCATTGTCAACATCATCCTCAAACGTCAGCGCCAGCAAGCATTCACCGCATTCGGAAGCCTGACTATCGGCACGCGTGATAAGTACACCGGCTTTGCGTCGTTGGGTGCGCGAACGAGCACGCTGCGGCTGGATGCAACCTATAACTATACGCTGCAAAACTTCGACTTCGACCGACGCACCTGGCTTGTGCCGTATCTCGGTGATGCCGAATACCCTGGCTTGGTAACGGGCAGCCGACCGGTCCGCACAGAAACACACGCACCCCGACTTTCGCTGGAGACTGACCTATTCGATGGAAGCGGAACGCTGTCGGCAACGCTCGGTGGTATGCTCCAACAACAACGCACCCAGTCCGATCTCGACTACGCGTACTACACCCGCCAGGGAAATGGAGGGGAACCGCTGCCCACGGGGCGCACAGAATATCGCACCAGCACTGAGCAGGATACGACCACAGGCATTGACGCAAGCCTTGGCTACCGTCACCGCTTCGATGAGCAGTGGTCACTGAGCACCGATGCGCGCTATCTGATCAACCGCACAGAAACAGCGCAGACTGGTACTCTGCGTATTCCCAGCGACGGCGTCGGGGCAACCAACCGTGCTTTGTCCTGGCAACGTTTCGAGCAAGCGTCGGTGCAAGCCGACGCAACCTACCGCATCCCTTCGGGCGGTCAGCTTGATTTCGGACTCAAAGGTTCCTGGCGAGAGCTTCGCACCAGCCAGCGTATTACGGCAGATACAACCGACCCACTGGCTGCCGTTCTCACCGCCAGCGTTGCGGCGACCGTGACCGAAGAAATTGGTGCTGCCTACGTGCAGGCAACACTGCCGCTCGATGCGCTCCAGATTAGTGGGGGTCTGCGTGCCGAAGCGACCGAATTCCGCGTTGGACTTGATACGGCGGCATTTCGGCAGTCGTACTGGAATTTGTTCCCCTCGCTGAGCATCACCTATACCGTCAGTCCGCTCTACCGCATGGCGTTGCGATATAGCCGGCGTATCAGCCGCCCCTCGACCAATGCACTGACGCCACTGCTGAACCTGGACGATCCCTACAATCTTCGCAGCGGCACGCCGACGCTCCAGCCGGAGCTTGTACATTCCGCTGAGCTGGGCGCCACAGCTGTGCTGCCGTGGATAACGGTCGCGCCCACACTCTACTGGCGCATGCATAGCAACCTGCAGGGGCGCTACCGATCGTTCGACACACTGCGCTCGGTGACGCGGCTGGTCTTTGCCAACTGGGATCGAATGGATGTCGGCGGCGTTGAATTGATGCTCCAGGCACCGATTGCGTCGTGGTGGCGTTCGACGCTTGTCGGGAGTATCGCCTACCAGCGTATCGAAGCAGGGTCGGTGCAGGCGGGACTATCCAACCGCGGATGGACTGCTACGCTCAATTGGCAGAACGTCTTTTCGCTCGGTGATGGCTGGAGTGCTCAGATTGGCTACAACCTGCGCCGTGTCGGTCCGATTGCCCAAGGCAGCATCGGCACCATCCGCGCCGGCGAGCTCGCGGTGCGGTATGAATTCTTCGACGGTAGAGCATCGGTAGCGCTTCGCGTGACCGACCCCCTCGACGAACGTGTGTTTACGATTGCGATGCGCACAGCAACATTCGACCAGGACCTGCGTTTCAAGCGGGAATCGCGCATTGCTTTCCTGACGCTGTCCTACCTGTTTGGGTCGGGGACACCACCGCTCAAAGATGGCGAAATTCGCCCTCCCTCCGACGAGATGTAGGCCACGCGTTAGAGAATGTAGCCGAAGAGTGCGTCGAGCACCAATATTGCCGCTGCCGAGAGGGTGAAAGCGCGGACGGTGCTATTGCCAACGCCTTCGGCGCCACCGCTGGTTTTCATTCCCACGTGGCATCCAATCAGCGCCGTGGTCCCGCCGAAGACCATGGACTTGAACAAGCCAATGCTGACTTCGCTGGTGCGAAAGTAGCGCACGATGGAATCGAAAAACATCGCAGCCGAAAACTCGAACTTGAGTGCCGTCAGGACGAACGCGCCTGCCAGAGCAACGAGGTTCGAAAACACCGCCAAAACCGGCATCATCGTTAGCGCTGCCAGCACGCGGGGCATGCCCAAATACCGGTTGCGATCAATTGCCATCATCTCGAGCGCATCGAGCTGCTCGGAGACAGCCATTGTTCCGATCTGCGCGGCAATGGCTCCGCCGACCCGACCAGCGATGACCAGCGCCGTCAGGACAGGGGTTAGCTCGGTGAACACCACTGTTGCGATCGAACCGCCGATGTACGGGCGAGCAATGCCGATCAGGTTGAATTTGGCAAATAGGTTTGTTGCCTGGAGTGCGGCAATCGCGCCGGTAAACGAGCCGATGAGCAAAACCAGCGGCAGTGAATCAGCGCCCACTATCGCCATCTGCTGCAGCACAAGATGCCGATCGCGCACAAGGCGGGGCGCATAGCGGAGAATGCGTCCCAGCAAGGTCAGCACTGCACCAAATTCGGTGACAAAACCCAGCACTAACCGTCCAATCCACGCAAGGATTCTGAGCATAGCAGGCAATACCATCACGCTAAAACGGCACAAAGCTACGGAGCACCGCTGCCGCGAGCACAAGCGCTGTTGCCCCCAGTGAGATTGCTACGATCTGCCGCGTGCTGCGCTCTGCACGGATGAGCGTGATGACCAATTTCACGATCGTGTTGACCAGCATCGCCGCCGCGATGGTTGACACGGCAAGCTCAGTGCTGATGATCTGGTCGGTTGTCTGGTGTGCCATTGCCAGTGTGATCGCATCAACGTCGGCAATGCCACTGACGGCACCGAGTGTAATCACGCCTGATTGTCCCAGAGTCTGCTGGAGCAGGGCAGCCGCTGTGGAAATGCCGGCATACACAATTCCGAACAGCAGTGCTGAGTGCAGGCGTGCAGGATTGCCCGGCGGTGAGGGTGTAACCAGCGCGTGATCTGCCGGCTGCAACGGCATTCGGCGTATGCTGAGCCAGAGTGCACCGATACCCACTACTGCGCACGCAAGCAGCAGCGGAAGCAGCGCCACCAACAACGAGCGCGAGATAATTCCGGCGTAGAATCCCACACGCCCCAGCATCACAGCAGACCCCAGCGCGATTCCAAGACCGTAGAGCGTTCCGTGCTGTTGATTCTCACGGCTCTGCGAGGCAAATGCCCACGTGATCGCGGTCGAGGAAACTAAACTCCCGACGACCGCACCCAGCACGATGCTGTGCCGCGCGTGGAGGTACTTGGTGGCAACATAACCAGCAACATTGATACCGGTGACCAACACTACGACCGTCCACACGCGGCGAGGATTGAGTACGCCAGCAGGACCAAGCGGCACATCCGGCAAAAGTGGCAGCACAACGGCTGCAACGATGGCAAATGTCACGATTGCGCGAATGTCGTCGGGGGTGAGCGTTTTGACCCATTCGTGGAGCTGGGTTTTTCGCGACAGCAGAACAGTACCGATGACGGCAGCCAGCAATGCAGGGATGGTGTAGCCGCTGCCGAGAGCAACCCCGACGACGCACGTCAACAGCAATGCCAGTTCAGTGGTAATGCCGCGTGCTTGCCCGCGAATGCCGGCAGCAACAGCGATGCCGGCGATTCCAATGATGCCAGCCGCTGCGATGATGCCACCCTCACTGCGGCCGATGATCCCAACGATGTAACCGATGATACTGCTGAGCGGAAAGGTGCGAATCCCGCCAATGGCAGTATGCCGAACGCGCTTGGATACCTCGCGCTCGGTGCCGATGAGCAAGCCCAATGCTACTGCTAAAGCGAAGTTGACAAGCTGCCAGGTTTCCAGAGCCATCGTGCAACATGAACCGTCCTCAAATCAATTGCAACATACAACCGCCGGCACCGATGGAATCACCGCGCGCGTCTGCAGCCGTGCCGTAACTTCGCAGCCCGAATTGTTTGCATTGCTATGGTACGCCCTTCGACCGAGCACGTCCTAATCCTCGACTTTGGTTCACAAGTTACCCAGCTCATTGCGCGGCGCATCCGCGAGTGCGGTGTCTATGCCGAAATTGTTCCGTACCACATTTCGCTGGATGCGCTCTGCGCTGCATCACCGCGCGGTGTGATCCTGTCGGGTGGACCAGCAAGCGTCTATGATGCCGATGCACCGCGCCTTTCCTTCTCGGTCGAGACGCTTGCGGGAGAACACGGCATTCCGGTTCTCGGCATTTGCTACGGCTTGCAGTTGATTGCGCACCAATGCGGAGGGCGTGTTGTTGCCTCTCAGCGTCGCGAATATGGGCGTGCCCAGTTGTGGGTGGATGATCCCAACGACCCACTGTTTGAGGGTGTTCCATCGCCGACAGTGGTCTGGATGAGCCACGGTGATGCCGTCGTCGCAGTCCCGGAGGGCTTTGAGCCAGTCGCTCATACCGAGAGCGCGCCATACGCAGCGATTCGGCACCGCACCATACCGATACGCGGTGTGCAGTTCCATCCAGAGGTTCACCACACCGAGTTCGGTGCCCGCATGCTCGAAAACTTTGTGCGTCGAATCTGTGGGTGCTCTGCTCACTGGACGCCCGAGCAGTTTATCGCCTCGTCGGTGGAGACAATCCGGCGCCGTGTCGGCGATCGCGGCGTCGTCTGTGCCTTGAGCGGCGGGGTGGATTCAACCGTCGCTGCGGTGCTGGTGCATCGTGCCATTGGCGAGCAGTTGCACTGCATCCACGTTGATACCGGCTTGATGCGCGCTCGCGAAAGCGACACAATCGAACGGCTCTTCCGCGAGCACTTCGATATTCCGCTGACGGTTGTCAATGCCAGCTCGCTATTCCTGGAGCGACTGCGCGGTGTGACCGATCCGGAGCAGAAACGAAAAATCATCGGGCACACGTTTATCGAGGTATTCGAGCAGGAAGCGGCACGTTTTCCCGACGTTGGTTTTTTGGTGCAGGGGACGCTCTATCCCGACGTCATCGAATCGCAGAGCGTCAACGGTCCTTCGGCGACGATCAAGTCGCATCATAACGTCGGCGGCTTGCCAGAGGTGATGCAGTTGGAGTTGGTCGAGCCACTGCGCGAGCTATTCAAGGATGAAGTGCGTGCCGTTGGTCGTGCGCTCGGGGTGCCGGATTGGTTCATCGAGCGGCATCCGTTTCCCGGTCCTGGCTTGGCGATCCGCATCATCGGTGAGGTCACGCCCGAGCGGCTGGCAATACTTCGCCAAGCTGACGACATTTTCATCGAGGAACTTCATCGTGCAGGGCTATACGGCGCAATCTGGCAGGCGTTCGCTGTGCTCCTACCGGTGCAGACTGTTGGCGTTATGGGCGATAGCCGCACATACGAGCACGTCTGTGTTCTTCGCGCTGTCACCAGCACCGACGGAATGACTGCCGACTGGTATGGGCTGCCCCACCACGTCTTGGGGCAAATTTCCAGCCGGATCACCAACGAGGTGCGTGGCATCAATCGCGTCTGCTACGACGTAACGTCGAAGCCACCGGCAACGATTGAGTGGGAATAACGGCTGCTGAACCCATGCACCTAGATTTTGGCGTTTTTTTGGCTGCTGCCTGCGGGTACCTTCTTGGGTCAATCCCGACGGCGTGGCTGTTGGTGCGTGCGTACGCCGGCAAGGACCTTCGCCGCGAGGGAAGCACCAACATTGGCGCACGCAATAGCTACGAGGTTACCGGTAAAGTCTGGATGGGGATTGTCGTTGCGCTGGCGGATGCAGCCAAAGGTGCGGCTGCAGTGATCCTTGCCCGATCGCTCAGCGGAGATTTTCTTGCGGTAGCATCGGCTGCTGTGAGCGTGGTCATCGGACACAACTGGAGCGTGTTCCTGCGGGGACGGGGCGGGCGAGGCTTAGCACCAGCAGCAGGGGTTGCTCTGGCAGTCAATCCATTGCCGCTGGTGCTCTGGCTGCTCATGTATGCGACGGGGTACTATGCAATCGAGCGGCATGTGCACGTCGGTAATGTTGCCGGCACGCTCGGGACAGCAATTTTGATTGCCAACACGCCGGGCGCGCTCATTCATCGGTTAGCGGTGGCAGAGCCGCTCCATGTTGTGCAGTTCAAACTTGCGGTCGTTGCCATCTGCATCGCAATCCTGATTCGCCATATTGAGCCGATGCGCCAGTTCCTGCGCCAGCGTCGCCACGACTAAGGCAACAGTACCAATTGTCGAAACCGCTCAGAACCGATCGTGAGCGTTGCGCAATAGACGCCGCCCGCCAGGTGTGCTGTGTCGAGTCGAAAGGAGTGATCACCATCGGTGCAATAGCCCCATTGCCAGCAGGTTGAGCGTCTGCCGCGCAAATCGGCAAGCTCCAGTTCAATCGGCGCTGGCTGCTGAAGCGATAGATGGAGCAGTGTTTCCCCGTAGGTAACGATTGCCCAGCTCGGCAACGCCGGCGAGGGAACAGATGATGTTGCAACCGTTACTTCAACAATGCGGTCATCGCCGCTGCGGGGTGTGCCACGCCCGTCGCGGTTACTGGTCGCCACGAAAACGCGCCCATCGGGCGAGACACACACATCGCGCAAACGCCCAATCTCTCCAATCAGAACATGCTGCTCGTCAATAACCCGCCGCCGAGTTGAATCAAGCCGCAGTACCACTAACCGAGCCGCTTTCAGCGTAGTCAGCAGCAGCGAGTTTTGCCAGCCTTGAATCCGGTCGGATGCGTAGTAGTCCAGTCCGCAGGGTGCAATCGTCGGTGTCCAGGCAGCGATCGGTTCAACGACGGCATTAGCTTGGCAGAATGCTTGTTCAGTGGGTGAGTTGCAATACCCCATCACGGTGGGCCAACCGTAGTTGCGACCGCGCTCGATGATGTTGATCTCGTCGTCGTTATTGGGTCCGTGTTCGGAGCTGTAGAGGATGCCGCCGAAGTATGTCAGCCCCTGCGGATTGCGGTGACCAAGCGACCAGATCGGATTGCCCGGGAATGGATTATCGGCTGGTATGGTGCCGTCGAGGCGAAGGCGGAGAATCTTTCCTGCCAGACTCTGAACGTCCTGCGACCGAGAGGGGACGTTTGCATCCCCTGTGGTGACAAGCAGTGTGCGGTCGGACAGGATGAGCAGGCGGCAGCCATCGTGGATGGTCGCTCCCGGAATGCGGTCGAGCAGAATGCGCATATCGCCGAGCGCAGAGCCGTCGTAGGTAAAGCGTGCCACACGCTCGAGAATTTGCGAGCCGTCGCGGTAGGTGTAGGCAACGAACACATGCGGTGAGTCAGCAAAGTTGGGATGCAGTACCATGCCCAGCAAACCGCTTTCACCCTGTTCGTGCACGTCGCTGAGCGTTGCAATGACCTGTTGCTGTCCGGTTTCGGGATGAATCCGGCTGATCCGACCGGCGCGTTCGGTGACCCATAGCCAGCCATCAGGTCCCCAGAGAATTTCCCAGGGCGTGTCCAGTCCGGTGGCAACTGTCCGGATAGACACGGTTTGAGCCGGTGCAGCGATCGAAAGAGCAAGCACAACAACAACCACGCAGCAGCGCATGAGCAGTGGTACCGAAAGTGTGAGACCGGCGGGAAAATACAACGCTTGCAGTTCTTCTCTGCACTGGGTCGGGCGCACTAAGCGGGCCGTTGACCGAAGATCCGTGTACCGATGCGGAGGATCGTTGCGCCTTCTTCGATGGCAAGAGCGTAATCGCTGGACATGCCCATCGAAAGCTCGGTGAAATGTTCCAATCCAAAATCATGCGCCAGTTCATCGCGGAGTGTCCGCAGTAAACGGAACTCGGCGCGAATGTGCTCGACGCTGTGCTCTAATCCCGCCAACGTCATGAGCCCGCGTGGTCTGAGATGTTTCAAGCCCAGTACAACGCCGAGCAGCTCATGGGCTGCATGAGGAGCAACGCCTGCTTTCGTTGGTTCGCCTGAGGTGTTGACTTGCAGCAGGACATCGAGCGTGCGTCCAGCCCGCGCAGCCTGTCGGTCCAGCTCGATTGCCAGACTATCGCGGTCGAGCGAATGGACAAGATGCGCAATCGGAGCGATGTACTTTGCTTTGTTCGTTTGTAGTCGCCCGATGAAATGCCAGCGAATCGGAAGCTGCTCGAGCGCAGCATGCTTTGTGCGAAACTCTTGTGCGTAGTTTTCGCCAATGTCGTAAAGCCCGGAGGCAACGGCGGCTGCAATGCGCTCCGGTGGCTGTCCTTTTGCAACGGCAACAATGGTTAGCGATGACAGATCTCGACCGCTCTGCTGCGCGATCTGCGCAATATCCTGGCGAAGCTGGGTGATGTTGTGTGTAATCTCTTGCAAGAATTCCATTTGGTGTTGTAAGTTTGCTGGTGCAAAAGTGCATAGCGTAACTGAAACAACGTTGCGCGGCGCTGCATTATTGTTGCCACAACGTTCTACAGTGCAAACGATGTCTGCTACCAGAGTTCCACAATTTTCGAGGGTTCTCCTATGAAACGATCCATCCTTTTTGTGCAAGCAAGTCTTGCCCTGCTTGCCCTGCTCCTGCCACCGCCAGTCTCGGCGCAGCTCGACATTGATGTCGGTACAGGCACATCATGTCTTGGTGGAGGGACAGCATACACAGGTCTTACGCCATACTCGCGCTGGTATAGTGGCTGGCGCACGCAGTACATCATTCCTGCATCAGAATTGACCGCTGCCGGTATGCCGCCGGGGCAGATCGTTGCGCTATCGTTCAATGTCTGTAGCGTTCAGGGTGATGCAATTCCGGCGTTCACCATCAAAATGGCAAACGTCAACTTCAGCAGCTTTACCTCAACAGCGTTCACAACAGGCACAACGACAGTCTTCGGTCCGCAGGACATTGGTGTTCCTACCATGGGCTGGAATAAACACCAATTCCAGACACCCTTTCTCTGGGATGGAACATCAAACTTGTTGGTCGAAGTTTGCTCGCAGATTCCCAGTGGATGGTGCGGCACATGCTGTGGCTATACATACAACTGCGGAGTGTACATGACGACGTTGAGCTACAGCGCGACGCTGTATTACTACACCGACGGCAACTGCAATACCTGTAACCAAGCAACAGGGTATGGATACTATGCGATTCGTCCCAATATGCGGTTTTCAGTGCTCAGCGGGATCGAAGCGTCGTTCCCGGATGACGTTGACCCGCGCCGCATTCTGCGCACCGATGCTGACTACGATGGTTCCAGCAGCAGCTACCCGAAACCCTCGCTGACGTTCCGCGTGCCAAGCGGCCAAACAGTTCAACTCAAGTATAAGATCGTTGGACCGCTGCCTTCGACGAACGTTGTCTATCGCGCGCTCAACTCTGCCAATCTCAACGACACGGTCATCACGGTCTCGGGTGTGTCTGGTTTAGTGACGCGCACGTTTAACTTCTCAACCGGACCGCTGGGCGGTGGTAATGGTGTGGTCGGTAATGGCACGCTCTACACAACGCAAGCCATCGGTGGTTCGTATCGGGTCGAGGCTGAGTACCGCTTGCCCTCTATCAACTACACGCAGCAGTGGAATAAGCAATTCATCATTGCCTACAGTAACGATATTGCACTGGCAGATATCGTTGCCCCGCGACGCCCGCCATTCAAATACCTGCGAGGTGTCAATGTGCCGATTGCTGTGCGGGTGCAAAATGTTGGGTTGAATCCAGCGACGAACTTCCGTGTGATTGCTGTCATCAGGCAGGGCGGTACGATTGTCAAGGGACCCGATACAGTGGTGTACAACCAAACGCCAGGCTTAGCAACCGGTCAGACCTACACAGCGAATTTCCCGTACTTCAACTCGCTGACGGCGGGGACATTCACGTTCGATACGTGGGTTGAGCTTCTCAATGGCAACGATCAGAACACAGCCAATAACGTGATAGCATCAGTGCTCCCCGCAGGCGTTAGCCAGTGGGATTTTGAGGTGCAGTATGATACCGAAGTTGAGACCTTTGCTATCCTCAAGCCGACGTCGGCAAGCACGGATGTGTATGTCAACCGTCCGTACAATGTCGTGGCACGCTTCCGCAACAACGGTGCTGCCGATCAATCCGACGTGCCGACGACAATGACCGTCGAACGGTGGAATGGTAGCAGTTGGGACCTTGTGTTCCAAACCAGCGCGATTGTATCGGATATATCGGCGACGCCACCGAATACGACAGACCTGGTGTATGATCCGTGGACACCACAACAGACAGGGCTCCACCGCGTGTGTGTGACCATTAGTGCACCGGGCGATCCGGTGACGCAGAACAACACGCTGTGCGAGACGTTCACCGTTGGCGATGGGATGTCGGGAACGTACACCATTGGTACAGCGAATGCGGGTAGTCCGCGGAACTTTACGACTATCCAGGATGCAGTGGATGCGCTCTACACGCGAGGTGTGAGCGGGCCGGTGACGTTTGAGTTGACCGACGCCAGTTACACGGTTGGGAGTTTGAGTGGGCCGCCGGCGCCGGCGTTGGACTTGAGTTCGAAGATACTGGGGATCAGTGCGACGAACACGATCACGTTCAAGCCATCGCTGATGCGGAGCTTGACGCGCGGGTCGGTGATGATTCGCCTCCAGTCCCAGATGGGCATCGGTATCTACATTGCTCAGAACATCAACCCGGGCAACCCAAATGCCATTCAGAACTTCTTCAAGAATTCACAGCTTTACGCGAATCCGACGCCGTACATACGGTTTGATGGGGGTGATCAGAAGTCGTTGCGGTTTTTGCTCGATGTTGGGAGTGCGACGCCGCAGCAGTTGCCGCATCGGGCGGTGTTTTACCTTGGGACGGGAGCATCGAACATAACGATCAAGAACTGTTTGATCGAGAACTGGCCGCAGTCGTCGGCGTCGTATGCAGCGGACTTGCCGGTGGTTCGGTACATTGCGCCGAACTTTACGTTTGAGCCGGATGTTCGGCAGTTGCAGCAGGGACCGTCGAGCTATTCGGCGGGGGTGGTGCTGCGGTCGGTGGTTCCGTCGCAGGGCGGCGTCAATGCGTTTGGATTGGACACGTTGACCAACGACAA
>FWWL01003060.1_pt1 | contig 31945 bp, 18 predicted proteins | sample 2228331 | NCBI WGS metagenome assembly FWWL01 (sample SAMEA103939775, study PRJEB20133) | metagenome
TAGCTTTCAATTGCAGCTCTTGGACGAGGCCATTGCCGCGACCCGCGACGTCCGCGTCATTGCCCAGCTGCATATGCGCAAAGCATCTCTTCGCCACTCTCATGGTCTCGCTGACGAGGCGGGCTATCTGCAAGCACTCAGAGCAATTGTGGCCGAGTTTCCAGAGACAGCCACAGCGCGGCAGGCATTGCAGGAGATAGCCAATCGGTACAAGGCTGCCAGTAACTTGCCAGCCGCTCTTGAGGCGTTGAAAGAAATCGTCAAAAGGTGGCCAGCTTCTGCAGAGGCAGAACAGGCTGCCCAAGCCGCTGCCGAAATTACACGGCCGTATGTGTCGCTGCGCGTTGCCGAGAACTTCTTGCCTGAGGAGCCGGTCGACGTGGATATCGTTGCGCGAAACGTAGGGTCCTGCCAAGTCGCTCTCTATCGAATCACCGACGAAAACCGTCTGCGCCAAGGAAGAACTGATGGCGTTTACGAAAGTTGGATCGCTGACCAGCGGCCTATCTACGTTGAGACCGTGAAACTTGCGAGGAGAGAGGATTTTTTGCCCACCACAGCGTCGCTGACAATTCCTCCCGAAAAACTAGGTCGTGGCGTCTACATTATGAAGGCTGAGGCTAAGGATGCTCACTGCCTATGTCTGTTCAATGTTACGAATTTAGCACTTGTTTCAAGTCTCTCTGGCGGGGAGCTCCAGCTGTGGAGCGTTTCTGCGCAGGATGGAAAGCCGCGGCCACGAACTCGCGTCTTTGTTCAGAGCCAAGAACGAGGGAGTTACAAGCGGGCGCGGCACGGCGGTGCCCTGCGCGGTGGCCAAAAAGGCGAGGAGACTGTTTTGACCGACGAACGCGGTTTGGCCCGCGTTGACCTGAGTAGGTGGGCTGACGACTCGTCGCTCGTGGCAGTGGCTGCCGAGCATGAGGGCGACTGGGCCTTTCTCTCTCTGCCGTACTACTATTTTGCCCGGCACAAGGAGGACGGGGCCAAGGGATACATTTACACGGATCGCCCCGCCTATAGACCGGGCGACACGGTCCATTTCCGGTGCGTGATGCGGACCCCTCAGGATGGTCGTCTTGTTCCCAGCGCAAGAAAGAAATTTACTGTGACGATCAGCGATCCGCGCGGTGAGCAGGTTTACCGAGAACAACTCGAAACGTCGGCGTTTGGCAGCTTCTCGGGGAGTCTGGAGCTCCCACGTCGCGCCCCACTCGGGATGTGGTCGGTGAACGTCAGTGATGAAAACAATCGCCATCAGGGACACACAAGCTTCAGGGTCGAGGAATACAAGAAACCAGAGTTTGAAGTGACCGTCACTCCCGAAAAACCCTTCTGCCGTCTGGGGACAACTATTTCCGTTGAAGTCCGAGCAAAGTACCTTTTCGGTGCTCCGGTAGCCAACGCGGTTGTGGAATACACTGTGACACGTCAACCGCAGTGGTGGTGGCCATGGCGCTTGCGCTGGATGAGTCCGCGGGTGAGCTGGTTCGACAAGCGGGTCGAGAGAGACTTCGTACCTCCCCATCGCTACGGTGGGGCTCCCATCATACGGGGATCAGGGAAGACCGACAGCGAGGGAGTCCTGCGCTTCGAGTTTTTGGCCGATGGGCCACCGCCCCACTCCACGTGGGAGTTCCGGGCGGAAGCCACGGTGACCGATGCGAGCCGTCGGGCAATCTCGGGGGCGGCTACGATACCTGCCGGACAACGGGCACTGGACATTGCCGTCAATACCGAACAGAACATTGTCCAGCCAGGGGATCTTGTGCGCTTTTCGGTTCGGGCCAGCAACCTTGCTGGGGCGCCCGTCGCAGCATCCGGAACCGTCGCCTTCGAGAAAGTTCAATGGAGCGAGGTGAAAGGTGAGGACCAAGCGACCACCTTAGCGACGGAGAAGTTGAGCGTCTCGGCGAGTGGAGAAGCGTCCGGCGAGTGGCGCGTCCCGAAAGACTTTGAGGGGCGCCTGCACATCGTCTTTCTTGCAGACGATCCCTTTGGAGGGGTCGCTGCCGGATCATCCACTGTTTACGTCGCGTCAAAATCCTCCCGCGATCTGGGCATTCGCTATCAAGGCATCAAGTTAGTGCTCGACAAGGAACAATATGAGCTTGAGGAGACAGCGTGTTTGCTCGTGCTCAGCGAGTTCGCTGAAGCAGAGGCATGGCTCACAATAGACTCGGGCGATGGGCTCCTCAAGTCGGAGATCATCCCCTTGCGGTACCGCACGAACCTCATCGAATTGCCGATCACGGAGGGCTTTCAGCCTAATGTGAAGGTACGCGTGGCTGTCGTTCGCAAAGGTCAGGTGTGGACTGACACAGCCGACCTTTATGTGCCGCCCCAGCGGCAGATCCTCAAGGTGGACATCAAGACTGATAAACCGTCCTACCTACCGCGAGAGCAAGGGACGCTCGAGCTCCGCGTACGGCGATGGGACGGACAGCCGGTCCAGGGAGAGTTCTCCCTGAGTCTCTACGACAAGGCCATCGAGTACATCCAGCCATCCCTCCGCCAAGACATCAGAAAGTTCTTCTACGGGCAGAGGCGCCAGATCGCCGGCATTCAACAATTTTCGTTCCGCCGAAGCGAAACAGAATGCGAGCAACGCCCCCAGCCCAATCTCTATGACTACATCGAGCTAGAAGGGAGGGGCAGATATCCAACCAAACGTCCTCAATTTGCTCGAGCGGCAGAAGGAATCGCTATGCGTGCGGCTATGGCCCCAGCTGCAGCAGTGCCAGAGGCTAAGGCCATGGCGGCAGTTGCTGATTCTGCCTTGAGAATGGAGAATCAGTTGGCCGAGCCGTTGCTTCGAACAGATTTTCGCGATAGCATGCTGTGGCTGCCAAGCATCGTCACCGATAAGGACGGGCGAGCCGAAGTGAAGCTGAAATTTCCCGATAGCTTGACAACATGGCGCGTCGAAGCCGTTGGGGTCGACCAGGGCACCTTGGTGGGCGAGGAAACAACAACGGTTCTCGTGCAGAAGCGCCTCACGGCTCGCATCGCAGCCCCGCGCTTCCTCGTGGAACGAGATGAGGCAACCGTTTCGGCAATCGTGCGCAGCGATCTGCCAACAACTGCCACGGTCGAGGTTGAGTTCGTTCCACAGGGCGTTCGCCTCCTTGTGCCCGAAGTCAAAACGGTTACGAAGACGGTCGAGCTGGGGCCGGCGTCTGAAAAACGATTTGACTGGACAGTGGTGGCTGGGCAAGCCGGCACGGCGACTTTCCGGGTTCGAGCCCTTACCGAAATTGAAAGCGACGCTTTGGAAACAAGCATCCCTGTCGTGCCCCACGGCATCGACAAAAAAATCATTCGCCTGGCTTCCGTGACAGACCCATCAACGGGCACACGTCGGGTGGAGCGGCGAGGCGCTATGACCATCATCACCGACGAGCTCGACATTCCTGAAGAAAGAATAGAGGCTTCAACGAGAGTCACGTTGCGCCTCAACGCCTCGCTCGCGACGACCCTTGTGGAAGCGCTCCCCTACCTTGTCGACTATCCCTACGGGTGCGTCGAGCAGACCATGAGCCGTTTCCTGCCGGCAGTGATCGTTGCCAAGACATTCCAAGAACTTAACATCCCCCGCAACGACCTTCTTGAGACGAAATTGCCCGAAGTTCTCAAAGCGGGGATCGAGCGGTTGGCCGATTTCCAGAACAGTGACGGCTCGTGGGGTTGGTGGAAAGGGGGACCTTCGGATGATTACATGACTGCCCACGTCATGTACGGCCTGACACTCGCACGACAGGTTGATGCCCCTGTTCCTGCAAGCGTGTTTGAGCGCGGCTTGGCGTACATGAAAGAACGAGCCCAGAACGCGATTCGGTATCCGATCGGCCCCATGCCTGCGGACCGCTATCAAGCACAGGCCAACTTGCAAAAGCTCGCGTACGAGGCTCTTGTGCTGGCGCTGAACCGACAGCTGTCGCGTGAGTTGTGCGATGTGATCTGGCCGCACCGCGACAAGCTATCGCCGACAGGGCTCGCGATGCTGGCGCGCGCGCTTTCACTAATGGGCGACAAAGACCGAGCTGACGTTGCTCTGCGCAACCTCAAGAACTTCGCTGTGCCAGAGCCAGAAAATGCCACCCTGCACTTCGAGAAACGAGGTTTTGGCTACTGGTACTGGTGGTGGAACGATCGAGTGGAAGCTACGTGTATGGCTCTTGAGGCTTTCCTCCAAATTGCCCCCGACGCTCCAGAGGTCGACCAGATAGCCAAGTGGCTCGTGCACAATCGGCAGGGCAACCGCTGGAAGTCAACGAAGGACACAGGGCTTGCTGTGATGGCGCTTTGTGATTATCTCAAGCGTCGCCAGCCAAGCTTGGAGGCGACAACTGTCAAGGTCGCGCTTGGCGACGTCGCATCGCGCGAGTTTCGGTTTACGGCCGACAACTTCTACACGCTGGCTCCGGAGATTGTGCTTGAGGGCGCGCAAGTGCCGAGCGGGCGACTGCCGGTCCGTCTCGAAGTCGAGGGAGAAGCTCCCCTAACCTACGTCCTTGTTGCCGAGTACTTCTCGAAAGAGGAACCGATTACGAAGGCTGGACACGAGATTTTCGTCGAGCGAAGTTACGAGCGCCTTGTGCGAGAAGATCAAAAAGGTGACACGGATGCTGTTGAGAAATGGGTTCCGCTGCGAGATGGCGATCAGGTCAACTCGGGCGACCGCATTCGTGTGACGCTCTCTATTCGGGCGCTCAATGATTATGAGTACCTCGTCTTTGAGGATCCGAAGCCGGCTGGCTGCGAGGCCATGGAGGTCCGCAGTGGGTGGGATTGCCGCGGGTCGTTGTGTGGATACACCGAATTTCGCGATCAGTGGGTGGCCTTCTTTGTGAGTCACCTGCCACAAGGGACGCACAGCCTCTGTTACGAGCTGCGCGCAGAAACACCAGGGATTTTCCACACGTTGCCTGCACGGGCTTACGCGATGTACTTCCCGGACCTCTACGGTAACAGTGATGAGCTTCGCATCAAGATCCGGGACCGCGACGAATAGATTCAAATTCGTTAGCGAGATAATAATTGGCTCTACTTCGCCAAGGTCCGGAGGGGCGATCCATGCACGCGCCTTCTGTTATGCTTCTGGCGAGTTCGGTCGATTGAGCCGCCGCCGGCTTCCGTACATGCGCTCGTAATACTTGCGGAATTCGCCGCTAATGATGCGCTCCCACCACGGGCGGTTCTCGAGGTACCACTGCACTGTGGAGACCAGACCTTCTTCAAAACTCACACGGGGTTGCCAACCGAGCTCCGTGCGAATCTTTGTCGAATCGATCGCATAGCGTCGATCGTGCCCGGGGCGATCTTCGACGTGGCAGAGAAGGCTTCTGGGCTTGCCCATAATTTCGAGCAAGAGGTGGAGGACCTCGATGTTTGGCCGCTCGTTGACTCCACCAATGTTGTAGACCTCACCAACACGCCCTTTTTCGAGCACAAGCTCGATGCCGCGACAGTGGTCGGAGACGTGGAGCCATTCGCGCCGCTGCATCCCATCGCCGTAGACCGGAATTTCACGGTCATGGAGAATGTTGATGATCGAGAGGGGCAAAAGCTTTTCCGGGTACTGGTAAGGGCCGTAGTTGTTGGAGCACCGGGTGATGAGCACAGGGAGACCGTAGGTGTGGTAATACGCCAGAACGAGGTGATCAGCAGCGGCCTTGCTGGCGGAATAAGGACTGCGCGGCGACAGCGGCGTTGACTCTGTAAAAGCGCCTGTGGGCCCCAGACTACCATAGACCTCATCTGTGGAAATTTGAAGATAGCGATGGACGCCGTAGCGGCGCGCCGCATCGAGGAGGGTTTGGGTGCCGAGGACGTTCGTTCTCAGGAAAACGTGGGGGTTCTCGATGGAGCGATCAACGTGAGATTCTGCGGCAAAGTTGACGACAACATCGAAGCGGTGCTCACGGAAGAGCTCATCGACGAGTTGATCATCCGCAATATCACCATGCACGAACTTGTAGCGAGGCGACGATTCGAGATCGCGCAGGTTTTCTGGATTGCCCGCGTAGGTCAAGAGATCGAGATTGACGATCGTATCTTCGGGATACTCCGCAAGGTGCGCACGGATAAAATTTGTCCCAATGAATCCGCAACCGCCAGTGACCAGTAATTTCATGTGCGACCGTTCCTAACGTATTGACTGAACGAGGCGCTCATCCGCGCATAAATCCGAGCATGGAAATTCTGCTCGTCACTGAAAGATGAGACGGAGAGCGTTGTGACGATGCAAAAGGATTTTCTACCCTTTCAAGCCAGCGCAAAACTCGTGACAGCGAAACGTCGCTATCGCCTAGCCGAGGGGCTCATCGCGCTTTCCGTCACAGCAAGTGAGGAAGCCATCGTCTCGTGCACGATCGTACCGCCCGACGAGAAAAGCGATGATCGTGGCGCGAACCTGCCAGCGGTTTTGGGACAGGCGCTCCAGGAGCTGGATGAGTATTTTTGGGGCGAGCGGATGTGGTTCTCGGTGCCTCTCGCTCTCGATGGAACCGATTTTCAAAGGCAGGTGTGGCAGGCAACATGCCAAGTCCCGTACGGACAGGTGCGTAGTTACTGGTGGGTGGCGGTACGCATGGGAAATCCTTATGCCATGCGCGCCGTGGGGAATGCCCTTGGCGCCAACCCGTTGGCAATTTTCGTCCCATGCCATCGGGTCGTGCGTCAGGATGGCAGTTTGGGAGGTTTCCGACCAGGCGTTTCTTGGAAGGAGTTGCTCCTCGCCCATGAGGCCCGCTTCAAAGAAGAACTCTATCGCAAACACTGGCCATCGGAGCCGAGCGATTGAGCGTTGCAAAACTGACGTGAGACGATGAGAAAGCCGCTCCAGATTGATGGATGAGTGAGGAACTTATGGAGCTTTATCGTTTGACAGCCCACGAACTTGCTGAACTTTTGCGCAAGCGCGAAGTTTCGAGTGAAGAGATCACGCGTGCCGTCCTTGATCGCATTGCCGACGCCGAACCCCGCGTCCAAGCCTACGTGACGGTGACTGAAGAGGACGCTTTGCGCATGGCGCGCGAAGCAGACAAGGCGCTAGCCGCGGGGGAAGCGCAGAGCCCGCTGGCTGGCGTGCCGGTGGCCATCAAAGATAACATGTGCATGCGGGGGACGCGGACAACCTGTTCCTCGAAAATCCTCGCAAACTTCGTCCCACCCTACGACGCGACGACAGTGGCGAGGCTGCGCCAAGCGCGAGCTGTGTTCGTTGGCAAAACGAACATGGATGAATTCGCTATGGGCTCGTCGACAGAGAACTCGGGCTTCAAGCCAACCTTCAACCCCTGGGATCTCGGGCGCATTCCGGGCGGTTCGAGCGGTGGGAGCGCAGCTGCGGTGGCGGCGGATATGGCCATTGTGGCGACAGGTAGCGACACCGGGGGATCGATCCGCCAACCGGCAGCCTTCTGCGGGGTCGTAGGGCTCAAACCCACCTACGGACTAGTCTCACGGTATGGGCTGGTGGCCTTCGCCTCCTCACTCGATCAGATTGGGCCGATCACGAAGGACGTGCGCGATGCGGCTCTGCTTCTCAACGAGATCGCAGGCCACGATCCGATGGATTCCACGAGTGCGACCGTGCAAATTCCTGATTACACGTCGTTCTTGGGGCGTGATATCAAGGGCATGCGCATTGGGCTGCCCAACGAGTTCTTTGGCGAAGGTATCGACCAGGAAGTTGCGGACGCGGTGCGAACGGCCGTGCGCCAACTCGAGGCGTTGGGAGCCGAAGTTCTCGAGGTCTTGCTTCCCCACTCGCCGTATGCCGTGGGAACGTATTACTTGTGTGCGACCGCGGAAGCGAGCTCGAACCTCGCGCGTTACGACGGTGTGAAATATGGATTGCGGGTGGAGGCGGATAATATCATTGACATGTTTTCGCGAACACGAAGCGTCGGCTTTGGGACCGAAGTAAAACGGCGAATTATGCTTGGCACCTACGCGTTGAGCGCCGGTTACTACGACGCCTATTACCTGAAAGCTCTCAAAGTGCGTACGCTCATCAAGCGGGACTTCGAGAAGGCCTTCGAGCAGTGTGATGTCATTGCCGGACCGACAACGCCAACCCCAGCTTTCCGGCTTGGGGAGAAGACAGCCAACCCGCTGGAGATGTACCTCAGCGACATATTCACGATCTCAGTTAACCTTGCTGGGATCTGCGGCATTTCCGTGCCATGCGGGCTGTCATCGAGCGGCTTGCCCATCGGCCTTCAACTCATCGCCCCAGCCTTTGAGGAGGGACGCTTGTTCCAGGTCAGCTACGCCTACGAGCAATCAACGTCGTGGCACCGAGAACGCACTGCTAGGCTGGCGGTGTAACCGAGCAAGGCCGACCGCAAGCGAAGGTCTTACGTAACATAATAATTAGCTAGCAAGTGAGCGTAGCCAATCGCACGGCGCAAAAGATCGTGCCCAAAATGCGTGGGGCACTCGGATTGCGCGGCGTGTTCGCGGAGCACTTTGACGAGCTGCTGGAGCTTTTCGGTCCGGCGGCTGCCTGCGCTCAAGAATTTCTCGAGGTCCGCGCCGACAGCTTGTCGCAACACGGCTTGAAATTGGGGATCGGCCGTCTGAGCAACTTGCAAACACTGCCGGAGGGCATGAGCACACGCCGTTGCGGTAAACTCCGGGATGTTTTCCATGTCACCACTTCTGAGGAACTCGGGCTGCTTCTGAGCAAACGCTTCAGAGGGATAAATCACGCTGGTAAAAGCCGCTGGCAGAGAGGCGTCGCCAGGTGGAGAAGTTTTGGCTTCCACTAAAGCCCACATCACTCCGCCGACTTTGTCGTGAGCATTGCAAGCCGACGCCACTTCAGCGCCCAGCGGGACGACGCAGCCCTCGGCCAACCCTTCCGCAACGAGTCTTGCGAGCAGGGCGACGTCGCCATGAGGTCTGCCGAGTAGCAAAAGAGGGAAATGGGAACCGCGGCGGCCGCGTGCGCGAAGGACGCGGAGAAGCTTGGCAGCGACCCTGAGCTCCGGGGACTCCCCCGGAGAATCATAGGGATCTTCTCGCAGCTCCTCCTCGAGCTGCGGATCCTCAATTTCGGGGGGAGCTGGAGGTATCAGGATGTTCTCCGGCGGAGAAATAACACATCTTGAGACTACGGCTTGCGGTAGCCACCAATCATCAAGCCAGATGCCATCGATGGGATAGGCGTCGCAAAGTTCCGCCGCCAAGGCGCCCAGATAATCAAGCACATCGCTGCTCCAAGCGGAAAGCCAAGCGGAAGCGCGTTCGTCGTCGGCAGTGATCAACGAGCCGCGTGCATCGCGCACAAGCCATTGGCGAAAGCGCTTTCGGAACGGCGAAGGCGCGAAGGGAGCACGCGTGGCCCCCGCCCGCAGGAGTTCAACGCGAGCGACGAGAGCCAAGCCCTCGTCCAACACCGTCGTGATCAACTTTTCCCAGCAAGCTGGGTCAAAGCGGGGAGAGAGGGGGGGTAAACCAAAATCTTCACGAACAGCGGACGGGAAAAACGTCGCCCCGTCCACATACGCATCTGCGATGGCAACCGCAAACCCCGCTTCAGCAGCCCGCGCCAGAAGCTCAGGAGCCTGTCCCAGGTCTTCTGCCTGCAGGTAGAGGCAGCGACCAGGAGGAAATGGTTGCGTCAAGGGGCTTTGGAGAATCTCAGCCATTGTTGGCCCGCCTATTTGACAAATCGTTGCCACCCCATACGCCGCAGGAGAATCACCAATGCGGCGATGCTCGCAGCGGCAATAGCCAAAAGAACGCCCGCTCGCCCCAGCTGACCAAAAATGAGAGCTCCTGTGGCAGGAAGCACGGTGTAAATAACAACGATTCCCAACAGAGCTGCCAACAGTGAGGGGAAGAAGATCGGGGTATCGTCCTGAACATCAGGAGCCAAGCGCTTGACCGGCTGCCAACCGTACCCCGCCGGCCGCACTTTGCGATAAAAACTCTCAAGGGTCTTGGTGGATTCGGGGGGTGTCATATACATCACAATGAGCCAGACCGCGATGGTGGCAAACGCAATGACCACCGTTTGGTACTCATCGACCGCTAGGAACGCGAAAGCTCCTTCCTTGGGCACGAAAAACCGAATGATGATAAAGAAAACAAACGCAGCAATCATCGCCGCAATTTCAGCTGCAGCATTGATGCGCCACCAGTACCAACGCAGAAGGAAAACAGCCCCTGTGCCTCCGCCCAAGGCAAGCAGCAGACGCCACGCTTGATCCACAGACTCCACGAACTGAGTTGCAATGGCGCCACAGATGAGGATGAGGACGGAAACCGCGCGCGAGACGAGAGTATAATGCCGGTCGGGGGCTGAGCGCACGAGGAAGCGCTTGTAAAGATCGTTCACGAGATAGGATGCGCCCCAATTGACCTGCGTCGAGAGGGTCGACATGTAGGCTGCAAAAAAGGCCGTAAGCAGGAGCCCTCGCAGCCCTTCCGGGAGGACATCGCGCATGACTTGGGGGAAGCCCACGCCCGCATCAGTGGCGGCCCGCAACTCGGGATACTTCACGAGCGCGACAAATCCGACCAAAATCCATGGCCAGGGGCGCAGGCAGTAATGGGCCACCTGGAACCACAGAGTCGCTAACAAGCTATGACGCTCATCCTTGCATGAGGCCATCCGCTGAACAATGTATCCGCCCCCCCCCGGTTCTGCCCCCGGGTACCACGAGGCCCACCACATGACGAGGATGTAACTGAGAAAGAGTGTCGGGCTCAGCCAGCTTGTGGCCGAGAAATCGGGAACAAAACGCAGTGCATGCTCGCCGCCTTCAGCGACAGTGGCAATCTGGGTGCGCAGCACTTCCACGCCACCAACGTCGCGGACCGCAAGGACCGCCAAGACGATGCATCCGCCCATAGCGAGAACAAATTGAATGGCATCTGTGATCGCAACACCCCAAAGCCCCGAAAGCATCGTGTAGACGCCGGTGATGACGAGCATGATCGTGAGAAGTTGCCAATCACGGAGAGATTCGCCCGTGAGCATGATGCGCAAGACCTTCAGCATGGCAAAGTTGACCCATGCAATGATGAGAGCGTTGATGGGGAGCCCCAGATAAACAGCTCGGAAACCACGCAGAAAGGCGGCTAATTTCCCCCCGTATCGCAACTCAATGAGCTCAACATCCGTGAGCACTTCGGCACGCCGCCACAACCGTGCAAAGAGAAAAACTGTCAGCATGCCTCCCACAGCGAAGGCCCACCACAGCCAGTTTCCGGCGAGGCCTTTCTTCACGACAAGCCCTGTGACCGCTAACGGCGTATCTGCTGCAAAAGTTGTCGCCACCATGGAAGTGCCGGCAATCCACCATGGTAAAGCTCGTCCTGAAACGAAGAACTCCTCGATATTCCTTCCTGCGCGGCGGGAGAAGTAGAGTCCTATGGTCAGCGAAACGGCGAAATAGGCTACAACCACCACCCAATCAATCATTCCGAGATGCACGATTTTGCCCTCCGTCGAAAATGCACCACACACTAGGTGCAGTCTCTTTGACGCTGCTTTCCTCACCGCGTAGGCGAGCAACCTGTGCATGTCAACATGCTAAACGCTCCGGTTAGGGTGGGGGAACGTAGATCTTTCTGCTTGCTTCTTCAGGGCGCGCTTGAGTTTCTAAATATGATGAGCAGCTCCACTTTTTACTGAGCGTGAAAGATCATGAGAGAATTCTTCCGGGTCGGCGTCTGGGGAGCAGCCTTATTTACTGGTCTGTGGATGATTGTCTTCGTCGATCCGACACTGACGCGTATCTTTCTACCGAAAGATGAACTTAGATGGCTCCATGAGGTCGCGCAGAAGACCGAAACACCTCTTCGCGATGCTCCCTTGGTCACCCATCCCCTCCTCGCCGCTATTCACTCAACGTTGAAGGGGAGAGATACCATTCCAGCGCTTCAACCGCGGGCAATACGCGTTGGCTATGGCACGAACGTCTACCTCCGCTCAAAAGATCCTGCATTCGACGAGCTTGGGCTGGACAAGCTTCCCGTGGGATCTGTTGAGTATCTTCGGTTTGCGGACGAATCATCGACGAAGGTGGTCGGAGTCAATCGCGTGGATTTTAGCCACATTAGCTCGTTTGCGCCGCGCGAACTCGTCCATCCTTACCGGCGGTGGGGTTTTGGACTTATCGGCGCAGGATGGGCTGCATTTTGGTTACTCCCGTGGCGGCGAGGGCCCTCTGGAGCGTTGCGCTATGGAACCTTTGCCGGCTATGTGGGGCCGATACTGATCGGGAGCCTCGTAGGCGGAGTTTTCTTTTTCCTCGCCCTGAGTATCCCCATTGCGAATCGGTGGGTTGGCGACGGAACGCTTGCAGGCAGCTACCGCACCCTCACTCTGGTGGCTTTGGCATTCACTTCGTTAGCTTGGCTCTTTTGGTTGATAGGGCTGCATTACTCCACGTTTGCTCTGTGTTTTGCGGGCAACCACATCACGCTCCAGCGCTGGGGCACCACCCGGACGATTGCTGCCGCTGAGCTGTCGCGCGCGTCGATCGACGAAAAGCTAGCTCCTCGATGGCTTAGAGTTCTGGCAGTCATCTTAGCAATCTTGCGTCCACGTCATGGCGGTGCCATCCTGTTGGGAGCGTTTCGCTCTAATCCTGTGCTGACGCTTTGGAAAGGGAACAAACGTCTGGCGAGTTTCAGTATCGATAGTTTAGAAGGAGTGCCCCGCTTTTTGGCATGGCTGAGGGAGCGTGGTATTCCTGTGGATGTCTGTGAAAGCTTGAGTGCTCCACTAAGCAATGTTTGGCAAAGCGAAGAAGACAAGCTAGCCACATCCTCCTGTGCACGTCCCACATGGATGACTCGGCTCTTCTGTGCGGGTGTCGGGCTTCTGATTGCGGTGATAGCGTTCAGTGGGATGACAAGCTTGAGTGCCATATCTTGTTAGCTTTTAGCCGATAATTTAGTCTTCGAAGGGAGGGTGTGGTGATGTTTCAGAGCCAACGTATTCTTAAGAAGCTCCGCGCGTTATTCTTTTTCCTCTACCTGATTCCTGTCATCGTCCACGGAGCAGGCGTTGAACAGCTTCTCGACGCGTACCAGAAAGCAACGACGCCAGAGGCGAAACAAGCGGCCCTCAACCAGTTACTTAACGCTTATCCATCCTACAAGCACCATGTGGCGGAGAGACTCGGAACGGGCGCAATGACGCCTGAATTCAAAAAGCTCACGCGGGAAATCGATGAAAAAATCGTTCAAATGACGCAAGACACGTGGCGAACAGTGCTGAAGAATGACCCTGCAGCGGTCAATCACGTCATCCCCGTTGGGTCGTTGGGAGATCGCCTGACAAACCCTGCCTACATTCCAGGCAAAAGTGACAAAGACATGATCCCCGTGGGACCTCGGGCTTCTGAGACTGTGGAGAAGTTTCGCAGGGCGTTCGTCCAACAATTCGGCATCGCACCGGAAAAACTCGACATCAATGTCCTGGATCCGACGAATCCTTCGTCGTGGCCTGGTCGTGTCGACGCAGTCGCCAACGTCGAAAAATACAACACAGTTGGGGGAAACAACTGGCTTCAAAAGACGACCTACGAAAAAAATCCCACAGTCTGGCAGTTTGACGGCAAGACGGGGCGCCTCACCGAAGCAGAGTATCGTGCGGTTGCCGGACAGCGTCCTCCTTCCCTGACCCCCCAAGATGCTGCAGGATTCTTCAGCGATAATACGCGGTTCCGCAATGAGCTCGTCGCCAAATACGGGGAGAATTCCGCCGAACTAATCTTGAAGCAGTCGAAGTATGACCTTCGCAATGCAGCCGCTTACGGCTTGGCAGGGGGCAAATTTACCGCTGAAGAAGCCGCACTCATGCAAGCCGCAGGGCTGGCAAGAAAGGGCGAAGTTGATGAAGCGATCAAGCATTTTGCTACCAAGATGGGATTGGACGTCTCCACAGAAGCCGGCAAGCAAGCCGCCATGAAAGCCTATTTGGAGAAGATGAATGCTTTGACCGAAAAAATGGCACAGAAGGTCGTGGCAACTCATCTCGATGAGATCGCGAAGGCTGGTACAGGCTCAAAATTTCTCGTCTCAGAGTTAGCAGGCGTGCTGCATAATCTGCCCCCGTCGACACGCGAGAAAGTCATCTCGGAACTCAGCAAAGATGTCGCGAAAGCAGAAACACTGAAAATCGCCAAGTCCATGGCGCAGAAACTCGCCAAAGACGTTTTCATCAAAACCGCGTTTGATGAAGCCGCCATGAAACTTTTTGGAAAGCCCTACGATCAGCTCTCTTCGGCGGAAAAGCTCCTGGTCCACAATGCAGGCGACGAAGTCGCAGGCTCACTAGATAAATTCGCTAAGGGTATGGGAATCACTCTCGTAGGAGCAGCCATCATTTACTCGGCTTACGAGGCTTATGCTGCGGAGTCCTCGCGAGGCATGGGCATCGGGGCAGCAGCTGCCATGGGAAGGGGAATTCTCGATCTCATTCAACTCGGAACTCCGCCCCTTGCAGCGATTGAGTTAGCAGGACGAGCTGCCGTCTTTGGGATTAAGTATGGCATTGATGGGATGAAAATGGATGTGCTCGACAAGCTTTACGAGCGGTTCAAAACGGGCGCAAGCCTAGAAGACTTACTCAACGATGCCGAATTTCAAAAGTATTACGCAGCGGGGTTGAGGCAGTTTCGCCTTGAGCTTCGCGAAGCGGCAGAACGCGAAGGGAAACCCCTGACGGATGAGCAGCTCGACAAGGCCCTCCGCGATTATTTTGCGAATCGCCTCCAAATTGAAAAACAAGGTCAGCTGATTCAGCGGGATCTCGCGTGGGCGCAAGCTTTTGTCAATAGCCGCCGCATTCCCCTCGTGCCGGGCTCAGATTCCGATCTCGATAACTCTCAGCTTTCGCAAGACGAACTCAACGCCGCGCTGGCGCGCCTGCTGCTTCTGAAGTTGTCCTTTGAGCAGCAACTCCGTGCGGATGGCGTTCCCTTCACGAAACAAGCCATCGCTCATCTTCTGTTCCTCGCTTACAAAGGCAAACCCGGCGATTTAGAAGCCGCTCTCAATGATCTCTACCGCAATGTTGGAAAAACGTATCCTCCGGGCAAGAAGGTCTCGAAAAAGCCCAAAACGACCACTCAGGTCAGCGACGGCAAGACAAGCGAGCCCAAGAAATCAGAGAAAGGCATGAAGATCATCCAAGGCAGCAACGCCACTGTCGTGCGTGGCGAAAAACGTGCCTCTGACTGCGCGGGAGGAGTCCTTTTGAGTGGAGGAGGGTCTTTTCGGGAAAAAGGAGTTGATCAGGCGTGCGATCCCCCCATCAGCCTTGGGTCGGCTGATGTTGAGTGTGCAGGAGATCTCACGGTCTCTGTCCGAGTCGACAAGCCAGTGCCGCAGACGTGGAGTCTCTTCAACCACAACACGGCTGTTGGTGTCGGTTTTGAACCTCGTCTCGGAGGTAAACTGGGACGAGGATATGAGTTAGGATCAATTCGACCGGGCGCAAATGAGAAGGAAGCTTCTGTGACTCTCACAGTACCCGGGCCTGGACGAATAAGCGCTGGGGCAGGAGCTCCGCGTGGAGCCGGACCTTTGTCCGGATCGTGTTTTGGTCAGAGCTTTTCGGCTCAGCTCACATTTACACCGCACCGCGAGGTCCCTGTTGCTCACGAGTCGCGTATTCATCCAGGGGACGTCATTCAGACTCATGGGGGCTGGTCAAAGGTTGCTCTTGTGACGCCGGCAAATGAAAAGATCGCTTTAGGGGCCAACGACCAGCGAGTCAGGGTGGAAGAAAAAGCGGGGGGCGGCCACCTAGTCGTCGACGAATCATCGTCCTACAACAGTCAGATTCATTACTCGCATCGGGGTCCCCGTGCTGACGCGGCGGGGCGACCGACAACGTTTCGGAGTGGCAAAACCACGATCACTCCAAGAGGGACGGAGTTTATCATTCAGCACTACCCGCCCACGACCAGTGTGCTTGTCCTTCAAGGCCATGTGGAAGTTACGGACGATGACGGGCGAACAACAGTCGTCGGCGAGGGCCAACAGTTTGCCCTTCACGATTGGTCGAGCTCTGCGCTCGACAAACGCTCGGTGGCGGGCATCGAATGGGACGGCCTGGCAGTCAGTGAACTCCTGCCGGACCCTGTGGAGAGCTCCACTGGCACAGTCGGCGCGTGGCACGATGGGGAGGCGATCGAACCTGGGTGGGTCGTTGTGGACGCCAAACGCGATGCCCGTTTTGCTCCAGATTCAGAAAGCTCTGCGACGATATGCGTGACGGTGCCACCAGGCAACGAGTTGAACAATCGTGTCGCCACGGCTCCTATGTTGTTTCATGCGGTTTCAGGGGATTTCGACCTCGAGGGAACGGTTGATGTTGAAACAACTGCCACGGATAATGCCCTCGTTCATTTTGTGGTTCATAAGCCTGGCGGATACTTGGGACTTCATGATGGGCAAGGCGTAGCGGATGTCTATGCGGCGCATTTCTGGCGCCTGGGGGGACTGCAATTAATTCGCAACCGATGGGAAATCACGACAATCACTGGCGAGGGGCCTCGCGAGAATTTTGAGACGTCGCCAACACAAGTGCGCTTGCGCCTGACTCGACGGGGCAATTTGTGGAAGTCCTATGCGTCTTTCGATCATGGCGTCTCTTGGCATCTGATGACACGTTCCGTCATGGATACGGAGCCAAACCTCTACGTTGGCTGGGTTTTCCAACGGGCTGCCTACGACAGGCTGAATGACGTTGTCGCAAATTTCCGTCTCCAGAACGTGCACCTCGACTGGGCGCCCACGGGTTCATTAGAGCCCTCTGAGTGGGATATCTGCGCTCCTTATGGGATGGCGAGCGCTGACGACGAAGGCATCGTTGCCGTGGTCACAGATGTGGCGAAGGCAGCAAGCCGAATCGAGACTGGAGCTCCTCTGGAGGGAAATTTTGACCTGGTCGCCGACTACGAAGTGTTGTCGTGGCGCAGCGCTCCTTACGAAGTGAGCGGTTTTTCTTTCTATGTGTGCGACACGAGGCACCGCAACTTCGCCTACATCGGCCGGTGGGATGGCCCAACCCACGGAGAACGCCTTCACACAGATCTGCGTCAGGATGAAAGCTGGCACCGGGGCTACCAGTGGGTCAAGTCGACAGCGCAAAGTGGACGTTTGAGAATTCGTCGCGAGCGGGAGCGCATCACCACCTATTACTGGGACCGTGATCACTGGGAGCAGCTAGACAAAGGATTCAATGGTGGGTGGACAACGCCGGTTTATGTGGGACTCATGGTGAGCAATGAAGAGAACCGTGCCGTACCTGCTAGCGTAGGAGTTCGGGTTCGCCTTTCGCAGGCCGAGGTAGCAAGCGAAGTACGCCCGGCCGAAAAGATCAAGGAAGAGGGGCGTGTTGAATTTCTTCCGGCATCCCTTGCGAATGATTTGGTGCTGCCGGAAGGTTGGGACGCAGCGGCGTTGGAATCTCCCTATACCTTGGGAACCCTTCTTCCCACCGCGGACTGGAGGGGCGTTTATGTTCTGTCCCATGAGCGGGAGGCTGCCCGGTGCATCAAGGTCTCCGATGAGCTACGTGTGACAGAAACCTTTACGACCGATCTTCTCGCCGGGATCAATCGCAAGGTGGGGCTGGAGCTTGATGGGAGTTTGTGGCTCGGAATCGATGGGTGGCATGAAAGCGGCAACCGTTACGGGGGAATCTTCCAGGTTGATCAGCATGGCAGGTGGTGGCGGCAGATTGAGGCCGCGCAGAATTTGTACGACATCGGCGCCATGACAACGAAGCAAGGGCGCTCACTCCTGATCGGCGACTTTGGCAGAGGCGGTATCTTTGAGTACATCATCGCAGCCGACAAGCTTGTGCCCATCATCGAGTCTTCAACGGAACTGCGCGGGGTTGTTGGTCTTGCCTACGATGTGGGACGCATGATTCTCATGGGAGTGACGTCAAAATCGCATGGTGCTGCCCCCTCGGGAGTTTACATCATCGATCTGTCCCAACAGCCCATTCGCACCAAACTTGCTTATTCAGGGCAAGAGGAGGATGACTTCTTGGGCATCGTGTATGATACGACCACAGCATACAAGGATGACGTCATCATCTCTGTGGCCAACGCAGATTCCCTGCTCAGAGTCGATGCAAGAACCGGACAAAAAACTGTGCTTGTAAGAGGAATTCCTCGCCCAGGGTATCTGCGCTGGGGCCGTGAAGCACTGTGGGTTGTCAGCGGTGAAAAGTACCTTGTCCGATTGAAGCCCAACAATTTCGAGCGCCCGACATCACTAGCCCCGACACCCGTTTCTACTTCGGAGGCATCCTCTGGCGCGAGCATGACTCCGGCACGCACGGGCGCTTCCCCTCCTTCTCAACCGACATCCTCTTCAGGTGAACGTCAGGAGCGAGCAAGTAACACAAAAACTCCGCAGCGTTTTGTTTTTAGGTCTCCCAAAGATTCCGTGCTGATCAAAGGCCCGTATCCCACTAAGGACTTTGCCATCGAACTTCGGCTGGCTTGGGAAAAACCGGGGTCGATCGTGGATACGGTGGGAATCAATGCAGCACCTCAAGGGGCTTGGGCTCTCATCGTGGAACCTGGCGGAAAAATCACTTTTCAAATTTACGATCCTCAGACGAAGAGCCCAATCAAGGCTTCGAACGGCTGGCATATCATGCGCTCGCAAAAAGCAATTCCTTCGGGCCAACCAGTTTTTGTGCGAGTTGAACGTTTGGGGACGGCTTGCGATGTGACCGTTGATGGTGAGAGTGTGGCACGCGCTGAGTTGCCTACTGCTCTGTCAGGTGCGCCCGCCTACCTCGGGGATTTTCCAGGAGATGCGCAGTGGGCGCCCCGCTATCCCACCCAAAAAGGCTTTTGCGGTTGGGTGGAACTTCACTATTTCGGCCCGTCGAGAAAGGCGGAAACCCAAACCATCAAAGCCGATCCTGTGGGCGCATTACAAAAGCCACAGTTCACGCCGGACCAAGTCCCCTCCCTACCACTAGCGGAATTGCGTAGCTTTGCAGGACAATGGGAAATCCAGGATGAGTCGGGTGGAGTAGGAGAACGAGAATTAGTGATTTTGCGAATTCTTGATGACAAGTTAGTCGGCACCGCTGGACGAGACCGAGATCTTCTCGAATTCTCTCGTCAGGAAAAAGGGCAACTCGTTGGATCTGTCCGTCCCGCCGATGGTTCGGCACCTATGCCGGTAACAGCAAGACTTTCAAAGGATGGCAACATCCTCACACTCAAAGTTGCGCCGCCCGCCAGTGAGTACGTCGTGGTGAAGGCCAAGCGCATTCAAGGAGCGGCCGACAATTCGCGACGGATCCAGGAAATCCGCGAACAATTACGTGCTGTGTCGCGAAAGTACCAGGAAGCTCTTGCGACTGGCAGTGAAGAGGACATCCGCGCGGCCAAGGCCGAACTTGATGCTTTACAGCGAGAGCTCGACCGCATTAGCCCCAAATAGGTGCCAAGCTGGGCAAAGGCGAGCCCAGAGCTTCCGCTACTACGGCAGGTAAAGCCAGCCCCACAGCTCACTTGACGGTCACACGCTACCCAGGATTCCCTGGGAAATGTCATGACGTACTGGGTCACAGCTTATCTCGGCTTAGGGGCCAACGTTCCCACCGAAACGAGTCCGGATCGTCAGCTTGCGGCTGCCTGCAAAGCTTTGGCAGCAACGCCGACCATCGTGGTCCGTAAAATTTCTTCCCTCTACCGGAGTGCGCCTTGGGGGGGAATCGACCAGCCGGATTTTTTCAATGCAGCCGTAGAGATTGAGACACTGCTTGGAGCTCGTGAGCTTCTCGACACGGTCAAGCGAATCGAGAGAGAACTGGGGCGAATCCCGACTTACCGCTGGGGCCCCCGCGTGATCGATATCGATATTTTGCTCTATGGGCGAGAGTCGATCGACGAACCGGACTTGGTCATTCCGCACCCGTACTTGTTGGAGCGTCCGTTCGCGTATTTACCCCTTCTGGAAATTGCTCCTGAAGCCTCATGGCCGACGGGTCAATGCGTGCGGGAGCTGGTGCGTGGGACGGTGGCTGATGAAATCAATGTGACTAAGCTAGGGGAATTGCCGCAATGACGGGGCTCAGAAAACGGAGGTGGGGTGGGTAGTCGGATTTGAACCGACGGCCTCCAGAGCCACAATCTGGCGCTCTAACCAGCTGAGCTATACCCACCACACACGACGTAAAAGCGATACAATGAGGCGGAGTCGCTATTCGACAAACTACATTATCAGACTATTCTCGTGGCATGGTGATGTTTCTTTTCGTGAACGTGTAATGAAGTGACGTTACGCCGGGGGAGGCCAGATGGCCTGAGAGCGAGCCGGCACCCCAAAAAGCAATGGGATGCGACAGGCTCCAACCCCTTGAACCTGATACGGGTCATGCCGGCGGAGGGAAGGCGTAACGATGGTCCCCCCTCAGAATTCCGGCCACCCAAGAGACTTCTCAACCAGGAGACGGCCGTGAACACAAGAATGGCAGAAGACGGAGTGCCCAACACAGTGTCCCCGGAAATGCGAGCTCCCTTTCCTAAGAGCCGAAAAATCTACGTCCAAGGGTCACGGAGCGATATTCAGGTCCCGATGCGCGAGATAGAGCTAGCGCCGAGTCGGCGTCGCGACGGGACACCTGTGCCCAATGGGACGTTGGTTGTCTACGACACCAGCGGCCCTTACACCGATCCCTCGAAGCCAATCGACTTGAGCAAAGGCATTGAGCCCATCCGCATTGAATGGATCCGTGAACGGGGCGACACGGAGGAGCTCGCCGGACCCAGTTCGGAGTATGCACGCCAGCGCCTTGCGGATCCCAGCCTAGCGGGAGTGCGGTTCCCAAATCCTCGCAAGCCTCGGCGCGCCAAGGCAGGCCATCGAGTCACGCAAATGCATTATGCGCGACGTGGCATCATCACGCCCGAGATGGAATTTGCTGCGATCCGCGAGAACGAGCTCATTGAGCGAGCACGGGCGTGGCTCGAGGATGCTAAGAAACGCGGGGAGCCTTTGGGGACGCCGTTCCATCGAGGCGAAGGCTTTGGGGCATGCATTCCCGAAAAGATCACCCCAGAGTTTGTGCGGGATGAGATCGCCCGTGGGCGCGCGATCCTGCCCGCGAATATCAATCATCCAGAACTCGAGCCGATGGTGATCGGCCGGAACTTTCTCACGAAAATCAATGCCAACATCGGCAACAGTGCCTTGGGCTCGTCGGTTCGGGAAGAAGTGGAGAAGATGGTGTGGGCCATTCGCTGGGGGGCGGATACGGTCATGGATCTCTCGACGGGGCGCAATATCCACGAGACCCGCGAGTGGATCCTGCGCAACAGTCCTGTGCCCATTGGGACAGTACCTATCTACCAAGCGTTGGAGAAGGTTGGCGGCAAGCCGGAGGAGCTGACGTGGGAGATTTTCCGAGACACTCTGATCGAGCAGGCCGAACAGGGCGTGGATTACTTCACGATTCATGCGGGTGTGCTGTTGCGCTACATTCCTCTCACGGCAAACCGTGTGGCGGGGATCGTGTCGCGCGGAGGCAGTGTCATGGCCAAGTGGTGCCTCGCCCATCATAAGGAAAACTTCCTCTACACACATTGGCGCGAGATCTGCGAGATTATGGCCGCGTACGACGTCGCCTTCTCGATTGGCGATGGTTTGCGGCCCGGATCAATTGCGGATGCCAATGATGAAGCGCAATTCGCCGAGTTACGCACTCAGGGCGAGCTCACGCGCATTGCCTGGGAGTACGATGTTCAGGTGATGAACGAGGGGCCTGGCCACATCCCCATGCATCTCATCAAGGAGAACGTGGAAAAGCAGATTGAGTGGTGCGGCGAGGCTCCCTTTTACACATTGGGGCCTCTTGTCACAGATGTCGCTGCTGGCTACGATCACATTGCGAGCGCGATTGGCGCGGCGATGATCGGCTGGTATGGGACAGCTCTCCTCTGCTACGTCACACCGAAAGAGCATCTCGGGCTGCCCAACCGTAAAGACGTGCGCGATGGAGTGATCGCCTACAAGATTGCTGCCCATGCCGCGGATCTCGCCAAAGGGCACCCAGCAGCTCAGTACTGGGACAACGTTCTGAGCAAAGCGCGCTTCGAGTTCCGGTGGGAAGATCAGTTCAACACTTCTCTCGATCCTGAGATTGCCAAGGAATTCCACGACGAGACGTTGCCGCAGGAGCCAATGAAGACAGCGCATTTCTGCTCGATGTGTGGTCCCCAATTCTGCGCAATGAAGATCACGGAAGATGTGCGAGCGCTCGCTGAGCAAGAAGGCGTCGCTCCTGAGGAAGTGCTGCAACGCGAGCTTGAGAAAAAAGGAGAAGAATTTCGGACTCAAGCCGGCGATCTCTACATCCCCACCTAATAGCGGCAAGCACTAAAAGTTTTGGGGCTGGACTCACCAGGCGTGAGTTCCAGCCCCATGGCGTTTTCACTGAGCGATTGTTGATCGTTGTTATTCGGGGATGAGAGCAGGGTTTCTCACGAGAGACACGTAAGGCAGGAAGACCGCAACAGCGAGGAACCCGACCGCCAGACCCAGTAACACGATGAGCAGCGGCTCGAGAATGGAGCTCAGGCCCTTCAGAGCAACGTCCACTTCGCTGTCGTACGTGTCAGCGATTTTCAGCAGCATAGTATCGAGAGCCCCCGCCTCATCACCCACAACGACCATATCCACCACAAGCGCATCAAAAACTGGCACGCTCCTCATGGGTTCGTCCATTTTGCCCCCGCGCTCGACGCTGTCGCGGACTTTCATCAGTGTACGCCTCACGACTTCATTGTCAGCCGTCTCCGCGCTAATGCGCAACGCATCGAGCAAAGGAATACCTGCAGCCGTGAGATTGCCCAGCGTGCGAGCAAAGCGCTCGACATTCACTTTCCTGATGATATTGCCAAAAAGAGGCAACCGCAAGGCAATCGACTGGGTAAGGTAACGACCATTGGGGGTGCGCCGGAAAAGCCAGAAAGCCACGATGAGGGCCACAATGACAAGAAGAGTCACGAGCCAATTGGCTGCGACCCATTGAGAAACACCGATGAGAACCCTCGTGATGCCAGGAAGATCTTCTGGTTTGGGGTAGGCTGCAATGAGTTTGGGGAGAGCGTAGACCATGATGAGCACAATAATGACGATTTCCAGAAGAAGCGCGATGAGAGGATAGATCATGGCCCCAACAACGCGGCGACGAATCTCGGCGTTGCGCTCGAGAAGGTCGGCAAGATGACGGAGCGAACCATCGAGGATACCACCGGCCTCACCCATGCGCACCGTGTTGACAATCAGAGATGAAAAGACGCTTGGGTGCATAGCCATTGCACTGCTGAGCGACTGCCCCTCCTCCACTCGTTTTGCCAGATCGGCCGTGACTTTTCGGAGTCGCGGGTTAGCACTGCGTTCGGCAAGGATTTGGAGGGACTTGAGCAGCGGCACGCCAACATCGACCAACGTGGCCAGCTGACGGCAGTAGGCAGCCATCTCACGCGCTCCAACTCCAAACAATCCCCCCCCGCCTTCCGCAGAAGCAGAGGACGGACTCTGTTGCACGCCTCCCGTGTTTGCTCCAGGAGCGGATCCTCCTTCGTCTCTAAGCCTCTGAAGGATCTCGTCTTTCAACGAACCACTTTGACCCTGGGATTCTTGCTTTTTCTCAACCATGGTTCTCCCTCTCTTCTAGACGTGCTTGCTCTCTCCACGTCACACTCTTGAAAGCATGCACCTGCTAAAAAATCGTTACCGCCTTTATCATCTCTGAAGGGGTGGTGATCCCCTTCAAAACCTTCTCGAGTCCAGCCTGGAAGAGCCTCTTGCCGTACTTGTCGGCCAGGGCTTGGAGCTGCTCTTCAGGGGCTTTCTCCGCAATCGCCTTGCGGATATCGGGGCGCACCTCCACGACCTCGAAAATGCCCGTGCGCCCTTTGTAGCCTGTGCGCAGGCAATTGGCGCATCCCTCGCCACGGTAGAAGCGCCTCCTGGAACTCTCTGGTAACCCCAACTCCACCAGCGTGGCCTTCGTAGGAGTGAAGGGTTTCTTGCAATCCTCGCAGTTTTTGCGAACCAAGCGCTGCGCGATAATCCCGGCAATCGCTGAGCCAAGCAGAAACTGGTCGATCCCCAAATGACTAAGGGTACTGATGGCCCCAATGGCCGTATTCGTGTGGAGGGTCGACAGAACCAGATGTCCGGTCAGCGCGGCGCGAATGGCCGTGGCGGCTGTGTCGTCATCACGGATTTCTCCGACCATGATCACGTCGGGATCCTGCCGAAGCGCGCTACGCAGTCCTACCGCGAAAGTCAGGTCGATATTAGGATCGACCTGGACCTGGGTAATACCGGGGATCTGGTATTCGACCGGGTCCTCAATTGTTATGATGTTAACTCCCTCTTTATTGACGGCAAGAAGACAGGAGTAGAGAGTGGACGTCTTGCCGCTACCAGTGGGACCGGTGACCAGAATGAGGCCATAGGGGCGCGCAATGAGTCGTTCCACGGCCTTGAGCTGGTCTTCGTCCATCCCCAACTGATCCAGCCCGGTGAGGACCCGAGAGCTATCCAGGACCCGCATGACAATTGTTTCGCCAAACACCGATGGCAACGTCGAGATACGGAAATCGTAAGTCCCATTTTCCGTGTCGAGCGTGAAGTGCCCGTCTTGGGGCCGCCGGCGCTCTGTCACATTCATGGAAGCGAGAACTTTGATGCGCGACGTCACGCCAAGATGCATTGCCACGGGAATGCGCATAATGTTGTGAAGGACGCCGTCAATTCGGAAACGTACGCGGACGTCTTCGGCTTGGGGCTCGATATGAATGTCCGTAGCGCCCGTGGCGATTGCGCTTTCCAAAATCTGGGTGACAAGCTGGACCGTGGAAAGATTGTCGACGTACGGCTCCGGCCGTAGGCGTCGTTGCTCGGCTTCGGAAACCCGCCGAGCTTCATACCCCTCGGCCAACGGGGTGGGACGAACTTTCTCGCTCTCTGCCGGCTGGGGCGCCCGCGCAACACGTTTCACCGCGGGGGGCGGGAGGCTTGCTAGCGGCTCAGAGCTGCTACTCACCTTGCCCTCCGGCGAGAGGGCTCCCAGTTTCGCAAGAAGTTCCTGGTGGGGGCTATAGACAAGAGAGACCCGCCGGCCTGTCAGGAAAGTAATTGTGTCCGCCAAGGACAGGTTGAACGGATCTGCTGTCGCAATCTCCCACGCGTTATCTTGAAGCGCCAACGGGAGGAAAAGTTGGCGCCGCATGAAATCGAGGGGGAAACGCTCCAACAATTCTGGGGCGACGTCGTAGGCCAGAATCTCAACCATTGGCAGTTCGACCCCGTTGATGAGCGCGTCAAAAAGCTCTTCCTGGGTGAGCAGCTTGAGCTCCTCAAGAGTGCGCGAGAGGGGAGCTTTGGTGACTGCGCGGCTCTCAAGAGCTCGAGCAAAATCTTCGCGCGTCAGGAGATTGTTGAAGCAGAGGATATCACCAGCCAGCAGGATCCGGTTTTCGATGGAAAAGTCCGCTGTGCGGGCATTGACGAGCTTTTCGATTTTCTCCGGGATTACAATCCCCTCCGCGACGAAAGTCTCGTAAACATCCAAGGCATTGCGTTCGGCACGGTCCAAGGCCGCTTCAATCTGCTTGAGATCGACAAGACCGGCATTGAGCAGAATCTTGCCCAAGCGAGCGATGTCAGGCTGATTCTGCTTAAGGATGTAAACGATTTCCCCGGGATAGATTTTGACAGGCTTATTGAGTTCTTCTTCTATTTTCGCAGCCGTTTTTCCACCGGGCAAGAGGGCACGGACATCCATCGTCATGAGGTCTCGGAAGGCAGCAAGCGAGACCTCCTGGTTAAGAATATCCATGACACCCTTGACGGTTTTCAGGCCGGCACGCTTGGCGAAGGCCTCCCAATGTGGCTCGTCCTGTACCCCTGCTTCACGCAGGAGCAGAGCAATGCGCAGCAGTTTCTCGTTGGTGAGGAGCTCGCTCACTTGCTTCCTCCACTCGTGGCGACAAATTCCATGATGGTTAAGGGCGCGCCACGTTCGGGAATGCTAAAAAGAGCAATTTTTCGTAAATCTGGTTTTTTGTTAGCCTCCGCGGCTTCCAGAGCGATGAAACGCCCAGAGAAAGGCCCAGCTCCTTCGACACCTACATGAGGCAACTTGACGGCACGAACAACTATCTCGCGTTTTGAGTCGCCCAACTGAAATTTCTTTGACGAGTTGACGATCTTATCGAAAGCAGCAGAATCGACGACAGCGAGTTCCGCTACCGCGCGCAAGGCCTGGCTCAATTCGCGCTGGAGCGCCGCGTAACGCGTTTGGCCATACGTCATTTCAACATTCAGCGACAGGCCGTAGACCAAGAGCCCCAAGATGGCAATGATGCCCATAACTGATAACAAGATAAAAGCATGGCGTTTTTTGCTGACCTGTTTCATGGTAGCCTTGTCCATATCTCAAGTTCGCTGTAACGTGGGAACCTTGCTTTCTTCGCCTCCTCAAAACTTGCCATCCCCGCTAGCCGAGGCCAGACCCGCACCGAAACCTTGACCAGCTGGGGGACTGTCGAGGGGGAGTCGCTCCACTGGGGAGTAAAATCTTTGATACCGTTGGCGTAGGAGAAGGCAACTTCTGCGCAGTAACGATCGCTGGCCGTCCCTAACACCGTGGTCTGGGATTTTTCAGCTTCTCGGCCCTTCTCCACGACAACCCTTTTGGCTTGAGAGTCATTGAAGATGCGCACAGGCATTGCCGCCACTGAAAGCTCGGCCTTCTCGGGATTGTCCACGATTTCCGAGGGGCGCTGCGGAAGCTTGGTCGGCTGGAGACAGACAAGCTGAACTTCGTCACGGGCAAACTTTTCAGCCTGTGAAGTCGCCCCGACGCGCGCATGGAGGATCTTTTCAATCCCTCTGGCGATAGCCTGGGCCTCTCGCGCTGCGACGAGCTGATCGCTGACGGCAGTAGAAGCTCGATCCGTCTCGATGAGGGCATCCAGCGCAATGCCTAAAACGATCACAGTCAACGCCACCACAACAATTGCTTCGACTAGCGTGTAACCGCTGCTGTGGGACTTCATTGCGCACCTCCTGGCCCCAGGGCTAGTAGGCTAGAAGACACTGCTAAGGGCTCAGGGCTTTGCTCTGGTGGGGAAAAGACTCGCACCTCGACACGAGCCAAGAACGGATCACTCCCCCGCTCAACGACAGCCTTCCAGACGTATTTCCTATCGCCCGGCCATGGTCGGGTCCCTTCTTGGGGGATTTCGATTTTCTGGGCTCCCGCCAGCTGTCGGGCAACCTCACCCTTTTCGGCCTGGAGCATTTCGATGACACTGGAGGCCATTGACTGCGCTTTGAGCGCGCGAACTGTCTGGGCTGTTCCAGCCCTTGTGGCCTGAATGGAAGCTCCAATGGCGTAAAGACTCACTCCGAGCACACCAACCGCCACAATGATTTCAACGAGACTTGCACCTCGCCGATGATTAGCTTGAATGTTCATTTGAACCTCTCACTCTTTCGAGAAAGGTCACCACTGTGAAACGTACAATGACCATGAACCACGCGGCACTGCCACATCGAGTCGCCCACCGCGCCCGGTGGTCATTCTGCTGTTCATTTCGCGATTTAGTGTGGGAGTCAATTTCGCTCAGGGTCAATCTTATTTTGCGTGAAAACCTTGCGCTCATCGTAAGTTTGTGGTTAGCTGCGAGTTTCATTGTTTGTCGGCCAACTTTCGCGCAAGGAAGCGGTCCCTCCGTGCGCCCGTTTGTGATTGGTTACCTGCTCAACGACCCGGAAGCGCAGATTCCCGCCGGCGCACTTTATGACCTACGTAGCTTTCTGCTGAATCAGGGGACTGCGAGAGCTGCACTGCAGAGTGAAGGCCTTGCCGACATTGCCTTGCTCCCTGTGGACCGTCACGAGAGCATGGTGGAGCGGATGAGCCGCAATGAGTTTGACTTGGCATTTTGTTCAGCAGTGGACTTTGTTCTCCAAACCGGTGATTACGAAGTTCGTTTCCAATTGCGTCGCCCGCAGGATAGCTACGACCCACAGGGAGGACGCGTTTTTCACAAAGGAATCATTTTTGTTAACAACAGAAGTCCGCTTTTTCGCAAAAGTCTCAGGAACCAGGAAATGGCTTCTGAATTATCATCCGGAACTCTTGCCCTTGTTTCGGGAAGCGCGTCCGGTTTCTACTATCCTTCATTGAAGCTGGCTCGCCTCACTCCCCAGCGCCGCCTTCCCCAAAGGGTTTTTCTTTGCGACTCGTCAGAGGAGCTCATCAAAACCGTCCTTCACGGCCTGGCGGGATCGGTGACGGCGGGCGCATGCGAAGCCAGTGCATTAGATAACACTTTAGCAAAATACGGTCTTATTGAACAGCGTCAAGAGCTTGTGCGTGTGGTCTTTGAAACGGACCCCATCCCCGGCGAGCCCATAGCTTTGCAAAAGAGGTGGTCGCCTCGCTACAGCACTTTGGGCCGCGTTTTGTCGGAAGCTCTGCCACGATATTTTGCTGAGAGCCCAGACCTCCCTCGCCTCGAACCGTCATCCAACGATAAGTTTCAGGATTTACGAGAAAACTTGCGGGAATACTGGGCTCTGGTGGGGCTCACGCAACGACGGCAATAGCTCCTTGCCGGTTTTTCCGTCTTCGTAAGGAAACAGTAAGAATCGCGCAGTAGAGTCTTTGCGAAAGGACAAAACCTTTCAAGATTTCCTCAAACGAAGGAGACAAACCGCGAAATCGTTAGCTCTCCCCGCTAAGCGTTTGCGCCTTGCTGCTTTTCTTGCAGTGGGATTGGCAGCCGACGTTGTTGCTGCTCCAACGCAAACTTCGCTCCCCTCGCCCCAACCCGCTTCGCTCAAACAGCCTGCTCAGGTAGCCGCACACCAGCACATCGAGGAGGCCGAGGATGAAGAAGGCGAAGAGATGGTCCCAGTGGATTAGCTTCCGCCATCCGTGCCTGTCGCGGTCACGAAAGAGGTTAGGGCCGCCGGTAGGGTTAAGGAGGTTATACGAGGGGTCGAAGATGGACTCGTGACCTATGAAGTCGACTACGCGAAAGATGCGGTAAACTCCCTCTCACGATAACGGCCGAAGGGGATGTACTTGAGATCGAAAAGGAAGTAAGCCTCGACGAGCTGCCGACGGCTGTGAAGGCCATCCTCCAAAAAGGTCGGGAAGGGGCGAGTTACGGAAGCTCTTGCTGTCACGAAATTCGTCTAGGACTTCGAGGTCGAAGAAGATGGCCACGCGAAAGAGATGACGATCGATCGGTCCGGGACCATGGAAGAGGACGATAAAGCTACGACTGAGACGCTAAATGAGTCTCACGAGAGCAGAAACGAAGCCGAGCGTGGGCATGCACGTGGCAGTCTCACCACGAGGACGAATGAGAGAAAATTCCTTGGCGGCTGTACAAGAATGCCGGCCGGATTCCAAATCAGGTCCGCACACCCGAGGATTCTGAGTGCGGTCCGGCCTACTTGACTGAGTGGACTAAGACGTAAGAGGTTTCTCATGCATCCTGACGTTGCCGCTGGAGAGTCTCCCGAGCGGGAGAATATCACATTCCAAGCTTCCCTGCCGCGGAAAGTCCCTTTCCTGGCGTTAGGAGCCGCCGTGCTTGCCCTCGCCGCGCTGCTGTACTTTGTGCGACTGGGAGCAACCCCACTTCGTGTCAATGCAGAAATCCGCACCTTTGAAATCACCCAACACATGCTGGAGACCGGCGAGGAGGCGATCCCTGTTTTTCGTGGCGAAACAAGATTCAATAAGCCACCCCTCTATTACTGGAGTGTTGTGGCTCTTTCCCGCCTCACCGACCATTTCGATCTGACAATCCACCGTCTCCCCACAGCTGTTTGTGCCCTGGGAGTTCTGGCACTCGTCTTTGTGTGGGGTGGGCTCCTCAACAGGCCACAGGAAGCGCTTTTGGCGGCCGCCATGCTGGCCGTCACCTACCTTTTTGTCGTGCAAGCACGGCGCGGCACTTTCGAAATGATGCTAGCATTCTTCAGCCACCTCTCGCTTTTATGTTTCTATCTGAGTGCCAGGCGGCGATCAGCCCTCTTGGCGTATCTTGGCTCTATTTTCTGGGGTTTGGCTTTTCTCACGAAAGGGACTCCCTCCCTCCTTTTTGTCCCTCTCCCGCTCGCAGTGTGGCTTTGGGGACAAGGGAAATTGCAGGCAATGCTACGAAAGGAACTGATTCCAGCTCTCTTACTAGGGGGTGGGCTCGCGGTATCGTGGTATTGCTACGTTCTTTTCTTCTATCCCGACGCCAGGCATGACTTGCTTGGCGAATTCTTTCTTCCCATGGGGATCAAGGCAACCCCTAAAAGCACGGCAGAGCACCGGGAGCCTTTCTATTTCTATGCGGTCGAGATATGGCGCAGTGCCTTCCCCGTGGCGCTTTTCCTCCCCTTGTTGGTATGGTATGCTTGGAAGAAACGTGGTTTTCCGCCGGCGACCCCTCAACGCCTTCTCCTCCTGACGTGTATTCTGCCCTTCGCGATTTTCAGCTGTATTCCCATGAAGCAGGACCATTACCTCTTACCTTTGCTGCCGGCTCTGGCGTTGCTGACAGCCCAAGCGATTTCGGAGACATGCGCACTGGTTACGAGCAAGGGAAGCGTGTTGCTCAAGGGCCCCCTTTTGATCCTGGGATTCATTGGGCTTGCCGCGGGGATAATCGTAGGTGGCGGCTCCTATATTGTTTTGGATGTGCCGCTTTTCTGGAGCATCGTGATCTCTCTGGTCATTCTGGGAATGGCCGCCATGAGCTTGTTTCTCCTCGCGAACGGGCGTTACGTCCGCTCGCTGATTGTGACATGTCTCGTGGTCGCCATGAGCTTCGGGTGGTACTTCTTTTGGATTCGGCCCATCGAAGACGGTTTTGGATCAACGGCCATCTTTCGGAGCCCCAACTTTGACAAAAGCTACTGGGAACAGAAATTTTCGTCATACCCCCGGCTCCCGCTGCGGCACCTGCTTGACTATGACTATGGTCTGAAGAAATTCGAGAAGTCTCAAAAACGTAGCCCCCCTACCCTGTTGAAAGAATCCGAGACTGTTTCCGCCGCACGCCTATGAAGGTGCTTGTGATCGAAGACTGGCGCCGACTTATTGAGTCGCTCTCCGTGGGTCTCAAACGGCTCGGCTACACCGTGGTCACATTCCGCGATGGGGAAACTAAAGCTACAAGTTTCTCAGACTCTTTTCCTCCGACTTCTTAGATCCTGTGCATTTTCTCTCGAGGGGCGATGGATCGCTCAAGCGCAGGGGCGGCTTCAGGATTCAACTGGGTGGTGCTGAATAGCGCTTCATCGGCAAGAGTAAGAGCTTACAGCCAAAAAAGTGAGGCAGTGATCTCCCGACACGCCGCGGACGACGATACAGTCCGAACCTGGTCAGGCCCTGACGGGAGCAGCCATAAGGACGCTCGATCGTGTGTTCGTTGGCGCGTCGGGACATCACTGCCTCAAATGTGCGAAGCCTCCTGCCTCTCCCGCCGACGTCCGAGAAACTCCAAGATGTGGTTAGCGACTCGCTGAGCACATCCGCCCGGTCCGAACGATTCGCGAATCCTGGCAAAACCCATGCGTTGACGTTGCAGTTCTTCCGGCGAGTTGAGGAGGCTAAGGGCCGTCCGGGCAATGCTCTCCCCGCTAGCTCGGCTCTGAAGAAGCTCAGGAACAAGCTGTTCTTCGGCGACAATGTTGACCAGGCTGATCCAACGGGTCCGGACAACCGCCTTTCCGAAAAGGTAAGTAGGCCACGAAACTCGATAGATCACAACCATCGGAACCCCTGCCATAGCAAGCTCCAAGGTCGAGGTTCCGCTCTTGCAGATCGCAAAATCCATGGCAGCGCGAGCAGCGGGATGATCTTCTTCGGCAAGAGCCACGGGGAGAT
>FWWL01003063.1_pt1 | contig 31929 bp, 26 predicted proteins | sample 2228331 | NCBI WGS metagenome assembly FWWL01 (sample SAMEA103939775, study PRJEB20133) | metagenome
GTCCGAACCGTCCGCATCCCAGCTCAGGAAGTCCTGAGCAACCTTGAAGGCGTCATCCAGCACATCGTCACGACCGCCCACAATTCCTCCCCCGGAGGGGGAGGTGGCACCGCGAAGCGGTGACGGTGGGGTAGTTTCGTCAAGCGATGTCGCTGAGAGGAGAGCTACCCCTCCACCGGCTGCGCCGGTCCCCCTCTCCCTCCGGGGGAGGACAGATTAGCCTCTCCCCTCAGGCCCCGACACACAGCCTCCGGCCCCAATGGCGCGTTCATCCACGACATGTTCGCATCGCCTTTTGCGACCGCCCCGTGCCATCACGCCCAATCGCGCCTCCTGTGGCATCCGACGCCTGCGAAAATCTGGCGGAAAACCGCCGCTTCCAGCCCACGACTTTCCTACACGAACCTATTTGGTTATAGTGTGCACATCTCCAGCCACCCGGAAACCCGAATGTTCACACTCACCCGTCCGCCAAAACTGCCTCAGTTGCCGCAATCGCCGGGGGCGAGCCAACGTCGAACCACAGCCCCTGATGCACCACGCCGAACGCCCGCCCGGCCTCCATAGCGCGCTGCCAGAACAAATTGGTCGAAAATGGCCCCTCCGGCCAGTCACGGATCACGCGCGGCGACAGGATCTGGACCCCGGTATAGACGAAGGGCGCGAGCCGCCCCGTCTTGCGCCGTCCGACGATCCGCCCGAACGGGTCGAGGTGAAAGTCCCCCTGCCCGCCATGGCAATGCGCGCGGGCGAGCGGGACCAGCAGCAGCAGCGCGTCCATCCGCGCATCGTCCCACGCCGCCGCCAGCTGACGGATCGCGTCGATCGGACCGTCGATCCAAAGGTTATCGCTGTTGACGCAAACAAAGGGATCAGCGCCCAGCATTGCGCGCGCCTGCACCAGCCCGCCGCCGGTCTCCATCAGCTGCTTGCGCTCGTCGGAGACCAGCACCTCGATGTCCTTCACCCGGTGCGTGACATGCGCCTCCAGTGCATCGGCGAGGTAATGGACATTGACCACCGCGCGTTTGACGCCCGCACTGCGCAACCGGTCGAACACATGGTCGATCAGCGGCTTGCCCGCGACCTCGACCAGCGGCTTCGGCCGCATCGCGGTCAGCGGGCGCATGCGTTTGCCCAGCCCGGCCGCCATCACCATCGCGGTGTGCGGCACCGCGCCCGCCGGGACGGGCCGGATCGCCAGCGTCTTTTTCGCGCTCACGCCTGCACCACCACCATCGGATCGCCGCGTAGATGCGCCGGGATATTCGCGTCGAACCATGCCTTTACCGGAGCCAGCGCCGGGTGCTGCAAATCACGCTCGAGATAGCCCCAAACGCGCGGGCACAGCCCCGGATAGCGCGGCTTGCCGTCCCGCTGCCACAGCCGCGTGAAGATGCCGATGATCTTCGCATTCCGCTGCGCGCCAAGCACATGATAGGCGTCGACAAAGCGGTCGTCCGCCCCGGCGATCCGGCGATAGCGGTCGAGCATCGCCTTCTCCAGATCGGGGTGCACATCGCGCCGCGCATCCTGCAACAGTGAGACGAGATCATAGGCCGGATGCCCCGCCAGCGCGTCCTGGAAATCGAGCAGGCCGAGCGTCTCGCTGCCTTCGATCAGCATCAGGTTCTCGGCATGATAGTCGCGCAGCACCGTGACCCGCTGGCCCTCCAGCGCTGGCGCCAGCACCGCGTCCCACGCCGCGCGATAGCCTTCGACATCCGCCTCGACCCCGATCGCCGGGCAATACCAATCGGTCAGCAGCGCCGCCTCGCGCTGGCACACCGCCGCGTCATAGGGATCGAGTTCCGCCGCTTCATGCCCGCGCAGGCGGATCAGCACATCGATCGCCGCCTCATACAGTCGCAACTCGCTCTCGGGCGCGGCATCGACCGTCTCGCGCAGCCGTGCATCCCCGAAATCCTCGATCAGGACGAGGCCGACATCGAGGTCTTCGCCATAAATGGTCGGCGCCGCAAAGCCGCGATCGGTCAGCCAGCGGGCGATCGAAATGAACGGGCGCGGGTCCTCATGCGGTGGCGGCGCGTCCATCAGGATCGCGCTGCGTCCCGGCGCCTGCACCCGAAAATAGCGACGGAACGACGCATCCCCCGCCAGCGGCAAAATCTCCCCATCCCCCCAACCGATCTCGGCCAGGAAATGCGGTGCCCGTGCGGGCGGGTTCATGTCGGGGGGCGAGATTACGCCGTCGCTCATAGGGGCCATCGGTCCTTCCATGCCGCCGGTACCCGCGCTGTCAAGCCACGCGACCCATCGGCTTCGATCGTCAGTGTCAGCCACAAGGCGTCCGCCCAGAAACTGTCGGGCAGCCGCTCCGGCCACTCGACCAGCAACAGCGAATCGCCGCGCGCGTCGTCCAGCCCGAGCTCGTCGGCCTCATCCGGATCGTCGATGCGGTACAGATCAACATGCAGCACCGGAAAGGCGGTTTCGGGCGGCGCATAAGGCTGCACGATCGCAAAGCTCGGCGACGGCGCCTCACCCTCCAGCCCCAAGGCGGCGAGCAGCCCGCGCGCAATGCTGGTCTTCCCCGCGCCCAGCTGCCCCGACAGCGCCACGACATCGCCCGGCCGCACCCTCGCCGCGAGCGCACGCCCGAACGCCTCGGTCGCCGCTGCATCCGCCAGCGCGATCATGCGCGCGGCAGCTCCACGATCACCATCGTCCCCTGCCCCGGCTCGGACACCAGCTCGATCGTCCCGCGATGCGCCTCGACAAACTGCCTGGCGAGCGGCAGCCCAAGCTGCAACGCCCGCTCGCCATTGCGGCTGATCCCCGCCTGCGCGAACCGGTCGAACGCCTTGGCCGCGACCTCAGGCGCCATGCCCGCACCATCGTCCGACACGACGATGCGCGCCTTCTTGTCCGATCCGTCGATGTGCAGCAGCACGCGCCCACCCTCACCCGTTCCGCTCACCGCATGGCGCAACAGATGTTCGACGATCTGGCGCACGCGCCGCGCATCGCCCTGAACACTGCCCGCGCTGCCCTGAATCTCGACCGCCAGTTCGATCTTCTTGGTCTTGATCGACGGCTGAACATTCTCGACCGCCGCGCCCGCGACCAGTTCCAGATCGACCGCCTCCCGCGCCAGCGTCCCGCCATCGCGGGTCAGGTCGAGCACGTCGTCGACCAGATCGCCCAGCCGCCCGACCGACTCCAGGATCGCGCCCGAATAATCGACGGCGGTCTGCGGCAATTCGCCCGCATAGCCATTATACAGCATCTCGGCGAAGCCCTTGATCGACGTCAGTGGGGTGCGCAGCTCGTAGCTCATGCTCGCAACAAACGCGGTCTTGATCCGGTCCGCCGCCTCGAGCGCGTCGTTGCGCTCACGCAGCGCATTCTCGATCCGGCGGCGGTCCGAGATGTCGAGCATCGTGAACAGCGCATTGCCATCGGGTAACGGCACCGCCGCCACCTCGAAATGCCGGCCATCGGCAAACTCGATCGACCCGCCGCGCTGCTGCCGCTCGACCGTCGCCGCCCGCACCAGATCACCGATCAGCGACGCGCGGCCGGGCTTGGCGAGCTTGCCCGCCGCTTCCTTCGCCAGCGCATCGACCCGCGGATGCCCGGTGATGAACGCGTCCTCAAACCCCCAGGCGCTCTTGAACCGGTTGTTCCACAGCTGCAGCCGCCCGTCTGCCGCGAACACGCCCAGCCCCTCGAACAGATTGTCGAACGTCGCCGTGCGCACCCGCAACAGGGTATCGCGCGCACTCGCCAGCTGAACCTGCTCGGTCAAATCCTCGAAAATCGTCAACAGCCCGCCCTCGGGCAGCGGCTGGGCGACAACGCGCAGATGCGTGCCGCCAGGCAGCGTCCAGTTTTCCTCGCGCGCGCTCTCCGCCGCCAGGAACCATTCGCGCCGCTCATTCTTCCACCCCGGAAAGTCGCGCACGACCGGCAGCCGGTTGGCCTCACGCATCCGCTCAAGGATGCGGTCAAACTCCGGCCGATCGGCGAGCCACTCGTTCTTCAGTTCGAAGATGCGGCGGAACGGCTGGTTGCAGAATACCAGCGCTCGATCGGGCCCGAACTGCGCCACGCCCGCCGACAGCCGGTCGAACATCGCGCGCTGCGCCTCGGCCGCGCGCTTGATCCCGCTGCGCGCCTGTTCCAGCTCCTCGACATCGACGGCAAAGCCCGCGACCCCGCCGGTCGGCAGCGGCACGTCATGGATGTGCAGCGTGCGGCGCTTGCCCCCGATCGTAGCGGGCAGCTTCACCATCTGAGGTGCGCCCACCTCACGCGCATGGGCGGCGCTCGCCAGCGGCCCGCCCGGTGCGGAGGCATCGACCAGTTCAACGCCCGAGGCGACGACCTGCTCGGCATCCTTGCCCTCGACCGCCTCGACATAGGCATTGTTGACCATGGCGATGCGCAGCTCTGGGTCGCGATACCACATCGGCATCGGCGCGGACTGGATCAGGCCGGTCAGCGCATCGAACGCCACGCGATAGCGATCCGCCTCCGCCGCGAACCGCGCCACTTCCTCGCTCGACTCGGTCGCATCCAGAAACCACAGCACCGCCCCACCCGGCGCACGCACCGCGTCGGGCGCGCGCATGCCGGTGGCCAGCAATGTTCGGGTCGCCCCGCGCACTGGCAGGACCATGCGAAACGGCTTGCCCGCCCGCTGCGCCGCGCCAACCTCCTGCTCGAGAACCTGCGCATCCTCTGGCGCGAGCACGGCATCATTGTCGATCAGGTCGGAGAACTGCACCGGCACTGTGTCGAACCCGAACAGATTGGCCAGCGCGATCGACAATTCGATCCGCCCATCAGCGCGCACGATCATCGCCAGCGCCGGCGACCCCGCCGCCAGCGCGAGCAGCCGCGCATTCGCCTCGCTCAGCCGCCCGGCCCGCGACCGCGCGCGAAGGCCCACGAACAGCATCGCTCCGCCCGCCGCGATCAACAGCGCAAGCGCCGCACCGGCCAGGGTCGCTGCAGTTTGGGAAATCTCGATCAACGCGCCGCACCCTTCATGACCGTTGCTCTTACGAAGTCGCATTGCGCCCGGCAACGGCCACGCGCATCGCTCAGCGCTGTTGCAGCGCTGCAACAGGTGCCGAGCGGGTGCACCGAAATTCGCCGTTATGGGTGAAACCGGGTTGTCATCCTTCTGCAATGCAGCAACAACATTGCCATTCTTGTGTAATAGGGGACACAAAATATGGCGAAATCTCGCTTTTTGGGCGCGACCGCGCTCCGCTCCGTCGCAGTCGTCGGTCTCGCAGTCATCGGCCTGACGCCTGCTTTGGCTCAAGAAACGCCTGCGGAAGAGCCCGAAGCACCCACCACCGCGCAGGCGCCGGCCGAGGGTGAAGTCGTCGTTACCGGTTCGCGTATCCGCGCCGTAACGCCGTTCAACAGCCCCGACCCGATTTCGATCATCGATCCGGAAATCTCGATCCGCGAAGGCAAATCCGACGTCGCCTCGATGCTGCAAAGCTCGCCGGTCGCGGCGGGTTCGACCCAGATCACCTCGGCGATTTCGTCGAACTTCGTCACCAATGGCGGCCCTGGCGCGCAGACGATCGACCTTCGCGGCCTCGGCGCCAACCGCACGCTGGTGCTGCTCAACGGCCGCCGCGCCGGTCCGGCAGGTACGCGCGGTGGCGTCTCGTCGTTCGACCTCAACGTGCTGCCGCAGTCGATCGTCAGCAACATCCAGATCCTGAAAACCGGCGCGTCGTCAATCTATGGTTCGGACGCCGTCGCGGGCGTCGTGAACATCATCACCAAAACCGATACCGACGGGATCGAACTCAGCGCCAATGCCTCGGTGCCGTTCGACAGCGGTGGCGAATCGTATCGAATCAGCGCGGTCTGGGGTAAGACGTTTGAGCGCGGTCACATCATGATCGCCGGCGACTATACCCATGTGAACGAACTGGCACGCGGCGACCGCGACTATCTCGCCTGCCCAGAAGCCTACACCTTCCGCCCGGGCGGCGGTCGCGCCGATCTGATCGATCCGCGGACTGGCAACTACAAGTGCGAAGATCTGCGCTGGGGTCACGTGTGGACCTACAACCTGATCGACAACCTCCAACTCGATGGACCCGGAGGCCCCGACACCGGCATCAACACCTCGCCCGGCGCGCTCGGCAACCCCACGATATTGATGCAGTATCAGTATCCCGGCGAAACACTCGGCATCCCGGCGTTTGGCGCGCCGTCCTATCCTGGCGATTTCGGTGCGCCTGCGGGATGGTTCCCGACGGGCTATGATGTGCGATCGCTTGCGGTCCAGAACGCCTACCACCCCTTCGTCGAAGAACAGACGATCATCCCGAAGACCGACCTGTACACGGTCTATGCGAACGGCGCGTTCGAGGTCACGGACTCGATCGAACTGTTCGGCGAATTCTTGTTCAACCGCCGTGAAACCTACCAGAATGGCTGGCGCCAGTTCTGGAATTTTGGTTACACTAGCGAGACTTTGGGTTTTGTAGCGCCGCCGACAATTTGGGCCGCGGGCTGGTCGGGCATTAACGTAATCTCACCGACCGGCATCACCAACCTGAGCGACAATAGTCAGTCGGTCGATTATTATCGCGGCGTATTCGGCGCGCGCGGCGATCTTGGCGGGTCGTGGAAGTTCGAGGTCTATGGCCAATACAGCAAGAGCGTCGGCAAGTACCGCTCTCAGCAGATCCTGCAGGATGTCTACAACACGGGCGTCTATCAAACGAGCTCGTGCGTCGGCACCGTCACCCCGGTTTCCGGTCGCCAGTGCATCGATCTTCCCTGGGCCGATCCCTTCTTCCTCGCGGGTCAGCTGACGGCGGCGCAGGCCAATTTCCTGACGGCATGGGAAGAAGGGCGCACCGACTATACCCAGATCACGGGTGAAGCATCGGTTTCGGGCGAGCTGTTCGCCCTGCCCGCTGGTGCGGTCGGCGTCGCGTTCGGCGTTACCGCGCGCAAGGACGAGATCAACGACGTTCCGGGCGACATCACCCAGGCTGGCAACGCATGGGGCGCATCGACGTCGGGCATCACCGCGGGTCATTCGGTCACGACCGAAGCCTTTGGCGAAATCAACGTCCCCATCTTCGCCGACAAGCCGTTCTTCAAGGAACTGACTTTCTCGGCCGCTGGTCGCGTCACCAACGTCAAGGCGGAGCGCACGACGGCGATCCCCGGCGGGGTCAACGAGGATAGCGATAACGGCAACTGGACCTACAAGCTGGGTGCCAACTGGGCGCTCAACGACTGGCTGCGCTTCCGCGGCAGCTATGGCACGTCGTTCCGCGCGCCTGCGCTGTTCGAACAGTTCCTCGCGGACGAGACCAGCTTCCCGTCACAGCGCTCGATCGACATTTGCCGCCAGTGGCAGTCGGAGCGTGCCGCCGGTCGCATCAGCCAGCGCGTCGCTGACAACTGCGCCGCCGACGGCATCCCGGGTAACCACCCGGCAACGGGCGTCAGCGCGACGGCGATCTCGCGGGGCGGTATCGGTGAGCTTCAGTCCGAAACGTCGCGGGCGTTCGTGGTTGGCGGTATCCTGACGCCGAAGTTCAGCTTCCTCGGCGACACCCGCCTGCAGATCGCGGTCGATTATTTCGACATCAAGGTGAAGGGTGAAATCAGCCAGCTCGGTGCAGCCAACATCATCTTCGGTTGCTACGACTCGCTGAACTTCGCGACCGAACCGCTGTGCGACCTGTTCACGCGTGGTCAGGCTGCGGCACCGAACAACATCAACACCGTGTCCGACCAGTTCGTGAACATCGCGCAGCAGCAGAACCGCGGCATCGATCTTCAGGTCCAGGTCCGTCAGGACCTCGGCTCGTGGGGCACGGTCTCGTTCCTCGCGGACATGACCTGGCAGACCCGCGACACGTTCCAGCTGCTGCCGACCTCGGTCCCGACGTCGGACAATGGCGAGGCGGGCTCACCGCAGTGGGTCGGCGACTTCCGCGTCAACTGGTCGATGCCGAACGACTGGACGCTGTTCTACGGCCTGAACGTCATCGGCGGCACGTCGGACGTCCAGGACTTCCTGGACGACAATGGCGGCGATCCGTGCATCGACACCAACGTCACCGGCCTGCCCGAAACGCGCGGCGTCTACTGCCCCGTGCTGACCACGCCGGCGACCTTCTACCATAACTTCTCGATCACCAAGGCGGTCAACAAGGACTTCGAGCTCACGCTCGGCGTCAGCAACCTGTTCGACACCCGTCCGCCGCGCGTTTCGGTGCTCAACGGCGGGCAGATTTCGATGCTCGGCCCGGTGGTCGCCGCGTCGCAGTACAGCTTTGTCGGACGGCGCGCCTTCATTAACGTCCGCGCGAAGTTCTGATCCGACCGGACTTTCGGTTTGCTGGGCGGCATGGCAACATGCCGCCCAGTTCATTTGTGAGCCCCGGCTCTTCTCCAGCGACGGGAGCGACCGACCTTATGCCGAATGTGCGGGTTCAGCCCGATACCCTCGACGCCGAAAATGCCCGGTTCGAACAGGCGCCGCTGCGTCAGGGGGTGTTCCTGAACAGCGTGCCCAAGAGTGGCAGCCACCTGCTGCGCAACATCCTGCGCATGTTCGTGCCTGCCGCCCAGCAATACCACGCCGATTTCATTCAGTGGCCCAACCTGCAACAGCATCGCCACGCCTTCGATCCCGCCCGCCCGATGCTCAGCTGGGGCCATCTGTTCTTCGCCGACGCATCCGTCATCGAAACCGCGCCGACCCGTCGTATCCTGCTCTATCGCGACCCCTATGACTGGGTGCTCGCCCGCGCGCGTTTCTTTCTGTCGGAACAGTTTTCGGGCAATGTCGATCACCTCAAGCATGGCGCGCTCGGCCCGGACGAGTTGCTGACGATGATGATCTTCGGCATCCCCGGAAAGGCACCGTCGCTGCACGATTATTACGAACTCAACGCGGCCGCCTGGCTCGGCGCGCGGGTGTTTGCCGTGAAGTACGAGGAGATTGCCGCAGCGCTGGCCGATCTCGACGGGACCGCCGCCGACAGGTTCTTCGCTGCGCTCCTCGACGCCTGCGGCATCGACCGCCCCGACGACTGGCGCGAACGGGTGCGCATCGGTGCCGACCGCAAGCAGAGCGGAACGGCGCGCGAAAATCTGACGGGCATCGGCCTTGATCTTCCCGACACGCTGGGCGAGCGCCATCGCGCGCTGGTCGATTTTCACGCCCCGGGGCTGCGCAGCCTGCTCGGCTACAGCTAAAGGACCCGCTGGTGACCATCCACGCCACCCCTATCCTCGCCGAAGCCGAGCGGCTTGCCGCCGATGGCAAGCTCGAGATGGCGGCGCAGCATGTCATGGGACATTTGCGCACCCATCCCGGCGATCCCCGTGCATTGGCGCTGCTCGGCACCATCGCAATGCAGCTTGGCGCGCTGGTCCAGGCCGAACAGTTTTTGCGTCAGGCGATCGCGCGCGGCGCGAGCGGGTTCGATGTCCGCCGCCACCTCGCCTCGATCCTCAACCAGCAGGAGCGGATCGACGAAGCCGCCGCGCTGTTCGAGCAACTCGCGCGGGAAACCGGCGATCCCACCCTTTCGGGAATGCGTGCGCTCGCGCTCGACAAGCTCGGTCGCAACGACGAAGCGATGGAGATCCACGCCCGGCTGGCCGCCGAACATCCGGGCCGCCCGCCCTATTGGATCGCCTATGGCCACGCGTTGCGTGCGGCGGGTCGAGTGCCCGACGCCATCGACGCCTATCGCCACGCCATCGCCGCCGATGACGAGATCGGCGAAGCCTGGTGGGGCCTCGCCAGCATCAAGCAAAAGGTGCTGACCGACGCCGACATCGCGGCGATGCGCGCGGCGCTGAAGATCGCGATCGACGTCCGCAACACCGCCCCGCTCCACTTTGCACTGGGCCGCGCGCTCCACGATCGCGAAGCCTATGAAGAGGCCTTTGGCCATTATGCCGAGGGCAACCGCCAGCGCGCCGAGAGCATCGGTTACGACGCACGCGAGTTGACGGCGGAGGTCACGGAGGTCGAGCGCCATGTCGATGCCGATTTCGTAGCGGAGCTTGAGCGCGACGCCGTGGGCGACGCCACACCGATCTTCATCGTCTCGCTCCCGCGCTCAGGCTCAACCTTGCTCGAACAGATGCTGGGCAGCCATCCGCAGATCGAACCGGTTGGCGAACTGCCCTATATCCCGGCGATCCTGCGCAGCGCGATGGAACTGGCGACCCGCCGCGGCAAGGCGACGGTGCCGCAGGTCATTGCCAGCCTTCCTGCGCAGGTCGCCGCAGCGATGGGCCAGGATTATCTCCGCCGCGCGTCGCTCCACCGCAAGACCGACCGCCCCTTCTTCGTCGACAAGCTGCCGCACAACTGGAGCAACATCCTCTTCATCAAGCGCATCCTGCCGCAGGCAAAGTTCATCGACATCCGCCGCCCGGCGATGGACTGCTGCTTCTCCAACTTCACCCAATCCTTCTCGACCGCCCACGCCTCGTCCTTCGCGCTGAAGGACATCGGCCAATGCTATGTCGATTATGTGCGGCTGATGGCGCATCTCGACGGCATCGCGCCGGGGCTGGTGCATCACATTGCCTATGACCGGCTGATCGAGGATGCCGAGAGCCAGTTGCGCCCGGCCCTGACCTATCTCGGCCTCGACTGGGATCCGGCGGTGCTGCAGTTCCACACACTCGAACGCGTGGTGCGCACGCCGAGCAGCGAACAGGTGCGCCGCCCGCTCAACCGCGACGGCGTGGATATCTGGAAACCCTATGCGCAGTGGCTCGATCCGTTGCGCGCCGTGCTCGGCCCGCTCGCCGAGGCCTGACAGCAAAAAGGGGGCGCTTCCGGTGCCGGAAGCGCCCCCAATTTCTTCAGCCTGATCGCCCCTTAGTAGCGATAGTGATCCGGCTTGAACGGCCCTTCGACCGGCACGCCGATATAGTCGGCCTGACGCTGGTTGAGCTTGGTCAGCTTCACGCCCAGCTTTTCGAGGTGAAGCGCCGCGACCTTCTCGTCGAGGTGCTTGGGCAGGACATAAACCTCGTTCTTGTACTTTTCCGATCCGGTCCACAGCTCGATCTGTGCCAGCACCTGGTTGGTGAACGAGGTCGACATGACGAACGACGGGTGGCCGGTCGCGTTGCCGAGGTTCACCAGGCGGCCCTTCGACAGCACGATGATCTTCTTGCCGTCCGGGAACTCGACCTCGTCGACCTGCGGCTTGATCTCGGTCCACTTCATGTTGTTGAGGCCCGCGATCTCGATCTCGCTGTCGAAGTGGCCGATGTTGGACACGATCGCCATGTTCTTCATGGCGCGCATGTGATCGACGGTTAGCACGCCTTCGTTGCCGGTCGCGGTGACGAAGATGTCGGCGCGCGGAGCGGCCTCTTCCATCGTCACGACTTCATAGCCTTCCATCGCCGCCTGCAGTGCGCAGATCGGATCGATTTCGGTGACCAGCACGCGCGCGCCGCCATTGCGCAGCGACGCCGCCGAACCCTTGCCGACATCGCCGAAGCCGGCGACGCAGGCGACCTTGCCGGCCAGCATCACGTCGGTGGCGCGACGGATCGCGTCGACCAGCGACTCCTTGCAGCCATAGAGGTTGTCGAACTTCGACTTGGTGACGCTGTCGTTGACGTTGATCGCCGGGAAGGGAAGTTTGCCCTTCTTCGACAGCTCGTACAGGCGATGCACGCCGGTGGTGGTCTCTTCCGACACGCCCTTGATCGCGGCGACGGTCTTGGTGAGGTAGCCCGGACGCTCGGCCAGGAAGCGCTTGAGCGTCGCGACGAAGATTTCCTCTTCCTCGTTCGACGGAGTGAACAGCTCTTCACCCGCCTCGACGCGCGCGCCCCACAGCGCGAACATGGTGGCGTCGCCACCATCGTCGAGGATCATGTTGCAGGTCTGGTCCTGACCCCAGTCGAAGATCCGGATGACGTAATCCCAATATTCTTCCAGCGTCTCGCCCTTGACGGCGAAGACGGGGATGCCGGCTGCGGCGATCGCGGCGGCGGCATGGTCCTGGGTCGAATAGATGTTGCAGGTCGCCCAGCGCAGTTCGGCGCCGAGTTCCTTCAGCGTTTCGATCAGCACCGCGGTCTGGATCGTCATATGCAGCGAACCAGTGATGCGTGCGCCCTTGAGCGGCTTGCTCGCACCGAACTCTTCGCGCAGCGCCATCAGGCCCGGCATTTCGGTTTCGGCGATCTCGATTTCCTTGCGGCCGAACGCGGCGAGGCTGAGGTCCTTGATGACGTAATCGGTCTTGTCGAGCACGGTGGCCACGATCTTTCTCCGGCTGGTAAAGGGTCTCGCCGCGGCATGCCCACGACTGTGCTCGCGCCCCTAGCCGATCCCGCCGCGATGCGCAAATGAAACATAAAGATATCTTTATATGGCCTTTCGAGTACCCTTGGACGCGGCGCGTTGACAGCCAAATCGACCGCTGGCACCTCTCGTCCCGGAAGGGTTTTTGGGGGCTTATCAATGAAGATTCGGTCGAACACCGGCGCTGCGGCGCTGGCGCTGATGGTTGCGTGCATGGGCTCCGCACCCGCGCTGGCTCAGGCTGCCAAAGCGGAAAAGGGCCCGTCGCTGCACGTTCAGTGCGACGGCAATCCGAATAACATGAGCGCTGGCGAGACCGCCGCCCGGCTAATCGGCGCGATCACCCTGCTCGCGCTGTTCGCCCCGCCGCCCGAAAACGCCGACCCCGACAAGCGCAAGTTCGGCGCCGAAGGCGTCGCGATCTGCTCGACGCTGATCGATGGCGAAAAGCGCGAGACCAACGATTATCGCCGGGTCAACCTGATCCTCGGCCGCGCGATCCACCGGATCGAGGCAAAGGATTATGACGGTGCGGTCGCTGATGCCGAACTCGCCCGGTCGCAGGCTGAGGCCGCCGGGTTCATGGCCAATCCCTATTATGTCCGCTCGCAGGGCCGCGCGTTCGACCTGATTGCCGCCGCCGCCCAATATCGCGCCGGCAAGCCGGTGGAGGCGCGCGAGACGGCGCTGCGCAACCTGAGCGATGCGCAATTCCTCCTCACCCCGTTGCTGAGCGTCCCCGAATATCTGCTCAACGACCCGTCCGAGTCGCCGCGCGAGGCGGAATTCCGCGCGTGGCGTAGCCGTCTGGGCTTCGGCACCGGGGCGCAGGCCGACCGGCTCGAGGAATGGGGCCGCTTCGCCGAAGCCGCCGCGGTGCGCGAGGCGCAGGTCGATTTCAACAAGCGCACCGTCCCGGAATCGCGCAGCAGTTCGACCATCGCCCGCGCCGCCATTGCGCTGGCGCTGGCGGGCAATACGGAGCTGTCGGACACCCGTATTGCCGAGGCTCGCGAGAACGCGGAGAAGCGCCGCGCAGCGGGCGATACCGAAAAGGATGCAAGCGAGATCGTCGAGCTGTTCGACCTGCACGGCATCATCCGCCAGACTCAGCGCGGCGAACTAGCGGCGGCACGGCGGCTGTTCGCGGCCCGCTCGCAATGGGTCGCCGCATCGTTCGGCAGCGTGGTCGAGGTAACCCGGCGGCTGCGCACCGGTGCGACCCCCGACGAGCTTATCGGCGGCCTGTCGCGCACGCCCGAGGCATTGTGGAAGGAACGCCTGGAAACCCGCCGTGCCGAGGCGCTGGCCAAGGACAGCGACAATGCCACGCTGTTCCGCCTGATCCCGTCGGTCGACTCCGCCGCCGCCTATCGCGGCCTGTCCAAGCAGGTTTGGCGGACCGACAAGTCGAAGCTGGTGCTTGAGATCAAGGACGACAGCAAGTCGAAGCTGAAGATGGAGCGGATGTTCTATTACGGCGCCGATTTCGATGCGCTGTTCCCGGCCTATGCGCTGCATGCGGCATTGCTCGCCAAATCGCGCGGGCATCAGGGGTTCACGATGCTCCCGATCGTCGGCGACCGGCTTGTGCTGGCCGCGTTCATGACCGGCAACAAGGGCGATCCCGGCCTGTCCGACCCGATGTTTGCGGATGCCGAGCAGGTGATCGCAGCGCTTTCGCCGGTCATCCCCTCCCCCGAAACGATCCGGGCGGAGCAGAAGGCGAAGAAGTAACTAGCCAGTCATGCCGCTGCCCGCGCCCCAAAAGCCGCGCGGGCAGCGGCACCGAAACGATGGTCATGTTGAACCCGTAACGCCGCTCAGGCGGTGCCAGCCCCCGGCGTCAACAGCCGCGGGTCGATGCCGGCGCGGGCGAAGCAGCGCTCCCACCGGCGTTCGGCGTCGCCGTCGTAGAGCAACGCCGCATCCCCGGGCACGTTGAACCAGCCATGGCGCGTCATCTCCGCGTCGAGTTGCCCCTCGCTCCAGCCGGCATAGCCCAGAGCGACGATCCAGCGCGACGGGCCGGTCCCATCGGCGATCGCGCGCAGCACGTCGATAGTGCCCGACAACGCCCAGCGTCCGGCGACATCGATCGTGTCCTGCCCGCCCCAATCGGTCGAATGCACCACAAACCCGCGGCGCGGCTCGACCGGACCGCCATAATGCACCGGCGCATCCGGCGCGACACCCGGGTCGATCTCGAACTGACGGAGCAAATCGTGCAGGCTCAGCGCCTCGAGCTCCTGCCCGATACCGACCCCCAGCGCGCCCTGATCGTCATGCGCACAGATTGCGATCACTGCGCGCTCGAACCGGGGATCGCCGATTCCAGGCAGGGCGAGCAGGATCTGCCCGGTCAGAAAACGGCTCTCTTCCATCGGTCGGCAACATAGTCGCACCGCTGGCGCTTCGCCACGCTTGAAAATTGCTGCGGCCATGCCACTTCCACGACCAGCCGCAGTTCAGCGCAGCGAGAGGAAACCCAGATGACGATCCAGATCGGCGACCGCATTCCCAGCACCACCTTCGTGAAGGCGACCGACAATGGCCCGGAGCAGGTCAGCTCCGACGAGTTTTTCGCTGGCCGCAAGGTCGCGCTCTTCTCCGTACCCGGCGCGTTCACCCCGACCTGCTCGGCGCGTCACCTGCCCGGCTATGTCGAGAAGGCCGATGAGCTGAAGGCAAAGGGCGTGGACGAGATCGCCTGCACCGCCGTCAACGACGCCTTCGTCATGGGCGCATGGGCGAAGAGCGCCGATGCCGGCGACGTGACGATGCTGTCGGACGGCAATGGCGCGTTCGCCAAGGCGGTCGGGCTCGAATTCGACGGCAGCAAGTTCGGCATGGGCACGCGCGGCCAGCGCTATGCGATGCTGGTCAATGACGGCGTGGTCGAGCAGCTTCACGTCGAAGCGCCCGGCGAGTTCAAGGTGAGCTCGGCCGAGCATATGCTGGAAAACCTCTGACGGTTCCGGTCGCGCACCGGTTGACCGTTGACGCGGGAACCGGCGCGCGACGAAGCTGTTGTCATTGTCGAAGGGAGAACCCGAAATGACCGAAGAGACCAAGCCCGCCACCACCCCGGCGACTACCGACACGACGGGCAGCGACGAATCGCTGTTTAGCCAGGCCAAGGAAGCGCTCACCGACGCCGGTGAAGCGATCAGCGAAGCGTTCGACGATGTCGTCGACGCCGCCAAGAAGAACCCCGTCGCTGCCGCCGCCATCGCCGCGGGCGCGGCTGCCGCAGTTGCCGGTGCCGCGTTCGGCGTCAGCAAGCTGCTCGAAAAAGACGACGACGCGAAGTAACCCGTTCAGGCACGCCGGCCCCCGCGACCGGCGTGCCATGGGCGCGACATCGTCCGGTCTTGCCAATGTCATCGCGGCAAATTAGCCGTTGAAGATGACACAAGCAGAACAAATCGTCGCCGAACTGGATCGGCTGCACACCGCCTCCGTCACCCGCCTGCGTGAGGCCCTCGATCTCTACCTGACCCAGGGGATCGCCCCGGACCCGGAGCGCCGCACGGACGGCAGCTTCGCCTATCCGGAAATCCGCGTCCGCTACCGCAATGAGGTCGATCGCCCGACCCCGGCACGCAGCTTCGGTCGCCTTGTCGAGCCGGGCGATTATGCGATCAGCGTCACCCGCCCCGCGATGTTCGCCGATTATCTGGTCGAACAGCTGACGCTGCTGATCGAGGATTATGACGTCGAGGTCAGCGCAACCACCGGGCGTCAGGAAATCCCCTTCCCCTATGTCATCGACCCCAGCCATGTGCTGAAGATGGATCAGGTGTCGGTGCTCGAACTCGCGCGGCATTTCCCGGCGACCGAGCTCGCGCACATCGGTGACGAGATCGCCGATGGCAGCTGGATCAGCCAGGACGGCACCCGCCCGCTCGCACTCTTCGACGGCCTGCGCACCGATTTCAGCCTCGCGCGGCTCCGCCACTATACCGGCACGCCGACCGAGCATGTGCAGCAATATATCCTGTTCACCAACTACCACCGCTACGTCGATGAATTCGTTCGCTGGGCGGCGGAGCAGGTCGGCGAAGGCAGCCGCTTTACCGGTGTGTCGGGACCCGGCGGCATCGTGTTCAAGGCCGGAGACGATCCCGAAATGCTGCTGACCGACAGCGCATGGCGGCGTCACCAGATGCCGGCCTGGCATTTGATGGCCGACGACGGCAGCGGCATCACGCTGGTGAACATCGGCGTCGGCCCGTCGAACGCCAAAACGATCACCGATCACCTCGCCGTGCTGCGGCCCGAGGCATGGCTGATGATCGGCCATTGCGGCGGCCTGCGCCCCAGCCAGCGGATCGGCGACTATGTCCTCGCCCACGCCTATCTGCGCGACGATCATGTGCTCGACGACGTGCTGCCGCCGGAAATCCCGATCCCGGCCATCGCCGAGGTGCAGCAGGCGCTGGCCCGCGCCGCCGAGACCGTATCGGGCCAGTCGGGCGACGAGCTCAAGCGCCGCCTGCGTACCGGCACGATCGTCACCACCGATGACCGCAACTGGGAATTGCGCTTCTCGCGCTCGGCACTGCGCTTCTCGCTCAGCCGCGCCGTCGGCGTCGACATGGAAAGCGCGACCCTTGCTGCCCAGGGCTATCGCTTCCGCGTTCCCTACGGCACGCTGTTGTGCGTGTCGGACAAGCCGCTGCATGGCGAACTCAAACTGCCCGGCCAGGCCAACCGCTTCTACGAGCGCGCGATCGCCGAGCACCTCAAGATCGGCATCGAAACCTGCGAAGAGCTGCGGCGTGAGGGCGCAAAGTTGCATAGCCGCAAGCTGCGCGCATTTAACGAGCCGCCGTTCCGGTAAGTTCGCGACGACCGCGCGCTTTTCATTGACGCGGGAAACCGTTTTGCCTCAGGTTGGTTACAGCCACGAAACCTTTGGAGTTGCGTGATGGCGAAAGCCCCGACCACATCGAATGACGGCGACACCCCGACCGAGGCCAAGGCACCAGCCAAGCCGCGCCGGGCCGCGGCGAAGCCGACGGCCAAGACTGACGCAGCCAAGGCGCCCGCGTCGACCAAGGCCCCGGCCAAGGCCAAGGCACCGGCCAAGGCCAAGGCACCGGCGAAGCCCAAAGCTGCGCCGAAGCCAAAGGCTGCGGCCAAACCAACGCCCGCACCCAAGCAGGCAGCCGAGCCGCCTGCCGCCGTCGAAACGCCCGCACCGCAAACCAAGGCACCCGCGCGCAAGCCCGCTGCGGCCAAGGCTCCAGCTGCTGCTGACAAGGCTCCGCCTCCGCGCCGCACCGCGGCGGCGCGCAAGCCCGCTACCGCCGCCAAGCCGCGCGCATCCACGCGCAAGCCCGCTCCCAGCCGTCCGCGTGCCGCCGTCGAGGCTGCTGCGGCAAAGGTCTCGTCGGCTGCCCATAGCGCGGCGCAGACGGTCACCGACTCCGCCCCCGTGCAGTTCGTGGCCGAGACGCGCGAGAAGATGGGCGACCGCAATTTCTTCGCGACCCTGATCGGCGGAGTCGCAGCGATTGGGGCAGCCGTCGCCGGCATCTTTTACGCCGTACAGAAGGGCCAAAGCGGGTCCAAGGACGACACGACCCCGACTGGGGCTACCGCGCATCAGGCCGACGGCACCGATAGCTCGGCCTCGTTCGCGGCAGGGATCGCCGACGAAGGCACGATCCCCGACAAGCTGCCCAACTGACCCGAACCTGACCCAAGGCCCAAGGCCGCCGCGATCATCTCGCGGCGGCCTTTTTCGTTACCAGCCCTTGGGCTTGCCCTTGTTCTGCTCGTCGAGCCACGCCTTCAGCGGCGCGAAATACTCGACCATCGCGGCGCCGGACATCTCGCGGCTGCCGGTAAACGCCTCGAGCGCATCGGGCCACGGTTTGGACGCGCCCATCTCCAGCATCGCGTCCAGCTTCGCGCCGACCTCCTTGTTGCCGTAGAAGGAACAGCGGTGCAGCGGCCCCTTCCAACCGGCCTGATCGCACGCCGCCTTGTAGAACTGGAACTGCAGCAACCGTGCGAGGAAGTAGCGAGTATAGGGCACGTTCGCCGGGATATGGTATTTCGCACCCGGATCAAACTTGGTCTCGTCGCGCTTCACCGGGGGCGTAATCCCCTGATATTGCAGGCGCAGCGCATCCCATGCACCCTGATAACCGGTCGCCGGGATCCCACCCGAAAACACGCCCCAGCGCCATTTGTCGATCAGCAGGCCGAACGGCAGAAACGCGACCTTGTCCATCGCCTGACGCAGCAACAGTCCGGTATCCTTGTCCGCGCTCGGCACCTTGCTCTCGTCGAGCAGCCCGATCGAGACGAGGTAATCGGGCGTGATCGACAGCGCGACGAAATCGCCGATCGCCTCGTGGAAGCCGTCATTCGCACCGTTGCGATAGAGCAGCGGCTTCTGATTATAGGCGCGTTGGTAATAGTTGTGGCCGAGCTCGTGGTGGATCGTGACGAAATCGTCCCCATTCACCTTGATGCACATCTTGATGCGCAGGTCGTCGACGTTGTCGAGGTTCCACGCCGACGCATGGCACTGCACCTCACGGTCAGCAGGCTTCACGAACTGCGATCGCTTCCAGAAGGTCTCTGGCATGGGCTCAAGCCCAAGCGACGAGTAGAAGCCCTCGCCCGCCTTGACCATCTTGATCGCGTCATAGTCCTTGGCGACCAGCAATTCGCCGACGTCGAAGCCAAGATCGCCCGCCCCCGCCGGCGCGACCAGATCATAGATATTGCCCCATTCCTGCGCCCACATGTTGCCGAGCAGGTCCGCGCGGATCGGGCCCGTCTTGGACTGGACTGCGTCGCCGTACTTTTCGTTCAGCTTCCAGCGGACATAGGTGTGCAGCGATTCATAAAGCGGCTTCACCTCGTTCCACAATTTGTCGGTGAGCTTGGCGAACTCTTCCGGCGGCATGTCGTAGTTCGACCGCCACATCGCGCCGACATCCTTGAAGCCGAGCTCGCGCGCGCCCTCGTTCAGCAGGCCGGCGGCGCGCTGGTAATCCTGACGCTGAGGAGCGCCGACATTGTCGTGCCAGCTGGTCCACATTTCCTTCAGATCATCGGGATTGCGGCTGGTGCCCATCGCCGCCTCGATGTCGCTTCCGTTGATCGGCTTGCCGTTCAGCGTGCCCTTGCCGGTGCCATAGACGGTCTGCATGTCGGTCTGCAGCTTGGCGAGGGTGGTCGCTGCTCCGTCGCGGGTCGGCGCGGGCGAGGTGATCGCGCTGCGCAGAATGTCGAGCTGACGACGCGTGTCTGGCGACAGCCCCTTCACCTTGTCGAACTTCGCCGCCTCCAGCGCGTATTTGACTGCCAGCTCTGTGCCCTTGGCGCCGCTCTTTGCGACCAGTGCGGCGGTGTCGTCATTGATATAAGTCGCATAAATCCATTGGATCCGCGCGTCGTCGACGGAGAATTCCTCGAACGCCTTGGTCGCGCGCGCGATGAACGCATCGGCCTCAGCCGCAGTCGGCGCGGTCGTGGGCGCCTTCGTCTGCGAAACGGCGGGGGTCGCCAGCAGGACCGCCAGCGCGATCGTGGAAATTCCGGTGCGGATCATCAATCCCTCTCAGATTCTATGATGTTGAATGCGCGCAACCTGCGCCTGCCCCGGCAGGGGGTCAAGCGGTCAGAAATGTTACGATCGCGTCGCCAAGTTCGGGGCGGGTGACCGCACTCATGTGATTGCCGGGCACCTCGATGAAGCGCGCGTCCGGCAGCATTTCGGCCAGCCCGATGAACGACCCCACCTCGTCATCCTCCGCCCCGGCAACGATCAGCACCGGCACGTCGAGCATCGCCACGGCTTCTGGCGGCGTATCGACAAAGGTGTCGAGAATGCCGAGCAGCGCCTCGGGATCGCCGCCGGTGGTCTTGAGAAACGCCTGCGACATGAACTCGCGGTCACCGCGCACGAAGCTACCGAACCCGGTCAGCACGCTTCGGAAAAAGCCCGTGCGGCGCCCAGTATCGGTCACGCCCTCATCGCCAAGTCCCGACAGAACAACGCGCCGCGGCTTCGGCGCAATCCCCCGCGCCAGCACCCGCACCGTCGTCCGCGCGCCCAGCGAATAGCCCCCCAGATCATAATCGGTCAGGCCCAGATGGGCGATCAGCGCCTCCGCATCCTGCGCCAGCGCGTCTGACGGATAAGCGGCGGGATCGTGCGGCCGGGCGCTGTCACCATGCGCGCGCAGGTCTGGCATGATCACGCGGAACCCGGCAGCGACGAGCTTTTCCGCAGTGCCATATTTGATCCAGTTGGTCTGCGCGTCTGAGAAATAGCCGTGGATCAGCACCACCGGCCGCCCCTCACCCATCTCGCGCCAGGCCAGGCGCTGTCCGTCGAAGCTCTCGAACGTCTTGAATGTATCGGTCATGCCGGCCTGATGCACCGGATCGCGCGACGGTGGAACCCCGGCAGCTTGCATTCGGCGCAATCGTATACGTCGCAAAACGCAACTTATAGACGTAGCATTATATAAGCATGCTTATTATATCGCCGCTCATGACCGACTCACTCGGATTCCTGATCAGCGACGTGTCCCGCCTGCTCCGCAAGCGCTTCGACGAGCGTGCGCGTCTGATCGGCGTCACTCGTCAGCAATGGCGGACGCTCAGCGTGCTCAAGCGGCATGAGGGCAGCAACCAGGGCATGCTCGCCGAATTGCTCGAAGTCGAACCGATCACGCTCGGCCGGATGATCGACCGGCTCGAAGAGGCTGGCTGGGTCGAGCGCCGCCGCGATCCCGGCGACCGCCGCGTGTGGCGCATCCACCTGACCGATGCCGCCCAGCCGATCCTGCTGCAGCTCAAGGGCATCGCCGATTCCCTGTTCGTCGATGCCGCCCATGGCATCAGCGTCGCGGATCAGGCCAAGCTCCACGCGCTGCTCGAACAGCTCCGCGCTAATCTCAACCCCGACCAGTCCAACGAGGCCGCCAATGGCTGAAGCCGACCCCCGCATCGAAGCTACGACCACCCCGGAACCGGTGGCGGTAAAGCCGAAGCGCAACCTGCTGCGCCCGATCCTGATGTTCGGCGTGCCGCTGGTCGTCATCGGCGCGATCGCTTTGTGGTGGTCGCTGTCAGGCGGCACCGTCTCGACTGACAACGCCTATGTCCAGCAGGACAAGGTGTCGGTCGCGAGCGACGTCGCGGGGCGGATCGTCGAAGTCGCGGTCAAGGAGAACCAGAGCGTCAAGGCGGGCGACATCCTGTTCCGCATTGACCCCGAACCCTATCGCATCGCGGTCGCGCAGGCCGACGCCGCAATCGCCAATGCCCAGGTTCAGGTGACGACGCTGCAAGCGAATTATCAGGGGACGGGCGCGGATATCCAGGCAGCGCGTGACCGCATCGCCTCGGCCCAGGAGGACTATGCCCGGCAAAAGGCGCTGATGGACCGCGGTTTCACCACCCGCGCACGCTTCGAGCAGGCCGAACACGCCGTCGAACAAGCCCGCGCCAGCCTGCAAAGCGCGCTTGCTGGCGCCGATGAGGCACGTGCGAAGCTGTCGAGCGGCAGCGCAGTGCCAGGCGTCAATCCCGCCATCGCCGCCGGTCGCGCCCAGCGCGCCAAGGCGCTGCTCGACCTTGAACGCACCGTGCGCCGCGCACCGGTGGACGGCGTGGTCAGCCAAGCCGACCGGTTGCAGGTCGGGCAGATGATGATGTCGGGCCTGCCTGCGGTCACGCTCGTGCGCTCCGGCGGGTCGTGGATCGAGGCGAATTTCAAGGAAACCGACCTCGCCGACATGCGCATCGGCCAGCCCGCCGAGGTCCGCTTCGACGCCTATCCGGGTCTGAAGCTGAAGGGTCATGTCGCCTCCATCGGATCGCAGACCGGCTCGGAGACCTCGGTACTCCCGGCCCAGAACGCCAATGGCAATTGGGTCAAGGTGACCCAGCGCGTGCCGGTTCGCATCGCCATCGACGAAAAGAGCCCGCGCCAACTGATCGCCGGCCTTTCCGCTGAAGTCACGGTCGACACGAGCAAGTAGGGGCCACTTATGGCCAGCGCCGCCATCCCCGCCGCCGACACGCCCCCCGCCCCACCCCCGGCGGGTCAGGCGGCGCTGCCCGTGCGCAACAAGGGGCTGCTGACGTTCGGGGTGATGCTGGCGACGATCATGCAGATCCTCGACACCACCATCGCCAATGTCGCGCTGCCGCATATGCAGACCTCGCTCGGCGCGACGGCGGACACCATCACCTGGGTGCTCACCAGCTATATCGTCGCATCGGCCATCGCGATCCCGATCACAGGCTGGGTGTCCGACCGGATCGGGTCGCGTAACCTGTTCCTGATCTCGATCGTCGGGTTCATCATCGCCTCGGCGCTGTGCGGCGCGGCGCAAAGCCTGGAGCAGATGGTGTTGTTTCGCATTCTTCAGGGGATTGCGGCGGCATTCATGAACCCGCTCAGCCAGACCGTGATGCTCGACATCAACGCGCCCAAGGATCAGCAAAAGGCGATGGCGGTGTGGGGCATGGGCATCATGATCGGCCCGATCCTGGGGCCGGTGCTCGGCGGCTGGCTGACCGAGAATTTCAACTGGCGCTGGGTGTTTTACGTCAATTTGCCGCTCGGCGTGATCTGCCTCGTTATCCTGTGGTGGCTGCTGCCCAGCCGCCCGGTGCGCAAGCGCGCGTTCGACGTGTTCGGCTTCGCCCTGCTCGCAGTCGGCATCGGCGCGCTGCAATTGATGCTCGACCGGGGCCAGCATGCGGACTGGTTCTCCTCGCCCGAAATCTGGATCGAGACGATCGTTGCCGGCACCGCGATCTGGATGTTCGTCGTCCATATGGCGACGGGCAAGAACCCGATGTTCGAGCGCAGCCTGTGGAAGAACCGCAACCTCGTCACCGCACTCGCATTCATGCAAGTGGTGGGCGTGGTGATGATGGCGACGATGGCACTGCTCCCGCCGATGCTGCAGTCGCTCTACGGCTATCCCGTGATCGACACCGGGTTGCTGATGATGCCGCGCGGGGTGGGCGTGCTGGTGACGATGGGCCTGTCCGCCCGGCTGGTCGCGCGCGGGGTCGATCCGCGGCTACTGGTCGGATCGGGCTTCGCGCTCGCGGCCTGGTCACTGTACGACATGACCACCTGGTCGCTGGAGATGGGCGCGACGCCGTTCATCGTGGCGGGGCTCATTCAGGGGCTCGGCATGGGGCTGATCTTCATGCCGCTCAACGGCATGGCCTTCGCCACGCTGCCCGCGCATCAGCGGACCGAGGCGGCGAGTCTCACCAACCTGTCGCGCAACATCGGCGCGTCGATCGGCATCTCGCTTGTCACGACGATCCTCGCGCGCAGCACGCAGGTCAGCCATGCCGATCTCGCCCCGAACATCACGCCCGAACGGCTCCAGACGCTCGACCCGGGCCTGCTCGCCAATCTCGGTGGCCAAGCTGATACCCTGCTGGCGATGGCGAATGCCGAAGTCACGCGCCAGGCGGCGATGATCGCTTATCTCAACGATTTCCACGCGATGATGATCGTCACGGCCGCGTCGATCCCGCTGGTGCTGTTCCTCAAGCGCCCCAAGGCACCGATTGCGCACGACCCTGCCGCAGCCGGGCACTGATCATCCAGATCAGCGCGCCGAGCAGCGCCAGCGCCATATCCTTGGGCGCATCGAACATGTCGCCTTGCTGCCCATTATACTGCTCGGCCGCTTCGGAACTGAGGCCCAGCGTCAGCATCCATTCGAAGATTTCGTAGACCGCACCGATCGCCAGAACAGCGAGCAGCATGAACACCACCGCCATCCGCCGCGTCAGGCCAGCGTGGCGCATCCCGGCCTCGACCAGCGGCAGCGCGAAGCACAGCCCCGACGCGAAATGCACCAGCCGATCGAACATGTTCCGCTCAAACCCGAGCGCCGCATCGATACTGACGCCGAACGCCGCCTGCCCCCAGGCGTCATAGGGCACGCTGCTATAGGTCCAGCGTGCCGCGAACAGGTGCAGCAGCACGAAACTGCACGCCCATGCCACGCTGGCGGTGCTGAACGGCCAGCGCCGGAGTGCCCACCACGCCAGCGGCACCCCGGCTACCACCGGACCGACCTGCAGCCAGGTGTTGGGCGGATAGGCCGCCCCCACCGCGCTCAGCGGGACGCCCGCAAGGCATGCGAGCAGCCACCAGCGTTGCGCGGCGGGGAGGCCCATATGTGGGCGCTCAGCCCTTCTTCAAATGGCGGCGACCCAGCAGCTCGGCGATCTGCACCGCGTTCAGCGCCGCGCCCTTGCGCAGATTGTCGCTGACGCACCAGAAGGCGAGGCCGTTTTCGACCGTGGAGTCCTCACGCACGCGGCTGACGAAGGTCGCATAATCACCGACGCACTCGACCGGGGTCACATACCCGCCATCCTCGCGCTTATCGACCAGCATGATGCCCGGCGCCTCACGCAGGATGTTCTGCGCGTCTTCAGCCGAGAGCTCATTCTCCAGCTCGACATTGACCGCCTCGGAATGCCCGACGAACACCGGCACGCGGACACAGGTGGCGATCACCTTGACCTTGGGGTCAAGGATCTTCTTGGTCTCGACCACCATCTTCCACTCTTCCTTGGTCGAACCGTCGTCCAGGAAGCTGTCGATATGCGGGATCACGTTGAACGCGATCTGCTTGGTGAACTTCTTCGGCTCGGCGCTGTCGCCGACAAAGATGTTGCGCGACTGTTCGAACAGCTCGTCCATCCCCTGCTTGCCCGCGCCCGACACCGACTGATAGGTCGCGACGACGACGCGCTTGACCTTTGCCGCATCGTGCAGCGGCTTCAGCGCCACCACCATCTGTGCGGTCGAGCAGTTCGGGTTGGCGATGATGTTCTTGGCCTTGTAGCCGTCGATCGCCTCCGGGTTCACTTCGGGCACGATCAGCGGAACATCGGGGTCCATGCGATAGAGCGACGAATTGTCGATCACCGTGCAGCCAGCTGCGGCAAAGCGCGGGGCATGCACCTTGGTCGCCTCGCTCCCGATCGCGAACAGCGCCATGTCCCAGCCGGTCGGGTCGAAATGGTCGATATTCTGGATCTTATACTGTTTCCCGGTCTCGCCGAAATCGACCATGTCGCCGGTCGAGCGCGACGACGCGAGCACGGCCAGTTCGTCGATCGGAAATTCGCGCTCCGCCAGAATGGCGAGCATCTCGCGCCCGACATTGCCGGTGGCGCCTGCGACTACGACACGGTAACCCATCAATAGACCCTTTCATGCGGTCGAGCCGCCCGGAATACGGGTCGGCACATAGTCATTCTTCGGTGGGAAGTCAGCGGCCATGCGTGGCGCGCCTTCGGAAATGTTTCGCGGCGGATACCCGGACCCGCGCGACCAGCCTGTCAGCGGCGGGTCGCGGTCCGGGTGGTGATAATGGGCCGTTTTCGAAACATGCTGGCCCCCTAGCAGCATGATTGCGCAGACGACAGCGAAATTCTTCTATTGTTGTCGGCAAGCTTCACTTGGCCGGGAGCACCGGCGGGACGCGGCTGGACACCAGAAAGCCCTGCTGTCGGTCAATGGTCCACAGGATCCGCGGGTCGATCGGATCCCAGTCGATCGCCTGCCCGCCGGTCGGGACCGCGATCGTCGCGACATGCTCCAGCACCGTCCCCGCCGGTGGCAGCTTGACCGCGTAGAGTTCGGGCAAATCATGGCCGGAGATGTAGAGGATCCCGTCGCGGTTCCACCGTCCACCTGACGCGCTATACGGCGCCATGCGTCCGATCACACTGTCGGGGAATAGCCACGCGCCCAGCTCGACGAAGTTCGCGTCGAACCGCACCAGCGTGGTGTAGCGCGCATCGCGGCCCGGCTCGCCCCCGCGCTTGCCATAATGGGCGAAGCACGCCCACCAGCTTCCCTGATGCCAGTCGAGCCAAGTCAGCGACCCCCGCCCTGGCCCAAGGCTGCGACTGGCGACGGGCTTCAGCGTCCGCGCGTCGAACATTTCGATCGAACTCGCCTGCGGCACCGAGGGATAGTTGGACGCCGCGCACACCAACCGCTGCCCCTTGAGGATACAGCTGTTGATGTGCGGGTAATACGTCTTGCTGCCCTCCCAGCGTGCCACGGTCTTGCCGGTCGTTCGGTCGATCCGCGCAATGACATTGTTGTCGATCGCATACAGGTCGCGCACGCCCGCCGCGACGCCCTGATCGGCGTCGGCGGCGGGGATCCGGGAAACCTCAGGCGCCACCAGCGACGCCTGAAGGGCAAGGGCGAGCAGCAGGCTCATCAGAATTTCGCCGACGCGCCGGCCCAGAAGGTCCGGCCATAGCGTTCATTCTGCACGAACCAGTCGGTCCGGTCGCCCTGATATTGACGGGTCGGCTCGTCGGTCAGGTTCTGCGCCTCGGCGAAGACCGAGATATTCTCGGTGATCTGGAACTTCACCTTGGCGTCGAGCCGGCGCAAATCGTCATTATACTGATCCTGATAGGCCAGCCCGCCCACCGCGATCAGCGATGCGCCGGTATTGTGGTACGCGACCGACGCCTCGACCGGCCCGGCCTGGTAGAAGAGCTGCGCACCATAGAGAAACTCCGACTGGCTCGGGAAGGTCGAGACGCGACCATTGGGCAGCGTCAGCGACGAGCTGACCAGCGTGCCGTTCGCCTCGAAGCCAAAGCCCGAGAGGAAGCCCGGCAGGAAGGTGAACTGCATCTGGAACGCCGCCTCGACCCCGATCAGCTCGGCCTTGTCGGCATTTTGCGGCTGCGAGAAGCTCAACCGCTCGAAATTGAGGCCGGCAAAGCTGGTGTTCGTCAGCGTGTAGTTTTGGGTGAAGATCGGGTTGTCGATATATTTGACGAACGCGCCGAGCGAGATGAGCCCTCCCTTGGCGAAATAATATTCCGCCGACAGGTCGAGGCTGTCCGCGCGATAGGGGAGCAGATCGGGGTTGCCGGTCGAGAAGCTGCCCTCGAACGTCCCGTTGCCGTTGCCGTCCCCATAGGAGAGCGCGCCGCCGGGCGAGAGCTGGCTGTAGTTGGGGCGCCCCAGATTGCGGGTATAGGCCATGCGGAAGCTGAACTTGTCGCCCGCGTCCATGCGGATGATGACGCTGGGCAGCCAGTCGGAATATTGGTTGCGCTCCTGCACCGGCACGATGGTCGTGCCGTTCTGCAAGCGCGACCCGGTCACCGTGCTGGTGGTCCGCTCATAGCGCAGACCCGGCGTGATCGTCAGCGGCCCGAACTTCAGGCTCGCCAACGCATAGCCCGCCCACACATCTTCCTCGATAAAGATGTCGTTGAGCGTGGCATTCGCCAGCGTCGCGGCATTGTCGCGAACGAAATAGGGGCCGGTCAAATTGGCGGCGGTCCAGGTGGTGATCGCAGCCGCGTCGATCGTCGGGCCATTGGCATAGGGCCGGTCGTCGCCGTCGGGATAGACCAGCACGGTCGGGCCGGCGAGATTGAACTGGCCCAAGGTGAACCGCGTTGTCGCGTTGCCACCACGGGTCCAGCTATCGTTGCGGCTGTCAAAGCTCTTATCGGTCAGGCGGAATTTGGCGCCCGCCGCGACGAAGCCGTCTTCCATGCCCGGGATCGTCCAGGTCAGGTCGGCCTTGCCCTGCCAGATATCCTCGTCGCCCGTCTCGAACTGCTCGGCATATTGGCGGAAGTTCAGCTGGCTGGCGGCGCATTCGGTGCGGGGCGTTGCGGTAAAGACCCGCTCGGCGAAGTTGAAATCGACCGTGCCGGGGTTGCAGCGGAACTGCCACAGCTGGTTCGGCTCGCGCACCTCATTGTGGACGCGCGCGACGACATAATCGACTTTAACATCGCCGAACCGGCTCGATCCGCCGAGCATCCCGGCCAGGATCGACTTTTCCTTATACTCAAGGCGCAAGTCCTGACGGCGCTCCGGGCCGCTGCCACCGCCGACGCCGACGTTCGGGGTTCCAGTGACGGTCCCGCTGTTGCCGCCCGCCGCGAAGCTGAACGCCGGCGATGCGATCAGCGCGTCCGTCGCGAAATCGAGGCGATAGCGCTGGCGATATTCGTTCTCGGTGAACTTCGAATAGATGCCGCGCAGATAGAGTTCATGATCGCCGGACCGCCAGTCGAGCGATCCCGCTGCGCCGATCCGTTCGCGCTTCAGGCTGTAGTCGGTATATTTGATGTTGATCGGCATCCCACCGCGCGCAGCGCCCGCCACCGGGCGCCAGTCGTCGGGATAGACGCCATAGCTGGCAAAGGTCCGCTCCGAATAGCTGCCGCCGATCAGCACGCCGAACTCTTCATCCGCACCGAAGCGCGCGCCCACGCTCACGTCGCCGCGCACTGGCACTTTCTCGTTCAGTTCCTGATAGCCGACCTGTCCATTGGCGTGGAGGATGAAGCGATCGCGGAAATCGAACGCAGTCTGAGGCACGAGGTTGATCGAGCCGCCAATCCCCTGCCCGTCCTGATTGGCCGTTTTGGCCTTGCTCACTTCAACGCGATTGAGCAGCTGGCCCGACACGATGTCGAGCGGCAGCGAGCGGTTCTGGCCATCCGGATTGCCAATCTCGACGCCACCAAAAGTGTAATTGTTGAGGTCGGAGGGAATACCGCGGATCGCGACATAACGGCCCTCGCCCTGGTCATAGGTGACGCCGACGCCGGGCAGCCGCTCGACCACTTCGGCGACGTTCCGGTCGGGCAGGCGACCGATCTCGTCCGCTGCAGCAACGTCGATGATCCCGATCGCGTCGCGCTTGATCTCGATCGCCCGCTCCTGCTGCGCGCGCTGACCGGTCACGACGATCTCGTCATCGGCAACTTCCTGCGCATGCGCGGACAAGACAAAGGCCGGCAGAGTGGCGGTGGCGCACAGCAACAGTTTCATTTTCGGATCCCCCTGATCGTTAGGGGGGCGGCTAATGTCGTTTCGCGACTGCAGCATGAAGGCTTCGCGACAAATCCGCGACCTTGGCATAGCAAGTTTATGACATGGGTGTCCGATGGACGAGCGGTCTTGCCCCGGCTTATAGGGATCAAAAGAGGAGACCCGATCTTGGCCGACCATTTCGTCCGTCCCGACACCCGCGCCTTTCTCGACATGCTCGCCGCGATGCCCGAAATGCCCTGGCCGCCCACGCCCGAGGCCTATCGCGCGCAATATCTGGCGATGAAGGACCTAGTCGATCTGCCGCTGGGCGAACTCGCAACGATCAAGGATTTGACGATCCCCGGCCCCGCTGGCGACATCCCCGCCCGCCTGTTCGACGTGCGGGAGAAGCGCGAACCCGGCCCGGTCGTGCTGTTTTTTCACGGCGGCGGCTTCGTCATCGGCAATATCGACAGCCATGCCAGCTTCACCGCCGAGCTGAGCCGCGCGCTCGACCTTCCGGTGGTGTCGGTCGATTATCGCCTGGCTCCGGAAAGCCCCTGGCCTGCAGCATCGGACGATTGCGAAGCGGCAGCGCGCTGGGTCGCGACCAGCCCCACAGAGCTCGGCCGCGCGGTCACCAGCATCGCGCTGGCGGGCGACAGCGCCGGGGGACAGATTGCCGCCGTCGCCGCGATCGACCTGCGCGACACCCCCGCCGCGGTCCCGGTGATCGGTCAGCTGCTGATCTACCCTGCAGCGGACGTCGGCGGCAGCTACCCCTCGGCCGACCATTTCGGCGACGGCTATCTGCTCACGGCCAAGGCGATGGACTGGTTCAACGAATGCTATGCCGCCGATGTCGCCCATCCGCGCGCCTCGCCGATGCGCCATGCGACGCTGGAGGGCCTGCCCCCCGCGCTGATCCTCACCGCCAGCCTCGACCCGATCCGCGATCAGGGTCGCGCCTATGCCGGAGCCCTCGCCGCTGCCGGAGTGCCGGTCGTGTTTCGCGAGGCAGTGGGCAATATCCACGGCTTCATCACGCTGCGCCGTGCAATCCCCTCCGCCCAGGGTGACGTTGCTGCGATGCTCATCGCGTTCCGCGCGCTGCTGACCGAGGCTGAGGCGAACCGCGTGATGGCGCAGGCCGCCGCATGATCGACCGCGACGCGCTTCCCTATCGCCCCTGCGCCGGGGTGATCCTGCTCAACGCGCACGGTCAGGTGTTCGTCGGCCAGCGCCTCGATTCAACGCTGGAGGCGTGGCAGATGCCGCAAGGCGGGATCGATCCGGGCGAAGATCCGCTCGACGCTGCCTATCGCGAATTGTGGGAGGAAACCGGCGTCGCGCGCGCGCATGTCGATCTGCTCGCCGCGCCCGACATCGAACTGAAATATGACCTGCCCGACGATCTGATCGGCAAGGTGTGGAAGGGCAAATGGCGCGGCCAGCGTCAGCGCTGGTTCCTGTTCCGCCTGACCGCTGGCGACGAAGCGATCGACATCGCAACGGCCGAACCCGAATTCCGCGCGTGGCGCTGGCTCGACCCGCGCGAGCTGCCTGACGTGATCGTCCCGTTCAAGCGCGATCTCTATGTCCGGCTGCTCGACATTTTCGCTGAGCCGCTGGGCCTAAGCGATGGGGAGCGCGCCTGATGTTGCACCGCACTCGATCTTTTGACCGAAATCGGATAGTAACCGGTTACATGCGCACATCCCTGCTCCTGCTCGTCGCAGCCCCGCTGCTGCTCGCCAACGCCGATGTCACCGCATCGTCGCCGCAGGAGGCACCCCCGCCCCCGCCGCCCAACCAGTCGGTCGAGCGCTCGTCGGAGGTTAAGGCGATGCTCGACGCCGCGATGAAGGCGGGCGACGAGGGCGCGGTCAACGCGATCGTCAAATATGCCAAGGCCGCCGACAAGGAGCGCGCAGCGCAGTTTGAAAAGACGGCAAGCGCATGGAAACGTGAACGCAAAGAAGCCGCCGAGCGCCGCCTGCGCGAAGCCAAGTTCCTCGACCTGATCAAGGGGCGCGCCGAGCTGGGCGGCTATTTCACCACCGGCAACACCGAAACGCTCGGCCTGACCGGTATCCTCGACCTCAAGCGGGAGGCGCTGCGCTGGCGGCACAAGCTGCGCATCCAGGCCGACTATCAGGAAAGCCTCGGCCAGACCGTCCGCGAACGCTATCTCGCGTCTTATGAGCCGAACTGGAAGATCGACGACCGCGCCTATGTCTATGGTGCGGCGCAGTTTGAGAGCGACCGCTTCCTGGGCTTCGACGAGCGCTATGCGATCTCGGCCGGCGCCGGCTATTCGGCGGTCAAGTCCCCCGCGCTGACCCTCGACCTCGAAATCGGCCCGGCGTTCCGCTACACCGAGTTCGTCACCGCCCCGACCGAGCGCCAAGTGGCGGCACGCGGCAAGCTGGACCTCGACTGGAAGCTGAGCCGAGGCGTCACCTTCAGCCAGGACGCGTCCGCCTTCGTCGAGCAGCAGAACAGCACGATCACCGGCAAATCGGCGCTGCGCGTCAAACTATTCGGCCCCTTCTCGACCCAGATGTCCTACGCTGTGAACTACGAAAGCGCGCCGCCGAACGGCCGCAAGAGCACCGACACGACGACACGCGCGTCGCTGCTGGTGGATTTCTAGAGTCACCTTCTGTTTGGCGGCACCGGCCCGCGCCCCCACCCGGCCACCCAGCGCGAGCATCATATGGGTGGCCGGGTCGGGGAGCGGGCC
>FWWL01003064.1_pt1 | contig 31897 bp, 27 predicted proteins | sample 2228331 | NCBI WGS metagenome assembly FWWL01 (sample SAMEA103939775, study PRJEB20133) | metagenome
GCCCGGCGCACACGCACGTCGCTGAGAATGGGGTGAGGAGTGGTGTAGTCTTCCACTGCGCTTGGAGCTTCACCCGGGGCGACCGAAGGTAGAGCGGCGGGAGCGCCTGGAGCGCACGCACCGAGGATCAACACAAACAGAAGCAGGAGGAACAAGGGTAGAAACTTCTTTGTTTTCATAATGTCTCCTTCTGAAAATAGTGAATAAAGTATATGCCTCATCTCACCCGCTCACTGCGCCGATGCAATAAGCGGGAAGACGCCACCTACACGCTCGGACTTCACAATTTTTCGATAAACGCACCTCCTTCCGATCTTTTCTGAACTTCAAGCTTAACTAGCGATTTCCCTCTTCATACAGAAAACACGCCACATAGTGCCCGCCGCCGTAATCCTTGAAATGCGGCTCTTCCTGGCGACAGATGTCCATCACCTTCGGGCAGCGCGTCGAAAAGCGGCAACCCTTCGGCGGATTGGCGGGGCTCGGGACGTCACCCTCCAGGATAATGCGCTTGCGTTGGCTTTCGATCACCGGGTCTGGGATCGGCACGGCGGAGAGCAACGCCTGCGTGTAGGGATGCATCGGATTTTGATAAAGCTCGTCGCGCTCCGCCAGCTCGACGATCTTGCCGAGATACATCACGGCGATGCGGTCTGAAATGTGGCGCACCACCGAGAGATCATGGGCGATGAAGAGATAGGTCAGGCCAAACTCTTCCTGCAGGTCTTCGAGCAGGTTGATGATCTGCGCCTGAATCGACACGTCCAGCGCCGAGATCGGCTCATCGCAGACGATGAACGAGGGGTTGACCGCCAACGCGCGCGCAATGCCGATGCGTTGGCGCTGGCCGCCGGAAAACTCGTGTGGATAACGGTTGATGAAGTAGGGGTTCAAGCCAACAATCTTGAGCAGCTCTTGCACGCGCTCCTGCCGCTCTTTTTTGCTCTTGCCGATGCCATGCACCTCGAGCGGTTCGCCGATGATGCTGCCGACCGTCATGCGGGGGTTGAGCGAGGCGTAGGGGTCTTGGAAGATCATCTGCATGCGCCGACGCATCTTGCGCAGCTCTTCGCCTTTGGTCTTGGTCAGGTCTTTGCCCTCGAAGATGACCTCGCCGCCGGTGGGACGATAAAGCTGTAAAATGGCGCGACCTGTCGTCGACTTGCCGCAGCCCGACTCGCCGACCAGGCCCAGCGTTTCGCCGCGATAGAGCGAAAAATTGAGCCCGTCGACCGCCTTGATCGAGCCCACCTGTCGCTGAAAAATGATGCCTTTTGTGATCGGGAAGTGCATTTTCAAGTCACGCACTTCCACCAACACGTCTTTCGTTGCGTTTTTCGTTGCGTTGCCGTTTGTGGTGGAATTGCCGTTTGCGCCGCTCATGACACTGCTCCCTCCGCCGCCGGATGCACGCTCACGCCGGAAATGTCGACCCAACACGCAGCTTTATGACCGGGCGACACTTCGACTAGCGGCGGATTCTCTTGCCAGCAGCGCTCCTGCACAAAGCTGCAGCGAGGGGCAAACGGGCAATGCGTCGGCGGCTCCAACAAATCGGGAGGCAAACCGTCGATCGGGATCAAGCGTTTCTGTCGCCCCAGGTCTAGCCGAGGGATCGAGCGCAGCAGACCGAGCGTGTAGGGGTGGCGAGGTCTGGCATAGATCTCGTTGACGCTGGCTTCCTCGACGATAAAGCCGGCGTACATCACAAGCACGCGATCGGCCATGCCCGCCACCACGCCGAGATCATGCGTGATCCAAATGATGGCCATGCCCAGCTCGTCCTGCAACCGCTGAACAAGGTCGATAATCTGCGCCTGAATCGTGACGTCGAGCGCCGTCGTCGGCTCATCGGCGATCAGAAGCTGCGGGTCGCAGCTCAACCCCATTGCGATCATCACGCGCTGGCGCATGCCGCCCGAAAACTGATGGGGATAGTCGTCCAGGCGAGAGGCTGCGCCGGGGATGCCGACCATCTCGAGCAGCTGAATCGCCCGCTTGCGCGCCTGCTCTTTGTTCATATTCAGATGCAGCTCGATCGCCTCGGTGATCTGCCGCCCGATCGTCAGCACGGGGTTGAGCGAGGTCATCGGATCTTGAAAGATCATGGCGATGCGGTTGCCGCGGATCTGGCGCAGCTCATCTTCTTTGAGCTTTAGCAGGTCCTGGCCATCGAAGATGACCTCGCCGTCGACGATTTTGCCCGGAGGTTGTGGGATGAGACGGATCAGCGACATCACGCCCACGCTTTTGCCGGAGCCAGACTCTCCTACGATCGCCACCGTCTCTCCGGCGTCGACGTGGTAGCTGATTCCGTTGACAGCGTGCACCACGCCATCTTGTGTGAAGAACTGAGTCTTCAAGTTCCTCACCTCAAGCAACTTTGGCATTCAGGCAGTCTCCGCAGGTAATTTCGCAGGTGATAATACTGAGCAATTGAAGATTCCAGGTCCTGCTCCACCACCAGACTTCACTCTGGCGTCACAGGTCAGGAGCGGCGGCCGTTCAATTTCAGCCTGTTGCGGCTGCATTCGGGTCTACATCGTGCAAAAGCGTAGCAAAGATTACCTTTGTTGTCAAACAGATTTTCAAGCGGACGCATCAACGCGGGCGGCGAGCCAGGCGCGCAGTTGGGCGATCTGCGCCAGCACGGCCCGGCGGCTCGTGCCTCCCTCGACGTCGCGACGCTCGACGCTCGCCTCGAAACTCCAGACCGTTTCCACATCTGCGTCGAACGCGCTGTGCAGTTTTTGCAAATCTTCCAGCGTCAATTGCGAAAGCGGCGCGCCCTGCAACTCCGCCATTTGCACCGCCGCACCCGCCACGTGATGCGCCTCTCGGAAAGGCACGCCCTTGCGCACCAGGTAATCGGCGAGATCGGTGGCGAGCATTTCCGGCGAGAGCGCAGCCCGCATGGCGGCCGGGTTGGTCTGCAACGTGGAAAGCACGCCGCAGGCGATCTGCAGCGCGCCGCTCACATTCGTCACCGCGTCGAACAGCGGCTCCTTATCCTCCTGCAGGTCTTTGTTGTAGGTGCTGGGCAGCCCCTTGAGCGTCATCACCAGGCCGGCAAGATGACCGCCGAGTCGCCCGGATTTGCCGCGCAGCAGCTCCAGCGCGTCGGGGTTTTTCTTCTGCGGCATGAGGCTGCTGCCCGTGCTGTAAGCGTCCGCCAGGGTGACGTAGCCAAACTCACGGCTGGAATAGATGATTAAATCCTCCGCAAAGCGGCTCAAATGCACCATCGTGAGCGTCGCCCAGGAGAGAAACTCGACGATGAAGTCACGGTCGCTGACCGCGTCCATGCTGTTGCGCGTGATGTCGGCGAAGCCAAGCTCCTCCGCCAGCGCCTGACGGTCGATGGCGAAGGGGTTGCCCGCCAGCGCGCCGCTGCCCAACGGCATGACGTTGGTGCGCGCCGCCACTTCCTCCAGCCGCTGCGCGTCGCGCTGCCAGGCCCACGCATGGCTTAGCAACCAGTGGCTCCAGCGCACCGGTTGCGCCGGTTGCAGATGGGTGTAGCCGGGCATGAGGAGGTCGATCTCGTCGCTGGCGCGCTCCACGGCGACCGCAATCAGTTGGTCGAGATGTCGCCGCAGGTGTTCGATCTCGGCGAGCAGCCACAGCCGCACGTCCGTGGCGACCTGGTCGTTGCGGCTGCGTCCGGTGTGCAGTTTTCCCGCCGTCGGACCGATCAGCTCGGTCAGGCGTCGTTCATTGGCCGTGTGAATGTCTTCGTCCTCAGGGTGGATGACGAATTGACCATGCATCCACTCCTGGGCCACCTGCTCTAACCCGTCGACGATGGCTTTGCACTCCGCCTCCGTCAGCAGCCCGGCGCGCTGCAGCGCGCGCGCATAAGCCTGACTGCCGCGAATGTCCGCCGCCCAGAGGCGCCGGTCGAAGTGAATCGAAGCGTTGAATTCCTCCATCAACGGGTCGGTCTTGCCTGTAAAACGACCTCCCCACAGCTTCTTGGTCACGTCTTGCCTCCTATGACGTTTGCTACGCTTTACACATCACGTGCAAGCGCCGCAGCGAAAGGTCGCCGTAGCGCCAGCGCACCCAGCCGAGGATGGCGAACATGCCGATCACCGTCACCAGAATGCCCAGCAATCCCCCCTCGGGGCCGAAGGCGCCGCCTGTCCAGACGTCGGGTCCGCCTTGCTCGATGGCGATGACGGTGGTCGCAAACGGCGTCTTGCCGCTGACCGGGAAGCCATACACGTTGCCTTGCACCAAATTCCAGGTGAGATGCAACCCGATCGGCAGCCCTAGCTCCCCCGTCAGCACGTAGCCGAGGCCAAACATGAAGCCCATCAGGCTGAGGTTGACGATGCTGACCAGCGTGACGTGAGGGTTGAAGATATGCAGCAGGCCGAAGATGATCGACGACAGCAGCCAGGCCACCATGACCGCCGGTAAATAGCCTAGCCGACCGGCGCCCTCTGTGAGATTGAGAATCTGGTTGCCGCGCGTCAAGAGCTCCTCTGCAATCGAGACGACCAGATGTAGCATCAACGGGGCCAAAAAAGCTGCGCCGAACGCTAGCCACGGCGGATCGCTGCGCCATACATCCGTCACGATCACCCAGCCAGCCTGCCACTGAATCAGAAAAACCGCCCCCATCAACGCTGCGCCCAACAGCAGACCAAAACAGAAGTCGAGCCACCATGCGGTGGAAAAGTGAAAACCGTAATCTGCGAAGGGGCGCCGGTCGATGAAGCGCGCCACCCACCAGCCGGCGATCAAGATGGTGACGAGACGCACGCTGTTCAAGAAGATCGACTGAAGCCAGGCGCGATCCACTGAAAACAGCGCCAACACGGTGGATTCGAGGAGGCTATGGACGACGGCGGGGCCATAGCCCCACAGGAGGAAGAACAGGGTGACGCGATATCCGGCGCGCAGCCGTCCATCTTGAGCAGTCAAAACCGTTCGCACCGATACGCCCTTCACAACGCGCCTCGCATGCACATTCGAGCGACTGAAAGCAACACGCCCGCTATTGTACTTGATGGCTTGCTGTTTCCCCAACCCTTTCACTCGAGTAAAATCACGAAGAGTCAAAGAGCGGAGAGCGCCTGTGCGTTTGGTTAAGGTTTTCCCATCGTTGCTATTGACGCCGCTAAAGCTGGAGGCGTCAAAGCAGGAGGCGCCGTTGAATAGATTCATGCAAAGTTGCAAAGCAAGAGCGCGCGTGCCGATCTGAGCCAATTTTTGGCAGTTTCCTTGTCGTTGACAAGAATGGGAATTTATGATAGGTGAAAAACTCCACAGACTTTGATCTCAAAATATAAACGCCGTTTAGGATGGCTGAGAGCATCAACCGATGCAGCTTGGCAACTTGGCTATGATTTATTGTGCAAGTTGAAAGATTGAAAATGACCTCAGTTCAAGCTATAAATTTCCTGGTTGGGTGAAGACCGTTCATTACGGCCTAGTAAAGGAGTTGCCATGATCGACGATGCCGTTTTGTTGAATGATTGGCATCCAGTGGCGACAATGGAGTCGCTCAGAGAGCGCCAGATATTAGGCGTGCGCTTGTTGGAAGAAGACATCGTATTATGGCGGATCGACGATCAGGTTCTGGCCTGGCAAGACCTCTGCATTCATCGGGGCACCCGTCTTTCCCTGGGCAAAGTGGAGGACGGCGCGCTTGTCTGCCCTTACCACGGCTGGTCTTATGACGTCAGTGGGCGCTGCGTTCACATTCCGGCTCATCCTGACCAGATTCCCCCGGCAAAGGCTCGAGTGAAACCCTATCACGCCCGGGTGCAGTATGGGCTGATCTGGGTCTGCCTGGGCGAGCCCAGCGGGGATGTGCCTCCGTTCCCAGAATGGGAAGATCCGGCCTTCCGCAAAATCTTATGCGGCCCCTACGCCGTTCGCGCCAGCGGTCCTCGCATCGTGGAGAATTTCCTGGATATAGCCCATTTCCCCTTCGTGCATGAGGGAATCCTGGGCGACAAGGCTCACCCCGAAATTTCTGATTATCGGGCCGAGATCACCTCCGAGGGTGTTGTGGCCCAAGGGGTGCGCGTCTACCAACCCGATCCGTACGGCACCGGCAAAGGAGACACCGTTTCATACACTTATAAGGCCTTGCGCCCGCTGACGGCCTATCTTTTGAAAGAAGCTGACGGCCCACGATTTTCTATCCTGTTGACGATCACTCCCCACGCGGCTACTGAAAGCACCGCCTGGATGTGGATGACCATGAACTACGGCCATGACATCCCTGAGGAGAAACTGCGCTCCTGGCAGGACACCATCTTCAGCCAGGATCGTCCCATTTTGGAATCGCAACGGCCAGAGCTCCTGCCCCTTGATTTACAGGCGGAGTTACACTTGCGTTCGGACCGCCTGGCCATTGCCTATCGCACCTGGCTGAATCAGTTGGGGCTATCCTTTGGCACTGCATAACAAGGCGACCGGATGACAAGGCGACCGATGGTTGCCCCTACAGGCCACTCGATCATTTGGCCGCTTGTCACCGTAGAGGTTGGGAATCGTTCATGAATCGATCTAAAACGCCTGAATAATGTGAATGAACCAAACTGACCCCAAGGAGACACCCATGCACACACGGATATTCCAGCGGTTGATCTTGGTCTTGTTGACAACCCTCCTGGTCGGTTGCGCCCAAGTGGCCACGCCGGCAACCCCGCCGGCCGTTGAAGAGCAGGCGGCTGCTCAGGCGGACGCCCGAGAAGTGGAGTCGCCCCCCAGCATTGCTCTGGTTCTGATCGGCCCCAAAGACGACAACTCCTGGGCCGAGGCGGCTTACAACGCCCTTCAGGTGCAGGCCGAACGCGGCGCGCGCACGGCCTACTCCGAATCTGTAGCAGATGCGGATGTGGCTCGAGTGATGCGCGGGTACGCAGAGGATGGCTTTGACATTATCATTGCGCACAGTTTCAGCTATCAGGATGCCGTTTTCGAGGTGGCCGAGGAATATCCCAATGTGAACTTCGCCTGGGCAGGCGGCATTAACCGCACTGCGCCCAACGTGGCGGACTACGATCAGCCCTTCTATGAGCCTTCGTACCTGGTGGGCATCCTGGCCGGACACCTCTCCCGGACAGGCAGCCTGGGAGCGCTTTATGGTTTTAACATCCCTGTCTGCCATGCCATGGGCGAGGCCATGTTGGCCGGCGCTAAAACGGTCAATCCGGACGCGACCTTGACCACGACCGCCGTCGGAAGTTGGGGCGATGTTTCTGCGGCTAAGGAAGCCGCCCTGGCCCAGGTGGATACCGCCGGTGTGGACTTTTTCCTGGGGTGCGGCGAGGGGCCAACCCTGGGGTCGATTGAGGCGGCCCGTGAGGCCGGCGCCTACGCCACCGGATACGTGGGTGACATGTCAAGGTTGGCGCCCGACGTGGTGCTGTCCAGCATTGTCTGGAACATGACGCCTATCTTTCAGGCCATCTCCGATGAAACGGCCGCCGGCGCCTTTGATGGCCCATTCTATCGCTTCGGGGTTGCAGAAGGGGCGTTGGACGTGGTTATCAACCCCAATCTGGCCGACCGGGTGCCGGCAGAGGCGATTGAGGCCCTGGAGGCTGCCCGACAAGCCATCGTGGCTGGCGACCTGGAAGTGCCCTTCATTCCCGAGTAAATGGGCATCCTATGCGATGAAATCTACACCCATTGTTGAACTGCACAATATCACCAAGCGCTTTCCCGGCGGTGTGCTGGCCAACGACCGGGTCAGTTTAGACCTGAGGCAGGGTGAGATATTGGGGCTATTGGGCGAAAACGGCGCCGGCAAGACTACGCTTATGAACATCCTCTACGGTCTCTATCGGCCAGATGAGGGAGAAATTCGTCTGCGAGGCGCGCCGGTGCACTTTCATTCGCCCCACGATGCTATCGCCCACGGTCTGGGCATGGTGCACCAGCACTTCATGCTGGTGCCTAAATTCACCGTGGCGGAAAACCTGATGCTGGGGCAGCCCTCCCCTCGAGCCCCTCTGCTGGCCGACCGTCGGGCTGTAGCTCAGCGAATCTTAGATCTTTCGGCCCAGTACGGGTTGCAGGTCGATCCGCACGCGCCGGTCTGGCAGCTTTCAGTGGGTCAAGAGCAGCGGGTGGAAATTCTCAAGACCCTTTATCGGGGCGCTGAGATCCTCATCCTGGATGAGCCCACTGCCGTGCTTACGCCTCAAGAAGTGGACGAACTGCTGGCCATTCTGCGCAACTTAGCCGCGGACGGACGCTCCATCATCTTCATCAGTCACAAGCTCCGGGAAGTGATGGAAGTCTGCGACCGCATTGCGGTCATGCGGGATGGGCGCCTGGTGGATGTGGTGTTGACCGCTCAGACCACCACCCAGGCCCTGAGTCGTATGATGGTGGGCCGGGAGGTGATGCTTCGCGTGGACAAAGCGCCGGCCACGCCTGGGGAAGTGCTTCTGCGCATTCAGAACCTTCACGCCAAGGACGACCGCGGGCTGCCCGCCCTGCGCGGGGTGAATCTGACGGTGCGGGCTGGCGAGATCGTGGGAGTCGCCGGGGTGGAAGGCAACGGCCAACGAGAGCTGGAAGAGACGCTGCGGGGGCTGCGCCCCGTCTCAGCCGGGCGTATCGAACTTTGTGGCCGGGACGTGACCGGTCGCGCGCCCCGCGATATCATCGATGCCGGCCTGGGGCACGTTCCTTCGGACCGCTATCGGACAGGGCTGTTGCGGGATTTCAGCGTGGCGGAGAATCTGGCCCTGGTCACCGTGGATCGGCCGCCTTTCACTCGCCGCGGCCTGTTGGACATGGCCGCTATGCGCCCGTTATGCGCTCCCGTGCGCGCCAACTGGTCCAGGCCTTTGACGTGCGCACGCCGTCGGTGGATGTTCGGGTCGCCGCCCTCTCTGGCGGCAATGCCCAAAAGGTGGTTCTGGCCCGAGAAATCGCCCATGGCCCTCGAGTGTTGTTGGTGGCGCAGCCTACCCGAGGGGTGGACGTGGGCGCCATCGAGTATGTGCACCGGGAGTTGGTGCGCCGACGAGATGAGGGCATGGCTATTCTGCTTATCTCCACCGAGCTAGATGAAATCCTGACTCTGAGCGACCGCATTGTAGTGCTCTACCAGGGGAGGATTGTAGGGGAGTGTCCGGCTGAAGGAGTGAGTGTGGAAGCGCTGGGGCTGATGATGGGGGGGACGCCCTCTCACGCCTTGTAAAGGACCTGGCTGTGAGCGATTCGGTTCCCTCCTCTCCGGTCACCGTCCGGTCTGAACCGGCGACAGCAGGTGACTTTTCTCCAGACTGGCGGACCGCCCGGCTCCGGCAGGTCATACCGTTGCTGGCCGCCCTCGCCGGTGTTGTCGTAGGATTATTGGCCGGCGCCATCCTGATCTTCCTCTCCGGCGCCGACCCGGCGGCGGCCTATTTAGCCATGTTCCAGGGCGCTTTTGGCAGTCAAAGGGCCTTGACGGAAACGTTGCTCAAGACAGCGCCTTTGCTGCTGATGGGCCTGGGGCTGACCGTAGCCTTCCGCGCTCAGGTCTGGAATATCGGCGGAGAGGGTCAGTATCTGATGGGCGCCTTGGTCGGCGCAGGGATTGGCCTGAGCTTGCAGGCCATCGCGCCGCCTGCGCTGGTGATCCCTCTGATGTTGATGGGAGGCCTGGTGGGCGGCGCACTCTGGGCTGCAGTGGCGGCTTTCCTCAAGCTGCGCTTTCAAATTAACGAGATTATTTCCACTTTAATGCTCAATTACATCGCCGAATACTGGCTGCTCTATCTGGTGCGGGTTCCCCTCAAAGATCCGGACAGCTTCCTGCCGCAGAGCATCCAGTTGGTTCGGTCGGTGCGTTTGCCTACCCTGGGGGACACCCGCATTCACATAGGCTTTCTCATTGCGCTAGGACTGGCGCCCCTGGTCTATCTGCTCCTCTGGAAGACGCCTTTAGGCTTTCGCATCCGGGCCATCGGCGCCAGCCAGACGGTGGCCCGTTACGCCGGAATGAACGTAAGCCGGGGCATCGTCTTCGCCTTGCTTTTCAGCGGTGCACTGGCCGGTTTGACCGGGATCATGGAGGTCAGTGCGCTCCATACCCGGCTCAAGGCAGGAATCCTGGGCGGCTATGGCTTCAGTGGAATTCTGGTGGCCCTCCTGGGCCGGCTTCATCCTGCAGGTGTGTTGATGGCTTCCCTCTTCTTCGCTGCGCTCACCATCGGCGCCCAGACCATGCACAGCCTCTACGGCTTGCCTATGGCCCTCGCTCAGGTGATTCAAGGGCTGGTGGTGCTCTTTGTGTTAGCCGCGGACGCGCTGACTCGACGTTGGATTGGGACTAGATGACGGAAAATTGAGGGAATGATGGCGGACTGGAGCTCTCTCTTAACGCTGGCGTTCTTGACCACATTGCTCATCTCCGGCATCCGGCTCGCCATTCCGATTTTCCTGGCGGCGCTGGGCGAGATCATCACCGAACGGGGTGGCGTTTTAAACCTGGGATTAGAGGGGATTATGCTGGTCGGCGCGCTTGCGGGATTCATGACGGCCTACGCCGTTGAGCAGAGCGCCGCCCCATGGCTGGTGGGATTGGCGCCCTGGCTAGGCCTCGCAGCCGGCTTGCTAGCCGGCGCCCTCATGGGGCTCATTATGGCCGTCTTCGCAGTTTCCTTACAGACCGACCAGGTCGTGACCGGCATCATGTTGGTGATCCTCGGGCAAGGAATTACCACATACGTCCACCGCCAGCAGTTTGGCTCTCTGACAGCCCGCGTTACAACCATGCCGTCCATGCCTATCCCAGGTCTTGCAGAGTTGCCCCTCGTTGGACCGATCTTTTTCAACCTTGACCCAGTGACTTACGGCAGCCTGTTTCTGCTATTGGCTTCTCTTTTCTTTTTATATCAGACCACCTGGGGGTTGAACATTCGAGCCGTAGGAGAGCATCCGGGAGCGGCAGAGACATCCGGGGTGAATGTGGCGGTTGTCCGCTATGCGGCGGTGCTGCTGGGCGCGGCTCTGACCGGGCTGGGCGGCGCTGTGTTGACCGTAGCGCAATTGGGCATCTTCAACGAGGGCATCACCGCCGGCCGCGGATGGATCGCGGTGGCACTGGTCATCTTTGCGCGCTGGCGACCAGAGCGGGCTTTTGCCGGCGCCTTCCTTTTTGGCATCGCCACTGCGCTCCAGTTCCGCATTCAGGCGCTCAATTTGGGAGCCATTCCCTACGAATTATTGCTGATGCTGCCCTATGTTCTGACGCTGCTGGTGCTGCTGCGAGGCGATAGCCGCAGCACGGCGCCCGCAGCTTTGGGCAAGGCCTATGTAAAGGAATAAAGAGCTTGTTCTGAAATTCTTCGTGGTTGACGCCGATAGCACATGATGTTCTTCCAGAGGCGCATTGGGAGAGCCTCGCTTGCGCAGTTGCAGCTCCGGACATACAATCAATGGCGCAAGGAAGGTCTTATCCAATGAGCAAAGAAGCGTCGAATCCCAAACAGCGCGCCGAAGAGTATCGACGGCGGCGAGAAGAAACTGTCCAGGAGGAGCCGCAGAAGTCCTCCGGCCATCGCACCCCAGAGCAATGGCGCGATCTGATCAGCCAGCGCATCGAGGAGGCTATGCGCGAGGGCAAGTTCGACAACCTGCCGGGCAAAGGCAAGCCGCTCGACCTCACGCCGCAGCCGTATGTGCCCGCCGACATGCAGATGGCCAACTCCCTGTTGAAGAACAATGGCCTGGCGCCGGCCTGGATCAGTGAGCGCAACCAGGTGCTGGCCGAAATTGAGCGTTTTCGCAGCAAAGTGCGCAGAACGATGGTGGAGCATCGTACTGCCCTGGCCGCCGCCAGGACAAACGCCGCCCAGACCGCACTCGAACAACGATGGCAGCGTCAGCTCGTCGCATGGGAAGAAGAGATCGCAGCGCTGAATCGCCGCATCGAAATTCAGAATTTCAAGCAGCCCGCCCTTTTTCTCGAAATCTTCAAGCTGCGCCTGGCCGATGAAATCCGGCGGGCGGAACGGGAGAATCGAGAGGAAAACGCCTGAGCAGGCGCAGCTCGTAGTTGCGCTTCCTTGAATTCCCCAAGACCTTGCGAGCCATCGAGAGCGTGCGCTTAGGAGCCGCACTCACCGGCATTGTCAGATGATTTTGTTAAAAAGCTGGAGCTTCCCGGAAACGAAACAAAGCCAATTGCATGACGTGAATCAACAAAAAGGACAGGCGCTGCTCATAGCAGCGCCTGCAGATCGCCGGAGTGGCTTTTCATTTCCAGGCGGTTTCCTGGAAGACGTCATCTTCCCCTCTAGCTGTGCCTGCGCACGAATCGATACATGCGCTCCAGGGCCGTTTCGATGTGCTCGATGCTGGCGGCGTAGGCGCAGCGAATGTGACCTTCCCCCCCGCGCCCAAAAGCGCTGCCCGGAATCACGGCGACGTGCTCTTCCAGCAGGAGGCGCTCGCAGAACTCATGCTCGTTCATGCCCGTCGATTGAATGCTCGGAAAGACGTAAAAAGCGCCCTTTGGTTCAAAGCACTCCAGCCCGATTTCGTTCAGCCCCTGGTGAATCAGACGTCGGCGACGGTCGTAGCTCTCGACCATCTGCTGAACATACTCCTCGGTCGCCGGGTCGTTGAAAGCCGCCAGCGCCGCTTCCTGTCCGGTCGTCGGCGCCGACATGATGAGGTATTGATGAATCTTGCGCATGGCGCCGATCAGGTCCGCCGGCCCCACCGCGTAGCCGATGCGCCAACCGGTCATGGCGTAGTCTTTGCTCATGCCGCCCAGGTGGATGGTGCGCGCCGCCATGCCCGGCAGCGATGCAAACATGACATGCTGGTGTCCGCCGTAGACGAGGCGATCGTAGATTTCGTCGGAAATGACGATCAGGTCGTGCTCCTCGGCGATGCGGGCGATCTCCAGCAATCCCGCCCGATCCATCACGGCGCCGGTGGGATTGCAGGGAAAGCCGATCAGCAGCGCCTTGGTGCGCGGGGTGATGGCGGCGCGAATCGCCTCGGGGCGCACCTCGAAGTTATCTTCTGCGTAGGTGGGCAGGTCCACGACAGTTCCGCCCGCCAGGATGACGCTCGCCGTATAGCTGACAAAGCAGGGTTGCGGAACAATCACCTCATCCCCTGGATCGAGGATCGCCTGCATGGCCAGGTACATCGCCTCGCTGACGCCCACCGTGATCAGCGCTTCTTTTTCCGGATCATATGCAGCGGCGCCGTAGCGTCGTTGCAAGTTTTCCACCACCGCCCTGCGCAGCTCGTAAAGGCCGGAATTGGATGTGTATGAAGTGCGCCCGCGCTGCAGGCTCTGGATGCCGGCCTGCAGGATCGGCGGTGGCGTGACGAAATCCGGCTCGCCGATGCCCAGGCTGACGACGTCCTCCATCGTGGCGGCGATGTCAAAGTATTTCCGAATCCCCGAGGGGGGCACGGCAAGCACGCGCTGGCTCAGGCGGCTCGCCAGAGGACGCATCGGAGCAGCGTGATGACCGTTTGTGAGCGCTTCGTGACGCCCGCTGGAATGCGAAGAAGTAGACGGGGCAGAATCGGTTTTGGGAAAAACAGAGAACGTTTTCATTGGATCGACGCCTTTCTAATTCGGGATTTGTCAAGACTGGTCAAGGACTCCTACGAGCTGCAGATGCTCGCCATCCACAGCCCCACAGCCAAGAGCCGGTGAGCGCCGCTCACAACCTGCAACCCGGCCTACGCCGCAGGTTGCCGGCGGTAAGCTGTGGCCAGTCCTCCTACGCCAGCGCCGATCGGATAGCACATGACAACCATCTTACGCCTCAATCGAAAGTGGAGCCTGCCGGCGGCGCCAATCCGTCGCCTGCTCATAGGCGTGCGCCACCCGCAGCACAATCTCTTCCCCAAGATGCGGCCCCATGATCTGCAGCCCGATGGGCAGCCCCTGCTGGTCGAAGCCGCAGGGCACGCTGACGCCACACATGCCGGCCAGGTTGAGCGTGATCGTAAAGACGTCGCTCAGATACATGGCCAACGGATCGTCGGTCTTTTCGCCCAGGCGGAAGGCCGTCGTCGGCGCCACCGGGCTGGCGATGACGTCGACTTGCTCGAACGCCCGCTCGAAGTCTTGCTTGATCAGCGTGCGCACCTGTTGCGCCTTCAAGTAGTACGCATCGTAATAGCCGGCGCTGAGCGCATAAGTTCCCAACATGATGCGTCGCTTGACCTCGGCGCCGAAGCCTCGCCCGCGCGACAGGCGATAATTTTCCAGGATGCTGTCGGCGCCGGCGCTGTAGCCGTAGCGCACTCCGTCGAAGCGCGCCAGGTTGGCGCTGGCTTCGGCGGTCGCCACCAAATAATAGACGGGCAGCGCCTTGTCGGTGTTGGGCAACGAGACCGGCCGCACTTCGGCGCCCAAATCGACGAGCACGTCGAGGGCTCGTCGCACGGCGGCCTCCACCTCCGGCTGCACGCCGGCGATGAAGTACTCCTCCGGCAGGCCGATGCGCAGCCCGCGCACATCGCCGGTCAACGCAGCCCGGTAGTCGGGCGTCGGCGCAGGCATCGAGGTGCTGTCGTGCGGGTCATGGCCGGCCATCACGGTGAGCACCAGCGCTGCGTCGCGCACATCTTTGGCCAGCACGCCGATCTGGTCGAGGCTGCTGCCGTAGGCGACCAGGCCGTAGCGGCTGACGCGACCGTAGGAAGGTTTCAAACCGACGACGCCGCAATAGGAGGCAGGCAGACGCACGCTTCCGCCTGTGTCGGTGCCGAGCGCCGCCATTGCCTCCTGCGCCGCCACCGCCGCAGCCGAGCCGCCGCTGCTGCCGCCCGGGACACGGTCGAGCGCCCAGGGGTTGCGCGTGGGAAAGTAGGCGCTGTTCTCCGTGCTGGACCCCATAGCGAATTCATCGGTGTTGGTCTTGCCCAGCAGCACCATGCCGGCGTCCAGCAGGCGTTGCACCGCCGTGGCCGTGTAGGGCGGAATAAAATTCTCCAGGATGCGACTGCCGCAGGTCGTGCGCACGCCCGCAGTGCACAGCACGTCTTTGATTCCCATTGGAATGCCCAGCAGCGCCGCTTCTTCGCCGGCGCGACGCCGCGCATCGGCGGCCGCCGCCTGTTCAAGCGCCAGGTCCGCCGTCACGGTCAGGTAGGCCTTCACCTGATCTTCCACCTGCTCGATGCGTTCGAGCAGGGAACGGGTCAGCTCCACGGCGCTAAACTCTTTGCGTCGCATGCCCTCCAGCGCTTCGTGGATCGTCAGTTCATACAGCGCCTTGCTCATGTTCACTCCTCGAAGACCGCGCGCACGCGGAAGAAACCGTTGGCCTTGTCCGGCGCATTGGCCAGGGCGACTTCGTTGGGCAGCGACGGCTGGGGGATGTCCTCCGCCATCACGTTTTGCAGCGGCAGCACGTAGGGCGTCGGAGGAACGCCGCTTGTATCGACCTCTTGCAATCGCTCCGCATAGTCCAGAATCGCCGACAACTGTTGTGTATAGAGACGCACCTCTTCATCCGTCAGATGCAGCCGGGCCAGATCGGCCACGTGGCGCACGTCATCGCTGGTCAAATGCATAAACGTTTTCCTTTGCACCGAAGTTGCAACAAAAAACGTCGTGGCTGAAGGCTCCACGACGTCGGGCAGGACCGTTGCTCCCATCAGACACGCCGTGGTCGGTCAGCGCCACGGCGTCGGCGTTCACATCACCTTCGCCGGGGCGCGCATTGAGCGGCGGCCGCCTTTCCGGCTGCTGCTCCGGCGATGCAGTTGATGGAAAGCCAACAAAGTCGTTTCATTGCAAATTTTTCTGTTGAATTCCTATCGAAATGAACAAGAATTGGGTAAACATCGCTCCCAAATTTAGGGCTGAGTATATCCTCTTGCCCTGTTCTTGTCAAACTGCGCGGCGGAGAGATGGATTCGCCGACGATCCGCCAGCTCCGCTGCAGCCAGAGCGGGCAGGACTGTAGGGCCTGAGCGTCGCACCCACTCCCCATGAGCGATCCCGATGCGTCCGCAGACGATGTCTTTAGAACTCCAATGGCCTTTATAACGAACAAAACCGGCGATTTCCCAAAGATATAAAAAAACGACCGCCAGAAATTTCGGCAGCCAGAAGCCGATGAAAACGAACGCCACATAATGGCGCGCCGGATTCCGGTCATCAACCAAGGATGGGGCAAAACCTTCTGTCCCAAATTGGAGAGGCGGCGCGTTGGCGGCAAGCTGCAAAAATCGCGACGGATCGACAAAAATGTATTGGGTGAAAATCCCTGCACACTCTTCGCTGATGGCGAGCACAAACCATGCTGTTCCAGGCCAGCCAGGAGGCGCCTGCGCCGCTTTCCCTTGCAAATATGCACAGAAGGCGTCGAAACCGGATGAAGCGTCAGTCATCGCTTGCAATCAAGTGCGTCACGTGGCGCGTGCTCCGCGCAGATAGGCGCTGCGTACTATGCGCAACTACGCACTATGCAACTACGCACTATGCAACTACGCACTACGCAACAAAGTCGTGTGGACGATTCTGAAATTGAGAGGAGGATACCACGGCGCAGCTTGAATCTCCCAACTGCTGGCCATCCTCGCAGCAGGGAGGTTGGAGTGAACGATTGAGGGCGCCCCGACGCCATCGGCGTTGACTCGCAGCCGCGAAGGGCGCAAAACCGAGGGGAGAGGCCGGGCTTATGCAGCGCCGTGTTGGGCTGGCAACTCGCGCAGCGCTCGCCAGCGCTCCGCAGCCCCGCGGCGGAAGAGCGCCGGATCGAAGTTGGCGAGAAATTCCCAGCCCTCTGTGGCCAGGCCTTCCTGCAACTCTTGCGTCAGGTCAAACTCCAGCGTGCGGCCATCGGTGCGCACCTCGAAGTGAAGCACCTCGTCGTTGCCGTCATCGATGATGTCGACGATGCAGGGACGGTCGGTGCCCAGCGGCTTTTGGAAAAACGCCGCAGAACAGCGGGCGCAAAATGGAAGCGCAGCATCACAATAGCCTCGATCCATGATGATTTTCATATAGGTTCTCCTGTTTCACGGCCGGTGAAGCCTGCTACGCTCGTCTGAGACCCGGGATTTGCTTACCCTTCAGCATACCGAATCCATTTCCTTGGAACATGGGACGATCGTCCCATGTTCCAAGGGGCGTTGGCCTTCAGATCAATGGCGGAAGTGACGCACGCCGGTGAAGCACATGACGAGGCCGAGCTGGTCGGCCGTGGCGATGACCTCCTCATCGCGCACCGAGCCACCCGGCTGCACGACGGCGATGATGCCGTGTTTGGCCGCAGCTTCGATGCCGTCGGGGAAGGGGAAGAAGGCGTCGGAGGCCATCACGGCGCCGCGGCTGCGGTCGCCCGCCTTGTGCCCCGCCATCATCACCGAGTCAACGCGGCTCATCTGTCCGGCGCCGATGCCGACGGTGGCTTGCTCGCGCGCGTAGACGATCGCGTTGCTTTTGACGTGTCGCGCCACGCGCCAGGCAAAGGCCAGGTCCGCCAATTGGGCCGGCGTCGGCTGGCGCTGCGTCACCACGCGCCAGTTGGCAGGGTTCATGTCGTCCTCGCTGCGGTCGAGCTCCTGCACCAGTACGCCGCCGACGATGCTGCGCAGGCTCAACGGGCGCGCGGCGGCGCCGGTGTGGAGGAGAAGGCGCACATTTTTCTTTTTTTGCAAGATGGCCAGCGCCTCCGGCTCGTAGGCGGGAGCGGCCACGACTTCCAGGAAAAGCTCGGCGGCGCGCTGCGCAGTGGCCGCATCGAGCGTTCGATTGACGGCCAGAATGCCGCCAAAGGCGCTGACCGGGTCGGAGGCCAGCGCCTTGACGTAGGCTGCTTCGAGCGTTTCGGCGCTGGCGAGGCCGCAAGGATTGCCGTGTTTGATAATTGCAGCCGTGGGCTCAGAAAAATCCTGCGCCGCCATCCACGCTGCATCCAGGTCCAGCCAGTTGTTGTAGCTCATCTCTTTGCCGTGCAGCACCTCGAAGGCTGGCGCATCGCCCTTATATCCGTACAGGCCGCCTTGCTGATGCGGATTTTCGCCGTAGCGATTGCGCTGAACGAGCGTGAGATCGAGATGAAGCTCTGCAGGAAGTGCAGAGGGTTCAGCCGCCGCCTGCGGTGGCTCTTCGCCGATCTGTTCGGCCAGATATGCGGCGATGGCGGCGTCGTAGGCGGCGGTGTGCTGGAAGGCCTTGACCGCCAGCTTGCGTCGCAGCCGAGAGCTGACGCCGCCCGACGCAATGGCTTCGGCCACGGCGTCGTAGTCTGCAGGGTCGCAGACGACCGTCACCGACTCGTGATTCTTGGCGGCGGCGCGCAGCAGCGCCACGCCGCCGATGTCGATCTCCTCGATGGCGGTGGCCAGTGAAACGTTGGGCTGCGCAATCGTCTTCTGGAAGGGATAGAGGTTCACCACAACCAGATCGATCGGGCGAATGTTGTGCTGCGCCAGCTCTTCCAGGTGCTGCGTCGTGCGCCGCGCCAGAATGCCGCCGTGGATCGCCGGGTGCAGCGTCTTCACCCGGCCGCCCAAAATCTCCGGGAAGCCGGTCACATCCTCCACCTGGAGGACAGGCACGCCGGCCTCCATCAGCCTGCGCGCCGTGCCGCCGCTGGCGATCAGCTCGCCGCCGGCCGCCGCCAGTTTTTGCGCAAACGCCTCCAGGCCGGTCTTGTCTGAAACCGAAAGCAATGCGCGAAACGATGTCATGTCGATGCTCCTTCCATGTGCTCAAATACAAAAACGGGCAGCCAGACGCACGGTCCGGCTGCCCGACCCAGGCGAACGATGGGCGCCCGATCTTCCTCGCACACTTTCCCGGTGGTTGCTTCCACCTTTGAGCCTCGCCAGTCAGCGTGCAGGAGATATTTTCCGTTCACACTATCGAGTCGAGTGTAAAAGAAAAACGCTATCCTCCAAACACGTCAATCGCCAAACATCACAATATCATAACGAGGTGGAAAGCGATTTACCTGCGAAGCCGATCGTTCTCCGCCTGTTGCGCAATGATTCTATCGATAATTGCACGATCATAGACGCCCGCCGGCTGCGCAGCCGTAGGGAGAAACTGTTGAAATGGAATAAATTCTTTCTTTGCTTCTTCGTAGAGGCGACGCAGCTCCGCCACCGGATCGGGGTGATCGTCTACGCGCAGATCGAGTTTGGGGTACACCTCTGTGCTCATGATGTACAGCGCCGCCGATTGCCGCCCGCGTTTATCCCCGCCTGCGAGTTGGCCAGCTTCCAGGGCTCGGATCAGCCTTTCTGCGAACGGTTGATCCATGTTGGCCTGATAGGCCTCGGCCATCGCTTCGATCACTTGGGCGTTCGATAACATATTGCCGGCGACTGAAAAGTAAGGGAAGGTCTTGTGACCCGCCCACTCCACCGTTTCGCTGCCGGTGAAAGCGGCTGTGCGTCCGTAGCGGTCGACCAGATGAAGCTGACGATGCTCTCGCCCCTCGTCGCTTTTAAGCAGGAGCGCAACGACGTCTTCTGGAGCAATTCCCTCTTCGAGAAGACGCAGGCCGCGCGGGCCGAAGGTGGGATTGACAAACGCTTGTGTAGCCACGGCGCCCACCCCGGCTTTGGCGAAGGGACAGAGCGAACCCACTGCAAGAAATTTTGTTGAGACGGCGACGCCGGTTTGTCCCGTGGCTTCATCCCAGGCCACAATTGAAAATGTCATCGTAAACCCTCCGTGCACTTTATGGAGTCAATAAAAAATCATCCGACGATCATTGAACTTGTTCTACAGGCGAGGATCGAGCGCATCGCGCCAACCGTCCCCCACCAGATTCAGGCTGAGCACGGTCATAAAAATCGCAAGGCCGGGGAAAAAAGAGAACCACGGCGCTTCGCGCACCCATTCGCGGCCGAAACTGAGCATGCTTCCCCACGAAGGCTCCGGCGGCTGAACGCCCAATCCTAAAAAAGATAGCGCAGCTTCGGCCAGAATTGCAAAGGCGAGGGAAAGCGTAATTTGAACGGTGAGCGTTCCAAATGTGCCAGGCAGAATATGGCGGAGCAGAATTCTGTGCGGCTTTGCGCCGATCGCGCGGGCCGCATCGACGTAATCTTGGACGCGCAGCTCCAGCGTCACACTGCGCACGATGCGGGCAAAGACCGGAATGTAAACAATGCCTACAGCAATCATTACATTCACGGTGGATGCGCCCAGGATCGCCATGATGGCGATCGCCAGCAAGATGGCCGGAAAAGCAAACAGAATGTCCATGAACAACATCAGAAGGGCGTCGACGAAGCCTCCAAAATAGCCGGCAAGGATTCCAATCACGACGCCGAAAATCGCCGAAATTGCGACGGAGATCAGGCCAACCTGCAATGAGATGCGCGAGCCATAGATGAGTCGTGAAAGAATGTCTCGACCAAAATCGTCGGTGCCCAAAAGATGCACCGCAGAAGGAGGATGAAGACGCATCTGCATATTGATCGCCAATGGATCATAAGGCGCAATCCACTGAGGTGCAATTGCGCATAGGAGCAGAAGCAGCAAAAAGAAGAGAGCGATGACAGCCGCTCGATGTCGGCCAAACCGTCGTAGCGTGCGTCGCCACGGCGTTTCCCCCCCACGCGTCTTTGAGGCCTTGTGTTCTATCGAAGCGGAGCGAACTGCTTGCGCCGTCATAGGAGTGTCGAATCAAACAATCGAGCCAACTGCGGCTCGGTTTTGAATAAAACTCGATTTTCAATGAGAGCCGTCAAAAGTCGTCGCATCTGCGCCTTAAGAAGAGAAGATCAACCGAATCGAATGCGTGGATTCAGCCACATGTAAATAAAATCGACCACCAAATTGGTTATCGTGTATAAGAGCGCAATCACGAGCGTCACTCCCATGACCACCGGGTAATCCCGTTGGTTGACTGCAGTTAACAGCATGGTGCCAACCCCGGGAAAGGCAAACACGGTTTCGATGATGACCGCGCCTCCGAGCAGAGCGCCAAATTGGATGCCCACTATTGTAACTGTTGGAATCAGGGCGTTGCGCAATGCGTGACCGAGCAATATATGGCGGTTTGACAGCCCTTTGGCGCGGGCTGTGCGAATGTAATCCTGCACCAGCGTTTCAACCATCGAGGCGCGGCTAAAACGTACAAGGACGCCGGCCAGGAAGAGTCCAAGCGCCAGCCCGGGAAGAATCAAGGAACGAAAATGGGGCCAGATTCCTCGCTGCAATGGGACATAGCCCGATGCAGGCAACCAGCCCAGCCATAACGAAAACACCAAAATCAGCAAAATGCCAAACCAGAACGACGGCATGCTCACCCCGAAAAGGGAAAAGCCGGTGAAGAAATAATCGATCCAGGTGTTTCGTTTCACCGCCGAGATGATGCCCGCCGGAATAGCGATCAGGATGGCAAGCAACATCGAAAAAATCGTCAGTTCAAGCGTGACAGGCAGTCGCGTCAAGATGAGTTCGCTGACAGGTTTCTTGGAGATGTAGGAAATCCCCAGATCGCCGCGCATTACGTTGCCAGCCCAAATGCCCAGTTGAACAAACCAGGGCTGGTCGAGTCCCAGCGAACGACGAAGGCGCTCAACTTCCTGAGGCGACGCCTGCACTCCTAGAATAGCCGTCGCCGGATCTCCGGGCGTGACTTTGAGCATGAAAAAACAGAGCACAGTGACGCCGATCATGACGAGGATCATCTGCGCTCCGCGCAGCACAATGTATCGACGCATGAGACCTTGCCTGCAAAGGCGCAATTCCTGAAGGGGTCAACCCCTTGCCCGCGAAAGGGCGGTGGAGGTTGACCCCATCCAACCCTAGCGGTTGAGCCAGGTTTCGTTGAACCTCAACACAGAGTCCAAACGCATGGGAAAGTTCTGAACGGCGGCGTTTGTCGCCATCACCTGGTCGCGATAGATGATGTGCACCAGGGGGATGTCCTCGATCAGCTTTTCCTGAATCTTGTAATAAATTTGCTTGCGCTTCTCCTGATCCACCGTGGTGCGTCCCTCCTCTAACAAGGCGTCCATTTCGGGATCGGAATATCGCCAGATATTGAAGACCTCACCCGTATGATGCCATTGATAGAAGAAGTCATCTGGGTCGCTTCCTCCTGAAATCAGGACGATCTCCATCTCGTAGTCGCCCCTCACGACCACCGTGTCTATCCACGTGGACCATTCGAGTTGTTCGATCTTGAGGTTGATTCCGACTTCCTTCAGAGCAGCCTGCAACAGCTCCGCCATTTTGATCTGGTCAGGATAGGTGGGGCTGACTTTCACGGTGATCTCGGTCGGTTTCGGATCCGCCAGAGCGTAGAATTCTTTCGCCTTCTCTAGATCGAACCCATATGCACCCTCGACAGCCGGATTGTAGGCCCAGTGGCTCGTAGGAATGGCCACCTGCGCCGGCGAGGCGAGGCCGTAGAGGATCGTATCGGCGATCGTCTGCCGGTCGATCGACCACGCGATCGCCTTGCGCAAATTGGGGTTGTCCTTAAACAGCGGGTTTTCCATGTTGAAACCGACATGGTCACGCGTGACGCCGGCGTTGCGATGCACGGTGACGTTCGGGTCGGCCTGGAGGGTTGCCACATCCTTCGCAGGCACGGCGTTGAGGACATCCACATTTCCTGTTTGAAGCTCAACAATGCGGGTGGACGGCTCTACGATCGGGCGGTAGACGATGCCATCTAGATAAGGCAACCCGGGTTGCCAGTAATCTGGATTTCGCTCCAGCGTGATGCTCTGTCCGGTGATCCATTCCTTGAAAATGAAAGGTCCGGTTCCGATTGGATCCTGCGCCGGATCGGTGGTCTGATTGGAGGGCAAAATCGCCAGATTTTCCAGTTTGGACAAGAACGGACCGTAAGGAGCGTTCATGACAAACTTGACCGTATAGTCGTCGACCACCTCAACCGATGCGACAGGCAAAAAATCTGGACGTCGTGAGGCGCCGGTCGCTTCGTCCATGACGCGGTCGAAACTAAATTTCACATCTTCTGCCTTGAAGTCCTTGCCGTTGTGAAATTTGACCCCTTGTCGCAGTTTAAAAATATAGGTCACATCATCCGCCTGCTCCCATGACTCCGCCAGCAGAGGCTCGACGCTGTCGAGGTTTGGCGTCTGCTTCACCAGACTTTCAAAGATATTGGGCCAGACCTGTGCGCCGACGATGGTGACAGATTTATGCGGATCGATCGTATCAATTTCTCCATCGAGCGCCACCGTCAGCACTCCACCCGTTCTGGGGCCCGAAGTCCCCTCCTGACCTTCGCCGACCGTCGGCGCCGGGCTTCCTGCTGGAGGCGCGCAAGCGGCGAAAGCGAATAGAATGAGGCTCGTAATAACTATCGCATAGAAGTGACGCAGCATGATGGTTTTCTCCCGACGAACAGGTGTGGTTTGGATAGACGGACAGAAGCCAGGAATCACGAATTCCAGACGGAGCAGCATTAGAAAGATTCGCTGCTATTCTTATCGCTTCAGGGCTCAATGACAATCCGAGCGGCGCTGCTAAAGTGTCAACCAAAAGTATATCATTAGCAAAACTTCTTCAAAAATCATTTAAAGGAAAGGGCGCTCTGATTTTTATCGGCGTCGTCACCTCTCAGGCGTCCGAGCCGAGCGGCGCGTTTCCAGATACTCCAGCGACTGATGACGGAAATACGTCTGATACAGCTCTGCGTAATGGCCGCCCTTCGCCATCAATGCCTCGTGGCTGCCTTCCTCGATGATGCGGCCTCTTTGGAGCACGAGAATGCGGTCGGCGGCTTTGACCGTCGAAAGGCGATGGGCGATGACGATCGAGGTGCGGTTTTTCAGGATCATCTGCAAGGCGGCCTGAATCTGGCTTTCCGTGAAGGGGTCAACGCTGGCCGTCGCTTCGTCCAGAATGAAGATTGCCGGATTTTGCGCCAGCATGCGCGCCAGCACGACCAACTGGCGCTGTCCCATGCTCAGGCGGCTGCCGCGCTCGCCGACGTCGGTCTGCAGCCCTTCGGGCAAGGTCTCGAGCCACTCGCCGCCGCCGATCTGGCGGGCGATGCGCTCCACGGCTGCGTCGTCGAGCGTCGGCGTGGCGTATCGAATGTTGTCGGCCACCGTGCCGGAGAAAAGAAAGGGCGTCTGACTGACAATGCCGAGCTGACGACGATATTGGTGCAGGTCCAGGGTGCGGATGTCCATGCCGTCGATCAGGATGCGGCCGCCTTGAAACTCGTAAAAACGGGTGACCAGTTTGATGATGCTTGACTTGCCGGCGCCCGTGTGTCCGACAAGCGCTACGCTCTCGCCGGGCCGAATGTGGAGCGAAAAGTCCTGCAACACCTGTTCTTTTTCGCTGTAACGAAAATCGACGCGCTCGAAACGAATGTCCCCGCGCAGGGGCGGCGCCGGGCGGTTGTCGATTTGAACGACGGCCGGCTCGGCGTCGATCAGGGCGAAGATGCGCTCGGTGGCGCTCAGAGCGCCCTGAAACTGGCTCCAGAAGGCGGAGAGGTTGATCATCGGAAACCAGAACAGGCTGACGCTATTCATGAAAAGAAACCAGGCGCCGGCGCTGATGGCGCCTACGTAGGTGGCGTAGCCGCCGGCGTAGAGCAGCGCCGCCGTGCCCAGGCCGGCGAACAGCTGCAAAGTGGGGAAGATCAACGCCAGCACGAAGCCGCGATGCACGTGCACCGCATAGCTGCGTTCATTGACGGCGAGAAATTCGTCGTAGATGCCCTGTTCTCGGCGGAAATTTTTGGCCACGCGGATGCCGGTCACCGCCTCCTGGATGCTGGCGTTGACGTCGGCCACGGCCTGTTGGCTGGTGCGCGTGGCGCGTCGCGCCCAGCGTTGGAAGCTGGAAGCCACGATCACCGCCACCGGCGCCAGCAACATCAACAGGAGCGTCAGTTGCCAGTTGATCGTGAACAGATAGGTGAGCAGAATGACGACCAGCAGCAGCTGCGAACCGACCTCGGTCACCAGCACGGCGACGCGGCTGAATTCGTCGGTGTCGGTGGTGATGCGGCTGACGATGCGGCCGGACTGATTGCGATCGAAGAAGCTCATATCGTGGTTCATGACGGCGCGGAAGGCGTCGATGCGCAAGGACAGCACGATGTCGCTGAGCAGCTTCGCCGTCAGGATGCGCCGCACCCAGTTGATTGCCCAGTTGGCCACGCCGATGACAAGCACGAGCGCAACGAGCAGGGCGGCGATGGCTTCTCGGTTTCCGGCGACGCCTCCCACCACGTTGACGCCCTGCGCCATCAGCACCGGCAAGAGGGCGCCTGTGAGCGACATCAGGCTCACCAGCGTCATGACCACGAGCAATCGTCTACCCTGGGGGCGAAAATATCCGGCCAAACGCGCCAACAGCTCTCGATTGGTGTATCCTCGATCGTAGGTTTCAGTGGTCAGACCGGCGCGCATCCATGCCATGGCGCATCCTCTTCCTCTTCGTTCTGTTCTGGCGAGGTTTGAACAATTGAGCCGACGATGTTTACAATACTACCATGAATTCCGGAGTATCCAGGCTTGCGCGTCGATAGGGATGCAAATTGACGCTTGATCTGTGCTCTCCGCACGGTGCGGCGCATCTATCGATCCAGATGCGACGGACGCAAATGCAACGGCGCAGATGCAGCCTGGCGACATCGACCCATGCGCGTGGGCGATGGGCGTTTCACACCCCATGCTGAGCGCGTTGCAGGAGAGGAGAATCATCTATGATGTGGGCATTTGCACTCGTCGGCGCTTTGATCGGCTACATTTTGGGGTCGATTCCGGTCGGTCTGTGGGTCTGTCGCCTGTATGGGGTGGACATCCGCACCGTCGGCAGCGGACGCATCGGCGGCACCAACGCATGGCGCGCGGCCGGGCTGAAGGCGGCGATCCCTACGGTGCTCGGCGACGCGCTCAAAGGTGCGATTGCGGTGATGCTGGTGCGCTGGCTCTTCTTCCTGGTCTTCCCTGAACCGGCCGCCATGTCGGTCAGCGAGGCCGTCGCCCGCACCGACGCGCTCAACCTGGCGCTGGCGCTGGCCGGCGGCTTGGCGGTCGTCGGCCACAATTGGTCGTTTCTGAACGGCTTCAAAGGCGGCGCCGGCGGCATCACCACGGCGGCGACGACCGTGGCGCTTTCGCCGCTCGTAGGAGGCGTCGTCGTCATCATCGGCGCCTTCCTGATCTGGTGGTCGCGCATCGCCTCGATCGGCACGTTCGCCGTGGCGGTCTCCTCGTTTGCCCTTTTTCTCATTCTCGCCGTCGATCAGATCACGCCCTGGCCCTTTGCCATTTACGGGGTGATGGTGCTGGCCGCGGTGCTGATCGCTTTGCGTCCCAATCGGGAAAAACTGCGCCAGCAGCAGGAGCGCATCATCACGATCTGGTGATGACTGTATCCAGCCGACGAAGAGAGAACTCCTCTACAAGCCGAGATATGCTTCGATGATCCTTGGATCGTGCAGCAGCTCTTGCGCCGGGCCGCTCATGAGGATGCGACCGGTTTCAAGGACGTAGGCTCGATTGGCGATCTGGAGCGCCGCCTGTGCGTTCTGTTCGACGAGCAGGATCGTCGTGCCCTGCTCGCTGTTCAGCTTGCGAATGATGTTAAAAATCTCCTCCACCAGGAGAGGCGCCAACCCCATCGACGGTTCATCGAGCAGCAGGATAGCGGGCTGTTGCATCAGGGCGCGGCCGATGGCCAGCATCTGCTGCTCGCCGCCGGAGAGGGTGCCGCCGCGTTGATGCATCCGTTCTTGCAGACGTGGAAAAATCGAGAAGACCAGGGCGAGTCGTCGATCGATTTCGGCGCTGTCGCGCACCAGAAAGGCGCCCATCTCCAGATTTTCCAGCACGGTCAAAGCTGGAAAGATGCCCCGGCCTTCAGGCACATGACCGACGCCTTTCTCCACAATTTTGTGCGGCGGCAAAGTCAGGGTGGAGACGCCGTTTAACCGGATGTCGCCTTGTCGCGGGCGCAGCAAGCCGGAGATGGTGCGCAGCGTCGTCGTCTTGCCGGCGCCGTTGCTGCCGATCAGGGTGACGATCTCGCCTTGTTCGACGGTGAGGGAGACGCCTTTGAGTGCGTGAATTTTGCCGTAATAGGTGTTGACGTTGATGAGTTCAAGAACCGGCGCGCTCATGGTCGACTCCTTTCGACAGTAGCGGTTTCCACCATGGCGCTGCGTCCCAAATATGCCTCAATGACGCGTTGATCCTTCCGCACTTCTTCGGGCGTGCCTTCGGCGATTTTTTGACCATAGTCGATGACAGAGACGCGTTCTGAAATGCCCATGACCACTTTCATGTCGTGCTCGATCAACACCACCGTGATCCCCAGTTCGTCGCGCAGCCTGCGGAAACCTGCGGAAAAGCCGCATGGCCGACTCCGTCTCCTGAGGGTTCATGCCGGCGGTCGGCTCGTCGAGCAGCAGCAGTCGAGGTTTTGAGGCCAGCGCCCTGGCGATTTCGACGCGGCGTTGTTGCCCATAGGGCAGATTGCGCGCAAGTTGATCGCCCAACCCGCGCGGCAGCCCCACAAAACGCAGAAGCTGCAGCGCCTCTTGCCGCGCTGCCTCTTCCGCCTCTTTGAAATGGCGTGTGCGCAGCACAGCTCCCCACGCTGTGCTCGGCGTGCGCGTATGGGCGCCCACCAGGATATTTTCGAGCACGGTCATATTGTTGAAAAGACGAATATTTTGAAAGGTTCGACACAGGCCTAACTCGGTGATCTGATCGGGTCGCTTTCCAACGATGGAGCGACCCTCAAAGCGGACATTTCCCTCGTCTGGTCGATAGATGCCGGTGATGATGTTGAAGATCGTGGTTTTGCCCGCGCCGTTTGGCCCGATCACGCTGGAAATGCTCCCTTTCTCAAAACGCAGATCCACCGCATTGACGGCCACAAGACCGCCGAATCGTTTGGTGACTTTCTCTAACTCCAGCATTGCGCTCATGGCTTTATCTCCCCAAGGCTTGCGCTCGCGTTGTTCAATCGACCGGCTGTTCCTCTGGCGTTGCATCGCCCTCAAGCTTGACTTCTGGGGAAAATTCCTCTTCGCTCTCGTGCAATTCAAGGCGTGCGCGTTCGGCGGGCACCATCCCCTCCGGACGGAAGATCATCATAAAGATCAGCAGGAGGCCGAAGACAAAGCGCTGATAGCGCGCCGGGTCCAACTGGGTTGGCAGGTTTTTCCATGGCACCCCGAGCAGCGGGATCACCTCGTTGCCCTGGCGCAGACTGCTCAACAGCAGTGAAAGCGTCTGGAGAATGTCGATGTTGAGCAAGGTGACAACCGCTGCGCCGAGCACCACGCCGGGGATGCTGCCCAGCCCGCCGAGAATGACCATCACCAGAATGCTGATCGACGCTGTGAGCGAGAAGGTCTCCGGGCTGACGAAGGTGCGGTTCGAGGCGTAGAGGACGCCCATTGCGCCGGAGAAGGCCGCGCCGATGGCGAAAGCAGTCAGTTTGGTGCGGCGAAGCGGCACGCCCATTGCGACGGCGGCGACGTCGTCTTCGCGAATCGCCGTCCAGGAGCGTCCTAGTTTGGAGTGTTCCAGTCGGCGGGCGATGATGATGGTCACGATCAGGACGATCAACCCCATGAAGTAGAAGAAAAATCCGTAGACGTCATTCAGGCCAATCGGCCGGCCCGCCCACCCGGAAAGCGTCGCAAGCACCTCTGGAGAGGTTAGAAAAGGCGGCAACGGCGGCCTTTGGATGGGCGTGATGCCTTGGGGGCCGTTGGTGAGATTGATCGGCTTGTCGAGATTGTTGGCAAGCACGCGAATCACTTCGCCGAAGCCGAGCGTCACGATCGCCAGGTAGTCCCCGCGCAATCGCAGCACAGGAAAGCCCAGCAAAATCCCCGTGGCAGTGGCGGCGAGAATCGCCAGGGGAATGAAAATCCAAAACCACCAGGCGGCAAGAGGAAAGGTCGGATAGATCGAAAAGGTGCCGGGCGGATCGTTCAGATGCCAGAGCTGCTGCGAGCCAAAGAAGGCCCATAAATAGGCGCCCACCGCAAAAAACGCAATGTATCCTAGATCGAGCAGGCCGGCGAACCCTACGACGACGTTCAATCCTAGCGCCAATGTGGCAAAGACGGCGACTTGAAAGCCGATCTCCAGCAGGAAAGGGTTTCGCAGTCCAACCGTTGGCACGACAATCGCCAAAAGCAAAACACTCAAAATCACTTTAACGGCGGGGCGTTGCGGAATGAAATAGATCAACGCCAGCGCGGTGAACAACAATAGGCGCCAAAGCAGCGAACGCGGCTCCAGTATCAACAACGCCGTGATCGCGCCGATGTAAGCGAGCGTCAACAGGACGCCGAGCGGTCCGCGGAAGAGTTGCCTAAAGCGATGGGTGGGTGCGATCTGTGTGCTCATGATTCCTCCTCAGGCCTTTTGCGTCGTTTTTCCGCCCAACAGACCTTGCGGCCGGAAAATCAGAACCAAAATCAGGATGCCAAAGGCGAAGATATCCTTATATTCGGCCCCGAACGCCCCGCGCGAGAAGATGCTGAAGTAGGAGGCGGCGAAGGACTCCAACAACCCGAGCACCATCCCGCCCAGCATGGCGCCGACAATGCTGCCGATGCCGCCGAGCACGGCAGCGGTGAACGCTTTGAGGCCGGGAATAAATCCCATATACGGATCCGCGCGGGTAAAGCGAAACGTCCAGAGCACACCGGCCGCGCCCCCCATTGCGCCGCCGATCAGGAAGGTCAAGGCGATGATGCGGTTGACGTCGATGCCCATCAAGGAAGCGGTGCGCTGGTCTTGCGCCACCGACCGAATCGCCTTGCCCAGTCGCGTGGCGTTGACAAGGTAATTCAACGCCACCAGCATAATGATCGCAAAGGAGATGAGCAGAATGGCCTTGTACTGAATCGCAATATTGATCGGGCGCTCGTCGATGGACAGAGAGAAGAGCGTCAGCCGTTGGGCGAAGGGGCCGAACTCTGGGAAGGTGCGATAAAAATCGCCGTTGATTGCGCTTTGAAGAAAGCGCATGGTGTCTTGCAGCAGAAACGAAACTCCGATTGCGGCGATCAGCGGCACTAATCGCGGCGTTCCTCGCAGCGGTCGATAGGCGAAGCGTTCGGCGCTGACCGCCAGCGCGCCCCCCACGCTCATCCCAAGCAGAACGGCCAGAACGAGCCAGAGCAGCGCCAGCCATATTTCAGAGGTTCTCAAAACACCTTGCGCGTTGAGCCAGATAAGTAATTCGACGCCTGCAAAGGCGCCGAACATTACGAATTCTCCATGCGCAAAATTGATAAATTCCAACACGCCGTAAACCATGGTGTATCCCATCGCAATAATGGCATACATGAAGCCCAGTGTAATGCCATCGATCAACACCTGCGGCAATAAAATCAGGGAAACTTGAAAGATGTCGATGTCGGTGCGGGTGGGGCGCAACAACAAGGCCAGCAACAGCACGAACGCCGAAATGATCACTGCGCTTCCGATGACGAAAATTAGCAGTTGACCCAGAGGGCGCAAGATTTCTTTGATGGGATTGACTCTACGCAAACGCATGACATCTCCTCACAGGCGTATGTGAAGGCAGGTTGCGTGATGGGTAAGAAACCACCTAACCGGCGTCGGCGAATAGGAAAACGGTGCAGGCTGCCGGAGCTTGAACACCACAACCTGCACCGTTTTTCATGCACAATAGGCGATTCAGTTGGTGGTCGGCGCCGGGATGTCGAGCACTTTTACGACTTCCGCCTCGCCCCATTTCGCCGGGTCTGCAGATTTCACCTGCTTCACAAAGTACTGCGCCACGGTCAAGTCGCCGATCTCATTGAAGGTCTTCACGCCGGTGATGCCATCGTAATCCTTCGTGGCGCGCACCGCCGCAGCGACCTGGGCCCGCGTCGGCATGGCGCCGCCGTTCTCCTCGATCGCTTTTTCGATGCCCAGGAGGCAGATGCTCATGGCGTCGTATCCTTCCGCAGCATAGGGCTGGACTTGCTCGCCAAAGCGCGCCTCATAGTCGGCGATGAATTGCTGCGCCTTGGGGAAGAGGCTCAACGGCCCTGCCGTCGTCGTGAAGTACATATCCACGACATACTCGCCGGCCAGATTCGCCATCTCGGAGCTGTCCAGGCCATCCGGGCCAAGGAACTGAGCGTCGATGCCCTTCTCACGCATCTGCTTGAGGATCAAGCCTCCCTGGCTGTAGATGCCGCCGAAGTAAACCAGATCGGGATTGGCGGCCAGGATCGGCGTCAACACGCTGTCGAAGTTAGCCTGCTCCTCGGTGCCTTCAAAGCCGAGCACGGCCATGCCTAGCTCTTCGGCCTTTTGGCGGAAGAATTCGGCGATGCCTTGACCATAGGCCGTCTTGTCGTGCAGGATGTACACGCTCTTGACGCCCATTTCGCCGAAGGCGAATTCAGCGCCCACCACGCCTTGCACATCGTCGCGGCCTACGATGCGGTTGACCTCCGGGTAGCCGCGCGTCGTCACCAAGGGGTTGGTGTTGGCCGGCGAGACCATCGCCAACTGTGCGTTGTGGTACTCCTCGGAGCTGGGAATCGCAACGCCGCTGTTCAGGTGACCCACCACGCACAGCACCGCCGGATCGGCGACGATCTGCTTGGCGTTGGCGACGCCGATGTCCGGGGTGGCCTGGTCGTCATACGGCGCCAGCTCGACGGTGAAGCCCATCTCCTGCAGCTTTCCGCTCTTCTGCTCCAGCGCCAACTGGGCGCCGTTCTTGATGGCGGTGCCCAGCACCGACTGGGGGCCGCTCAACGGGGACTGCGTCGCAACCCGGATGACGTTGCCGGCTGCCGGGGCGGCCGGCGCCGCCGGTTGTTCGGCGGGAGCGGCCGGTTGTCCGGCAGGGGCGGCCGGCTGGGGCGCCGGCGCACAGGCGGAAACCACCATGGCCAGAACAAGCAACAATGCCAGGAACAAATTCAATTTGCGCATAGCCAGCTTTCTCCTTGTGTGAAAAAAGATG
>FWWL01003065.1_pt1 | contig 31888 bp, 29 predicted proteins | sample 2228331 | NCBI WGS metagenome assembly FWWL01 (sample SAMEA103939775, study PRJEB20133) | metagenome
TTTTGTGTTGCCAGTGGTGTCGGAGGCTATCGAGCAGGAGTTGTTGTTGCAGTCGGTGGAGGAAGTTTTCCATCGGGATACCGTCCTCGTCAGGTAGTTCGCTGGGCGGGAGGATGGGGAGGTCGTCCAGCGTTTGGTTCTGTTTTTCTAAGGCTTGCGCCTGCATATGCTCACCTGTGGCAGTATACCCCATTTGCAGGGGCAACATGGTGGGGTACAATTTAGCCACGCTAAGGATTAGGAGACGACGATGCTGACCCGAGAACAGGTATTGGACGCCTTGCGCCAGATTATTGACCCCGACCTCCATCGCGATATTGTCTCGCTGGGGTTCGTGAAGGATGTGGTGATATGCGATGGAGCCGTCAAAGCGGTGATTGAGCTCACCACGCCCGCCTGCCCTGTGAAAGACCAGATGAAGGCGGAAGCGGAACGGCTCCTGAGCGCACTGCCCGGCGTCACCACAGTGAATGTGGAGATGACCGCCCAGGTGCGCACTCGTAATATCGCCCCTGAAGACCTCTTGCCGGGCGTGAAACATGTCGTTGCGATTGCGAGTGGCAAGGGTGGGGTCGGCAAGTCCACGGTGTCGGTCAATCTTGCGGTTGCGCTGGCGCAGGCAGGCGCAAAGGTCGGGCTACTGGATGCCGACATCTACGGTCCCAGCATTCCCAAGATGCTCGGCTGTCAGGGCGAGCGTCCCCTTGTCGAATCGAACCAACTCATCCCCATACGACGCTACGGCATCTCGGTGATGTCGCTCGGTTTCCTATTGGAAGAAGACCAGGCGGCGATGTGGCGGGGTCCGATTGTGGCGGGCACAGTGCGCCAACTATTCGCCGATGTGCGCTGGGGCGATTTGGACTACCTGCTGGTCGACCTGCCACCGGGCACAGGCGATGCGCCGATGACCACCGCACAGATTGTCCCGCTCACGGGCGTGGTGATTGTGATGACCCCTCAGGAAGTCGCAGCGACGATTGCAGGCAAGTCGGTTGCACTCTTCCGACGGCTGAATGCGCCGATTCTGGGCGTGGTGGAGAACATGGCGGACTTCGTGTGCCCCTGCTGTGGCGAGCGTGTGCCGATTTTCCCTGGTCCGGGCGCGCAGGTGTTCGCTCAGCGGTTGGGCGTGCCGTTTTTGGGTTCGGTTCCGCTTGACCCTGTCGTGAGCCGTTCGAGCGATCAGGGTCAGCCCGCGCTGATTGCGGCGCCCGATTCGGCACAAGCGCAAGCGTTTCGGGAGATTGCAGGCAAGCTCGCCGCTGAAATCAGTATTGCGCGGTATGCACAGGTCTAAGAGCGTCCATTCAGCCCGTTCCGTGAGGCGCGCTCACGCTTTTTGCGGTACTCTTCGCGGATTTGCTCGGTGACCTGGTCAAACGCTTCACGGTGCGCCTTTCGGAACTGCTCCAGCGATTGGCGCACCTCCTTCAAAACCGTCCAGATGAGTGCCATCAACACCCCGATGATGACAAGCAGATAGACGCCTGCCCACCGAAGCCACGCACGCTTCGCTTCAACCCCTTCCTCTGGCACGGCTCGCATCAGCAAGATTCCCACTGGAATCATCGCCACCAGGATCCCCAACAGAATCGTCATCCAAGTTCGGTAAGAGAGTCGTCTCATCGTTTATGCAGTGTGGCTCGGCACGAGGGCGGAACGGCGCAGGTCTTGAATGCCCTGCGCAAGCGAAGGCGCACGAAACACGCTGGAACCTGCCACCAACACCTGCACGCCCGCTTCTACCAATCGGCGCGCATTCTCTGGCGACACTCCCCCGTCCACCGATAGGAGCACAGGGAGATTGCTGGTGCGTATCCTCTGCGACGCCAGAGCGATTTTGGGCATCACGAGCTCGATGAACGCTTGCCCGCCAAAGCCGGGGTTCACCGTCATAATGAGCAACAGGTCGAGTTCAGGCAGAATCGTTTCCACCATCGTTAGTGGCGTGTGGGGGTTGAGTGCCACGCCCGCCCCACAACCCAACTCTTTGATTTGCTGGACGACTCGGTGCAGGTGCGTACACGCCTCCACATGCACTGTAATCAGGTTCGCCCCTGCCTCGGCAAATGCAGGAATGAGTTGTTCAGGGCGCTCAATCATCAGATGTACATCGAAGGGCAAGATGCAGTAAGGGCGCAGAGCCGACACCATCGGCGCCCCGAATGTTAAGTTCGGCACAAAGTGCCCATCCATCACATCGAAGTGAATCCAGTCCGCGCCCGAACGCTCCAACTCCTGAACCGTCTCCCGCATCATGCCGAAGTCGGCGGACAGAATCGAAGGCGCAATATAAAGGGAGGCTGGCTGACTCACTTTCTCATCTCCTGAACTAACTGACCGTCGATGTAGACACGAATAATCACGGGCGCGCCTTTCACCTCGATAGGGATTTCATAGAGGCTCCCGCCCGCTTTGCGCTCGTCAAACACTACGCGCTTCCCTTCGGCGTCTTCGACCTCAATTCGCACCTGTCGGTCGGGCTGTTCGATAAGGTCGATCTTGATAACGAACTCACGCGTCGGGGCACGGGATGCGCCAGTCCTATCAGGCACCGACGAGGGAGGGGGTGTAGGAGGCGTTGTTGTCTCACCAGCACCTGCACTGACAATGAGTTGAACAGGTTGGGAGCGGTCGATGCGCGAGCCTGCAGGGGGCACCGTGCCAATCACAAAGCCGAGTGGAACCGTTGCGCTCTTGCGCTCTTCAGTGGCGTCCAAAACCGATAAGCCCGCCTGTTCCAGCTCGGTGCGTGCCTGCGATTCGGGGCGGTTGCGCACATCGGGCACGGTGGTAAAGCGCGAGCCTTTGCTGACCCACAAGTAGACTTTGCTCCCCTTCGAAATGACGCGCCCTTCAGGTGGGCTGACCGAGTAGACCACTCCAGGGGGATACTGCTCGCTGTAGCCTTCCTGTCGCACTTCGGGCTCGAAGCCCATCTCGGTTAGCAGTCGGTTCACCTCCTGCAACTCCTTGCCGACCACAGGGGGCACGGGGCGGTCCTGAGGAGCCGATTGCAGTGCGAGCCAGCCCGCCACACTCACCACAATCGCTACCACCACCAGCGCGAACATCACCCTCAGTAGGGTTCTGAGCCAGCGCGGAATGTCATCGTCCTCTTCCTCGTCAATCGGACGGGTTTGACTGGGCGCAGTTGCGGTTGCCGTGGCAGGTTGCTTGCCCGAACTCTTGAAAAGGTCGCCCGACACCGAGAGCGGACTTTCCGACGGCGGAAGGTCTATCGGCGACCAGCCGAGCGGTTTGCCAAAGCGCAGGGCGTCGCGCACCGCCTTGAGATCGTTCAGCAGGGCGAGCGCGCTCTCGTACCGTCGGCTCGGCTCTTTCTGCAAGCACTTCATCACGATTCCCTCTACCGTGCGTGGAACCGCAGGGTTGCGCTGACGGAGTGAAGGGATGGGTTCGTTCAAGTGAGCTTCGGCAGTCTGCACAGGGGTATCCCCCACAAACGGCAGGGAGCCGACCAGCATCTCGTAGAAGAGGATTCCACACGCATAGATGTCGCTGGAGGCACTGGGTGCACCCCCACGAAAGAGTTCGGGTGCGGTGTAGCCCACCGAGCGTGCTTCGTGAGCCGTGAGCAGAATCGGCTCGGTGCGATACACCGCACGCATACTCACCCCATTCAGCCACACATGCCACTCCGAGCCGACCAACACATTCGAAGGTCGCAAATCACCGTGAACCAGCCCTGCCTGATGAATCGCAACCAGCCCTTCGACGATACCGATCATAATCTCCACCGCAATCGGCACAGTGAAGGGGGCGGTACGGCGGATGCGAGTCGCCAAGTCCAGCGCACGCACGAACTCCTCCACCACGAACACGGCGTTCTCGTCCTTGACCAACTCATACAGTTCGGGCAGGTGGGGGTGTCGCAGTCGCTGGCGTACTTGCACCACTTGTTCCAGCGCCTCTATCAGGGCGGGATTGCGGTGATAGGGGTCGCGCACGATTTTGACGGTGACCACGCGCCCGCGCACCAAGTCGCGCGCCCGATAGAGACTAAACAACAGCCCTTCCGCAATCTGCTCTAAGAGTTCATAGCGAGTCGCCAAAACATTCCCTGTCATGGCATTCTACTGGGAAGTATACCTGTATCTACCCTGCCGACTGCGATTGGAGCCACTCGTTCAGGATGGGGAACGGGTTCATCTGACCATGCATAACTTGGCTCAGGCTTTCGGGGGTGAACATCGTGCGCGTGAGGGTCTGCGCCTGACGCTCCAGAGTGTCGTGCACCAGCGATTGCAGTTCCCACTCCACCTGCTGGATTCGGCGCGCTTCCCATTCGCCCGACTCGCGCTGATAGTGATGATGCTCTTTGAAAAACTGAACCAACTCGTCGACGCCCTTGCCCGACGCGGCTTCAGTGAGCAGGATGGGTGGGTTCCAACCTTTCGGCTTGCCACCGAGCTCGAGCGCATTCCGTAGGTCGAGTCGCATTCGCTTTGCGCCCTCACGGTCGGCTTTGTTGACCACATAGATGTCGGCAATCTCGATAATGCCCGCCTTCATCGCTTGGATGACATCGCCTGCTTCGGGAACCAACACCAGCACCACCGTGTCTGCCACGAATCGCACCTCGACCTGCAGTTGCCCCGCCCCAACAGTCTCAATCAAGATAAGGTTGAACCCCGCCGACTCTAACACACGGATAGCAGGAGGCACGGCGCGCGATAAGCCTCCGATACTGCCCCTGCTGGCAAGGCTCCGAATGTAGACCCCTTGGAGGGCTTCGTCGAATCGGATACGGTCGCCCAAGATTGCGCCCCCACTGAACGGGCTGGTGGGGTCTACCGCCAACACCGCCACTTTATAGCCCAAAGCGGTCAGGCGCGGGAGGAGTTGATAGGTGAGTGTGCTTTTGCCTGCGCCCGGCGCACCTGTGATGCCGATTTTGAGCGCGTGCCCTGTGTAGGGGAACAGTTGTTCCAACAGCCTGAGCCGTTCGGGCAGACTGCTCTCAACCAGAGTGATGGCGCGCGCAACCGCACGGGTCTGCCCTGCACGCACGCCCTCGACGAGTGCCTCGGTGGGGAGAACTGCCATTACTTGGATTATACCTGCCCCAAAACCCCGTATCTCTGCCATAAACGGAGAGCCGATTTTGTGGCAAGAATCGAGTGGCAGGTGGTGAGAATGATGACAACCGAACTAAGTGCTTTGCGTGCTGACGCCCTGCGAGAGATTGGGAACATCGGATTGGGTGGCGCGGTGACCGCCCTCTCCGACCTAACGGGCGTGCTGTTCCAACTCGAAGTGCCACGCGTGCATGAGATGGACACACGACACCTGCCCACGCTCTGCGACATCCCTGAGTGCCTTGTGGTCGGCACGATTTCGCGCGTTCAGGGCGATTGGCCTGGCGAGGGTGCGTTCCTATTCCCTTGGGAAAGTGCCGAAGTGCTCTGGGAGATGCTCGTACAGATGAAGCCCGCTGGGCTGGAAGACCTCAACGAACTCTACCAGTCGGTCATCAACGAAGTGAGCAACATCATGCTCGGCAACTATCTCATCGCAATCAGCCAGATGACAGGTTTCAAACTGGAGATGGAACCCCCTGCCTTCGCTGCGGATATGGCGATGGCAGTGGTCAGCTCTATCATGACGGAAGCGCTCTATGGTCAGCGCGAACTGATTGCGATTGAGACCAGTTTCCAAGTGCCCGAACGCAGCTTTCGGGGCTTCTTCTTCTACATGCCCGATACAGGCAGTCTTGACCGACTGTTCAGTGCCTTAGGCATCTGAGCGAAGGAGATTGGAAATGACGGTGTCGACAACAGCGACCCTCTTGGCAGGGATGGGTGAGATTCAGGTGGCGCGCGGGACGGGCGTGCTGGGATGTATCGGCTTGGGTTCGTGTGTGGGCACGGTACTTTTTGACCCCCAAACCCACACCGCTGGCTTAGCCCATGTGATGCTTCCTGAACCTCACGACGACGATTGGAGCAAGATGCCCGGCAAGTACGCGACGACTGCCCTGCCCGCTCTCCTGCGTGAGATAGGGGTCGGCACAAGCCAAGCATCGCGCCTGCGCGCCCTGCTGATTGGCGGAGGGGAGCTCTTCCAAAACCGCTCACAAACCTTGCGAATTGGCGAGCGAAATGTGGAAACACTCCAACAGTTGATGCGTGATTACCGAATCACCATCATCTTCGAGGATGTGCGGGGTTCTACCGGACGCTCCTTCGAGTTCGACCTTAGCACGGGCACGGTGCGCGTGCGTAAGGTGGGGCAACCCCCAACCGAACAGAACCTTTCGCACGCACTCGGAATCTTGCGAAAAGCAGGCTGATGGACGGAGGTTATGATGTCGAAACCGATACGAGTACTGGTGGTGGACGACTCGCTCTTCATGCGACGCATGATTAGCGACCTGTTGATACAAGACCCCGAAATCGCCGTGATTGGCACCGCACGCAACGGACAAGAGGGGCTGGAACTGGCAAAGCAACTCAAACCCGATGTCATCACGCTCGATGTGGAGATGCCCGTGATGGATGGCATCACCATGTTGGGCAAACTGATGCAGGAACAGCCTACCCCTGTGCTCATGCTCAGCAGTCTCACCACCGAAGGCGCGGAAGTGACTCTGAAGTGTTTGGAACTGGGGGCGGTGGACTTCGTGGCGAAGCCTTCGGGTTCGATTTCGCTGGACATCTACAAGATTTCGTCCCAGATTATCGAGAAGGTCAAGGCGGTGGCGAAGGCGCGCATCGGGGTCTTCCGACGCCCACTGACCACTCCGACCCCCTCAGCGGCGGTCAGCCCACGCCCGACCTCGACCGTCAGCCCTCCTTCCCAATCCACTGTATCCACACCGCCCGTGCCCAGCCATCGGGCGCCCCTTGTGGTGATTGGCTCTTCAACAGGTGGTCCGCGCGCCCTAACGACCTTGCTTAGCCAAATCCCGCAGGGAATGCCCGCCAAGATGCTGATTATTCAGCACATGCCTGAGGGGTTCACACGCTCACTGGCAGAGCGATTGAACCGACTCAGCCCCTTCAACATCTACGAGGCACAAGGAGGCGAGAGCCTTCGGGTGGGCACGGCGTATCTGGCGCCGGGCGGATACCATCTGAAACTGCAACGCGGTGGCACACTCCAGCTCACTCAAGACCCGCCTGTTCACGGTGTGCGCCCTGCGGTCGACATCACGCTCTTCTCGGTCGCTCAAAACTATGAGGGACCTGTGGTAGTTGCTATCCTGACAGGAATGGGGTCGGACGGTACTGCGGGAGTGCGCGCCCTGCACGCAAAGGGGGCGCGTATCTTAGCCGAAGATGAGAGCAGTTGCGTTGTGTTTGGAATGCCACGCTCAGCAATCGCGACGGGCTGTGTGCATCGGGTTGTGCCGATAGAAGGGATGGCGCAGGCAATCTACGAGGAGGTGAATCAACTATGCAACCGAACTTCAGCGGCATAAATGTCCCCAAAACGCCCGAACTGCTGAGCGACTTCGAGCAGTTCAAAAAACAGCTCAAGAAGCACACGGGGCTGGACCTCGAACACTACAAGTTCGACCAGACCTATCGGCGCATCTACACGATGATGGAGCGTGCAGGATTCAAGCGTTTCACCGACTACCTGCAATTCCTGGCGCAAGATGAGAGCCGAATGCGCGCCTTCGTCGACCGCTTGGCGATTAATGTGTCGGAGCTGTTCCGCAACCCTGAGCAGTTCGAGATTCTGAAGAACGAGATTCTGCCCACTCTGCTCAAGTCCAGTCCCCAGCTCAAGGTGTGGAGTGCGGGCTGTTCGTATGGGGCGGAGGCATATAGCCTTGCGATTTTGCTTCACGAGCTGGCACCCAACCGAGCGCATAAGATTTTGGGTACCGACATCGACCAGGAGGTATTGGAGCGCGCACAGCGGGGGGTCTTTGACGAGAGCGACCTACGCAGTGTGCCCCCAGAGTACAAGGCGCGCTACCTGTTCCCGATAGAGGAAAACGGGCGCACACGCTATCAAGCCGACCCGAAACTCAAGCAGTATCTGCGATTTGAACGCCATAACCTGCTGGCAGACCCCTACCCACAGGGCTTTGACCTGATTGCCTGCAGGAATGTGGTGATCTATTTCTCGGATGAGGCGAAAGACCGCATCTTCCGAGAGTTCTTCCGAGCGCTCAAGCCCGGCGGATACCTATTCGTCGGCAACACCGAGCGCATCTTCAATAGCATGCAAATCGGGTTTGCTAACCCGAGCACTTTCTTCTACCTCAAACCGATGCAGGAGGGAAGCTCATGGCGAAACGCATCATGATTACGGACGACGCGCTCTTTATGCGCGTGACGCTGAAGAACATTCTGACGCAGAACGGCTTGGAGGTGGTCGCCGAGGCGTCCAACGGGCGCGAAGCGGTCGAACTCTACGAACAGCACAAGCCAGACCTGGTGTTCATGGACATCACCATGCCAGAAATGGACGGGTTGGAAGCACTAAAGGCAATCCGTGCGAAAGACCCGAACGCAAAAGTGGTGATGTGTACCGCGATGGGACAGAAGCAGATTGTGGTCGAGGCAATCCAAGCGGGCGCAAAGGACTTCATCGTCAAGCCCTTCCAGCCTGACCGCATCCTCGAGGCGGTACAGAAGGCGGGCTAAGGGGGTGAGCCGATGAAAGCCGAATATGTCAACCCCTTTGTCGTCGCAGCGATTAATGTGTTCCAAATGATGGTCGGGGTCACCCCTGAGAAGGGGCAACTCAGTGCGCGCAAGGGCATCTTCACCTCCCAGCAGTGCAACATCGTGCTGGGCGTGACAGGAAAGCTGGAAGGGCAGATTATTATCGGCATGTCGGTCTTCACTGCCGACAAGATTGCCTCCAAGATGCTCAACACGACTATCCGCACCTTCGACGAGTTAGCGGCGAGCGCCATCGCAGAGCTGGGCAACATGATATCAGGCTCAGCGCTGACTGAACTCGCTTCACGGGGCATCCAGTGCAACCTCTCGCCCCCAAGCCTAATACGCGGGACGAATGTGCGCATCAGCACGCTCGAAATCCCGACTCTGGTCATCCCGCTCAACACTGAGCTGGGCGAAATCGAAATCAATGTCGGTCTCCAAGAGCGACTCAAATAAGTGAGCCTCCAGTACGCTGGAGGCTCACGCCTCGCAAAGCGGGGTATAATTTAACCCAACTTTCCTGTCGATACCGATGAGAGTGCCATAGAGGAAAGGTGCACAAAGGCGAAATCGCACCCCTATCCGTCACCCTGAGTAAAGCGAAGGGGCTCAGTGTCGCCCACATCGAGATTCTTCGCCTTCGGCTCAGAATGACGAGAGAGGGGTCACAGGAAAGTTGGGTTAATTTACTTGATATGTCCCCCGTGCTCGAGGAAATCTTGCGCGCCTTGCGTGAAGACCCCAAAGGGGCATAATCAGTAAGTCGCCATCTTAATCGGCGGGAAGCCCATCACAGACTATGGACTGCGCGCCTCCTGACCTATCGGCACAGGTTCCAGCCAAATCTGATTCGCATCGTCTATCGAGACACTCACCTGCTCCAACCGCCACAACTCTAACATCGCAAGGAACCAGACCAACAAGTCCAACACGCTTTCGCACTCACTGACCAGCGTGTCGAAAGCGAGAGGCTGGTCGGTTCGGGCAATCCGCTCGCGCAGTTCGACCATTCGGGCATGGACAGAAAAGTAGCGCCGTTCGGGGATGGCATCAGGCACAGGAAGCACGCGCTGAAGCAGACGCCTTAATGCCAGCCAGAGTCGGTCGGGCAGTTCCGCCCCTTCAGGGTCGGGCAAGGTGTATGCTTCAGGGTCGATTGGCGCACCCCGAAAGAAGAGCATCGCCCGCTCCCCCTCGCGCTCGCGAAGCCACGCCACTGCATCGAGATAGTGTTGAGGCAGTGGCATACCGACGGCGTTCTCTTCCACATCAGGTTCAGGTTCGGGGTCGGGCATCAAGAGCCGTTGCGCCTTTCGCTCGGTAAGGTGTGCCAACACCGCCAGTGCGTCCGACGCTTCGTCCAAGTCGCCCACCGACTGCCAATAGTCGTAGCAGGCTTGGGCAATCGGCGCGAGGTCGACCTCCAGCAGGTTCAACTGGTGTTTTCGGATGAGATGAACCAACCAACCAAGCGAGCCATAGCCCAGCGGAAGTTGCAGGGGCACGCGTGGAGGGGCCCACTCCGGTGTACCGATATGAAACCGTCGCACTTCAGGTCGCCTCCAGTTCCCTGCGCTGGCGCATCGCCCACACAAAAAGCGGCGTGCCCACCAGCGCGGTAATCACGCCCACAGGCAGTTCGACAGGGCGTGCTAAGGTCCGGGCGAGCGTATCTGCCCACACCAGTAAGATTGCGCCCCCCAACGCCGAGAGGGGCATCAGTCGGCGATAGTCGCCCCCCACCCACTGGCGCAACAAGTGAGGCACGAGCCAGCCGACAAACCCTATGATACCCGCCACCGCCACCGTTGCGGAAATCGCCAGCGAACCGCCTACCAACACCAGCCACTTCATCCGCTCGAGAGGTACGCCCAAGTGAGTCGCCGTCTCTTCGCCTGCTGTGTAGAGGTTGAGTGCGCGCGCCTGTGTCATCAACAGGATAAGCCCCAGTAGCACAGGAGGTGTTGCCCACTCCAACCGTTGCCAATCGGCGTTCAGTAGACCGCCCAGAAGCCAGTAGATGACGCGCGAGAGGTCTTCACCCGCCAGCACCAGCAGGAGCGTGACGACACCCCAGAGGCTTGCGCTCAAGGCAACCCCTGTGAGCAGGAACCGCCCCACACGAATCGTGCCGTTCTGTCGGCTTAGTGCGAGAATTACCACCAACACTCCCAGCCCACTGAGGAACGCCAGCAGGCTGATTCCCAGCCCGAACCCACGCGTGCCCCACCCCAAAAGCACGCCCAACGCAGCGCCCACCGCCGAACCCGATGAGACGCCCACGATGTAGGGATCGGCAAGGCGATTTCTTAGCAGTCCCTGAAAAGCACACCCGACCACGCCCAGAGCGCCCCCCACAAGCAACGCCATCAACAGGCGAGGCAAGCGTAATTCCCACAGGATGGTGCTGACCGTCGGCTCTGCCCTACCTTGTAAGGCTGAGAAGAGTTCAGCGGGCGTGATGGGCACGGAACCAATGCCCAAACTCAGCACCGTGCTCAGCAACAGCAGTACGCCCAGAATCAGGGCTATAGGGACTGTCCGAAAGACTGTCATCGCCCTGTAGTATACTCACCTTCCAAGTATTGAGTGGCTTGGGCATCCTGCCCACCAGCAAAGTGTAGCATAAGCATTCCTGCCTGCGCAAAAGGCACAGACACGAATGTCTGTGCTACTCCAGTAGCACGAGCGTCTCGCCTCTCACTTCCCTACTCCCCATTCCCCATTCCCTACTCCCCTCACCTTACTGCACGACACTTTTTTGAGGGAGAATAGAGAATGGGCGCACACGGGGGTGCGCCCCTACTCAATCGTCTTGCCTGTAGGGGCAGACCCCCGTGTCTGCCCTGCCAAACAGAAGCCCAACTCAAGCACAAGTACGAAAAACTGTCGTGCAGTAAGACTCCCCTCACTGGGCAAGACATCCAAGCCACTTGCCTCCTTGCGTCGAGAACGGACGCTGAAATCCCCCTAATTTTCCCCGAATTTGCCCGAAATACCCACCTACCCCTTGACATCAGGTTAAGGAATAGGGTATATATAAGAAGGCTACTCAACCTAAATGGTTTAGTCGCACAAATAGCCTGAGAGGTGAAATGCGATGGCACGCACAAAGAAGGTTTTGGATGCACGATTGGGATGGCTGGTACACAGCCTTGCGATCACAGCTGGAGTTTCGCTTGCGCTCGTCGCTCTAAGCGGATGCGGAGGGAACCAGAAGAGTGAAACCGCTCAAACGGGCACTTCGGTCACCACCAGTGAGCCAGCCCCGACCGCCCCTGCTCCTTCTGCAGAGCCTACACCGACCGAACCTGCAAAGGAAGTCGCCCAAGCGGGAGGAGTTGACCCCGAACTCGCCAAGAAGGGCGAAGCCGTCTACAACCAACTCGGATGCAACACCTGCCACATGAACCCCAAGTCGGCGGTCAAGTCGCCCGACCTGCGCGGTCTCTATGGACACGAAGTGAAGCTCACCAACGGTCAGGCAGTCAAGGCAGATGAGGCATATCTCATCGAGTCGATCAAGAACCCCACGGCGAAGGTGGTGGAGGGCTATCAGCCTGTAATGCCTCCCTACGCTGCACTGAGCGATGAACAGCTGAACCAGCTAGTCGCCTACATCAAGTCTTTAGCCGACCAGAAACCTGAAGGAACCAGCTGATAGGGTGACTCCCCTCGCCTGTGAGGGGACACCCATTTTTTCGTAAGGAGGCACACAATGCAAGAGAAACATGAGGCTCAAGAACAGTTCCGCCCAGTAGGGGCAGTAGCATTCTTCTTTGCGATGATTGTCTTCTACGCCTTGATTTGGTTCAGCGTCTATACGCTGATGCTCAGCTGGAGGTGAAATCATGATTGACCGATTTGAAAAGCGAGCGCTTGTGGTTGCACTGACCTTAGTGTTGACCTTCTTCGCCTTTTTGGTCTATGCGGCGAAGGGGTTAGGCACAGACCTACCGACCTGTCTGCCCGAAGCAAAACCGTTTACGCAGGGCGAGCTCATCCAACTCGGCGAGAAGCGCTACCAGCTCAACGCCGTGGCGAAGATGTGGAACTTCGAGCCCAACGAGATTAAAATCCCTGCTGGCTCCACAGTCGACATCTATGTGGTTAGCGCAGATGTAATGCACGGCTTCTATGTGCCCAACACGCTCATCAACTTGATGGCAATCCCGAAGGTGGTGAACTATACGCGCGTGAAGTTCGATAAGCCTGGCACTTACGAGATTCTCTGCCACGAATACTGCGGCGTGTTCCACCAGAACATGGCGGGCAAGATTATTGTGGAGTAAGGAGGCACAGCGATGGAAAATGTATTGACTGGACAGAAAATAGTGGTCTCGCGCTCAGATGAAGGGGTTCTCAGTGGCTCCGCGCGGTTCATCATCCTGAGCGAAATCGTGTTCCCCTTCATCCTGCTGATACTGGGCGTTGCGTTGGGATTGCTTCAAGCCCTTGCGCGGGCAGGCATTCTCAAAACGAGCCACTACTTCGGATGGATTGAATACTATCAGGGGCTGACCCTGCACGGCGTGATTAATGCGATTGTGTTCACCACTTTTATCATCGTGGCGTTCAGCAACGCCCTGATGCTGTTCACCTTGAAGCGACCACTCAAGATGGGCGTGCAGTGGGTGTCGTGGACGATGATGATGGTGGGCACGCTGATGGCTGCGTTTGCGATGCTCACAGGGCGTGCGAATGTGCTGTACACCTTCTACCCACCCCTGATAGCCCACTGGACCTTCTATGTGGGCACAGTGCTGTTCGTGGTCGGTTCTATCATTCCCTTCTTCTTGGACTGGATTCCGAACTACCGTGCGTGGAAGCGCGAGAACCCCAGCGCCCGAATGCCGTTGGCGGTACTGGGCACCTTTGTCAACTTCACGCTATGGTTCGTGATGTTAGTGCCTGTGGCGTTGGAAATTCTGTTCCAACTGCTCCCGCTCTCGTTGGGGCTGGTGGATGAGATTAACCCGCTGTTAGCACGCACGCTGTTCTGGTTCTTTGGGCATCCTCTGGTCTACTTCTGGCTCCTACCCGCTTACATCATGCTCTACACCATTCTGCCGAAGATAGTGGGCGGGAAGCTCTACTCTGACCCTGCAGCGCGCTTGGCGTTTATGTTGTTCTTGCTTTTCTCCATCCCTGTCGGCTTGCACCACCAGTACACGGAGGGCGGTCTCTCGGCGAACTACAAGCTCCTGCACGCCTTTTTGACCTTCATGGTAGCGTTGCCGAGCTTCATCACGGCGTTCACGGTCGCTGCGTCGCTGGAGTATGGCGCACGCCAGCGCGGTGGGCGAGGGCTGTTCGGCTGGTGGGCGAAACTGCCCTACTTCAACACTAAGGGCGACCAGTGGCTCTTCTCCTACTTCGTGTCGGGTCTGCTCCTGTTCCTGATCGGCGGAATCACGGGCATCATCAACGCCTCATACAATATGAACATAGTGGTGCATAACACCTCGTTTGTGTCAGGACACTTCCATACCACCGTCGGCGGATTAGTGACGCTGAGCTTCTTGGGCATCAGCCTCTACCTTGTGGCGAAACTGCGTGGCACAGAGGTCGCCTTCAAGAAGTTGGCGGTTGCGATGCCCTACCTGTGGCTTGTCGGCTTCTTCATCTTCGATGTGGCGAAGTCGATTGTCGGCATAATGGGCGCACCCCGACGAACGAACATGGGTCTGTCCTATGCAGACTCTGCCTCGCCCCTCTATCAACCTGATTGGCTCATCTGGAACCACCTCACTTCGCTCGGTGCGGTGATTGCAGTGGTGGGCTTCGTGCTGTATATGGTCTCCTTCTTCGGCACGCTGTTCGCCAAGCGCACTGCCGAGCCGTCGGTAGAGATGCCAATCGCAGAATCACTGCACGACAAGTCCGCGCCCGTGCTGAGCAACTTCCGACCGTGGCTGATTGCGATGGTGGTGCTGATTGCCATCGCCTACACTCAGCCCCTGATTGAGTCGTTCCGCGTGCCCGAGAAGTCGCCCGCTTACAAAGAGAATCTTCCCGTCCCAATGAAGATGATGCAGGGCGGGCAGTAGGAGAAAACGATGCGAGCCTTTACGCTGAGCCTCCTGTTGATGGTCACGATGGGTACGCTCCTTTCGCAGGGCATCCGCCCGAACGAGGAGCGTGCCCTCGGCACCACCGCACCGAATGTGCCACTCGTGGACACTCAAGGCAGGCAGTTCCACCTGCACGACCTCAAGGGACGCTATGTGATTCTCAGCCCTGTCTATATGGGTTGCCCCACCGCCTGCATCGCCATCACTCGGAGCCTAAAAAAAGCGGTCGAACAACTCGGTGGGCTGAGCGAGGACACCGTTATCCTGAGTTTCAGCTTCAACCCGAAGGAAGGTCTGCAGGACATTCAGCGATTCCACAAGGCGCACCAACTGGACGAACCGAACTGGTATCTGGCGTACATCCCCGACGAGAAGAGCCTGTTCAGCTTTCTGGACGCAATTGACTTTCGCTACACCTATGTCAACGAGCAAATCTTAGACCACCCGAATGTGATACTCTTTCTGGATAAGGAGATGGTCATTCGCCACTACGAATATGGCACGGATTACACACCTGAGCAGATTCGGAACGGTTTGCGCATAGCGCGTGGCGAGTTGACACTCACGGAGCGTCTTCTTCGAACCCCCGCTCCCCTTCTCTTCCTGTTGTTCGCATCGATGGGGGCGGTTGGGTGGTATCTGTGGACATCCACCCCCAGGTCGACCGAGGGCAACAGACAGCCTTCGCAAAGTGGGGTATAATCACTGAACTGATTGAGGTCAGTAAGACATGATGCGTCTATTGGACTTTGGGGCAAAAACAGAATACGCGGTTCGCACCTTGGCACTGTTGGCGGAGCGCGGTGAGGGAGCGATTGTCACGGTGAAGGAGTTGGCGGAGCGCGCTGAGGTCTCCGTCCACTTCCTCTACAACATCTTTGACATTTTGACGCGCGCCAATATCGTGCGTCAGCATCGCGGTGTGCAGAGGGGGTTTTCGCTCTCCCGCCCAGCAAGCGAAATTACTTTCTACGATATCGTGACGACCATCGAGGGTCCTCTGGAGAAAGACTACTGCTTGCTAGATCGGCGTTTCGAGTGTCGTGAGCGGGGGTCGTGTGCAGCGCACGGTATGTGGAGCTATCTCAGGGAGCAAGCCGAAAGCGCGATGCGCTCAGTGACGTTGGAGGACATCGCCCACCAGAACCCACCATGGCACCGCCTACGAGAGAAGGTCAGAGAGAAGGTAGGGGAAATGGGCGACGGAGTCGCGCAGAAGGCGCGTTAGCCTACTCTACCCGAAATCGCACATTCCCAAAACGCACCACATCGCCCGCACGAAGCACCTGCTGGGTGATGCGCTGTTCGTTCACGAAAGTGCCGTTGGTGCTTCCTAAGTCATAGACAATCAGGGTGCCGTTCTCCAGCGCAAGCCGTGCGTGGTGGCGACTCACGCTCCCATCCGCCACGATGAGCGCGTTATCCGCCGAGCGACCAACCGTGAGACCATTCGGAGGCACAGCGACTCGCACACCCATCACGACGCCGTCGATGCCGACCAGAGCGGTCGCCGTGCCGATTGCAGGGGCAGTCGCCAGGGGAGGTTGTCTTAGAGTTGCGCTGGGAGAAGCGTAGGGCTGGGGCGCAGGTGCGCTCACGGAACAGGCGCACGCCCCCGTAACAGGGTCTTGGCGTTGACCGCAGTAGGGACATACCCCCGCAGGCACAGGCGGTGGGGGAGCAAGGGGCGAGCGTACTTGATCGCGCGCCCGTTGTTGTGCCTGCCCCTCCTTCAGCATAAACTGGAGCTGGAACCCCCCAATTTGGATGAGGTCGCCGTCATTCAGGGGCACGCGCCCCGCCGCTAACTGCCCATTCACGAGTGTCTCCGCGTAAGGCACAAGGAAGTACTGGCGGTTTTCAATTTGAATTTCAGCGTGGCGGGGTGCTACCGTGAAATCGCCGCGCAGGGGCACATCCGCCAACTCGTCGCGCCCAATCACCGCCCCTGAACGGTCAATCGGGTAGTCCTTCCCCTCTCGACGCCCATAAAGCACTCGTACCCACGCTTGGCGCGAGACCAGCTCAATCAAGCCGATAAACAGCCCGATTCCTGCGCCCGTGATTGTGAAGCCGATGGCTCTGGGGGGCGCGCCAGGGTCAGAATAGGCTCCTGTCGCAATCACCAGTGGGATTGCCAGCACGCCAACAGCATCGAAGAACGCACCTGCTAGCCCGCCCCCGATCGCCCCTCCCAGCAAGCCCTGCCTCAGTCGGCGTGCCGAGCGACCGATTAGACCCTGCGCCAAGCCGATGAGTGCCCCAAATAGCGACCAGCCGACCACCCGCGCAATCAGCATCGCCAAAATCTTGAGCGGGATTGTGGTCAGCAAAAAGCCAAACAGGTAGTTCGCCAAGACCAATCCGAACAGACCGCCTGGAATGCCCATCAGCAGACCGATAGTAGTGGAGCGCAGGATGTGGCGTGAAGTGCCCATCAGTTGCCCACTGGCGAAGCCAATCCCTGCCCCAATACAGCCCCCTACGATGATGCCGAGCAGTGCCTCCAACGCTTGATCGGTCTGCCTCAGTGGCTGCTCGTCGGAGTACCACGGCTCGATGAGAAGCCAGCCGACAAAACCGCCCAGCCCGCCGAAAAACATCATCACGAGCAACCGACTCATCGCCTACTCCACTCGGAACACGGTACTGCCGATTTGGACGGTGTCGCCCGCACGCAGGGGCGTCGGAGTGCTGATTCGGACGCCGTTGACATAAGTGCCGTTGGTGCTACCAAGGTCATCGATTTCTACTTGGTCACCTTGTTTGATAATTTGGGCGTGGCGTCGGCTCACGGCGAAGTCGTTTTCCAGCGCGATGGCGTTCGTCGGCTCGCGTCCTATCGTGAGCAGGTCGGCATTCAGTTCGAAGCTCTGCCCAGCATAAGGGCCCTGCGTACCCACTAAGCGCGTGGCAGGTCCCGCAAAGACTGCGGTCGGTGCTACCGATGCCATCGGGTCTACCCCAGCCGTATCGAGCGGGGGCAGGTCAGGCATCGGAGGGGCGGAACTGATTGGGGCGCTGGCAGTGGCACTTGGAGATTGGTCGTCGGGAATTGGCACACCCAGTTTCTGCATCGCTTCGGCGAGCGGTTTCTCTTTTTGGCGCGCCAACTTCACCAGCAGAACCAGCACTGCAATCCCCAGCGCACCCGAAATCACATAGAGCACCAGCGCGCCAACTCGGCTGGTGGGGGTGGCTTCGGCTCGACCGCTCTCAGAGGCAGGGGGGGCGACTGTCGCCACTTCGCCCGATACCGTGACGCTGAGATTCGGCACACGCTGGTCGCGCTCGCGCTTGAAATCGACCGTCTGCTTCACACTATCGTCCTCGCCGTAGCGCACCTCCAGTTCGCCCTTGCCCAGCGCGATGCGCTCCAGCACCACAATCCCTTCACTGGTAGGTTCCAACAGGGCGCGGTGGACGGTCTTCTGCGAGTCGGTCAAGAGCACCACTCCGCTTGCAACGGGGTTGTCGTTCTGGGCACGCACATTGACCTGCACACGCGCCACATGGCTCCACTTCTCGGAAGTTATTTCGGTCTTCTCGGTGAGGTCTTTGACGCTCAGCCGTGCCAAGTTGCCCTTCTCGGCATCCAGTATCCAGAGCGTCTCTGCCTTGTCGGGCACATCCACCTTGAGGCTTTTATCGCTCGTTTTGGTGGGGGGCGCAAGCGGTTCACCCTTCGCGTTCTCGAACCAGTACCACCGCTCGCCTTCCTCAGCGAACTCCAGAGTGGTGGAGGTCGGTCGTTTCTGTTCTTGCTTCTCGTTCTGGGAGGGCGCGCCGTTTGTTGCAGGTGGAGTTTCGGTGTTGGGCGTCTGGGCATCGATTCCCGCCCAGCCCAGAATCAGCACAGCCAAGGCAACTGTCCGCCACATAACCATATAGGTACCCGATTGAGGTGACGATTCCTGCTACCCTACCTTAGAAGCATCGTTTCACGGCACAAAATGTTTAGAGGCTCTGGTCAACACCCCTCAGCAGGATAGTCGCCCCCAACGCCGAACCACCATAACCGTATGGAACTCATAAAACCAAGAGCGATACAGCCGGGCGATACTATCGGAATTGTGTCGCCCTCAGGACCGTTGAGCGAAGAGGATTTAGAGAAAGGGCTACAACCGTTCTATCAGCGAGGCTATCGTATCGTATTCGGCGAGCATGTGTTGGCACGCAGGGGCTACCTTGCAGGAACCGACGAACAGCGCGCCCGCGACCTGATGGCGATGTTTGCCCGCGACGATATTGACGCCATCGTTTGCTCGCGTGGAGGCTATGGCGCTGCACGGCTCATCCCCCTGCTCGACCCAGCGGTGTTTCGCAACAACCCCAAACTGTTCGTTGGCTACAGCGATGTAACGGTGCTTCATCTCTGGTTCCAGAAGCATGTCGGGCTGGTGAGCCTCTATGCGCCGATGCCGATTACGATGACGCGCCACATTCCCGACCACGCGATGGAGGTCTTCTGGCGTGCGCTGGAAGTGCCCGAACCGCTGGGCGAACTGCCGACTTGGGATGCGCCCTATCGCACGATTCGCCCTGGCAAAGCACAGGGGCGTATCACGGGAGGCTGTCTGTGCCTGATGGCGGACTCGATTGGCACCTCTTACGAAATCGACACGCAGGGCGCCATCGTGGTGATAGAAGATGTGGACGAGGCGCCCTACCGCTTGGATGCGATGATTAACCACCTGCGTCTTGTGGGCAAGTGGGACGCCTGTGCGGGAATCGCCTTCGGTGAAGACACCCGTTGGGAGCAACATGTCGGCGAGGGCAATCCCACTCTCACACCCGACGAGATTCTGGACGACTATTTCGGTACGCTGGACAAGCCCGTCATCTCTGGCTTCCCCTTCGGGCATATCTTAGACCCGCTCACCTTGCCCTACAGTGTGCTTGCTGAGCTGGACGCTGAGCGGGGCAAACTCACGGTGCTGGAATCGGCAACCGTCGCACCCTGAGGAGATACGACTGCGATGAGACGCGTGGGAGTGTTTATCGACGCACAAAATGTGTTCCTCACGACCCAAGAGGTCTATGGGCAGGGGCGCATCAACTACCGTCGGCTGATGGAATACCTTTCGGAAGACGGGGGCTCAATCACCTTCAGCGTGTTTATGTGCTACGACCCCGACAACAAAGCACAGTACTCGTTCCTGAACGCTCTGGGGCTGATGGGCTATCGGGTCATCTCCAAGCCGATACGCAAACTGCCTGATGGCTCGGTGAAGGCGAATATGGATATGGAGATGGCGATTGAAGTCTTAACCCAAGCGCCCTACCTGGACGAGATTGTGCTGATCAGTGGTGACGGAGACTTCAAGGCGTTGGTCGACCGCCTCTGTGGGATGGGTAAGGTGGTTCGGGTCATTGGACCTGACCGCCTGACCTCACCCGAGCTAATCCAGGCGTGCCACCAGTTCATCAACCTCCATAGGATCGACGGGATTCTGGATGTCGACAGTGAGCCACGAGGGTAAGAGCCTTTTGTAGCACGGGCGTCTCGCCCATTTGCTGAATGGGCAGGATGCCCAAGCCACTTTTTGCGAAATTGGCAAGGTGTCCAAGCCACTCTGAAACTTCTGGAACAGATTCGAAGCAGGAGTTGTATAAAATTCTGCGAATCATATAGCGGAGGTGCCAAAGATGGCGAAGCTGAGAACTTACTCGCTGATCGTGCTGGTTGCGCTCTTGGCGTTGGTCTACGCTGTGGGGATGTTGGTGTTCACCCAGTTGGATATCCCTGTCGAGGTTGCTCTACCCGCCTCGTTAATCTTTGCAGTTGGGATTGTGATTCTTCAGTACCTCATCGGTCCCTACCTGCTCGACTGGATACTCAAGGTGCGCTGGATTGACCCCGCCGAGTTAGGCGAAGAGTTCGCGCAGTGGTATCACCAAACCTGCCGACAGTTCGGTATTCGGACACCGCGTCTGGGCATGATTGACGACGGAATGCCTAACGCCTTCACCTATGGGCACGGTCCGTGGAACGGGCGCGTGGTGATTACGGCGGGGCTAAACCAGACTTTAGACCCCGACGAGCTCAAATCGGTCGTGGCGCACGAACTCGGACACATCAAGAACCTCGACTTTGTCATGATGACGATTGTTCAGGCGCTGGTGTTGGTGCTTTGGACATTCTATCTGATGGCACGCATTCGCGATCGAGGCGCGTGGTATGTGATTGTCTTAGCCTACATCGGCTATTGGCTCAGCTACTTTATCTCCCTGCTCTTTTCACGCGTGCGTGAGTATATGGCGGACTATGCCTCAGCGCAGATGATGCAATCAGGCAACCCGCTCTCGCGTGCGCTGGTCAAGATTGCCTACGGGTTAGCACATACCTCTGCCGTTCAGCCTGCCACTGCTCAGCAAGGACAGGAGTCGAATCAAGCTCAGCCTCAGGGGGCGAACCTACGCGCGATTGGGGCGATGGGCATCGCTTCGCCCGCCGCGGTGCGCTCTGCAATCGCATGGCAAGGGGCTTCGGACGGTCCTGACCACCGCCAGTTCGTTCAGGTCGCTCGGTGGGACCTGTACAATCCATGGGCGAAGATTGCCGAGTTGATTTCCACCCACCCGCTGGTGGCACACCGCGTGAAAGCGCTCCAGAGCCTGAACGCCCTGTGGCGCGTGCCCAACGAGTACGACTTCTCACAGATACAACCTGCAAAGTATCGACACCTGACGCGCGACCTCGTGCTGTTTGCCCTTCCGTGGCTGGGGCTTCTGGTGGGCTTGGGGATTGCGTTCGGGACGCCTACGCTGGGCAGTAGCCTCTGGATGTGGCTCTTACCTGGTATCGGATACTTGATGGGCTATCTAATCCGCTTGCTGATGGTCTACCCAATGCAGTACGCCCCTGCAAAAGTGATTGATCTGCTCACCGATGTGGATGTCTCGCACCTGACTGCGCGCCCTGTCATTATTGAAGGCACGCTCACGGGACGCTTGGAAGCCGGCTTCTTCTGGGCGAACGACTTCATCGTACAGGACGAGTCGGGTTTCATCGCTTCTATCTATCGCCAGCCGTTCGGCACGCTCTTCGAGACCCTCTTCGGCATTCTCTATATGGACGGTCTTATCGGCAAGCGCGTGCGTGTCTACGGCTGGTATCGCCGCTTCGGCGCGCCCTATGTGGAGATTGACCGCTTCGAAGTGCTTGACCCCTATGACAACCGAAAGTACCGTTGCCACTGGCGCGCTTTCAGCATCATCACAACTGTATTGGGCATCGCGCTGTTGCTGGGGCTTGGCTTCTTGCTGGGCTGAGACCTACTCCTCTCGAGTTCGCATCGGGGGCACGCTCAGTGAGCGTGCTCCTATTTCTGTATCGGGTATCCTATCCTATAGGTGAGACGATGGTCGTCATTCCTGAAATCAGACTGCTTGACGAGGACGGTATCCCGATGGAGAACAATTACCACCGCTACCAACAGCAAATCCTCGTGGAGAGCCTCGCCCATTACTGGCGCGAGCGCAACGACTTTTTCGTCGGCGCGAACATGTTCGTCTACTTCAGCCGACGCCAAGCGGAAAACATCTTCAACGGCGATACGAAAGAGTATCGGGGTCCCGACTTTTTCGTGGTCTTAGGCGTCGACCGCCACAAGCGACGCTCCTGCTGGGTAGTCTGGGAAGAAGATGGACGCTATCCCGATGTGATATTAGAAATCCTCTCGCCCAGCACCGCCCGAATCGATAAGACTGTCAAGAAGGACCTCTACGCTGAGGTGTTCGGTACGGAAGAGTATTTCATTCTGGATTTTGACGAGAAGGTCGTTGAGGGCTACGAGCTGGTGCGCGGCGCCTACGAGCTAAAAGTGCCAAACGAGCGAGGCTGGCTTTGGAGCGCAAAGCTGGAGCTGTGGCTCGGTTTTTGGGAAGGCACCTATTTGGGCGTGGAAGATGTGTGGCTACGCTTCTTCACGCCCGAAGGGGACTTAGTGCTAACCGAGGCGGAAGACGCCCAACGCCTGCTGGAACAAGAGCGATTGGAGGCGGAGTTGGCACGCCAGCGAGCCGAGCAAGAACGCCAGAGAGCCGAACAAGAGCGTCAGGCACGAGAGCGCGCTGAAGCTCGACTGGAACGCCTGCGCCAGCGGTTAGCCGAGCAGGGCATTTCGCTGGACGATTTGGGGAACGGGGTGTAGCTCCCACTCCCCACTTCGCTTCGGTGTCTACACCTCCACCAGCTCCTGCTGAAGATACCGCTCGCGCTGTTCTTCGGGCAGAGTGCGCCAAATCAGGAACTGCTTGCGCAGGATGTTCAAAAATCGGCGGTTCACCCGACGCCAGTTCGCAATATCCCCGCTCAGGCGCGTGAGGGTGAGCTGAATATCGTACACGCCGATATAGTCGGTCGGCACAAGGTCGATCTGTACATGTTGGCTCACGCCCAAGTCGAACGGTGCAATCCACGCATCACACTCGATTCGGTAGGCAGTGCCGTGTTCGGCAGGATAGTGCGACTTGCGTACATCTTGGGTGATGAACTCGCCCACCGAATGCTCTTCGTAGGCTTGGAACCACTCAGTGATGAACCCGCTCAGCCCCTGCGCCTGCACACTGGTCACGGAGAACGGCAGAGGAATGCGCCAAGTGTCGCCATCGGGTTCGGGCAGTTTCCAAGTGCGGTCTTCGGCAGGCGTGGCGACCTGCGCCGCTTTGCGCGCTGGGTAAATCGTGGATAGAAGCACCACCGCCACCACCACAATCGTGGACAGCACCGCCGACATCGAGGAGAAGTTCAGGTAGAGTTCGGGGAACAGTCCCGTCAGCACGATGATGCGCGCGGCACTCTGCGCCACAAAGTAGCCCGCTACGGAACCCAGCACCGCATAGACCAGCGCCTCCGCAAAGAAGAGCATCGCTACATGGTTGGGCGCCAAGCCGATTGCGCTGAAGATACCGATTTCGCGCACACGCTCATAGACCGAGCCGAGCATCGTGTTCAACACAATCATCGCAGCGATAATCATCGGCAGGATGACATACTCCAACCCCTGTCCTGAGGTCGCTTGGATAGTGCTGTAGCGTACAATCTGGTCGCCAAGCCCCGCATAGAGGTTCAGCCCCAGCCTCGGCATCAGCTCGCCTTTGAGTACCTCATACACCTCATCGCGTGTAGCGAACTCGATTGCCAGCGAGTAGATGTTCCCACCCAAGTTGATGACTGTGTCGTAGGGCATAATGACGATGCTGTCGGGCTCGAGGTGGACATATTCGCGGAAGCCCCCTTCCCCACCCTGACGCCCTTGCGTTTGCAGGCGTTGCATCAGGATGAAGTCCACAGGCGTAATCGGCTCGGAATCGAGGTCGTTGATTCGCTTCAGCAGGGCGTTATCCCAGATGCCGACCACCGTGTAGTCCACCCCTGCGAAGTTGACGGTGGCGCGCCCCACTTCTTCAGGGCGAATGCCTAGCACATCGGCGGCGTTGGCTGGCAGGAGGATGGCGTTGCGTTCACCAGGTTCGAGCCACCGCCCTGCAATCAGCGCTTCTTGGGGACGCGTGACCTTCGCTTCGGCAGGGGTCATCCCCACCACCGCTCGTGCGCTGAAGCGTCGGTCTCCACGAATCAGCGTGATGAACGCTTGGTCGCCGACCTGCGTGCCAAAGAACCACGCACGGGGAGCGACGCCCCGACTTGCGCCGAACTCGTCGTTCATCAAGCGGTACGCCGACTCGCGCAGGGGTTGCCAGTCGGGCGTGCGCATCATAATCCCGTTGTAGCGCGGTGTGCCCGGCGCAGAGACTTCGTTGAAGCGCAACACATTCACGATAGAGGTGAACGACAGTACGATGAAGGTCACCAGCACCAGCGAGAGGCTGGTGAGGAAGGTTCGCAGGGCACGGCGGCGCATGTTCGACACACCCAAGTTGAACGCTGCCGCCGCAACGCTCATGCGCCCCACATCGATGCTGTGCGTGCCAACGACTTGCTTGCGCACCTTCTTCAGTTGCTCCTCGAACTTACCTGAGATGAACACGCCCACAATCACCGAGAGCGCGCCCATCGTGAACGCGATGAACACAATCACAGGGTTACCTGTGATTTCGAAGGCGGGATGGACATAGCGGAACAGCAGGAACACCGCCACGAAAATCAGCGAAGCCTTCGTCAGCTGGGTCTTGAGATTGGGCGAGCCGAACAGCAACCGCTCCATAAAGTAGGCGAACGGGATGAGGAGCGCGAGGTAGAAAATCACACCGTTGACCACATCGTTGGCGGTAGCGCGCACATCGGGATAAGCCCGCGCCGAGTAGCCCCACGCCATACGCGCGTAGATATCGAGGCTGGCGTAGTCGCGCTCGGCTAACGCTTGCTGTGCCCGCTCCAGCGCACTTTTGGCAAGCGCGTGCAGTTCGTCTATCCCTTTATTCACGATGCGGTGCTTCGCCAAAGTGCGGATACGATAGTCGTTCAGCGTGAACATATCTTCCGCTACACGCAAAGCGGTGAACGAAATTGTGCCCCCACGCGCAATCAGGTCGCGCTCAGTGAGTGTCTTGGGGTCGAAGGTGGGCACTGTGAAACCCTGTGCGTCGCGTGGGTCGCCTCCCACCAGATAGCCCGTGCCTTCAGGATTTTCGGGCGTGGCGTTGATGAGCAGGAATCGGTCGGCACCGGGTCCCATCCCCATTTTAATCTTGAGGCGTGAACCGGGCTGGGAGAAGATAACCGCCACATCCTCCACATAGGACGATAACGGCACATCTTTCGGGGTCATAATCATCCCATACATTCGGGGCGTGCCGTTCGTGTCGCCGTCGTAAATCTCCATCGTGGTCAACGGGCTGAGCGTCTGGGGGTCAATCAAGTCATAGATGGAGGTCGCCACACAGCGGAACACGATAATCGGTGTCTCCTTCTCCCCCACCGTCATGCGGATATTGATGGGATAGTTCGCAGCGCCCTGAATGCCCAAGTCGGGAGCGTACTCAATTGCGCCCGTTTCGGGGTTCAGTTTGTAGGCGTTGATTTCGAACTCGCGTCGCCAGCCATAAGCAGTAATGGGCGGAATACCCGGAAAATCGAACTTCGCCTGCTCGCGCGGGATAGGGCTACTATCGTCCACCAGCTGGATCATATTCCCGCGCACGCCCATCATCGTCTTCATCCAGTGGCGCACGACCACAATCGAGCCGTTGATGGGCGTGTTGGGGATGAAACTACGGTTCGGGTCGAACAGATAGACATTCCCGTGCAATCGTCCGAACCCCCCTTGAAGCCGAATGCGCGACCATTCAGAAGGCTGAGTAATCGGAAATCTCAGCGCGAAGTCGCCCCGCTTATTGGGGTCGTGGAACATATGGTCTAACTGGCAGGCAATCGTTCGGGTCTGGAGTGCGAGGTTCGCTATGTTACAGTTCTCGAAGGTATCGAACGGTGTGTCCACCAGCGGGCGCGAGTCCTCGATTGTGGCGAGGGTCAGCCCCCATGCGCCTGCGAGGGTCGCCGCTTCTGCGGCGAAAGCGGGGCGTCCGGGGATATATGTACGCCAGTATCGCCCTTGCACGGCGTTAATACCATCTGCAAAGACCTTGTTCGGCGTGGTTCCCAGCACGGGCGCGATGCGTTCGGAGTGCTCTCGCATCACGCGCCCGATGTCGGTGAAGAATCGTTGGATATCTTCACGCCCATCGTAGAACCAGCTCTTATAAAACACGCCCACACCCGTCGAACGGCTGGAAAGGTCTAACCCGATAAAGGCGTAGATGTCAGGTGGGGTTCTGCGCTCTCCCCCAATCCGCTCGAAGATGTTCGGTCGGCTCCATTCGGGCAGGCGTCGCTCAATAAACTGGCGCACACCCTCCAACGCTTGATAGTGCCCACTGAACGCCACGAACATCACACTGCGCTTGGGCGGATGCTCCTTGAACAGGCGCGCTAACTCTAACAGGCTGGCAATCCCTGCGGCGTTCTCGGCGCCGGGCGCAAGCGCAGGCACGATGGAGATCGAATCGTAGTGCGAGGTGACCACAATCCACTGGTCGCGCAGTTCGGGGTCAGTTCCGCGAATTGTGCCGATAATGTTGTAGCCCTCACGCTTTTCCCAAGGCATTTGCGCCTTGACTGTGACCTGATTGTCGGGTCGGGCGCGTGCCAGTGCAATCAGCCGTGCCGAGTCTTCTCGTGGGAGCCAAAATCGGGGCACATCGAGCGGGATGCCGATGAACTTCGCTTCCGCTTCCCCGCGCGTGGTCTCTTCGGGCTCGATAAAGATGACGGCGCGGGCGCCGAGTCGGGCAGCGTTCAGCCAGTTCGTCCCGCAGTTGAAGTCCATCAGCACAATCGCGCCTTCGACCTGCTTACCCCGAAACCGCTGGAGTTGCCCATCGCGCACATAGATGAGGTTGCCTGTGACTCCATCGGGGGGGAGTTGCGAAGTGCGCACCTGATTGGGCCAGAGGCTATAGAGGCGCACCGTTCGCGCCTGACCGTTCTGTTGATAGGTGAGGCTTGCGCCCTTATCAATCGGCACGGTGACGGGGAACGCCTCGCGCCTCACCTCTTCCAGCCCGATTTGGCGGAATTGCGCCTCGATGTAGTCTGCAGCTTTGTCGGCGCCTTCATAGCCCGCCACACGCGAGCCAAGCGACGAGAGATAGCGCACGGTGTCGGCAATCCGCTCGGTCGAGATGTCTTGTATCAGCGTTCGGTAGCGGGCTTGCACCTTCTCCACATCCAGCTCTGCTTGGGCGAAGGCGCTCACAGAAAACCAAAATCCAATCACAAACCCGAAGAGAACACGTATCATCGGTTTCTCGATTCGCCAGCCTTGAGAAGTTTCCTGCTAAGTTATGGGAAAGGTTCCCTGACTTGCATAGGTCTATTCTGTGTCAGGGTCGATTCCTAGCTCTCGCAGACGCTGAGCCAACCGCTCGGCGCGCTGGCGTTCCTGCTCGGCGCGCTGGCGTTCCTGCTCGGCGCGCAACCGCTCCCGCTCCCACTGCAAACGAGCCTGCTCCGCACGCCTCTGCGCCTCACGATAACGACGCTCCGCCTCCCACGCCGAACGACCTAACTCCACATAACTCCGAAAACGACGACCATCAGGACCATACAACTCCACCACCTCACCCCGACCCCGACCAAAACGAACCCCTAAACGCGGACTCACCCAGCCCTCCATCGCCTCAATCGGCTCCAAACGCTCCCCACGACGAAGCCAGCCCTCCCATCGGCTCGTGTCAGGGTCGTACACATAGTACTCCTCTACCCCATACTGCTCGTAAAAATCGCGCTTGCGTATCAGTTCGGTGGATGTGTTGCCGGGCGAGACCACCTCAAACACCACCTGCGGAGGGATGTTGTCCTCCACAAACTGCAAGTAGGCGCCCCGTTGTCCTTTGGGTCTGCCGAACACGACCATCACATCGGGGGCGACGCGAGTGGCGGTGTCGCCCTCGACGGGGTACCAGAAGAGGTCCATCGCGACGAACACATCATCTCGGTCGGCGAAGAGCAGTTCGAGATTGCCTTTGAGGGTCATCATCACTTCGGCTTGTTGGGTGTTGCTTGCCATCGGTTCACCATCGGTTTCAGGGTAGTAGATACCGTTCACGACGGTTGTTTCAGGTATGGTTCTCACAGTTGCTCACCTCTCAGGAGTATACCTGATGAGAGTCAGGTCGAAGTAGTAGGGTTCAGAGCCGCGACTATGCGAGTACATACGCTTCTAACTTGGTCTCACGGAATCCACCTTCTCAACATTAGGTACAATAGGTAAACAACGACAATCATATGCATAAAAAACAGACTGTTCTCTATCCAATCAATCTCATCAGTGAGTATTTGTGAGATTCCCGCCTTTCTGCCATAAAACATAGAGGCATTTCTTACTACAAAAGCTGAAAACGTAATCCATAAAGCGGCTTGAAGGAGAAGAAGCCCCCAATAGGGTCGAGACAATCCCATGTTCCCAACACCCAACAGACACATCCCTGCAGCAGCCATCACACAACCAATACCGAAAGGTACCCTCCATAGCAGTTTCCATATGCCTTCCTGCTCACGCGCAATCCGAACTATCCGAAAGAGATGTGTAACTGCACCGGCGAATGTTGACAGCCCCATCACTATCCACACCAATCCCATTTGCTTCTCCTATTAATTGTGTGAAAACTCTGTCAGTTCTCAGTGTACCCCATTCCCCAGATTTTGCGAGGTTCATTTCGCCTCCTTGAGGGTATTCGGAAAATCCATCAGTGGTTTTGGACATCGGTAGTAGACTGTACATTCTTCCCTACCGCACAGGCACGAATGCCTTTGCTACACAGGTATAATCCCCCTATGCATCATAAAGGATACTGTCGCTATCCAACGGTTCACGGCAATCAGGTAGCGTTTGTGTGCGAAGATGACTTGTGGACGGTTCCGATAGAGGGAGGCATAGCTCGACGGCTCACCACCAGCCTTAGCGAGGTCATCACGCCCGCCTATTCGCCCGACGGCAACTGGATTGCGTTCGTGGCACGCGATGAGGGACAGCCCGAAGTGTATTTGATGCCCGCTGAGGGCGGGGTTCCCAAACGGCTCACCTATCAGGGAGCGGGCGTGGTGCGCGTGGTGGGCTGGACTCCCGATGGCGAATCGGTTATCTACTACAGTACCGCAGGATGTCCCCCACGAGAGGTTCGGCTCTGGCGTATCTCCACAGAGGGCGGTCTGCCCGAGAGGTACCCCTACGGGATTGCCCACTCTATCGCTTTTGGTCCTAACGGGGGTTGTGTGATCGGACGCCATACGACTGACCCTGCGCGCTGGAAACGCTATCGGGGTGGCACCGCGGGCGTGTTCTGGATTGACCGCGAGGGCACAGGCAAGTTCGAACTCTTCAAGCCAACTGACGAAATTTTTTTCTCTGCTGATCAACAGGCTAACCCAAGCACTCAACAAGAGAAAAAAATTTCGGGTGGCAATCTGACCGTCCCGATGTGGATTGGCGCTCGGCTCTATTTTGTGTCTGACCACGAAGGCATCGCCAATCTCTACTCCTGCCAATTAGACGGTTCCGAACTCCAGCGCCACACGCACCACGAGGAGTACTATGTGCGCTATCCCAGTACAGACGGCAAGCGCATCGTCTATCACGCAGGTGCAGAACTGTTCTACTACGATGTGCAGACGGGCGAGAACGCACCGATTCCTGTGGAAATCCATAGCCCGCGCGTGCAGACCCAGCGCAAGTTCGTGGAGACCGAGAAGTACCTGCAGGACTACACGCTCCACCCGCAGGGGCATTCACTTCTGCTGACGGTGCGTGGCAAGCCGTTTGTGATGGGCAACTGGGAGGGCGCAGTCATTCAGTATGGTGAACCCCAAGGCGTGCGCTACCGAATCTCACGCTTTCTGCCAGATGGGGAGCGCATCGTCACCGTCTCGGACGCATCGGGTGAGGAACGGCTCGAACTGCACACGCCTGATGGCGTCACTCGCTACGAGGATTTTGACCCCGGAATCGTGTATCAGATGGAGGTCTGCCCTACCGCCGACCGCGTTGCGCTGACGAACCACCGCTTCGAACTCTGGGTGTTCGATATCGAGAAAGGCGAGGCGAAACGGGTGGAGCGGAGCGAAGCGAACATGATTCAGGGTATCGCTTGGTCGCCCGATGGACACTGGCTCGCCTACAGTTTCGCGCCCAACGAGCGCACGCACATCATCAAGGTCTATGACACCGAATGGGGCGAGACCTATGCGCTTACTTATCCTGAGTTTCGCGATGTTGCGCCTGCGTGGGACCCCGACGGCGACCTGCTCTACTTCATCTCCTACCGCGACTATAATCCCGTGAGCGACCAAATGCACTATGAACTGAGCTTCCCACGCGGAGGGCGTGTGATGGCGATTGCCCTGCGCAAGGATGTGCCCAATCCCCTACTGCCTGAGCCACGCCCCTTTGAGGAGAAGGGGGCTAATGGGCAGGATATAGAGGGTGAGGATGTTCACGGGCGAGACGCCCGTGCTACGAATGGGAAGTCGAAGCCCGTTCAGATTGACTTCGACGAGATAGAGAAGCGCGTCATCACCGTACCCCTACCTGAGGGGATTTATGGTCAAGTGGCGGGGCTGGAGAGGCGCCGTGTGCTGGTCACCAGTTTCCCAATAGAGGGTCAGCTGGACAGCGATGGGCTGGATAGTGATGAGGAGGATAAGGGCACGCTCGTTCTGTACGACTTCAACAAAGCCAAAAGCGAGGAGCTGGCGCACGGGGTCGGCTCGTTCACGCTCTCGATAGATGGCAAGACGCTGGCGTATCAATCGGGTAAGCGATTGCGCGTGCTTCCTGCAGGTCAAAAGCCCGATGAGAAGCACGAGAGCGAATCGCCCTCCCGCGAGAGTGGCTGGATTGACCTGAGCCGAGTGCGCTGTGCTGTGGTGCCCCGCGACGAGTGGCGACAGATGTACCGCGAGGCGTGGCGTCTCCAGCGCGAATATTTCTGGTCGCCCGATATGTCGGGCGTGGACTGGCAGAAGGTGTACGACCGCTACTATCCCCTGCTGGAGCGCGTGGCGACCCGCTCGGAGTTCTCTGACCTGATGTGGGAGATGCAGGGCGAGCTGGGCACTTCGCACTGCTACGAGTTCGGAGGCGACTACCGCCAACCGCCCCAATATAATGTCGGACTGCTCGGCGCGGACTTCGAGTGGGACGAGACCGCAGGGGGCTACCGTATCACGCGCATCCTGACAGGCGACCCGTGGTTAGAAGACGCCGACTCGCCATTGAACGAGCCGGGCGCACTGCTTCAGGTGGGCGATGTGCTCCTTACCATCAACGGGCAGAAACTCTCCAAGAGCCGAACTCCCGGCGAACTGCTCCTTCACCAAGCGGGCGTGCCCGTCCAGCTCATGGTGCGCACTCAGTCGGGCGAGACGCGCTCGGTGGTGGTGAAGACGCTCCAGAGCGAGGGCAAACTGCGCTATCGTGAGTGGGTCAAGCGCAACCGAGAGTATGTCCACCAGAAGACCAACGGGCAGGTGGGCTACCTGCACATTCCCGATATGGGCATGTGGGGCTTCTCGGAGTTCCATCGGGGCTATCTGGCGGAGTTGGTCTATCCCGGTCTGATTGTGGATGTGCGGGGCAACGGGGGCGGGTTCGTCTCTGCGCTCCTGCTGGAAAAGTTGGCGCGCAAACGGCTCGG
>FWWL01003066.1_pt1 | contig 31887 bp, 35 predicted proteins | sample 2228331 | NCBI WGS metagenome assembly FWWL01 (sample SAMEA103939775, study PRJEB20133) | metagenome
CAAAGGCTACTCCGACCGCCTCTTCCGCTTCGACCACCTGCGGCGGGTGGTGGAGGGAGGCAACGACCTGCGCCGCTTCGCCATGCTCCCAGAGGAGGTGCCCCACTACCTCACGCGGGCGCGGGCCATGCTCCGCCTGGCTGCCCAGGAGGGGGTGCCCACCCTCTTCCTGGACACCGGCCCCGCCGCCGCCCTAGGCGCCCTCCAAGACCCCCTAGTGGCGGCCCAGGAGGAGCAGCTGGTGCTCAACCTGGGCAATATGCACGCCTTGGCCTTCCATCTGCGGGGCACCCACATCTACTCCCTTTACGAGCACCACACCGGCCTCCTCTCCCAGGAGCAGATCGAGGACCTGACAGAGAGGCTCGTCCAGGGCACCCTCACCCACGAGGAGGTGTTTGAGGGCCACGGCCACGGCGTTTTCTACGCCGACCGCAGCGGGGGCAAGCGCCCCTTCCTGGCGGTGACCGGGCCCCAGCGGGGCAAGCTCCGCGGTAGCAGGCTCCGGCCCTATTTCGCCGTGCCCCATGGGGACATGATGCTTGTGGGCTGTTTCGGCCTCCTGTGGGCCTTCGCCGAGAAGCACCCTCAGCACCGGGAGGAGGTGCTCAGGGCCCTGGGGCTGGCCTAGTGGGCCATCTCCCGCTCCCGGAACTCCAGGTAGCGCTTGAGGAAGCCGCGCAGGGGCTCCGGGGCCAGGTCTTCCAGCCCTGTCCACTGGGTGAAGATGTCGTTGATCTCCACCTGGCCCTGGCCCTGGAGGTAGCGCCAGGTGCGCAGGCCCACGATGGGCACCTTCAGCTTCTTGCACAGGCGGCGGGCCTCCTCGGCGTAGCCCACGGGCACATACAGGTAGAGGGGCCCTAGCCCGGCGAACAGCTTCCACTCGTGGGCCTCGTCCTCGGTCACGGTGTCTGCCGTCTCCACCTCCCCCAGCATCGCCACCTCGTTCTCCGGATGTCTGACCACCACGATGTCCGGGTAGACCACCGTGCCCCTGGGGGTCTGGACGCCCATGGTGCGCTGGGGGTGGTTGGTGTAGGTCTTGAGGTAGGGGCGGCCGCGGGTGGGGAAGGGGAAGCGCAAGCGGGCGATATCCTGCACGGCCTGAGCATGCTCCAGCTCCTGGGTGGTGTTCCTCACAGCCATATCTTCCTCCTGCCGGTACGTCCTGAGGGCCCAAGCACCTGGAGCCACCGGTGGGATTCGAACCCACGGCCCGCGGTTTACGAAACCGCTGCTCTGCCGCTGAGCTACGGTGGCCCCGGCCCACATTTTAGCCCACCGCCAGCAAGCGGTCATCACTGGTGACCGTTCCCCCGTCATGGCCCCATACGGTGGCTGAGGGCCCCCATAAGGAGGGCGCCACGGCCCTAGCGCTAGAGACGGCCCCGCAAGAAGAAAAGGCCTGAGGGGTCGATGGCGGCCAAGAGGCGCGTGCGAGCCCACCCCTCCTCCACCGTCTCCGCCCCCTGAGGCACCATGGGAGACTTGACCCCCACCTCCGCCACCTCGATCACATCCCAGCCCAAGGCCAGGGGACGACCGTAGGCGGTGTCCAGGGGCCGGGTGTCCACGTTGCTCAGGTGGATGCCCACGGCCTCAGGAAGGAACCATTCGGGGTGGGAGGCCAGCACCGGGCCCAAGTCGTTGCGCCCCAGCACGGTGAGCACAGGCGCCCCCAAAGCGCGGGAGAAAAGCCTTCTGCGCCAGGGGGAGAAGGGCCCGTCCACGCCCGCCAGCACGCCCACGCGCACCCGCCCCCGCCAGTCCCGGGCCACCCTCTCCAGGGCCTCCCAAGGGAGCACCAGGTAGTCCACCGCCTCGGCGGGGAGGGGGCCCTCCAGGTAGAGGGTACACCCACGCATGAGGCCCGCCAAAAGGGCGGTAAGGCCCAGCCACCCCGAGGGGGAGGCCCACACAGCCACCGTCACGTCCTCGGCCAGTTCAAAGAAGGCAGCCCAGGAGAGGGCGGCAGCCACCAGGGCCCGGTGGCTGTAGAGGGCCTCGCCGCCAGGGGCGGGCAAGGCCAAGCGGGGCGATCGCAGGTCGGGGCGGCCAGGAGGTGCCTCTTGGGGAGGGCGGGCCAAGACCTCCTGCGGGGAGAGGACCACAGGGGCCTGCACACCCCCCAGGCAAGCTAGGGCCCCGGCCTCCACCACCGCCAGGAGCCACACCACCTCCTCCACCAGCGATGGCAGGGCGATGGCTACTCGTCGCCCGGGCTCAAGATAGGCCCGCAGGGAGGCCGCTGCCCTTTCCATCCGCTCCAAAAGGGCCTCATAGGTTAGGACCCCCTCGGGCCCTACCAGGGCCGGCTTCTCCCCCCAAGCAGCGGCGGGACGACGCACACACGCCTCCCCCACTGTCTGGAGGGGGACGTTAGCATATCGGAACACCCCTTCCGGCCAGAAGGCGGAGAGCATGCCCAGAGATAGCTTGGACACCCCTCACCCTCCCCCAGGGGAGGCCTCGGCCAAGGAGAGGAGGGGAGGCACCCCCTTCCAGCGCAGGGGGAGCTGGCCCGCCCACTGCACCTCTACAGGCACGTCCAGGCGCTGGCCCAGCCGCTTCTTCACCAAGGGGCCCAGCCGGCCCTTGTCTACCCCCTCACCCTGGAGGAGGAGGTGGAGGCGACCCTGGGCCAGCCCCTCCTTGAGCACAGCGAAGGTGGTCCCGGCCAGCGCCGGCACCTCCTCTTCTAGGGCCTCTTGCACATCGTAGGGCAGGAGCTCCTTGTCCCCCAGGCGGAAGAGGTGGGCCCTGCGGCCCATAAGCTTGATGCGGGGATAAGGACGCCCGCAAGGGCATTCCCCGGCGTAGGCCACCCCCAGATCCCCCGTATCGTAGCGTATGTAGAGAGGGCCCCAGGGCCAGGTGTTGGTGATGACCACCGCCCCCCGCCGCCCTGGGGGCAGGGGGGCGTAAGAGGAGGGGCCCAGCACCTCCACCACCGACTTCTCGGGCACCAGATGCAGGCCGGCCTGGGCCTCGCATTCCACGGCCAAAAGGCCCTCGCTGGAGCCGGCGGCCTCCACCACCCTCCCCACCCCCGTCATCTCCTGCAGGTGGCGACGCATGCCGGGGGTGATGGGGGCCCCCACCACCAACAAGGTCTCCACCCCCCGGAAGGCCTCCTGCGGGGGGATCCCCTGTCCGCGGGCCTCGGCCACCAGGGAGAAGGCCATAGGCAAAAACATGCTCATGAATGTGGGGCGGAAGGTGCGCACGGCCTCCAGGACGCCCCGCGCAAACTGGGGCACATATGTCCCCCACACCACCACCGCCTGCAGGCCCAGGGCCTCCACCAGCAGGGTCTGGCCTAGGGCATAGATGTGCCAGGCAGGGGCGGAGAAGAGCACCGGGGCCCCTGGCCGCAGGCCTGCCCACCAGTGGGCCCGTACTGTGGCCTGTCGCTCCATACGCCGCCACTGCCGCGGGTAGGTGAGGAACAGGACGTCCCCCTCCGTGCCGGAGCTGAGGGCCACCACCGCCCCCTCCTCCCCCCGCTCCAGGCCCAAGGGGTAGCGCCCCCTCTCCCGCAGGGCAGCCAGCAGCTCCTGCCTGGTGACCACGGGCACCTGCCCCAGGTCCTCCAACTTGCGGAACCGGCGAGGGTGGAACCCCGCTTCCTGGAACTGCCTTCTGTAGAAGGGCAGGCCCTGGTAGGCCACCGCCAGCACGCGGCGCAGACGGCGGGCCCAGAAGCGCTCCAGCCGCTCCCGCGGCCAGCCGTCCATCTCGTCCCACAGGCCTTGAGGCCTCAGCATGGGGCCAACCTCCAGGCGGAAGGATCGCGCGGACAGCCCCCCGCCCGCAGGTGGGCCGGCCCCAGGGAGTACCTGACCACCGGGCAGAGGCGGGCAAAGGCGGTGGAGACTAGCACCGTCCCCTGGGGGCCCCTCTCCAGCCGATACAGACGGGGCGGGACGTGGAAGAGCCGACACTGGGGGCACTGGGGGGCCAGGAACAGGGCGGCATCTGCCCGCCAGGTGCGCCAGAGAGGCACCGGCCAGGGCGGGGAGACCTGGGCCACCCCTTCCGCCTCGGTCACCACCGCCCACGCCAGGTGGCGGGAAAGGGGGAGGCCCGCCTCCTGCACGGCCTGGGCCAAGGGAGGTAGCACATCGGCCCGCACCACCAAGGCCTGGGGCCGCAGGTAGCGCAACAGCTCCACCATGCGGGAGGCCATCACCGCCAGGCCGTCGTTGCATACGGGCACGGCGCCCAGGGCGTCCGCCGCCCCCCGCCCCAGGTAGGGCATATACCCTCTATGGGCTAGGAAGACCATGGGGCTGGAGCCGTAATCGTAAAGGGCCACCACCTGCCCCCGCTCCACCCCCCAGAGGCGCCAGGCATAGGTGAGGGCCCGCGCCCACCCCCGTAACTCCCTCCTCCCCAGGGGGAGGTAGAGGGGCGGCTCGTCTACCCCCTCCAGTTGCACCCACACCAGAGGGGTCTCCCCCTCCAGCAGGCGGCCCCCCAAGGGATCGCCGTGGCGGCGGGCGAACTGGGCCACATCCTCAAGGCTCCAGGGGTGGGGCATGCCGTCCGGGCCTAGCCTGTCCCGGTAGAAAGGGACGCGCCCCAAGGACATGGTCAAGCCCTTAACCTTTTATATAAGCCCTCCCGCCACCAGAGCGGCCAAGGCCAGGGCCAGGGTGAAGTAAGAGAGCCTCTCCTGCCAGCTGGAGATGCGGGCTAAAAGGGCCCGCCGCCTCTCCAGCTCCCGCAGGCCCGCCCCATAGGGGAGCCGGCGCAACAACAGGGGCCGGAACCAGAAGGTCTGGACAGCGGCAGCGGCCACCCAAAGGAGCCAGGCCAAGACCATAAGCCCCAGCCACCGCCCATAGGCCGTGTCCAGCAGGCCCAGGGTGACAAAGTCGTCCAGAAGGCCCATGCGGGCCAGGCGAAGGAAGCCCGTGATCCCCTGCACTATCAGGCCCGCCCACCCCACCACCACCAGGCCGTTCCCCACCCGCTGGGCCACCACCGCCGCCTGGGCCGGGGGCACCCGCCGCAGGGCGGGGATGATGACCAAGGTGTTGAACATCACCGCCCCGGCCACAGCCACGGCCCCCAGGATGTGGAATAGGCGCAGTACCTTGAGGTCCTCGATGGCCGCCTTCCCTTGTGCCCGGCATGGTCGGGGAGAGGGTCCTCCCCGACCGGGCTGGCTAGTGCCACTCCTCGAAGTGGCGCCGGATGGCCTCCGTTATGTACCCGGGCACATAGTAGCGGTCGTAGAAGTCCACGTCTACATGGTGCACCGTGGCCCCAAAGTGGGCCTGCATGGGGTTATAAGTCACCGGCCACTGGCCGTAGTTCTCCACACAGTAGTGGATGTAAGCGATGAGGGCCTCCCGCACCCACTCCGCGGGCCGGTTGCGGGGATGGCGGATGATCTCCTCCGCCGTCTCCCGCTTCCAGGGGGCGCCTACGCGGCGGATGTAGTTATCGTCCCCTTCGCTGAACACCCCGCCCTGGCCGTACTTCTCCTGGTACCAGTGGTCCACCAGCTTCTCGGCGGTGGGGAAGCGAGGGGATGGGACGTAGGTGGCCTCCTTGACCCCTTCGATGCCGAAGATCTTCAGCTGGCCAGTAGCCAACGGCACCCGGGCGTTGGGGGCCTCCACGTGGAAGCCCAGCCCCCGCGCCACATCTGGGAAGGCACCCATCAGCACGTCGGGGTTGAAGCCACAGAAGACCCAGGTGCCCAGGCCCATGGCCTCCGCCGCCAGCCGGATGTTCTGGACCATGCAGCCCACCGGATACATCTCCACCTGGAAGACGAGCTGCTCCAGGGCGGAGATGGGCACGGGCAGCTCCAGCATCCCTTCTCCGATCCACTTGTCCACCCCCGCCGGCCGGCCCCCCTTCCACTCGTCCACCGGGTAGTAGTGCCACCAGTCGAAGAGGTTGATGAGGGCGGAGTTGAGCCACCCCACGTCGGAGATGGGGATGATCCAGGTGCTGCCGGGGCGGTTGACGTTGTACTGATAGGGGCCCATGAGGGTGGCGTGGGGGGCGCCGGGCATGCGCATGGCCCAGTCGATGTCTGGGCGCTGGTCCAGGACCTGGGTCATCCCCTCCCGGTACCACTTGAGGACCTTGTCGTAGTCCTCCTCCCCCTCGATCTCCACCGGCTTGCTTCGCTCCAGGCCCGGCTTGTAGATGAAGGCCCCCCGGTCGTTGATCACCAAGAGGTCGGTGGCCATGGAGTTGCCCGGCGAGGGGACGGTGCGGCCAGCAAGCCAGGTGAGCTCATGAAACCCGCCATGGACGGCGATGTCCCAGGCTATTACCCCATTGGGCCCGCAGGCCGCCCAGCACAAAAGGGCCTCCTCCACCTCCGTCAGGGGCACGGGCTCCTTTTCCGACTTGAAGGCCAGGGGGCCCCGCTCCTGGAACATCCTGCGCCCGGTCGCCGGATGGACCTCCTCCTCCCCGGGCTCTATGCGGTAGCCCAGGCCCACCCGCCGGCTGCGCACAGTGGAGAGGAGGCGAAAGATGGGGCTAGTGCCCTCGAAGGCCTTCTTGAGGATCTCCCGCTCCTGCCTTACCACCGCCATGCTACCTCCTCCCTCCCAAATGGAGTGGCACAATGTTACTGCCAGGGCCAGAACCTGTCAACTGCTAGGGGCGGGGCCAGAGGGGCCTCCATGAAGGAAGGCCTGCCAATCGGCCTCCGTATCGATGTCCACTGCCCCCTGGGGGAAAGGCAGGAGGAGGGGCTGATGGACGACGATGATGCTCTGGGCCCCCACATCGCCCCGCAGGGCCAGGAGCTTGGGCCACAGGGGGCGGGCGAACATGGCCGGAGGGCCCACCGTCTCCCCCTGATAGCGGCAGGCGGCCACCGGCCTCCCCTGGCGGAAGGCCTCTGCCAGCCTCCGCAACAGGGAAGAGGATATGAGGGGCTGATCGGCCAGCATCAGTATGAGGGCCGCCGCCTGGGGGAAGGAGCGCATCACCGCCCGCACCCCCGTGCGGATGGAGGAGGCCATCCCTTCCCGCCAGCGGCGGTTGACCACCACCTGCACCGGGAGGCCAGCCAGGTCGGGGGCTATCTTGGGGGCTCCGGCCCCCAGCACCACCACCACCGGCCCCACCCCAGCGGCCAGGGCCTGGCCCACCACATATCGCAGGAGGGTCTGGCCCTTATAGGGGAGGCGTTGCTTGGGGCGCCCCAGCCGCCGCGAGGCCCCCGCCGCCAGGACCACCACCGCCACCTCAGCCATCTCCGCCCCACCGGGGGTAGCCAGTGACCAGCACATCCTCCCCCAGCCGACGGACGGTCACCCACCTCAGGCGCACGGCCTCGGCCATGCGCACGGCCCCCCGCCCGACTACGGCCAGGGGGGCCTGGCGGGCCCCGATGACCACGGGGGCGATGACCACGTGCACCTTGTCCACCAGCCCCTGGTCGAAGAAGGAGCCCAGGAGGACGCCCCCACCCTCCACCAGCAAGGTCAGGATGCCGCGCCCCCCCAGCAGGGCCAGGAGGGCCTGCAGGTCTACCCGCCCCTCCCTAGGGGGCAGAACGGCCACCTCCGCCCCCGCCGCCCCTATAGCCTCCCGCCAGGCAGGGGGGGAGACCTCGGTGGTGGCCACCAGGGTGGGGGCGCCGGGGCCCAGCACCTGGGCTGTGGGAGGGGTGCGGCCCCGGCTATCCACCACCACCCGCAGGGGCTGGCGAGGGGCCAGGCGGCCCCCAGGCCGGGCCGTAAGCTGGGGATCGTCCACCAGCACCGTCTGGGAGCCCACCACAATGGCATCCACCTGCGTCCGCAGGCGGTGGGCCCAGGCCCGGCTCTGGGGCCCGCTCACCCAACGGGAGTCGCCGCTGGCCGCCCCGATGCGCCCGTCTAGGCTACAGGCGAACTTGGCGACGACAAAGGGGAGGCCGGTGCGCCGGTGCTTGAGGTAGGCCTCCAGGAGCCTCTCCGCCTCCTCTTCCCCCTCCCCCACCGTGACCTCGATGCCCGCCCGGCGTAGGGCCTCCACCCCCCGCCCGTTCACCTGGGGGTCGGGGTCCAAAAGGGCCACGTGCACCCTGGCGATGCCCGCCCGGACGATGGCCTCGGTACAGGGAGGGGTGCGGCCGTGGTGGGCACAGGGTTCCAGGGTCACGTAGAGCTCGGCGCCGCGGGCCTCCTCTCCGGCCTGGGCCAGGGCCACGGCCTCGGCATGGGGCCCAGGAGGCGGTCGGGTGTGGCCCCGGCCCACCACCTGGCCATGGCGCACCACCACTGCCCCCACCCAAGGGTTGGGGGAGGTGCGCCCCAGGGCCTTCCTGGCCTCCCTTAGGGCCAGGCGCATGAACGGGCCCATGACAAGACCATATTACCGCCGCATGCTAATATGGGCCCCGGAGGTGGCCATGGCCCAGCAAGAGCCCCAAGTCAGCGAGCTCATGGTGCGCGGCCTGGTGGTGGGCCTGTTCGCCGAGAACTGCTGGATCATCGGCAACCGGCGCACCGGCGAGGCCATCTGCATCGACCCCGGCGACCAGCCCGACGACATCCTCCACCTGGCACGGGACATGGGGGTGCGCATCAAGCTCATCGTCAACTCCCACGGCCACCTGGACCATATCATGGGGGTGCGGGCGGTGAAGGCGGCCACCGGGGCCCCGTTCCTCCTCCACCGCCAAGACCTGGACATCGCCCGCAAGGCCGGGGCCTCCGCCGCCCTCTGGCTGGGCCGGCACATCGAGCCCCCGCCCGACCCCGACTATTTCATCGACGACGGGGACGAGGTGGAGGTGGCAGGGGTGAAGCTCAAGGTCATCCATACCCCAGGCCATACCCCAGGCTCCTGCTCCTTCTACACCCAGGGCATGCTCTTCAGCGGCGACACCCTCTTCCGCGGCTCCATCGGCCGCACCGACCTGCCGGGCGGGGACTACGACCTGGAGATGCGCAGCATCATCGACAAGCTCCTCCAGCTCCCCGATGAGACCATCGTCCTCCCCGGCCACATGCAGGAGACGCGCATCGGCATCGAGAGACAGACTAACCCCTTTATCCTCATGGAGCTACGCCGACGCCAGCAGGGCTAGCGAAAGTCCTGATAGGCCCGCGAGGGCGTAGGCTCGTCCTGCCCCTGGTACTTGCTCCCCAGCCCCGGCGAGCCGTAAGGCCTCTCCACAGGGGTGGACAGGCGATAAAAGGAGATCTGGGCGATCTTCATGCCGTAATAGAGGGCAATGGGCATCTGGGACTGGTTGGAGAGCTCCAGGGTCAGCCTGCCCGAAAACCCGGGGTCTACATAGCCAGCGGTGGCGTGCACCAAGAGCCCCAGCCGGCCCAGGGAGGACTTGCCGTCCACCCGGGCCACAATGTCGTGGGGCAGGGTGATGTGCTCTACGGTGCCGGCCAACACAAAGCTCCCCGGCTGGACGATGAAGGGCTCCTCGGGCTCGATGACCACCCGCTCTGTGAGGTCGGAGGCGTCCTCCCGCACGTCCACGTAGGGGCGGCGGGTCACCCGGAAGATGCGGAACACCCGGTCCAGGTGCAGGTCGATGCTTGCCGGCTGGATGGCGTCCTCCCATAGGGGCTCTATCCGGATGCGCCCCAGGGCCAGCTCCTCCTTGATGGAGCGGTCGGAGAGGACGGTCATCACCACAAAGATGACCCGCGGCCGCGGCCAGGGGGAGCCCCCCGTTTGACCATAACGCCGCCGTTTTCCCATCCTTTTTCCACACCCCCCCTCGCACAGGCTATCGCATGGGGCGGGGTGGCGGCCAGGGGGCTCACTTAATGGCGTAGACCACGCTCACGGTGACCACGATGTCCAGAGGGCCGGTGGCGAGGCGCCCATCGCCACCGGCCTCCATCACCCTGGGCATGGGCACCTCCACCCCTCCCTCTACGATGGCCAGGGGCTGGCCCAAGGTGATGCCCCCCTCCGCCGCCAGCTGCTGAGCACGAGCCCGGGCATCGGCCATGGCCCGGCGCCGGGCCTCCGCCTGCAAGGGGGCGGGATCGGAGATCGTCAGTTGCAGAAAGTGGATCTGTAGGGGGTCACCCACTTGGCGGGCCGCCGCTGCAAGCAGTGGGCTCAGGCGAGCCAAGTTCCGCACCTTCACCTCGGTGGTGATGCTCAAGGTATAGGTCACCGCCTGCGGGGGGCTGGACTCGCCCACAGGAGGGACAGGGAAGGGCCGCTCCTGGGAGAGGGAGAGGGAGGTGGTGCGCATATCCTCCTGGGCCACCCCCTGGTCCCGCAGGACGGAGAGGAGGCGCTCCTGAGCTTGCGTCCCCTCCTCCATCACTTGGGCCACCGAATTCCCCCGTGCGGAGATGCCCAGGCTCACCACAGCCATGTCCGGGCGGGCGGAGACTCGCCCCACGCCGGTGACGGTCACCCCCTGCCAGGAGGTGCCTTGGCCCTGGACACTCACACCCATCTGCCCATCCGGCATGGGGGCCACCTGGCCGCTGCTGGCCCTCTGACAGGCCACCGCCCCCCACGCTAGCACGAGGGCTGCCGCCAGTATCCATGCCCAGCGCATGACTTTACCTCCCTTTTTCATGCGCGACCTGGCCATTGTAGCACACCCGTATCGCCTGCCGGCCCCCGAGGCCTCATAATGTTAGGAGGGATCGAGTCGATGGGGGACGAAGAGAGGCCTGAGCCGCCCGCGGACACATCCTGGTCTCCCCCAGAGTATCCGACGGCGCCGGCGGAACGTTACGCCACCTCGCCCTCCCCCTCAGCGGACGAGCGGCGGTGGACCTCCATCCTTTTGGAGGCCCTGGAAACGGCCCTGCTGGCCGCCCTCATCTTCGTGGCCGTCCGCTTCTCCCTGCAGAACTTCCGCGTGGAGGGGGTGAGCATGGCCCCCAGCCTGCAGGACGGCGAATACCTCATCATCAACCGCCTGGCCTATCTGAAGGTGAACTTGGAGATGTTCGACTGGCTCCCCTTCTTCGATGCCCAGGAGGGGGAGGTGCTGTACTTGTTTGGGGCCCCCAAGCGGGGGGACGTGGTGGTCTTCCGCTCCCCTACCCCTCCCTATCGCCACTTCATCAAACGTATCATCGGCCTGCCCGGGGATACGGTGCAGATCGACGCCACCACCGGACGGGTCTACGTCAATGGCCGCCCCCTGCAGGAGCCCTACGCCCTGGGCAAGACCCACTGCGGGCCGGGCCCCAGGAGCTGTGGGCCGTGGGCCGTCCCCCCTGGCCACTACTTCGTGCTGGGGGACAACCGGGAGAACAGCACCGACTCCCGCTTCTTCGGCTTCGTGCCCGAGGAAGACATCATCGGCAAGGCCTTCATCACCTACTGGCCCCTCAGCGACTTCGGCCTGGCCCCCAATCACTCCATCTCCTTCGCCGAGGAGTAGGATGCTCACCCCCGCCCAGGAGGAGTTCGTGGCTCAGCAGCGGGTGGCCCTTCTGGCCACCGCCGACGCCCGGGGCCGACCCCACGCGGTCCCTGTATGCTTCGCCTACCTGGAGGGCCGCTTCTACACGCCTGTGGACGAGAAGCCCAAGCGGGGAAGGCCCCTCAAACGCCTGCGCAACATCGGCGAGAACCCCCAGGTGGCCCTCCTATTGCACGAGTACCATGAGGACTGGCGGCACCTACGCTGGCTCCTGGTGCAAGGGGAGGCCCACATCATCGGCCGGGCCCAAGAGCATGAGGCGGCGGTGGCCGCCCTGCGCCGCCGCTATCCCCAATACGCCTCCATGCACCTAGAAGAGAGGCCCCTCATCTGCATCACGCCCCGAAAGGTCATGGAGTGGCGATGGGCCTAGGGACGTGAAGGCCATTTATCGCTCTCCCACGGGCCCGCCACCGGCAAGTCCAGCCCCGCCTCCTGCAGGGGGGCAATGGCGCGGCGCCGGCGACGGGCAGGTGCACCCCCCAGAGGACGGAGACCCCTGTCCATGGGGCCGTCTGTCGGGGCCCCCGCAGGCGAAAGGGCGCCCTACTTCACCTTGAGGGTGGTGTACATGCCCCGCTCGTGGTGGACGAAGGTCTCGCCGCCCGCCGTCTGCGTGACCAGACAGCCCAGCTCGTAGGTGCCAGGGCTCAGATTCACCGTGAAGGTCCCGCTCTCCCCAGGCTCCAGCTCCAGCTCCTCCTCGCCCTCCACGCTCCGGACTAGGCCCTCGACCTCAGCGTGCGCTTCCTCGCCCCTCCTAGCTGCCTCTTTCAACTCTTCGAGCATGCGGCGCATGTCCTTCTGGGGCGGGTAGACCATCAGCTCATGCTCCAACTGGCCCTTGTTGGTGACCTTGAAGGTCACCAGGCCCGCCGGGACCTCGCTTTTGTCCAGCTTGAAGGTCCACTCTTCCATGGTGACGTTTACCACAGTGCCGGCAGCCTCGTCCCCCCCGCCGCCGCAGGCGGAGGCCAGCGCCGTCATGGCAAAAATCGCCCCCGCTACTGCGACAACCTGCCAGACCCTCAGGGACATCTTGTTCACCCCCCTTTAGGGCATTGCTTCCCTCTAATTTTAGGGCTTTGTCTCTACTCAGGGAATACTGTAGGGCAAATTAACTCTAGGGCTTAGCCTGGCCTAGGCAGTGCGGCAGGCCATGCTGCTCGGGCCCCTACGCCCCTGGGGGGCAGTTTTGGACAAAGCCTGCCCACAGATGTTGACAGGAGCAGGCCCTGGGGTTAGAATGCGGGCCGCACCAGAGAAGGATTCAGGAGGGGCAAATGGAGTTTAAGGAAGTCGTGGGGCGCAGGCGCTCCATCCGCTTCTACCAGCCCTGGCGACCAGTGGAGAAGGAGAAGATCCAGGCCATCCTAGAGGCCGCCCGCCTGGCCAGCCGGGCGGTCAATGCTGACTTCGCCAAGGCCATCGTCCTCTACCGCGACCAGCTGTCCAAGGAGGACCTGGACGCCCTCAAGACCCCCACCACCAACGTCCAGTTGGACACGGCCCCCGTGTGCATCGTCTGGTTCGCAGACCTCTCCGCCGTGCCCCGCATGGTCCAGGCCAGGGCCGCCACCCTTAAGGAGCTGGTGGATGTGGGGGCCCTTCCCCCCACCCATGGGTGGTCCCACGCCTATGTGGACAACGTCATCATACCTCAGGTGCTATCACCCATCGCCCAGAACCAGGCTACCCTGGCCTTCCTGACGGCGGCCGAGGCCGCCCTGGCCGTGTGCACCGCCCTTTATGCCGCCGTGGACGAGGGCCTGGGCACCCTCCTCACCGCTCTCAACGCCGAGGCGGTGAAGCGCATCACCGGCCACCCTGACGAATGGCTCCTCCTGTATGGCCAGCTGGTAGGCTACCCTGCCGAGTCCTGGGAGGGGGGAGGCCAGCGTCCGCGGGAGCCCTTCGAGCAGGACTTCTTCGAGATGCGCTACGGCAACCCCTTCCCCCGCGACCCCCGGGTGGTGGAGAGGCTCAAGGAGGCCAAGCTCATCCAAGAGCCAGCTCCCCTCCCCTGGCGCAACGAGGAGATACGCTACCTGGCCCAGATGTTCGGCTTGCCCCTCTGAAGCTGGGGGAAGGACATGCCGGGAGGTCGCCCATGACCACCGCCGAGGAGCTGAGGGTCCAGGAGTCCGTCCAGCGGTGGTACGACTATTACCGTCAGCACTGGGGGCCGCCCCCGGACTGGGACTTCAAGCTGCAGGCCCTGGCCCGCTTCGCCGACTTCGTGGGCAAGAGCCCCGACCAGATGATCGGGGAGTGCCTACGGGAGGTGGAAGGAGGCTACAAGAAGATCCGGGCCAAGAAGCGCCGCTTCTACATCGAGAAGATCAAGGAGTTCGAGTCCGGCATCGGCGGGGTGGAGGGCCGCCACTGGGCCAACGCCGTGCGCTCTTTCTTCATCCACAACGGGGTGGCCATGTCCACCGACATCCTCAAATAGGCTAGAAACGGGCCATCCCCGCTCCGGCCCTAGGGAGAGGCCAGGCCCCCACTTCTTCCGGCCTTGGGATATGGCTTGATATCATGCCAAGGGCCGAGGCCCCCATCACCTGGCCGCCCCCCATGCCCCGGTCCTGGAGGGCCCAAAGCCTAGGCGGACGGCCCGCGGGTGCTCAGGCGGCGAGGAGGCACCCGCTCCATAGTGAATCAGACAGCGGCACCCCTGAGCCCCATGAGCCCCCGCAGGTGCTGGATCTCCCCCAAGTGGGTGAAGCCGTGAGTCATGCACACGTTGCCGATGGCGTTGCGCACCTTCATGTCCCCCAGAGGCTTGATGGTCACCGTCTGCTCCAGGTAGTCCTCGTCGATGCCGGCCAGGAACTCGTCCACCGACCGCCACACCTGGCGGGCATACTCCAGGAACTCTTGGGCCGAGGGGAGGCGCAGGGCCCGCGCCTGCTCCAGGCTCCAGCCGGTGCCCTGGTGCACGCGATCTAGGCCGAACTTCTGGTCGTAGCCCCCCTCTAGCCAGACGGTGGGGCGGCGCTGGAGGACGAAGTTGACGATGTTGTCCTCGGTGCGCACTACATGCCAGGCCACGAAGGCGATGTGCACCCCCCTCTCGTTGGCCGTCCAGTGGAGCTGCTCCGGCGTCAGGTCCTGGAGCATGTCCTCGTACGCGCGGTGCATATCCCGCAGACAGTCCCGCAGGAAGTCTTTGACGCTCATGGCTACCCCCGCAGCAGTGATTCCCTTCTAATCTAGGCGAGGCCAGAAAGGCGGTCAAGCTAGAGGAGGAGGCGCCGCGGCGGGGCCCCGGGGGTGCGGCGGAAGTTGACCAAAAGGAACCTGCCGCCCCTCTCCTCCAGGCGACAGCGCTGAGGGGCGGCGAGGAGGGCCTGCGCCCTTTGGGCCAGGGCCGCCACCTCCTCCCCCTCGGCAGCCCCCGGCAGGGCGGCGAGCATGGCCTCCAAGGCCACCGGGAGGAGGGAGAGGAGCCATCCGCACACCACCTGGGCCCACCCCAGATGGAAGCGGGCCTCGGCGAAGGCGATGGGCAGATGCTCAGGGGTCACCTCTGCCCCCTCCTGCACCACGCTGGCCCCTAGATGGGGCTGGGACAGCTCCTGTGCCCCTCGATAGACCTGGGATAAACGGGCGTCTTGGGCGATGGCTGTCGAGGAGCGGTAGCGTCCCAAGGCCACCTCCAGGGAGGCGTGCTCCCGCTCCGGGCGAGGGTAAGCCGCAAGCCACTCCCGCCATTCCTGGAAGCCGGAGCCCAAGAGGCCCTTCTGGGCGGCCACCAGGTCGCAGGCCGTGCGCACCAGGGGCGGGCAGGCCGCGTACCGTCCCACCAGCAGGAGACGCACCGCCCCGTCCACACACTCGAAGGCCCGCGCCCCCAGGAGGAGGAGGACAGCAGCCTCCGGAGTGCGCACCCGCCCCAGGGCGGCGGCCAGGCGCAGCCACAGGCCCATCCCCCTCTCCACTAGGGCCAAGTCCTCCTCCAACAGGAAGCGGGACTGACGATAGGTATCTTGGACCTCCGGCGTCGGATCGGAGGGACGTGGGGGTAGGGAGTAGCCCGTGGGCACCTGCAGGGGCCCAATGCGCAGGCGCCTGCCCTCCCTCATGGCCCGCACCGAAGGAGGCGGACGCTGGCCTCTACTGCCAGCCGGCGCGGGCCCCCCGCACCATGGTCAGGGGCCCCACCGGCCAGTTGAACCCATAGACCATGGCCTTATCGATGTCCTCAGCGGAGGCGATACCCTCCTCCAGCACCTTCTGGGCCTCCCGCACAGCGGCGAAGTAGATGCGGTTGGCCACGAACCCATAGGTGCCGGGGGCGTCCTTGACCCGAATGCTCACCTTATCGGCCCGCCGGCACACCTCCTCCAGGGCCTGGATGGTCTCCTCCGCCGTCTCAGGAGCGTAGATGAGCTCCACCAGCTTCATCACCGGCACGGGGCTGAACCAGTGCATGCCCATGAACCGGGGGCGGCGAGCCTCGCACACCGCCTTGTTCAGCTCAGAGATGGGGAAGCCGGAGGTGTTGGTGGCGAACAAGGCCTCCGGCTGGATGAGCCGGTCGGCCTCGGCAAACACCCTCTTTTTCAGCTCCAAGTCCTCGGGCACGGCCTCGATGAGGAGGTCCACCGGCGCCAGGTCTTCCACCCGGGTAGTGAAGGAGAGGTTGGCCAGGGCCTGCTCCATCTGCTCACGGGTGATCTTGCCCCGCTCCACCCCTCGTTGCAGGCCGTAGCGGCCCTCCACGATGGTCCGCCGGCACCGCTCCAAGATGTCGTCGCTAAGGTCCCGGATGATGACCTTGTAGCCCGACTGGGCCAGCACCTGGCCGATGCCCGAGCCCATGACGCCGCCGCCAAGGATCCCCACAGTCTGGACGGCCATGTCTACTCCTCCTGCCCAAGTGGTGTTGAGGCCTGGCGCCCCCGGCAGGACTCGAACCCGCACCCTCCTGGTCCGAAGCCAGGCGCTCTGTCCATTGAGCTACGGGGGCGCCGTCAATAGCATAGCATGGGCCAGCAGGGACAGAAAGGGATCCCCATTGTGGCCCTTCTCGCCCTGTGGTCAAATAGATTGATGAGCCCCTTCCGGCCATGACTACCGAGCAGGAGCCCATCACCCTGGCCCAGCAATTGGAAGACCTCCTGGGCGACGCGACGGCCCAGGTGGAACACCTGCGCTCTATCCTCTCCTCCCTGCACCCCGCCGACCAGGTAGACCTCTGGCGCCGCCTCCCCCCGCCCCAGAAGGAGGCCCTCCTGGCCCTCCTCTCCCTCGAAGGCCTGGCCCATTTCCTCCAGCACATGCCCGACGAGGAACGGGAGGAGCTTCTGCGGCGCATGCCGCGGGAGGCCCTGGCGCACATCCTAGACCACATGGAGTCCGACGAGGCGGCGGACATCATCCGCTCCCTCCCCCCGGCCGATGCCTCCCGCGTCCTGGCCAACATGCGCACCGCCCTCCAGGTGGCCCCCCTCCTCCAGCACGCCGAGGGCACCGCCGGAAGCCTCATGACCAAGGGCTACCTGGCCCTCCACCCAGATATGACCGCGCGGGAGGCCATCAACTTCATGCGCCTGTACCGCCCTTTCGCCGATGAGGCCTACTACCTCTATGTCCTGGACGGGGCCAACCGCCTGCTGGGGGTGGTCAACCTGCGCCAACTCATCATCGCCGACCCCGAGACCCCTATCTCTGAGCTCATGACCACCGACCTAGTGACCGTTCCCCCAGGGGCCGACCAGGAGGAGGTGGCCCACCTCATCCGCCGCTACCGCCTGCGGGCCCTGCCGGTGGTGGACGACCGCCGCACCCTCCTGGGCATCGTCACCGCCGATGACGTTATCGACGTCATCACCCAAGAAGACACAGAGGACATGTTCCGCATGGCCGGCGTGGGGGTGCAGGAGCGGGCCCTGAGCCCCCTCAGGGAGTCCCTGCGCCGGCGCATGCCCCACCTGGTGGTCAACCTGCTTACGGCCTTCGTCTCCGGCCTCACCGTCAGCATGTTCGAGGGCACAGTGGCCAAGGCGGCCACTTTGGCCGTCTTTATGCCCATCATCGCCGGCCACGGGGGCAACACCGGCACGCAAGTGGCCACCATCGTGGTGCGGGCCCTGGCCTTGGGGGAGGTGGGCCCCGGCGAGACCTTCCGCCTGCTGGCCAAGGAGGTGGCCTTTGGGCTGGTGCACGGGGCGGTGGCGGGGCTCCTCACCGCCGCCCTGGCCCTGGCCCTCTACCAGAACGGCTGGCTGGCAGGGATCGTGTTGGGGGCCATGGTGGGCAACGTCCTTATCGCCGGCGTGGTGGGGGCGGTCATCCCCCTGGTCCTGCGGGCCCTGGGCATGGACCCCGCCCTGGCCTCCTCCATCTGGCTGACCACCTTCACAGACATCATGGGCTTCCTTCTGCTCTTGGGCACGGGGACCATGCTGGCCACCAAGCTCACCTGAGGGGGCTGGGGTGGACGGCGGGATTCGAACCCGCGATCTCCAGGGCCACAGCCTGGCGCCTTGACCGCTTGGCCACGTCCACCACAAGCGTGGCCCCCTGGCTGGGGGCCACCATCAGCAAGTGTAGCTAGGCCAAGGGGGGCCGTCAAGGCGGCCAGGGGAGGCCAAAAGCCCACCCCATCTTATCTTTTGCCATGTCCACCCCTGGCGAGGCCCACGTTGACAGGGAGGGGAGGCAGGGGATAGAATGCGGGTGCACGTCCGGGAGGGGGTCGGTCGCCGTGATCGAGATGGTGGTAGACAGCGTGCGGGTGAGCTTGGCCAGCTACCAGCGGGTGGTCATCCTCAAAGAGAAGTACGCCGATCGCTACCTTCCCATATGGATCGGGCCGGCGGAGGCCGATGCCATCGCTGTGCGCCTGCAAGAGGTGGCTGTGGCCCGCCCCCTGACCCACGACCTTTTGCGCTCGGTCATCGAGGCCCTTGGGGCCACGGTGAGCCATGTGGTGGTCAACGACCTGGCCAACGACACCTTCTATGCCAAGATCTACCTGGAGGCCCATGGCCGCCTGCTGGAGATCGACTCCCGCCCCAGCGACGCCATCGCCCTGGCCGTGCGCACCCAGTCCCCCATCTACGCCGAGGAGTCGGTGCTGGAGAAGGCGGGGGTGCGGCTAGAGGAAGAGGAGGGCGAGGCGGTGGAGGAGGCCCCCAAGGCCGGGCCCAGCCCCGAGACCCGCCGCGGCCTTAGCCCCGAAGAGCTGGAGAAGCTCTCCCCCTTCCGCGAGGTCATCGAGAGCCTGAACCTGGAGGACCTGGGCAAGGGCCCCGAGGCCTGAGGCCCAGGTATTGGCCTCTGCCCCTGGTCGTGATACAATTCACGGAGCTGGGCCCACCGGTGGGCGGCCATGGGTAGGCTACCGCCCACCATCCGCCTCGTGGGCCTGGGCTGGTACATAGCCCTGAGCATCGCCCTGCCGGTGGGGGGTGGCGTGTTGCTGGACGAGAGGCTGGGCACCCGCCCCCTGCTGAGCATGGGGGGCCTGGCCTTGGGGCTGGTGCTGGCCTTCTGGGGCGCCTATAAGATGGTGGTGGAGGCCACTAAAAAGGACGAGGGTAAGAGATGAGGGGGCGCCTCATCATCTTAGGGCTCTTGCTCCTGGCCATAATGGGCTTCGTCTTCCTGCGGGGCCCCAGCCCCCATATCCAGATCAAGCCCGAGGTGCTGGCCTCCCTGGGCCCGGTGAACATCACCAACACCATGGTCACCTCCTGGGTGGTGGTGGCCATCATGGTCATTGGGGTCTTTCTCCTCACCCGGCGGTGGGAGCTGGTGCCGCGGGGGCCCCAGAACTTCATCGAGGCGGTGGTGGAGGCCTTCTACAACATCTCCTCCACCATGGTGGGGGAGAGGCTGGCCCGCCGCTTCCTGCCAGTGGCGGCCACCATCTTCTTCTTCGTGCTGGTGGGCAATTGGCTGTCCCTCACCCCCCTGTTCAACGTCATTGGCATCGTCAAGGAGCAGGTGCCGGCGGCGGAGGGGGAGGTGCACGAGGGCAAGGCCTTCGTCATGGAGAAGGTGGACCTGGGCCCCTTGCCCGTGGCCTACACCACCCTCTCCGGCCCCGATAGCCTAAAAGGGGAGGCCATCGAGCTGGGGGAGCCGGGGGCGGTGGAGGAGGTGGCCCAGAAGCGGCAGGAGGGCAAGCTGGTGGGGGAGTTTCTGCCCCTCCTGCGGAGCATGAACACCGATGTCAACATGCCCCTGGCCCTGGCCATCGCCTCGGGCATTGCGGTGGAATACTGGGGGATCACGGCCATGGGCCTGGGGGGATACGGGCGCACCTTCTTCAACTTTGGGCGCCTCTTGCGGGGGCTGCGCACCCTGAGCCCCATGACCATCATGGAAGGGGCGGTGGACGCCTTTGTGGGCCTCCTGGAGCTCATCTCCCACCTGGTACGCATCATCAGCTTCACCTTCCGTCTGTTCGGCAACATGTTCGCTGGGGAGGTGGTCATCCTCATGTTCACCTTCCTGGTACCCCTGCTCCTGACCCTCCCCTTCTACGGGCTGGAGCTGTTCGTAGGCATCGTGCAGGCGTTCATCTTTGCCGGCCTCACCCTCGTGTTTGGGCTGGCAGCGGTGGAACACGTGGGGGCTGGCGCTGGAGGAGAGCACCATTGATGAGGAGGTGAGCCATGGACTGGTTCCTCGCCCTCCTGCCGCCGGTGGCGGAGGCCATCCGGGCCGCGGCCCAGGAGCAGACCAACATGGTCTTCTCCGATGAAGGGCTGCGGTTTTTGGCCGCCGGCTTCGCCATGGCCCTGGGGGCCCTAGCCCCGGCCCTGGCCATCGGCTACATGGCCGGGCGGGCTATGGAGGCCCTGGGGCGCAACCCCGAGGCCCAGCCGGCCATCCAGACTAGCCTCATCCTCAGCCTGGCCTTCGCCGAGGCCATCGGCATCTATGCCCTGGTGACGGCAGTGATGATCGGCTTCGTGTTCTAAGGAGGGGGTGGACGGCATGCCCTTCCTTGCGGGGCTCGTGGACGGCCTGAAGGCTCTGGGGATCAACCTCCCCAGCCTTCTGGCCCAGCTCGTCAACTTCACCATCCTGCTGGTGGTCCTGTACGTCCTGGCCTACAGGCCGGTGATGCGCATGCTGGACGAGAGGCGGCGGCGCATCCAGGAGGGCCTAGAGGCCTCCGAGGAGGCCAAGCGCCGCCTGGCCCAGGCCGAACAGGAGGTGCAGGCCCAGCTGGAGCGCGCCCGCCAGGAGTCCCAGGCCATCATCACCCAAGCCCAGCAGGTGGCCCGCCGGCTACAGGAAGAGGCGCGGGGCCAGGCCCGCCGGGAAGCAGAGCAGATACTAGCCCGCGCCCGGGAGGAGATCGCCCTGGAACGGGATGCGGCCATCGCCCAGCTCCGGCGGGAGTTCGCCGACCTCACGGTGCGGGCGGCGGAGAGGGTCATAAGGCAGGCCCTGGACCGGGAGGCCCACCGTCGCCTCATCGAGGAGGCCCTGGCCCAATGGCCGGCGGGCGATGGAGGGGATAGGCAAGGGTGATCCGCAACCCCGCCGCCAAGCGCTACGCCGAGGCCGTCCTCCAGCTGGCCAAGGAGCAGGGCAAGCTGGAGGAGTGGGGCCAACACCTGCAGATCATCGCGCAGGCCCTGGGCCAGCCGGAGGTGGCACGGGCCCTGGAGGATGCCCGCCTCCCCCTGGAGGTGAAGCTAAGGGTGGTGGACGAGGCCATGGCCGGCCTAGACGGCCTGGCCTGCAACCTGGCCAAACTCTTGGTCCTCAAAGGCCGCGCCTCCCTGGCCCCGGACATCGCCCGCGCCTACCAAGAGATGGCCGACCGGGAGCGGGGCATCGTCCACGCCCTGGTGAAGACCGCCGTCCCCCTAGACCACCAAGAGAGGGAGGAGCTCCGGCGCCGCCTGGAGGCGGCCGTGGGCCGCCCCGTGGTGATGGAGACCCAGGTGGACGAAGACATCATCGGCGGCCTGGTGGTGCAGATAGGCGACCGCCTCATCGACGCCAGCGCCCGTACCCAGCTCCTGGCCCTGCGCCGCCACCTGGCCGAGGCCCACACGTGAGGGAGGGATGGTCATGACCGTCAGACCCGAAGAGATAGCGGCCATCATCCGGCGCCAGATCGAGGAGTTTAGCCCCACCATCGCCGCCGCCGAGGTGGGCACGGTCATCGAGGCCGGCGACGGCGTGGCCCGCATCTGGGGCCTGCGCAACTGCATGTACAACGAGGTCCTGGAGTTCCAGCGGGGGGTCATGGGCCTGGCCCTCAACCTGGAGGAGGAGACGGTGGGGGCCATCGTCCTGGGCGACCACACCCTGGTGCGGGAAGGGGACGAGGTGCGCACCACCGGCCGCATCATCGAGGTGCCGGTGGGGGAGGAGCTGCTGGGGCGGGTGGTGGACCCCCTGGGCCGCCCCCTAGATGGCAAGGGCCCCGTGCGGGCCCAGCGCACCCGCCCTGTAGAGCGCATCGCCCCCAATGTGGTCCTGCGCAAGAGCGTGGACACCCCCGTGCACACGGGCATCAAGGCCATAGACGCCATGATCCCCATCGGCCGCGGCCAGCGGGAGCTCATCATCGGCGACCGGTTCACGGGCAAGACGGCCATATGTCTTGACACCATCATCGCCCAGAGGGGGGGCGATCTCATCTGCATCTATGTGGCCATCGGCCAGCAGGCCTCCAAGGTGGCGGAGGTGGTGGCCACCCTGGAGGAATACGGGGCCATGGAGCACACCATCGTGGTGGCGGCCAACGCCTCCGACCCCGCCCCCCTGCAGTACCTGGCCCCCTACGCCGGGTGCGCCATGGGGGAGGAATTCATGGACCAAGGCCGGGACGCCCTCATCGTCTACGACGACCTCACCAAACACGCCTGGGCCTATCGCCAGATGTCCCTGCTGTTGCGCCGACCCCCGGGCCGGGAGGCCTACCCTGGCGACGTGTTCTACCTCCACTCCCGCCTCCTGGAGCGGGCGGCCAAGCTGGCCCCGGAGTATGGGGGCGGCTCCCTCACCGCCTTGCCCATCATCGAGACCCAGGCTGGGGACATCTCGGCCTATATCCCCACCAACGTCATCTCCATCACCGATGGCCAGATCTACCTGGAGACCGACCTGTTCAACGCCGGCATCCGCCCGGCCATCAACGCCGGCCTCTCCGTCTCCCGCGTGGGGGGGGCGGCCCAGACCCGTGCCATGCGCAAGGTGGCCGGGGGCCTGCGCCTGGCCCTGGCCCAATATCGGGAGCTGGCGGCCTTCGCCCAGTTCGGCACCGGGGAGCTGGACCCCGCCACCCGCCGCCAGCTGGAGCGGGGCCAGCGCCTCACGGAGGTCCTTAAGCAGCCCCAGTTCCGACCCCAGAAGCTGTGGCAGGAGGTGACCATCATCTACTGCGGCATCCACGGCTACCTGGACGACGTGCCCGTGGCCAAGATCCAGGACTTTGAGGCCGCCTTCCACCGCTTCCTGGAGGCCCAGTACCCGGAGATCGTCCAGGCCATCGAGGGGACCAAGGACCTCTCGCCGGAGACGGAGGAGAGGCTGCGGGAGGCCATCCGCCAGTTCAAGGAGACCGTCCCCTACTAGCCATGGTCAGCCTGCGCCAGATCCGCCGTCGCATCCGCAGCGTCCAGAACATCGCCAAGGTCACCAGGGCCATGGAGCTGGTGGCCGCCTCCAAGATGCGGCGGGCCCAGCTGGCGGCCCTTGCCGCCCGCCCCTATGCCGAGCGCCTGCGCTGGATGCTGGCCGACCTGGCGGAGACCGTCCCCCTGCTGGAGCCCACTGCCCTCCACCCCCTCCTGCAGCGGCGGCAGGAGGTGCGGGTGGGGGAACTGGTGGTGGTGGGGCCCGACCGCGGCCTATGCGGGGGCCTCCCCACCCACATCAACCGCACCGCCGCCCACTTCATCCTGGAGAGGGGCCTCCCCGTGCGCCTGGTGACTGTGGGGCGCAGGGTGCGGGACTTCTTCCGCCGCCTGGGCCAGAACATCGTGGCCGAGTTCACAGGGATCACCGACCGCCCCACCTACAACGATGTCCTGCCCATCGCCCGCATCGTCATAGACGACTATGTGGCGGGGGCGGCAGACGAGGTCTACGTCATCTTCCCCCGCTTTGTGAGCACCACCGTCCAGCGCCCAGAGACCATGAAGCTTTTGCCCGTAGAGCCACCCGCCGAGGCCGTCACCTGGCGCTACGACTATATCTATGAGCCCAGCCGGGAGGCGGTGCTCGCCGAGCTCCTCCCCCGCTATATAGAGCGCCAGCTGTTCGAGGCCCTCCTAGAGGCCTCGGCCAGCGAGCACTCCGCCCGCATGGTGGCCATGCGCAACGCCACCGACAACGCCAACGACCTGGTAAAGCACCTCACCCTCCTGGCCAACAAGGCCCGCCAGGAGTCCATCACCAAGGAGCTGTTGGAGATCGTAGCCGGCATGGAGGCCCTCAAGGCGGCCAAAGGATTCTAGAGGGAGGTGGGAGAGCATGGCCAAGGGGACCGAGGGCCGTGTCGTCCAGGTCATCGGCACGGTGGTGGACATAGAGTTCCCCCCTGAACAGCTGCCGGAGATCTACAACGCCGTGGAGATCGACATGGGCAACGGGGAGGTGCTGGTGGCAGAGGTGGAGCAACACCTGGGCAACAACTGGGTACGCTGCCTGGCCATGGGCAGCACCGACGGCCTGCGGCGGGGGGCGCGGGCCGTGGACACCGGGGCCCCCATCGCCGTGCCCGTGGGCCGCCCCTGCCTGGGCCGCTTGTTCAACGTCTTGGGGCAGCCCATCGACGGCCTGGGAGAGGTGAAGGCCGAGGAGCGCTGGCCCATCCATCGCCGCCCCGCCCCTGGAGGAGCGCACCACCCGCCCAGAGATGCTGGAGACGGGGCTCAAGGTCATCGACCTCATCTGCCCCCTGCGCAAAGGGGGCAAGGTGGGGGCCTACGGCGGGGCGGGCGTGGGCAAGACGGTCATCATCATGGAGCTCATCCGCAACATCGCCACCGAGCACGGCGGCTTCTCCGTCTTCGGCGGGGTGGGGGAGCGCTCCCGCGAAGGCAACGACCTGTGGTACGAGATGCGGGCCTCGGGGGTCATCGACAAGACGGTGCTGGTCTTCGGCCAGATGAACGAGCCCCCAGGGGTGCGGGCCCGCGTGGGCCTGACCGCTGTGACCATGGCCGAGTACTTCCGGGACGTGGAGGGCCAGGACGTATTGCTGTTCATCGACAACGTCTACCGCTACATCCTGGCCAACATGGAGGTCTCCGCCCTCTTGGGCCGCATGCCCTCGGCCGTGGGCTACCAGCCCACCCTAGCCACAGACATGGGGGAGCTGGAGGAGCGCATCACCTCCACCAAGCGGGGCTCCATCACCTCATTCCAGGCCATATATGTGCCCGCCGACGACTACACCGACCCAGGCATCGTCACCACCTTCGTCCACCTGGACGCCGTCATCGCCCTAGAGCGGTCCATCGCCGAGCAGGGCCTCTACCCGGCTGTGGACCCCTTGGCCAGCTTCTCCCGCATCCTTGACCCTCGCATCGTGGGCGAAGAACACTACTGGGTGGCGCGGGAGGTGCAAAGGGTCCTGCAGCGCTATAAGGACCTGCAGGACATCATCGCCATCCTGGGCATGGAGGAGCTGTCGGAGGAGGACAAGATCACCGTGATGCGGGCCCGCAAGATCCAGCGCTTCCTCTCCCAGCCCATGTTTGTGGCCGAGGCCTTCACCGGCCGTCCCGGGCGCTATGTGCCGGTGCGGGAGACGGTGCGCGGCTTCCGGGAGATCCTGGAAGGCAAGTGGGACCACCTGCCAGAGCAGGCCTTCTACATGGTGGGCACCATCGAGGAGGCCGTGGAGCAGGCCGAGCGCCTGCAAAGGGAGGCCGCGGTATAGCCATGCCCCTCAAGCTAGAGATCATCACTGCCGAGCGGGTAGTCTACGCCGCAGAGGATGTGGACGAGGTGGTCCTGCCGGGGGTGGAGGGGGAGCTGGCCGTCCTCCCTAAGCACGCCCCCCTCATGACTATGCTTCGGCCAGGCATCCTGCGGGTCATCCGCCAGGGGGAGGAAGAAGAGCTGGCCGTCCACGGCGGCTTCCTGGAGGTGCGCGATAACCGGGTCACAGTGTTGGCCGATGCCGCCGAGCGGGCGGGAGAGATCGATGTGGAGCGGGCGGAGGCCGCCCGCCGCCGGGCCCAGGAACTGCTGGCCCAGCGCCGCCGTGACGAGATGGAGTTCGCCGCCGCCCAGGCCGCCCTCCAGCGGGCCCTCACCCGCCTCAAGCTGGTGGAGCGGGCCCGCAGGCGCCGGCTCAGGTGAACCCATGGACCCAGGCCAGGCACCCAGCCCCCGCAGCGACGCCCTGGCCGTGGAGGGCGGACGCCCCCTGCGGGGTAGCGTGCGGGTGAGCGGCTCCAAGAACGCCGCCCTGGGGGCTATGGCCGCATGCCTCCTGGTGGACCAGGACTGCTACCTGGAGAACGTCCCCGATATTGGGGACGTGCGCTTCATGGCCGAGGTCCTGCGTAGCCTGGGGGCAGAAGTCCAGTGGGTGGGCCCGGGCGTCCTGCGGGTCAACGCCGCCCGTGTGCAGAGCGTGCCCCCGCCCTCCCACCTGGTGGCCCACCTGCGGGGCAGCTTCCTGGTCATGGGGGCCCTCCTGGGGCGGTTCCGGTGGGCAGCCTGTGCCCCCCCCGGAGGCGACGTCATCGGCCAGAGGCCCATCGATGTCCACCTGCAGGGGTTCCAGGCCCTGGGGGCCCGCGTCTGGCGGGAGGGGGACAAGTTCGTGGCCGAGGCCCGCCAGCTGCGGGGGGCGCCCATCTTCCTGGACTACCCCAGCGTCCTGGGCACCCAGAACCTCATGCTGGCGGCCGTCACCGCCCCCGGCATCACCACCCTCATCAACGCCGCCTGCGAGCCGGAGGTGGTGGCCCTAGCCGACATGCTCAACCGCATGGGGGCCTGTATAAGTGGCGCCGGCACCCACACCATCGTCGTCCGCGGGGTGGGGAGGTTGCGGGGGGTGGTGCACCGCAACATCCCTGACCGCATCGAGGCCGGCACCTTCGCCATCGCCGCCGCCATCACCGGGGGCCGGGTGGAGGTGCAGGGCCTGCGTACTGAGCACCTGTGGGCCCTGGTGCACAAGCTACGCCAGGCAGGGGTAGAAGTGGAAGAGGGTGAGGACCGCCTCCTGGTCACCGGCACCCGCCCCCTGCGCCCCCTGGTAATTCAGGCCCTGCCCTATCCCGGCCTAGCTACCGACCTCCAGGCCCCTATGGCCGCCCTCCTCACCCAGGCCCAGGGGGTGAGCTACGTGCACGAGCGGGTGTTCGACAACCGCCTCCTGTACGTGGCCGAGCTGCGTAAGATGGGGGCGGAGGTGGTGACCACTGGCACCACCACGGCCATCATCACTGGCCCCACCCCCCTGATGGGGGCACCGGTGCGGGCCCTGGACGTGCGGGCGGGGGCGGCCCTGATCCTGGCCGGCCTGGCCGCTCAGGGCTGCACCCTGGTGGCCGATATGCACCACGTGGATCGGGGCTACGAGAGGCTAGATGAGAAGTTGCAGGCCCTGGGGGCCCAGGTGCAACGTATCGACCAGGGAGGGGGGTAGGCGGTGCTGGGCCGAAAGCTCGGCGTCGACCTGGGGACGGCCAACGTCCTGGTCTACCTCAAGGGCCATGGCATCATCGTCAACGAGCCCTCCATCGTGGCCATCTCCCGCCGCACCAACTCCGTAGTGGCCGTGGGCAACGCCGCCCGCGAGCTGGAGGGGCGCACGCCGGAAGCCATCGAGGTGGTGCGCCCCATGCGCCATGGGGTCATCGCCGACTACCTGATCACGGAGGCCATGCTCCGCTATTTCCTGGGCAGGGCCATGGGGCGCCTGGCCTTTGTCAAGCCGGAGGTGGTGGTCTGCGCCCCCGTGGGGGCCACAGAGGTGGAGAGGCGAGCGGTGCAGGAGGCCTGTGAGGCGGCAGGGGCCCGCCGTCCGGTGCACGTCCTCCCCGAGCCCCTGGCCGCCGCCCTGGGGGCCCGCCTGCCCATCGACCTTCCCCAGGGGCACATGGTGGTGAACATCGGCGGCGGGCGCACGGAGGCCGCCGTTATCTCCTTCTACGGCATCGTGGCCGCCGAGTCCACGCGGGTGGCCGGCGACCGCCTGGACGAGGTCATCGCCTCCTATATCAAGCGCCGCTACGGCCTAGTCATCAGCGAGCGCATGGCCGAGGAGGTAAAAATAGCCATAGGCACCGCCCTGCCCCTGGACGGGGAGATGCGGTGTCAGGTGCGGGGAAGAGACCAGGTCTCAGGTCTGCCCCGCACGGTGGAGGTGACCTCCACCGAGATCTGCCAGGTCTTGCAGGAGCCTCTACAGGCCATCTTGGCCACCGTGCGGGCTGTGTTCGAGCGCACCCCCCCGGAGCTGGTGTCCGACGTGGTGGACCACGGCATCGTCCTCGTGGGGGGCGGGGCCCTCCTGCGCCACCTGGACCGCTATATCACGCGGGAGATCGGCGTCCCCTGCTACGTGGCCGAGAACCCCCTGGAGTGTGTAGCCCTGGGGGCGGGCATCGCCCTCGAACACCTAGATCTTATCAAGCGCGCCCTGCCAGAAGAGGAGTGGGTGGCGGCCCTCTAGGGCCTCCCTCCCCAGCCCTCCTCCCCCTTGAGGTAATAGGTCATGGTCTGGAGGGCCAGCACAGGATCGATGCGCCGTACCTGTACCCCCGGGGGCACGCGGGCAGCGATGGGGGCATAGTTGAGGATGGCCCGCACCCCGGCGCTCACCAGACGGTCGATAACCTCCTGCGCCGCCTCCGGCGGCACCGCCACGATGCCAATGTCCACCGGCTCCCGCGCCAGCACCTTCTCCAGCTCGGCCACGTCCTGCACCACCAAGTGGTTGACCTTGCGCCCAATCATCTGGGGATCGATGTCGAAGGCATGGACGATGTGAAAGCCCTGGGGCCCAAACCCCTCATAGCCCACAATAGCCCGCCCCAGCCTCCCCACCCCCACCAGAGCCATACGCCACTGCCGGTCCAGGCCCAGGATACGCTTTATGGCCATCAAGAGGTCCTGCACGTTGTAGCCCCGCCCCTGCTTGCCGAATCGCCCAAAGTAGCTCAGGTCCTTGCGGATCTGGGCCGGGGTGATGCCTAAGGCATCGCCCAGACGCTGTGAGCTCACCACCCCCTCTCCCCGCTGGGCCATGGCCTCCAGGGCCTGGGCATATAGGGGCAGACGCCAGACCACCACCGTCGGGATCTCCACCTGCGCCCTCCCGCACGGGCTTTGTGCAATTTATAACATTCGTCTCCGCCTTGGTCAATAGGATTAGAGTTCTTGGATGGAGCGCACCAGGGCCCTGACCACCTCGTCGTCGACCCCAAACCTCCCTGGGAAGGCCAGGCTCACGGTGGTGACGATGCCTCCCCACCGCTCCTTGATCTGAGGGGCGATCTCGTCTGGGGCCCCAACGATGGCGAACTCCCCTAAGATCTCGTCGGTGATGAGCTGGGCCATCTCCTGCCACTTGCCCTCCAGGGAGAGCTGGTGGAGGCGGAGGCCCAGCTCTCCCCAGCCGTGGGCCTCCAGGACGCCCAGATAGGTGCGGGTGGAGCCGTAGAAGGCGATCTGGGAGCGGGTGGCCTGCTTTATGCCCTCCATCTCCTCCCGGTTGCGGCCGGTGATGATGAACCCCCCGCCTACGATGTCCAAGTCCTTTAGGCTGCGCCCGGCCTTCTGGGCCCCCGCCTCCAGGTTGGGGAGGATCACCTCCCTGGTGTACTTAAGGGTGTTGAAGCCGTGCAGGCGCACCCCATCGCACAGCTCCCCAGCCAGACGGCACATGTAGGGGCCCACCGCAGAGATATAGATGGGCACGTGGGGGTGCTCAATGGGCCCGGGGTTGAAAAAGGGGTTTATAAGGGTGAACTGGTAGTACTTGCCTTGGTAGCGGGGCGGGGCGTTGTGCTGGAAGGTGTCGAAGATGGCCCGCAGGCAGAGTATATACTCCCGCAGGCGGGGCCCTGGGGGCCCTACCCAGGGGATCGAGTAGCGGCGTTCGTTGTGCCCCTTTACCTGGGTGCCCAGGCCCAGCAGAAAGCGGCCCCCAGAGAAACGCTGCAGGTCCCAGGCGATCTGGGCGGTGACGAAGGGGCTACGGGGGAAGGCGATGGCCACCGAGGTGCCCAGCTTTATGCGCTGGGTATGCTCGGCAGCGATAAGGAGGGGGAAGAAGGGGTCGTGCCCCGTCTCCGGGGTTATGAGGACGTCGAAGCCCAGGGCCTCCGCCCTTTGCGCCGCCTCCTTGATCTCCTGAAAGGTGCGCCCCGCAATGCCTGTCTCGACCCTCATCTCGGCCTCCCAGCGGCGATAATGTCAGGCCTCTCCATTCTAAGGGCTAGTGACCGCGGCCACAATGGCTAGGGGTGGGGCCTTGCTCCCTCCCCTGTCCTGGCCTAACATAGGGGCGCCCGGGAGGTGAGGTTATGCCCCAAGTGGTGGAGCTGCCCTTCGGTACCGGCACCGTGCAGGTGGAGCTCCCCGACGACGCGGCCGTGGTGGGGGGAGGGGACGGGCGCCCCCGTCTGCCTCCGGTGGAGGACCAGGCCCAGGCCGTGCGCCAGGCCCTGGCCAACCCCCTGGACATGCCGCCGGTGGGGGAGCTGGTGCGCCCCGGCTCCCGCGTCCTCATCGCCTTCGACGACCCTACAGTGCCCTCCTTCGGGCCAGTGCGCCGCCTGGCGGTGGAGTTCTTGCTGGAGGAGCTGGGCCAGGCCGGGGTGAGAGAGGAGGACATCTTTCTGGTGTGCGCCAATGCCCTCCACCGCAAGTGGCGCCCCAGCGAACTGGCCTCCGTCCTAGGCCCGGAGCTGGTGGCCCGCCTGGGGGCGCGCCTCTCTTGCCACGACGCCGAAGACCCCCAAAACCTGGTCTACCTAGGCACCACCGAGAACGGCTACGATGTGGAGGTGCACCGCCTGGTGGCCGACTGCGACCTCACCATCTATGTCAACGGGGCCTGCCACCTGGGGTTCAACGGGGGTTGGAAGTCCATCGTAGTGGGCCTCTCCACCTGGCGCTCCATCCGCTGGACCCATACCCCCGATGGCATGTCCATGTCCGTGCACGACAACCGCATGCACAAGGTGCTGACAGAGATGGGAGAGCACCTGATGCGCCGTCTGGGGAAGCCCATCTTCAAGGTGGAGACGGTGCTTTCCAACGCCTATACCATCGGGCGCATCTGGGCGGGGAGCATCCCCGCCACCCGGGCGGCGGCCTTGGAGGTGCTCTCCCAGCTCTATCCCCCGCGGCGGAGCGAGGCCCCCCAGCGCTACGACATTGTGGTCTACGGGGTGCCGGCCTGGAGCCCTTACGCCACCTTCGCCAAGCTGAACCCCATCCTCACCCTTATCTCCTCCGGCCTGGGCTACCTGGGGGGCTACATTGACGCCCTGGGCAAGCCCGGGTGCTCGGTCATCATGGCCACCCCTTGCCCCGAGGAGTGGGACATGGACCACCACCCGGCCTATAAGGAGGTGTGGGAGCGGGTCCTGCCCCAGACCAGGGACCCTTACGAGATTAACCAGCGCTTTCTGGAGGAGTTCGCCACCCGCCGGGACTACATCGAGCGCTACCGCTTCGGCTACGCCTACCACCCGGTGCACGCCATCCTGGCCACCCATCCCCTGCGACGGTTGCGGCACGCGGCGCGGGTGTTTGTGGCCGGGGCCCAAGACCCAGCAGTGCCCCGCCACCTGGGCTTCATCCCCACGGCCAGCGTGGAGGAGGCCATCTGGGAGGCCCGCCGCCTGCACGGGCCCGAGGCCCAGGTGGTATGCATCGCCCGCTTCCCAGGGATGTAGCCTAAAGGGGGAGCCCCAGAAGGCGGGCGGCGTTCTCCCGCAAGATCTTGGGCCGCACCTCCTCCCGGAAGGGGGCCGCCTCGAAGTCCCCCAGCCAGCGGTCGGGGGTGATGAAGGGGAAATCGGAGCCGAACATGACCTTGTCCTGAAGGAGGGTGTTGGCGTACTGCACCAGCTGGGGCGGGAAATACTTGGGGGACCACCCCGAAAGGTCCATGAACACGTTGCCCTTGTGCAAGAGGACGGCCAGCTGCTCGTCCACCCAGGGGTAGGCGGGGTGGGCCATGATGATGGTCAGCTCCGGGAAATCGGCGGCCACATCGTCGATGTAGGGGATGGGCCGGCAGTATTCAAACTTGACCCCGGCCCCGCCGGCCATCCCTCCCCCAATGCCCGTCATGCCGGAATGGATGATCACCGGCACCCCCAACTTGGCGATGGCCTCCCATAGAGGGTAGAAGCGATGGTCGTTGGGATAGAACTGTTGGAGGCTGGGATGGAACTTAACCCCTTTTAGCCCCAGCCCCTCAATGCTGCGGCGCACCTCGTCGATGGCCTTGCGTCCCTTCCATGGGTCCACGCAGCAGAAGCCCACGAACTGCCGCGGATAGCGGC
>FWWL01003071.1_pt1 | contig 31858 bp, 28 predicted proteins | sample 2228331 | NCBI WGS metagenome assembly FWWL01 (sample SAMEA103939775, study PRJEB20133) | metagenome
CAACGCGCCGACGGCGCGCGGTGCTTACAACAACGGCAAGATTGACGTGCCTGCGATTCAGTCCCCGGTCATCACCGTGGACAAGAGCAACGTGCGCGCGGCCCTGATTGACTCCGGTTACTACAAGGCCAGCGACTTCACGAACTTGCCTTAGCCTCAAAGTTGGATATAGTAAGGGCAGGCCAGGAAGCCCTGGCCTGCCCCAAATCAGTGAAGGTGGTGAGCCATGGATGAAACCCCAATTCTGGAAATGCGACATATCACAAAAGAGTTCCCCGGCGTGCGCGCGCTGGATGATGTGACTTTTCGCGTGAAGCGCGGGGAAATTCACTGTCTGGTCGGTGAAAATGGCGCCGGTAAGTCCACACTGATGAAGGTGTTGAGCGGCGTTTATCCCCATGGCACTTACACGGGCGAGATTCTCATCAATGGGGAGCGGCAGGAATTTCACGGCATCCGAGATAGCGAACGGGCCGGCATTGGCATCATTTATCAGGAACTGGCCCTGGTGCCCGAATTGACCGTCTACGAAAACATCTTTTTGGGGCATGAAATTAACCGCAACGGCGTCGTGGACTGGAACGAAACCATCCGCCGCGCGGACGAGATGCTGCGCAAGGTGCGCCTGAGCGTGAATCCAGATGCCAGGATCCGCGATTTGGGCGTGGGCAAGCAACAATTGGTCGAAATTGCCAAGGCCTTGAGTCGAGACGTTAAGATTTTGATTTTGGATGAGCCGACCGCAGCCTTGAATGAAGACGACAGCGAAAACTTGTTGAACCTGTTGCGGGAGCTGCGCGCGCACGGCGTGACCTGTATTTTGATTTCCCACAAACTCAAGGAAGTCCTCGCGGTGGCGGATACGGTAACCGTGCTGCGGGATGGTCGCACCGTCTGCACCCTGGACACCCGCAAAGACGAAGTGAACGAACAGGTGCTCATCCGCAACATGGTGGGGCGGGAAATCACGAATATTTACCCCACGCGCAAGCACGCAATTTCCGATGAAGTGGTGCTGGAAGTGCGAAACTGGAGTGCTTACGATCCGAGCCTGGGGCGCTACCTGTTGCGGGATGTGAACTTCAAGGTGCACCGTGGCGAGATTGTGGGCCTGGCCGGATTGATGGGGGCCGGGCGCACCGAGCTGGCGCTGAGCCTTTTTGGCAACCCCTTGCATTACCGTGTCGGTGGGGAGTTGTGGCTCAAGGGCAAGCAACGCCACTTCAGGCACCCCCAGGAGGCCATCGAGGCCGGCATGGCGTACGTGACGGAAGATCGCAAGGCCAAGGGGCTGGTGCTGATCCAGGACGTGCGCCAGAACATTGCCCTGGCGAACCTGCGGGCTCTGGCGCGCCGTGGTGGGGTGATTGATCCGAATGCGGAAATCCAGGTTGCCGAGGGATATCGCGTTTCGCTCAACATTAAGACCCCCACGATTGAGCAGAAGGTGGGGAACTTGAGCGGCGGTAATCAGCAAAAAGTCTGCCTGGCCAAGTGGCTCTTTGTGCGTCCCGATGTGCTGATTTTGGACGAGCCAACGCGCGGTATTGACGTGGGCGCCAAGTACGAAATTTACACGCTCATGAACCAGCTTGTGGAGCAGGGGATGAGCATCGTGATGATTTCCTCCGAGCTGCCGGAAATTCTGGGCATGAGCGACCGCATTTATGTTGTGTCCGGCGGGTATATCAAGGGTGAGATGCCCATCAGCCAGGCTTCCCAGGAAGCCATCATGCAACTGGCCGTTGAGTATTAACCTGGTGAGAAAATCCTGAGTCTTGTTAAGGAGTTTACGATGAGCAACGAAAAGGCCAATTTCCTGACCAACCTGAACCGGGTTTTGGGGCAAAACATTCGCCAATACGGCATGTACATCGCTCTGTTTGTAATCATGATTATTTTTGCCATGACAACCCAGGGCATCTTCATCTCCTCGCGCAATCTGAGTAACCTGATTAACCAGACCGGCTATATCGCCGTCCTGGCGGTGGGCATGACGCTGGTCATCGTCATCCGCCACATTGACCTTTCGGTGGGGTTCCTGGCCGGTTTTCTGGGGGCTTTGGCCGCTATTGCCCTGCGCTTCTGGCATCTTCCCACGGAAGTGGTAGTACCCGGCGTGCTGATCCTGGGGGCGCTGGCCGGGTTGTTGACCGCGCTGCCCGTGGCGGAGCTGAAAATTCCCTCGTTTGTGGCTTCCCTGGCGGGGTGGCTGATCTACCGTGGCGCCTTGCAGCTTGTTACCGCCGGCACGGGCACCATCATCATCGAGGATGAAAAGTTCAACGCCATCGGCAACGGCTTCATCCCCGACATTTTCGCCGGCATCGGAATCCTCGAGAAATACCACAAGTTCACCCTCTTCCTGGGGCTGCTGGCCATCATCGCCTTTGTCATCAGCGAAATCAGGACGCGCAACAAGAAGCTGGCCTACAATTTTGAAGTCTTGCCGATGGACATGTTCATCCTCAAGCTGGTGTTCATCTCCGTCCTGATCGGCGGCGTGTCCTGGATCATGGCCGGGTACAACGGCCTCTCCTGGACCCTGGTGATTGTGCTGATCGTGGTGGCCGTGTATCACTTTGTGACCACGCAGACCGTTCTGGGACGGCACATCTACGCGGTGGGTGGCAACCCCGAAGCCGCCGAGCTGAGCGGCATCAGCGTCAAGCGCATCACCTACATCGTTTTTGCTTCGATGGGGATGCTGGCAGGACTTTCGGGCGTTCTTTTCGCGTCCCGCCTGCGCTCGGCCACCACGACGGCGGGCACCCTCTTCGAGTTGGATGCCATTGCCGCCGCTTACATCGGTGGCGTCTCCGCTGCGGGCGGTGTTGGTAACGTCGTCGGGTCCATCATCGGCGCGCTGGTTTACATGTCCCTCACGAGCGGCATGAACCTGATGGGCATTGACATTGCCTATCAGTACATCGTGCGCGGTCTGGTGCTGGTCGCCGCAGTGATCTTCGATGTGACAACCCGCAGTCGCGGGCGCTAAAACAAGCCGGGGCCGACCGCAAGCCGTCGGCCCTTTTTTTAAACAGCGCGGCGCCCGGGTAAACTCCTCCGCACATATCGGCGGCCTCATGGGAATTCTCTCCCACAGGGCGGGCTTTTGTCGGGGGCGCGGGGCGCATCCTGGGTATTTCGCGTAGCCATAAAAACTAAATCTGATCATAAGACTCCTGCTTCGGGAAGAAGCCGTGGATGGATGGTATGGAGGATAGGATGAAACAAGGACTATTAGAGGCATGGCAGCAATGCCTGCGCGCATGGTTGGAAGCGGATGAGGCGGGACTGGAGGCCTTGCTGGCCTCCCGTCCCAACGTGATGTGGGTAGGCCCTGATCCCGGTGCGCTGTGGCAGGGTCGGGCCGCAATCCTGGACGGCCTGCGGGCGGCAGGGACGCCGCCCGCTCTCAGCGGAGCCGTGCCGGTGCATGTGGACGCTTACGATGGGGGAACCTGGGGGTGGATGCTCTATGTGGGCCAGGTCCAGGCGCTCACGCTGCGCGTCAGCAGTGTCTGGTTGCGGGAAGGGGACGCCTGGCGGCTGTTTGCTTTGCATGCCGATGTGGCGGAGCAGGTGCCGTTCCCCGCACAGCCGGGTGCCCTGCTCACCGGCGCACACCAGACGATGGGGGCGTGGGCGCGGCGCATCGAGACCGTGACGCAGGTGCCGCTGGTTTACCGCTCCGCCCTTGCGGAACGCCTGGATACTCAGGCCCCTTTCCCCTACATGGTGCTGATTCCCCCCTTTGAAGATGCGTTGCTGCGCTTACCGGAACAGGTGGTGTTTGAACAGGATGGTATCCTGCACATTTTGCGGCGCAAGGGTGACTGGGTGGAAGCGCGCGCTTATCGTCTGGCCGAGGTGTGCGCACTGGAAATGGGACTTGTCCTCTTGCAGTCCTGGCTCACGGTGGTGGGGCCAACGCTAGAGGGGGCCTGGGAGATGACCAGCCTGGCGTTCAACGCCGCCACTCGTCCTTTGCTGATGCCGTTTGTGCAGCGTGTGCGCATGATGTATCAGGGTGCAGTCTCGGATGCTGTTGCAGCTCTGCCCGCCGATTTGCCGGAGAAATTCGCTCATTACGTGCGCGAAAGTTTACTGCCCGGCACATCCGTGGTGAGCTGGCTCTGGCGCCCGGACATCACGCTGACCGAGGCGCTTTCATCGCTCTGGCCGTTCTATCGTGCTGAGCGGGTCAATCACCTTACCCTGCTGACTCATGCGGAGTTGATTCTGATTTGGGACCAGATGGCCGAACGGGCCGGCGAGGAGGAGGCTTACGGTGGGGTGTGGCTGTACATCCCCCTGCGCCATGTGACGGATGTGGCTTTGCACGAGGCGGCTGATGGCTCTCCTTCCCTGGTGGTAACGCTGTGTGGTAAAATCACCGTAGAGCGCCGCTTTACCGTCAACCAGCGCATTGAGCTGGAGGCGCTGGTACGGCAGATCGGCGCTGCCGTCCAGGCGGTGGCGGAGTAGGGCGCCGGCAAAGCGCTCGCACCCCACTGGGCCCAGGGGCCATTTTCACCATAAAAATCTATCTGGGAAAGGCTTTGCAGAAGACCGCGGCATGGACCCCTTACTGAAGGTGAACGACCTGGGGCGCACGTTTGCCCGCAAACCGGTGCTCGCCGGCATCCGGTTTGAGCTGATGCCGGGCGAGATTCTGGGCGTGGTCGGGCTGCGCGGTGCGGGGAAAAGCGTCTTGTTACAGGTCCTGGCCGGAGTTTACCCCCCTACGACCGGTGAGGTGTTCTGGCGGGGCCGCCGCGTGCAGTGGATGAGCGTGCTGCAGGCGCAGAAACACGGCATTGAGTTTGTGCCTCAGGTGCCTCGTTTTGTGGAAGTGATGACGGTGCTCGAAAACCTTTTTTTGGGGCGTGAGAGCGGCACGGGCCTGCTCAATCAGCAGACCATGGCCCACGCGGCTTATGAGTGGCTGGCCCTGTTCAATTTGCCCCGCAGTATGGTGCAGCAACGGGTGAGCGATCTGACGGATCCAGAGCGCCAGGTTGTTGCCCTGCTCCGCGCGTTCTTGCGCCCCGCGCGTTTGTTGATTCTCGATGAGGTGTTTTCGGCCCTGGCTTTTGAGCATCAGCAAGTGGTGATCGAGCGTCTGCGGAATCTGGCGCAGCTCGGCGTGGGGATTGTGCTCTCCAGCGACGACCTTAATCTCATCTTTTCCGTGACGGATCGCATCCTGGTGCTCTATCGGGGGCAACAGGTCGCCCTGCGCCGTACCGCTGACTCGACCCCGCGCGATATTGTGGAACTGATTGTGGGGACGAGTCGGCAATCGCGCGTAACGCCGGTGATCTGGGCTTTCGAGAATTACTACGCAGCCCAGCAACAGGCGGAGGAGCTGCGCCAGAAGCAGAAACAGCTTCAGGATAATCTGGCCGAACAGGACACGCTGAATCGCGAGCTGGTGGCACGTCTGAGCACCCAGATGGACGCGCTGGATCAGCTCAACCGCGCTTTGCAGGAGGCGAATCGCCGTCTGGTGTTTGAGCGCGAAGCGGAACGCAAAGCGCTGGCGCGAGAGCTGCACGATCAGGTGATCCAGGATCTCTTGAGCTTCAACTATCAGCTTGAGGATGTCGAGGATGCTCTGGCTAACACAGACACCCAGAGAGATGTGGCCCAGATTCGACAGGGACTCCGCGATGTGGTGGCTATGCTACGTCAGATTTGTAGCGATCTCCGCCCGCCGACCCTGGACAGTCACGGCTTGCTCTCCGCTCTGCGTTCCCTGGTCAGTCAGTGGAGCGAGCAGACCGGCATTATGGTCAATCTCTACCTGGATGAGAGCCTGGGACGGTGGCCTGAAGCCATTGAATTGAGCGTTTTCCGCATTGTCCAGGAGGGATTGAACAATGTGCGTAAACACGCCCAGGCGACGCGCGTCGAGCTGGAGCTGCGGCGTACCCCCTCCGCAGGGCTGATGCTGCGCCTGGCGGATGATGGCCGCGGGCTGGAGGCCCCGCCAGATTTGTTTATGCTGTCGGAACAGAAGCATTTTGGCCTCATCAGCATCAGCGAGCGCGTCTCCTTGCTGCGCGGGAGCATGAGCCTGCTCACTTCATCCACGCTGGGGGGGCTGGAGCTGCGCATCGAGATCCCCAATCCGGCGCCCTTTCCCGCGACGTGAGGGCGGGATTTATCCCGCCCCTATTTTTAGATTTTCAGACTTTCAGAGGAGGGTACGAGATGACTGTCTTTTCACTTCGACGTTGGGTGGTATTGATGCTGGTGCTGGCCTTTGTGCTCACCGCCTGTACGCCGCGCTCTACCCCGACCCCCACCACAACCCTTGCCGTGGGCATCGTCCTCCCCACGAAGGACGAGCCGCGCTGGTTGCAGGACGAGGCGCGCTTCCGTGAGGCCTTACAAAAAGCTGGCTACGAGGTGGAGATCCTCTTTAGCGATGGATCGGTGGAGAAGGAAATGGCCAATGTGCGCGAGCTGGTGGCGCGTGGCATCCGGGTGCTCGTGATCTGCCCCCATGACGCGACCGCCGCCGGTCCTGCGGTGGAACTGGCCGCTAACGCCGGCGTCAAAGTCGTCTCCTACGATCGTCTGATCCTCAACACCAAGGCCGTGGATTACTACGTGACGTTCGATAGCCTGGCCGTGGGGGAACAGCAGGCGCGCTATCTGGTCAATCAGGCTAAAGGGACGGGCAATCCGCTCTACCTGTACGCCGGCGCGCTCAGCGATAGCAACGCCTATCTCTTCTTTGGAGGGGCCTGGTCAACCCTGCAGCCCTACATCGCCAACGGCACGTTTGTCATCAAGAACTCCCCTGCCGCGGTTGCACTGCAGCACAAGGCCGGCCTCACCCGCGATGAGATCGGGCAAATCATCGCCGAGATCACAACCAACTGGGATCCGGAAACCGCGCGCCTTCTGGCCCAGCAAAACCTGCGTGCGGTGGGCCCGGCAGATAAAGGCCTGGTCTACATCCTGGCGCCCAACGACAACATGGCCCGCGCCATCGCCGACGTCTTCGCTGCGGATCCGGACGTGAAGGGCTACGTCATCACCGGCCAGGATGCGGAGAAATTCGCGGTGCAGGCCATTTTGGATGGCAAGCAGGGCATGACGGTTTTCAAAGATGTGCGTGTTCTGGTCCAAAACGCCATTGACACCGCCATCACCTTGCTTGAGGGGGGAGTCCCTCCCACACGGGGCATCTACAACAACGGCGTCAAAGACGTGCCTGCCATTCAGGCACCGGTTGTCACGGTGGATCGGGAGCACGTCCGTGTGGCGCTGATTGATACGGGGTATTACAAAGCCAGCGACTTCAAGAACCTGCCCTGACGCAAGCGCTCACTTCTTGCGGCTGATCACATCTTCAATGACCTGGCGCACGCTGGCGGCGTCCAGGTCTTTTTTATCCAGGAAGGCCTCCGCTCCCGCTTCCAATCCCAGACGGCGGAACTCGCGATCGGGGTAAGCGCTGATGAGGATAACGCGCGTCTGGGGCGAAAGGGCCTTGACGCGCCGCGCGCACTGAATGCCATCGCCAGCGTTGAGCAGCACATCAATCCACGCCAGATCGAAAGGAACCTGACGGGCCAGACGCGCTGCTTCGCCGCAGTCTTCTGCTTCGTAAATTTGCGCCTGCGGGCAGGCACGCCCGATCATGCGTTTGAGCTGCGCGCGGTACCGCTCATTGTCGTCCACCACCAGTGCGTAAAACTGATCCGCGTCCGCGCTGGGCGCTGGTGGAAGCTCCGCCGCCGCTTCCTGGCCCGAAACAGCCAGCAGCTCCGGATGATGAAGCGCGAACTGGTACGCTTCCAGGCGGCTGCTCACACCCAGGGTTCGGTAGAGCGCGGTGAGGTGGTTTTCGATGGTCTTGACGCTCAGCTCCATCTCTTGCGCCATGCGGCGATTATCGTAGCCCTGGGCCAGCAAGCGCAGTAACTCGCGTTGCCGGCGGGTCAGCTGGATGGAAGGACGTGTCGGTGCCGGGCCTGACTGAACCAGCCGGCTGACCAGTGGCCCGGAAATCCAGCGCTCACCGGCCATCACCCGCTGCGCCGCCAGTTGCAGGTCGGCCAGGGGCTGATCCTTGAGGTGGTACCCGTTCACGCCGGCGGCCAACAGGCCAATCACGTAAGCCTGATCGTCATACGCACTGACCACCAGAATTTTTAACGCGGGGTAGCTCTCACGGATGCGATGAATGGCGGCAATGGGGTCAAACTCTGGCATAGCCACATCCATGACGAGCAAATCGGGGCGCCAGCGTTCGAGCGCTGCAAACAACTCAGGCCCATTGCTCGCCTCGCCGACCACCTCAAAGTCGGGGATAGCGCACAAAGCGCCGCGCAACCCGGCCCGCACGACCGCATGATCATCTGCCAGTACAAGTCTGATACCTGCCATGCACCCTCCACCGTCTGTTATACCACACTTTGATAGTCACGCTAAATGTTGGGCAAAAGCTCCCCATCTCCAGAGTCCCCTACCGCTTCCAATCGTCTCATCCGCAAAATCGAGTATAATCACCCCTGGGCGGTGACGCTCAAATTGATACGTGAGGGTGAGCATGGAAAGTGTGCTTCTTCCGTGGGTCATAGGCGCGAGCCTGCTGCTTTTACTGGCCGCCGTGTGGATCATCCGCCTGGAACAACGTTTTCACGCGCTGGAAAAGCGCTACCAGCGCCTCCTGGACATCTCCGCCGAAGCCGAACAAGCCCAGGGGGGGCTGGCCCTGCGCAAGCTCCAGGAACACGCCGAGCGACTGACGCACCTTGAAACCGTGACCCGGCGCCTGGAAACCGCGCTGCCGCATACCGTGCGCGGCCATGGCCTGGTGCGCTACAACGCCTTCAACGACATCGGCGGTGAACAAAGCTTCTCCATCGCCCTGGTGGACGAAACCGGCGGAGGCCTCGTCCTCTCCAGCCTCCAGGGGCGCGAGGACATCCACGTCTACGCCAAGCCCCTCCAGGCCTGGCGTTCGACCTACACGCTCAGCAGTGAAGAACAACGCGCCCTGGCTCTGGCGCGCTTAATGGTTGAAAATCGGTAACTGCCTACCCACGGCGGGCCTATGCTATGTAAGCAGTAGGGTAAGTCTTACGCAAAATAGCTTGCAGATTTGTTTTTGATTTGCAGATTTGCTGATTTTCAGATTTTTAGATTTTCATAGGAGGTCATCCATGTTCGGACGTGAAAAACCCAGGCCAGAAACCCAGCCCCAACCCATGGACGAAGCCCGGCAGGTTCCGCAAATCGAATCTGTGATCGGCCCCAAGACCCACATCAAGGGCGAGATCCAGGGCGATGGTGGCCTGCGCATTGAGGGCGTCGTGGAGGGCACCATCAACCTTACCGGCAACCTCATCATCACCGAGAGCGCCAAAGTCTTCGCCGAAATCAAGGCTAACAACATCTCCATCAGCGGTGCCGTCGTGGGCAACATCGCCGCCAACCGTGTGGAGATTCTCGAAACCGGGCGCTTGTGGGGCGACGTCATGACGCGGCACCTCGTCACGGCGGAGGGCTCCTACTTCGATGGCCGCTCCGGCATGCTGCAAAAAGTCCAGCCGCCACAGGTGGAAGCCCAGCGCCCTAAAGCTCCTGCGGCTCCCAAACCAGAACCTGAAGCGCCGGCAGCAGAGAAGAAAGGCACGGCCTGACCATGGAACGGCGGCCCGGTTGCCTGGTTGGTTTGCTGCAGCTCTACCTTGTCAATCGCGTCTACGGCTGGTTGCAAGAGAGCTTTGGTTTTGGCTCCGGTTCGTGCGCGGGGGTGGGGTGCGGTTTTATGTTGTTGATCTTGCTCCTGGTGTTCAGTTGCTCCATTTGCGCGGGCACGGACTGGTTCCGCTTGTGGTAAGGTCGTCGGGGCGCCCCTTGCGGTCGCCCCGGCCCCCGCGGTTGCGGCGGTCGTCTCTGTGCCTTCCATGATCGCAAGGATGGCAGCCATTCAGACCCCAGCAAACGGACGCTTATGCCTTTCGATAAAACGCTGTTTGTAGCTTTCTTGTGGATCATCATCAGTTTTTGGGGCGGGGCCTTGCCCCTGGCAGTCTGGATCGGGCGCCTGGCCCTCGGTCGCGACATTCGTCAGTACGGCGACGGCAACCCCGGCGCGACTAACGTCTTTCGCGCCGGAGGGCGCGCCTGGGGTGTCATCGCCCTGATCGTGGAGATGCTCAAAGGTGGGCTGCCGGTCGCCTGGGCCTACCATCGCGTCGGATTGCGCGGCTGGCTGCTTGTCCCCCTCATCATGGCGCCCATCCTGGGGCATGCCTTTTCCCCCTTCCTGCGCGGACGAGGCGGCAAAGCCCTCGCCGTCACCGCCGGCGTGTGGGGCGGGCTTAGCTACGGTTTGCTCCCTCTTGCCGGCAGCCTGACCATGCTCATCGCCCGTCCCTGGGTCGCACCCGATGGCTGGCTGGTGATGGTCATGTTCGTGGGCGGCCTGATCGCCGGGGTGCTGCTGGGGTGGGGCCATCAAGCTCCGCTTTGGGTCGCCTTCTTGTTCAACTGGGCTCTAGTCATCTGGACGCATCGCGCAGAGCTGCGCATGCGTCCGTATCGTCGCTTTACCAGATCCGAAAAAGGACGTTAAAACGCACCGTGACACTCGCCTTTTTTCTCTCCAACATCGCCGCTTTCCTGTTCGTTTTGGTCATCATCGCCGTGCGCAACATGCGCCTGTTGCGCCCCATGCACACCTATCCGCCGGCGCCCGCTTACCCGCGCGTCGCCGTGCTTGTTCCCGCCCGCAACGAAGAGGCCAACATCGAAGCCTGCCTCACATCCCTGCTGGCGCAGGACTATCCCGACTTTGAGGTTTGGGCCCTCGACGACGACTCCACCGATGCGACGCCGCAAATTCTGGCGAACCTGGCGGCACGTCATCCGCGCCTGCACGTGCTGAACGGTGCCCCTTTACCGCCTGGCTGGTTGGGCAAAGCCTGGGCCTGTCACCAACTGGCCCAGCATGCGGATGCCGACCTGCTCCTCTTCACGGACGCGGACACCCGTCACCACCCGGCCACCCTGCGCGAGGCCGTCAACGCCCTCATCGCCACCCGGAGCGACCTGCTTTCCGCCACCCCGCGCGAGTTGACTGTGACGTGGGGCGAGAAACTCATCATCCCACTTGTCCCCTGGACCATCCTGGCCTTTCTCCCGTTAGACCTGGGCCTGCGCGTCCTTCCCTGGCCGGCCTTTTCCGCGGCCAACGGCCAATTCATGCTCTTCCGCCGCGAGGCCTATCAGGCCATCGGCGGTCACGCCGCCGTGCGCACCGATGTAGTCGAGGACCTGGCGTTGGCGCGGCGCATCAAAGCGGCACGGCGGCGCTTATGGCTCGTGGATGCGGGCGAGCGCGTCACCTGTCGCATGTATCACAACCTGGCCGAGGTTGTGCGCGGCTTCAGCAAAAACTTCTACGCCGCCTTTGGCTACAACGCCCCGCTCCTGCTCTTCATCTGGAGCTGGCTGACGCTTGTCTTCTGGTTGCCCTTGCTGGTGCTCCTGCTGGCGCCGTTCGGCCACCCCGCGCGCCTTTGGGCCTCGGTCAGCGTGGGGCTGGCCCTGCTGCTCTGGGGATTTTCGCATATCAAATACCGCTTCCCGCTTTACCTTACCCCGCTTTATCCGGTGATGGTGGCCTTCGCGGACATCATCGCCTTACGCTCCTGGTGGCTTACGCGCCGTGGCCACGCCGAGTGGAAGGGGCGCCTCCTGCGCGAAGTGGGCCGCGACTCCGCCGGCCAGGGGCCGCCTGATCGCACTTGACAAGTCTCAATTTGCGTTTAAGATAGCCCCATCATGAAGCACAAAGCAGGGGAAGATCCTCGAAGGGTGCCGGGGGGTGGGTCCTGCGCGGCAGGCGCCTGCGAACCCCGCCAGGTCCGGAAGGAAGCAACGGTAAGGAGGAGAGCCTGGGTGCCGCAGGGGTGCCTGTCCCTCGTCACCCTTCGGCGATCATCCCCGGATAACGGGGTGAGCGTATCACCTCGTTTTTTATTGGCTGAATGGAGTCTGGCGCTGTGCGTTGGCTTTCGCTTTTGACGATAGCGATCCTTTTAACAGGCCTGGCTGCGGGCTATCAGGCCACGCAAGTCCAGGTCATTCTGGAGTTGGACGGCGTTGAACGCGCTATCGCCACCCATCAACCCACCGTGCGCGCGCTGCTGCTCGATTGCAACATCATGCTGCGGCCTGAGGATGAGCTCTCCCCTGACCTGGATACTCCTTTGACGGATGGCCTGCGCATTCGCGTGCGCCACGCTCAGCCCGTCGTCATCATGGCTGACGGTCAGGAATACCTCATCTACACCCTGGCCACTGTGCCCGCGGACATTCTCGCTGAGGCCGGGGTGACGCTTGACCCGCACGACGTGCTGCACGTCGAAGCGCCCTTGCCCTCCGATCCACCCGGCACGCGCCAGCGCCTGGTGGTGGGACGCGCGGTTGAGGTGGTGCTGGAGGAAGGCGCGCGTTTGACCCGCTTCTACACCGATGCCCCGACCGTCGGTGAGGCGCTCATCCAGGCCGGCATTCGCCTGTATCTGGCTGACCGCCTGTATCCCGATCCGGCGACGCCGGTCCGGGCGGGGATGCGCATCCGCCTGGAGCGCTCCATCCCCGTGACCGTGTATGTAGACGGTCGTACCCTACCCACCCGTACCCATCGCAACCGCGTGGGGGACGTCCTGGCGGATCTGGGCATTGTGCTCAATGGTAAAGACTACACCGCCCCGGATTTGGAGGCGCTGGTCACTGAGGACCTGGAGATTAAGGTAGTGCGGGTGACCGAACGGGTCTATGTCCAGCAGAACCCCATCCCCTTTAGCACGGAATGGCGACCCGATTATGACCTGGAACTGGATTCCCAGGCTCTTTTGGAGGAAGGTGAACCGGGTGTCCTGGAGCAGCGCATCCGCATTCGCCTGGAAAACGGGCGCGAAGTGGCGCGTTGGATTGAGGGCACAAATGTGGTGAAACCCACGAAAAACCGCATCATGGGGTATGGGGCGAAGGTGGTGTTGCGTCCGCTGCAGACCGAGTGTGGCACCGTCTACTATTGGCGGGTGGTGCGGGTACTGGCTACCTCCTATAGCGCTTCAACCGCGGGGACGCCGCCAGACGCGCCCTGGTACGGGCGCACGCGCACGGGATTGCCCATGGGCTATGGCATTGTAGCGGTGGATCCCAGTGTCATTCCGCTGCACACGAAACTGTATGTCCCCGGTTACGGCTGCGGCGCGGCGGAGGATACCGGCGGGGCGATCGTCGGTCGGCGTGTGGACCTGGGCTACGACGATGACAACCTGCGCCTCTGGTACAATTGGGTGGACGTGTACCTGCTGGCGCCTGTGCCCGCTTATTTCCCCTACATCATCCCGTGACATGAGCGAAGATCCCCGCGCCCTGCTCAAACGGTACGGTCTGGCGCCGCGCAAGGCCCTGGGCCAGAACTTCCTCAGCGATCCGGCCCTTCTGGCGCGCATTGCCGCGGGAGCCGAATCCGGCCCTGAAGATACCGTGTTGGAGATCGGCGCAGGACTGGGCGCCCTGACCCAGGAGCTGGCACGCCGCGCCGATCAGGTCATTGCGGTGGAAACGGATCCGCACCTGGTTGCAGTGTTGCGGGACACCCTGGGCGCGCTGCCAAACGTGCGCCTGGTGCACGGCGACATCCTCACGCTGGACATTCCCACTTTGCTGGAGCAGCCCGTTCCTGATGCGCCACCTTTATGGGGCGTGCGCCTGGAGCATTATCACGTCGTGGCCAATCTGCCCTATTACATCACCGCGGCAGTTCTGCGTCACCTGCTGGAAGCGCCGCTGCGCCCGGCGCGCCTGGTGTTGACCGTGCAGCGTGAAGTGGCGGAGCGCATGGCCGCCCCCGCTGGCGAGATGAGCCTGCTTTCGGTGAGCACGCAATTTTACGGCGCGCCGCGCATCCTGTTCCGCATCAAGCCGGGCGCGTTCTATCCGCCGCCCCAGGTCGAATCGGCGGTGGTGCGTCTGGATACCTACGCCGCTCCCCCCGTGCCGGTGGCGGATGTGGCATGGTTTTTCACGGTAGTGCGGGCCGGCTTTGCACAGAAGCGCAAACAGCTCCGCAACACCCTATCCGCCACGCTGGCGCTCCCGCCCGCGCGCGTGGAAGCGGCTTTGCAAGCCGCAGGGGTGGACCCGGCGCGGCGTGCGGAGACGCTCACGCTGGAGGAGTGGGGCAAACTGGCCGAAACACTGCACGCCGCGCCCCTGTGATTTCGCGTAGTCATAATACATTTCGTGTAGCCATAAAAAGCTTGTAACTGCTAGCCAATAAGCCTCGGTGAGCAGTTACAAAAGCTTGTCGTTACGGATGGCTCTGGGCCTCCTGTTTCCCCTCTGCAAAACTTCCTGAGAGTTCCGTCTTCGAGGCAACAACGCAGCGTGTTACCGTCTGCCGGGGGCGCTTGCCCGGGGTGGGGGTGTAGCGACGCAGCACCGCTGCATTGCACCGCTGCATCTCTACGCTGGTAGTCGCCTGTGGTGGGCGCATGGAATCCGCTTGTATTCCCCTTGTTTCCGTGACGTTGTACCCCCAAAATTTTGACTTTTCTCCTGTTCGGGGTATCCTTGTGGCGTAAATATTAAGGGCATGGGGGGAATCGTGAGTGCTACGCAACAGCCAGTCTACATTGTGATTGAAGGCGTCATCGGGGTCGGGAAGACGACGCTGGCGCGTTTGTTGCAGCCACGTTTTCAGGCTTCGCTGGTGTTGGAGGCCTTTGAAGAAAATCCCTTCCTTTCCGACTTTTACGCCGATCGCGCCCGCTATGCGTTTCAGACCCAGATTTTTTTCCTGCTCAGCCGGTATCGTCAACAACAGGCAACCCAGCAACAGGCTTCCCAAACCAGCGTGATTGCCGATTATTGTTTTGAGAAGGATCGGCTTTTTGCACGTTTAAATCTTGTTGGCGACGAGTTGACCATGTACGAGCGCCTTTACGAGGCTTTGGCGGAAAAGATCCGCCAGCCGGATTTGATGGTGTATCTGCGCGCCGACACGGATACGTTGATGGCACGCATTGCGATGCGCGACCGGCCTTATGAGCGTGGCATGGATCGCGCCTACATCGAAGCGTTGCGTCAGGCCTACGATCGTTTCTTCCAGGACTACACGGCTGCACCGCTGTTGGTCATTGAGGCCGCGCAGTTCGATTTTGTGCGCTACAGTGCCCATCTGGAGAGCATCGAAGCGCAAATCCGTGCCGCCCTGGCAGGGGTGCGCCAGCCCAGCCTGCCGATCGAGATGCCTCCTTTACCCGCGCCCGCCTGGCGTCCCGTGACCCAACAGGTCACCCCTTCACGCATCGAGGCGCTGAACTGGGAGGCGGTGTGCGATTTTATGGCGCTCAGCGCTGCGGTAGGCCAGATCGGCGGGGCGATGATGCAGCAGCCTCCGCTGGGACCAGAAGGGGCGAGCGAGGCGATGCGCACGGGCGTGGCACGGGCGGCACAGGTACTCCAGGTTCTGGCACAACGCTTGGGCCTTCCTTCCCCGTGGAAAGAGCTGTAACGCTGCGGGGGTGTGAAGGCGAGGAGGGGGGTGTGGATGTGACGTATGAGACGGTGCTGACAGATATTTTAAGAACGATTACAGGGTATCTCGGCTTACCCGCTGGAGGCGTGCTTTGTCATGACGACGGGTGCACTTTGCATGTCTATGGCCCTGATGCCTCCCAGACCTGGTGTTCCCACTGGCAACGCCAGGCCGACGCTTACACGCAGATCCAGGTGCTCCCAGGCGCTGAGCTGGGCACTCCGGATGCCCCGGCGCGCTTGTTGCTCTTGCCCCTTGCCTTCCGCGAGTACACTTCGGACCGCTACATGATGATGATTCCCCTGCCAGAGGATTTCGAGTTGACGCCAGAGCGCGTGGAGGCCCTGCAGGCGCTGGCGAATCTGACCGCGCCCGCTTTGATCGGGGCGCGTGCCCTGATCGAGTCGCAACGGCGCCTGGTGCGCCTGGAAGCGGTGGCAACGGTAGGACGCGATGCGACGGTCCTGCTCGACCCCAACGATTTACTGCAGCGCGTGGCGCATCTCATCAGCGTGCAGTTTGGCTTCTATCACGTGGGCATCTTCCTTCTGGATGAGAAACGCGAGTATGCGGTGATGCGCGCTTCCAACAGCGAGGGGGGGCGGCGTCTCCTGGCCCTGGGGCACAAGTTGAAGGTGGGGGCTCAGGGCATGGTGGGCTACGTGGCGGCGACGGGTGAACCCCGCATCGCGCTGGATGTGGGCGCGGATGCAGTCCATTTTGCGAACGTTTTCTTGCCCCTGACGCGCTCCGAAATTTCCCTGCCCATGCGGCATCGCGGTGAGGTGTTGGGGGTGCTGGATGTCCAGTCTACGGAGGCGGGGGCTTTCTCGCCGGAAGATTTCACGGCTCTGCAAATCATGGCGGATCAGCTCGCCAATGTGCTGGTCAATGCGCGCCTCCACGAGACCTTGCAACGCCGCTTTGAGGAGACGCAATTGTTGCACGAGGTGATGCTGGAAGCTTCGGCCCTGCGCTATGAGGATGTGCTAGCGCGCGCGATGGCCCTGTTGCGGCAGCATTTACCTTTCCCGTACCAGGCCTTCCTGGCTCTGAATGCGGAGGGGGTGCTGGCGCCTCTGACGGCGGCGAGCGCCTGGCCTTTCCCGACCATGCCTCTGGCCGGTACGCCCTGGGCGGATGTGTGGGCCGGCATGCCCTTGTGGCTGACTGGGGACGCGGTCAGTGCGTGGTTGGGGCGCAATGTCCGTGAGCTGTATGCGGTGCCGATTCGGAGCGCCGGAGAGACGGCGGCGCTGTTCGTCCTGGCTGCGCCGCAGGCGGTGGCTCTGGAACGCGCTCAATTCATGCGTTTTTTGGAGTCCTTATCCACAGAATTAAGTGTGTTGCTGGATAATGCGCTTTTGTATGAGAAGAGCGTGCAAGCGGCTGAACGCCTGGAGCGGCTGGTGCGCGCCGGGCGCTTGATGGCGGCGGCCCGCTCCAGCGAGTCCATCGTCGAGTTGCTGGGCGACACGTTGCTCTCCGAATTAAGGACGCACATCGAAGTGGGGTTACTGGATGAGGAAGGGGCGCTGCAGCGCGTGTGGTGTTTGGGGGATAAGGTTTGTTCGGTCGAGACGGAGTCGCTGTTGCATGGTTTGCCGCTGGAGGCGCTGCTGAGTGAGGTGCAGCTCGCATCGCGCCTGGATGGGGCGCGCGTGCTGGCCCTGGCCGCCCAGCACGAGGTGCCCGCATCCACTATGGAACGTGTGCAGGAGGACCGGATTTATCGCTTCTATCCCTTGCGCACGGCTGGCGCGTGCCTGGGGGTGCTCTTGTTGGCTTTGCGGGAAGATGTTGCGGAGGCGCAGGAGGCCTGGCTGCAGGCCCTGGCCAATCAGACGGCGCTGGCTTTGGAGAACGTGCAGTTGCTCGAACGGTTGATGGCACAGGCAAAGGAGTTGCAACGCGCCTATGATGAAGCTCAGCATCTCAACGAGGTGCGCACGCAGATGCTCCAGAATGTCAGCCATGAGTTGCGCACGCCCATGGGCTTGATTGTGGGGTACGCTGAGATGTTGCAGGATGGGACACTGGGTGAGCTTTCGCCGCAACAGCAGCACGCGGTGGATGTGATTTATCAACGCGCCTCGGATTTGAACCGCATGATTCAGGGTTTGACGGCTTTCCACGGCGGCCTGCAACCGGAACGCATCGAGTCCATCGCTTTAAACCCCTTGCTGACGGAGATTATCAACGAATTTGCCAGCAGCGCGCGCCGACGCTCGATTTCCTTGAGCCTCTCTGTCCCCCTGGAATCGCCCTGGGTGCGGGGGGATCGCGCGCGCCTGCGCCTGGCGATTTCGCATCTGGTGGAAAATGCCATCAAGTTTAGCGAGCCCAACGATGAGGTGAAGATTTTAGCGTCTGTGCAAGGTGGCGAGGCGTTCATCAAGGTGGTGGATGAGGGGCCGGGGATTGCACCGGAGCAGTTGACGCGCATTTTCGAGCGCTTCTATCAGGTGGATGGCTCGATGCGGCGGCGGGTTGGCGGCATGGGCATCGGCCTGGCGCTGGTGTGGGAGATTGTGGAGGCGCACGGCGGCCATGTGACGGTGCAGAGCGAGCCGGGCGTGGGCAGCGAGTTCTGCATCTCTTTGCCGCTGGCGGAGTCGGAAAGCGTTTTTGCACCGTCTGAGTTACGCTCATAACCCAACACGCTATTCAGGGGGAAAAAGATTTATGAAAAAGTATTTCATCGCGATTGCCGGTAATATCGGGGCAGGCAAGACGACCCTGAGCACCCTGCTCAGCCAGCGCCTGGGTTTTGAGGCCTTCCTGGAAAGCGTCGCCGATAATCCGTATCTGGCCGATTTCTACGCAGACATGCAGCGCTGGAGTTTTCACTCGCAGATTTTCTTCCTGGCGCGGCGCTTGCTTCATCATCGCGAGTTGCTGGATCGCCCTAATTCCGTGATCCAGGACCGCACGGTGTACGAAGATGCGGAAGTCTTTGCGCGCAATTTGTATTTGCAGGGCTACATGCACGAGCGGGATTATCTCACGTATCACGAGCTTTACGAAGCGGTAACGGCCATTTTGCCCCCACCGGATCTGGTGATTTACCTGCGCGCTTCGGTGGATACCTTGTTATCCCGCATTCAGCAGCGCAACCGCTATTACGAGCGCCAGATCCCGCGGGATTATCTGGAGCAGCTCAACAAGCTCTACGAGGAATGGGTCCAGCATTTCTCTTTGTGCCCCGTGTTGACGGTCCCCGTTGACCGGCTGGATTTTGTCGCCAACGGCGAGCATTTGAACTTGCTCACCCAGCGCATTCGTGAGCGACTGCAGGGTAAGGAGGTCGTGAGCTTTGACTGACGCCCCTTCGTTAACCTTTCGTGAGATCAGGCGACGCTTATCCAAAGCCCGCGTCGCCACGGCGTGTCAACGGGCGGTGTTGGATGTGTTGCCTGTGGCCGCCTTGATTTTGGGGATGATGTACGGGGGCCTGGCAGTGTCGCATGCGCTGCTGCTGGATGCGCCCACGGGGCCCGTGTTGAGCGTGACGGCGGGGGTGAGCGCGCTCCTTTTGCTGGGTCTGTGGCGTCTGGCGCAGCGTGGGGCTTTTTCCCTGCGCCATGCCCATCCGCTGAGTCTGGCCCTGGTGCTGGTAGTGCTCATCAATAGCGCCTTGCATCTTTACCTGACCAGGGATATTAAACACAGCACCAACTTTATGTTGCTCATCACCGGCACGGGCTTTTTGCTGCTGGTGCCCGCCTGGTACGCCGCGGCTTTGAGCTTGACGCTGGCCGTGTGGGCCGGGCTGGTGATCGGCATCGGGGCGAGTGGGGATACCCTCCACTACCTTTATGCCGTTGGGATGGCGAGTATCCTTTCGGTGGTGGTCTTGATCGGACGCTATCGTTTGACGGTGCGCCTGGAAGCTTTCCGCTACCAGGACGAACAGCGGGAGGAGATGTTACGCGCGTCCCTGCAGGCGTCGCGGGCGTCTGAGGCGACCCTATCGCGCCTCATCGAGGCGACGCGCCTCCTGGCCCAGCCCATGGGACGTGAAGCATTGCTGGATTGGGTGCTGGAGCGCTTGAAAACCCTGCTGCCCTATGATAACGCCGTGCTTCTGCTCGGCGGTAGCGACGTGATGACGCTGGAGGCCTGGCGCGGCGCGGTCGAACCTCCTGCCGGTGCGCAAATGAAAGTCTATCTCGGCGATAACCCTATCTTGCAAGAGGTTTTCCACGGACGCAAGCCAGTATTGGTCAACCTGCAGCCTTTGCCGGCCTACTGGCTTACGGTGATCAGCGATCCAGCATGCCAGAGCTGGCTGGTGGCTCCGCTCTTTTCCGGCGGTACGGCGGTGGGGCTGTTGATTCTGGGAAGTCGTAAACAGATGCAGTACGGGGCCGAGGAACTGCGCCTGCTTTCCGCTTTTGCGGATTATGCGGCAGCCGCTATCCATAACACCTTGCTGGTCAACTGGACGCAGCAAGCGCTGGCCCGCCTCTCTTTCCTGTACGAGGCCACGCGCACGCTCAGCACCATCCTGGATACGAATAAGATTTTGGAGACCCTGATGACCCTGGCCTACGAACAAATCCGCCCGGAAGCCATTTCCATTGCCCTGGCGCAGCCGGATGGCAGCCTGGTCTTCAAGGCGGCCGCGGGGGGCGCTGGGGATAAGATCATCGGCATGCGGGTACCCAAAGGGCGCGGCCTGGTGGGGTGGGTGGCCCAGCAAGGTGAACCGGTCTGGGTGCCGGATGTGGCCAATGATCCGCGTTTCTACGGCGTTGTGGACAAACAAACCGGCTTTGCCACGCAATCCATCTACGCCTTGCCGGTCTGGATGGGGGATGAGGTCATTGCCGTCCTGGAGATGATCAATCCGCGCCCGGAAACGGACATCACGGAACTGCGGGATACGATGCTCGCCCTGGCTTCGCTGGCAGCTTCGGCCCTGCACAACGCGCGTCTGTTTGAACAGGTGCGCCGCGCCGAGCAGCGCTACCAGAATCTGTTTGATATGAATATCGCTCCCGTCCTCGTGTTCGATGGGCAGGGCCGCCTGCTGGAGGCCAATCTCGCCGCGCGGAACTTGTTCGGCGCAACTTTACAAAAGGGGGATGAGATCTTCCCGGTCTTGCAGCTCACGTCGGAGCGCTTCTTCCAGCTCGCGGCGGAGCTGGCGGCGGGGCAGCAGCCGGTCTGGGAGTTTTCGCTCTCCACGCCCCAGGGCGTCAGAGTGTTGGAATGCCACCTCACGTACCTCAGGGACTACGGTGGGCAGGATGTCTACCAGTGGATGGGGCATGATGTGACGGAGCGCGTCCAACTGGAGGAAATGCGCTCACGCCTCAATCACATGATTGTACACGACCTGCGCAATCCGCTAGGCGTGATCCGCACCAGCCTGGACATGCTGGCGGAGTGTGCTTCGGGCGATTACGGACAATGGCAGGGCGCGATGGAGCTGGCGCGGCGCAGCCTCAACCGCATGAGCGATATGATCGAAAACATGCTGGATACCGCGCGCATGACCCAGGGTAAAACTAACCTGATCCTGGAACCCGTCATCCTGGCCGAGCTGCTGAAGGACGTCAACGATGCCGTGCAGCACGCCGCCATGTACCGGCGCCAGCAGATTGTGATGGAAGTGGACAGCACCCGGCCTGAGCTGATGGCCAATCGCTCCTACCTGCGGCGCATTCTCGTCAATTTACTGGATAACGCGATCAAATTCTCTCCCGCCGGCACCACCATCCGCTTGCGAGTTGACGAAGATGAAGCAGCGGGTGCCTGGCGTTTCGCCGTTTCGGATCAAGGTCCCGGCGTGCCTTCCGAAGAACGGGAAGCCATCTTCGATGCCTATGTGCGTGGACGCGCGCAGAAGCATGAAAAGGGCGTCGGCCTGGGCCTGGCTTTCTGCAAGCTGGCGGTAGAGGCCCATGGGGGGCGCATTTGGGTGGAAAGTCAGCCAGGTCACGGCGCCACCTTCATCTTTACGCTGCCCTTTCACCCTTCCGCCGGAGAGAAGTCCGCTTAGAGGAGAGTAAGCATGGGAGACCGTCTGTACTATACCGACAGCTACCTGTTGACCTTTGCCGCTCACATTGAGGCCCTGCGTGAGACGGAACGCGGTCCGGCGGTGTGCCTGGACCAGAGCGCCTTTTACCCAACCTCAGGCGGGCAGCCCCATGATACCGGCTTTTTGAACGATGTGCCTGTCCTGGATGTTTGGGAAGATGAGGAAGGGGCTGTCTGGCACCTGCTGGCCGCCCCGTTGCCTGTTGGGAGCGCGGTCAGCGGGCGCATTGACGCCGCGCGCCGCGCTGACCATCGCCAGCAGCACACCGGCCAGCACCTGCTTTCCGCTGCTTTTTTGCGCCTTTACGCGGCCCCCACCGTCAGCTTTCACATGGGGCACGAGCTGAGCACCATTGACATCGAGCGAGCTTCGCTCTCCTGGGAAGAAGCCTTCGCGGTAGAAGATGAGGTCAACCGTGTGATTTGGGAAAACCGCGCCGTGACGGTTCACCTGGTGGCTCCGGAGGACGTGGGGCGCTTTCACCTGCGCCGTCTGCCCCAGGTGACGGGGACGGTGCGCATCATCGAGGTGGCGGACTATGACGCCAACCCCTGCGGTGGGACCCACGTGCGCCAGACAGGCGAAATCGGCCTGTTAAAAATTGTGGGCCTGGAACGCTACAAGGGCGGCATGCGCGTGAGCTTCGTGTGTGGCGGACGAGCCTTGCGCGCCTATCGTCAGACCCTGCAGCGCATCCAGCAGGTGAGCCTGGCCCTCACCGTGGGGCAGGAGGAAGTCCCTGCCGCCGTCGCCCGCCTGCAGGAAGAGGCCAAAACCCTCCGGCGCGAGCTGGGCCAGGCCAGAGAGACGCTGCTCACCTACGAAGCGGACGCCCTGTGGGAAGCCACCCCGGCTTCCGAGGGGCGCAAGCTGATCCGCGCCTACTGGCCGGAGCGCAGCTTTGACGACGCGCGCTTCATCGCTGGCCGGCTACGTCAACGCCCGCGGACCTGCATCCTGCTGGCCTGTGGCCCGGCCCATGATGCCAAATTCATCTGCAGCCGCAGCGATGATTGGGATGGCCTGAATGCTGGCGCCCTTTTGCGCGCCTTGTTGGGCGAACTGGGTGGCAAAGGCGGCGGATCCCCCCAGGTGGCGCAGGGAGGCGCCTCCGTGCCCGACGCGGCGCGCATTGCAGAGGCGCTGGCGCGCTTCACTGTTTGATTCAACAAGCCTGGAGTTTCTGACGGGAGCGGATTATGCAGCAGATTGCAGAAGGACTTTACGTAACATCGGATCTGGCCCCCTATCACGTGGGCATCATCGAAACCCCTGGCGGCGCTTTGCTGGTGGACATTCCCTTGCAGGAGACCGCGCGCCGGGACTGGCTGCAGGAGGTGCGCGCGCGGTATGGGCATGTGCGCGCCGTGGTGCTCATGGACGCGGCGCCCGAACGCATCTTCGCTGCCGTCGGGTGTACGCTACCGATCCTGGCCGGCGAGGCCACCTTGCGACGCATTGACGCCTTGCGCGCGGATGAGCGCGTGTGGGGAGAATTTGTCGGCATGTACGCGCGCCGTTTTGGGCTTGAACCGGACGAATACGCCAAACGCTTCCCCGCGCGGGTCAGCCTGGCCGTGCACAAGCGCGCGACCTTGCACTGGCGTTCTCAGCCCATCACCCTGGAAAGCGTCACCGGCGGCCCGCATCCAGGCAGCGTGTGGGTCTGGCTGCCCGACGTGCGCGTCCTGTGGACAGGCGACACCGTGATCGTGGGCGAGCCGCCGCTCTTCGCGCCGGAGCAGTCCTGGGAGGATTGGGAAACGCTGCTGCGGGAGGTCAGCCGTCGGCCCGTGGCGCGCATCGTGCCTGGGCGTGGAGCGACCAGCGCCTTCAGCGGGGAGCTGGAAACCCTGCACGAGTTTCTGCGGGCCTTGCAGCACACCGCCCAACGCCTGGCCCGCGCCTCCACCCTCTCCATGAGCGAGTTACATCGCGCTGCTCACGACCTGCAGCAGGGCTTTTTCCCGCACCTGGAAGCGCGGTCCGAAGCCGCCTTGCGCCTGCGCGCGCTGCTGGAATGTCAGGTGACGCGCTATCGTGAGCAGACCTGTGGCGACTTGCCGTAATCCCGCTTGTGGCTTGAATATGCACCGTCGGGGCGACCCTTGCGGTCGCCCCTGGGGCGGGGGTAAACCCCATAGACATCAAGCTAACGCATCCTGGCCCGGAGTAAATTGCCCATCATCCTGGGATCGCGGACGTCCCGTCCGCACAAAACCCTGGGGAGATCACCCTGGGATCGCGGACATCTTGTTCGCACTGTGGATTTTACATTTCCTCGTAACTACTCAGCCATAGCGATTGCAATCGCCTCTGATGGGCTTGTTGCCTGGCGTCCCTGCCCCCTAAAAAGGGGGGACGGTGGCCCGCTAAGGCGAGATACCCGTAGGGGCGGGATTTATCCCGCCCGGGGGGTCGGGACAAGCCCTGGGCAGGGACGAGCCCTGGCCCCCACAGCAGGCGCGGTTTTAATCGCTAGCCAATAAGCCTCGGTGAGCAGTTACCCTCATCGTAGATAGAAGGCCCGGCTTTCCGCCGGAAGAGATTGAAGCTAACGCACCCAGGTCGTTGCTCGATCCTGCAATATCGAGCGTCCCTGCCTGGATTTTTTAAAAATCTTAGCGCCCTTGCCGCTTTGTGTGAATGTCTTAAGTTTCCTCAAGGTAGGCCAGCAGATGCGCCAGCGCGGCCAGCGCCGAGGCGCGCTGATTCGCCACCCGCGACCCCGTCCAGCGGTGCTCCCAGACCCGCGTTTCCGTCTGCGTCGCCAGCCCGATGTAGACCAGGCCCACGGGCTTTTCTGGCGTCCCTCCGCTCGGCCCGGCGATGCCGGTCACGCTGAGCGCCACGTCCGCCCCCAGGAGACGCCGCACGCCCTGCGCCATGGCCATGGCGCAGGGCGCGCTCACGGCTCCATAGCTTTCCAGCACCTCTCCCGGCACCTCCAGCAGGCCTTGCTTGATGGCGTTGGCGTAAGCGATCACACCGCCCAGAAAATAGGCCGAGCTGCCCGGCACGCGCGTGATGAGATGTCCCAACAAGCCGCCGGTGCACGATTCTGCCACAGCGAGCCCCCATCCCCTTTGCATTAAAGCTGTACCAACCTGCCGGGCCAGACGCATACGCTTAGAAATTCACCGGACGACGCCCGATGTTGTTGAAAAACTCCTGGCGTGTGGCCAGGTTCTCGCGGAAAATGCCGAGCATGGCACTGGTGACCATGCGCGCCTGCGCCTTCTTCACGCCGCGCATCGCCGAACACATGTGCAGCCCCTCCATCACCACCGCGACCCCTTGAGGATGCAGCGTTTCGTTGAGGAATTCGGCAATCTGTTGCGTCAGGCGCTCTTGCACCTGCAGCCGACGCGCGAACATCTCCACGATGCGCGGGATTTTGCTCAGGCCGATCACCTTGCCGTTGGGGATATACGCCACGTGCGCGCGTCCCAAAAACGGCAGCAGGTGATGCTCGCACAGGCTGTAATACTCGATATCCTTCACCACCACCATCTGATCGTAAACCACGTCGAAAATCGCATCATTGATGAGCCGTACCGGATCCACATGATAACCGGCGGTCAGCTCCTCGTACATGCGCGCCACGCGCGCCGGCGTGCGTTGCAGCCCCTCGCGGTCGGGATCCTCGCCGATGTTCTCCAGGATGGTGCGCACCGCGCACTCAATGCTGGTACAGCAGGCATCGGCCTCCATGTCCAGCAATTCGTTGCGGAAGACATCGTAAGTGTTGGGGTTAACATCAGGTCTGGGTGGCATATCGTCCTCCTCAGTTGAAATAGTTTACAGCTCCAGTTCCGTTTTGACCATGCCCTCGTGCGGAAGGGCATCCGCGATGGCGCGCAGCGTCTGTCCGGTGACGGGGTGGAGCCGTTCCGGGGCCAGATCCGCCAGGGGCACTGCGACGTGCGCGTAGCGCAGCATGTCCGGGTCAGGGATGGCGCGCGTCCCCAGGGTGAGCACGGCGTCATCAAACAGCGCGATATCGAGATCAATGGTGCGCGGGGCGAACTTATCCGCGCTGCGTTCGCGGTGCAGGGCGGCCTCGATGGGCAGCAGCACCTGCGTTTTCAGCGCCTCCGCCTCCAGCGGAGTGACGAGGCGTACCGCCGCGTTAAGGTAGCGTGGCTGGGGCTGCGTTCCCACCGGTGCCGTCTCGTAAACGGGCGAAACATCCAGCACTGTGCAGCGGCCCGCCAGCATGCGCACTGCGGCGCGCAAATTCAGCTCTGGGCTCAGGTTAGAGCCTAAGGTGATGAAGACCTCATGCCGTGGCGGCAGATCCGCGCGCGTACGGGTCAGGTCCACGCCCACGGAGCGCGCGAAGCGCAGCGCGCCCGGCTTTTCCACGCGCACCTGCACGCTCTCCACCCGCTCATCGAGCAGCGCCAGCCAGGCGATTTCCTGGGCCAGCGTCTCCACCAGGTAAAAACTCGACGCTTCGACCAGGCGGATGATGCGCTTGGTCAGGGTGCGGTAGTTCACCGTATCCTCAACCGCGTCCGTCGTACCGGCGCGGCTGAGGTCCGCTTCCAGCGTGAGGTTGATGAGCACATCCTGCGGTTTGCGGCGCTCTTCGGGATTGAGGCCGATCAGGGTGCGCAGGGCCAGATCGTGAATATGGATGCGGTCGCGGCTCACAGCTCCTCACCTCCCGTGACGAAAAGCAACTCCCCCGTGACGAAATCCGCTTCCAGCAGGTAGAGCATCGCGCGCACAATATCCTGCGGGCTGCCGATGCGTTGTAGCGGGATGCCGGTGGATTTGGCGAGCAGATAACTGGCATCTTTGCCGGGTGGGGGTAAAATCATGCCCGGTGCGATAGCGTTCACGCGGATCGTGGGGGCCAGGGCCTGGGCTAGGCTGCGCGTCATGGCGATGAGGCCGGCTTTGGTCAGCGTGTAGGCCACGTGATCCGTACCGGGGCGCACCCCGCGCCAGTCAGCTATGTTGACGATCGCCGCCTCACGGTGTGGGTCCAGGCGTGCAAAGGCCTGGCTGAGGAAAAACGGTGCTTTGAGGTTGATGGCGAAGTGTCGCTCCCAGTTGGCCTCGTCCGTGCTCTCCCAATCGCCCGGCTCGAAAATCGCCGCACTGTTGATGAGGATGTCAGGGCGACCGAATCCCGCCGTCACCTGGGCCATGATCTGTTGCGGAGCTTCCGGCTGGCTCAAATCGCAGGCCAGGGCATACCCCTCCATGCCCAGGGCCGCGATCTGCTGCAGCGTTTCCGCCGCGGCCTCACGTGAGCGATGGTACGTGAAAGCGACCCGGACGCCCTTTTCGGCCAGCCCCAGGACCAGTGCCCTGCCCAGTCGAACCGCTCCCCCCGTCACCAACGCGGTACGTCCTTGTAAGTTCATGGGTCACCTCCTGTGTGGAATGAGGGTATTATAGCCGAATCAAGGGGGAGTCAATGGGGTGCCTGATAGTTGTACGGGCCATGTTGCCCTGAGATGACTTATTGTTGGTCCAGGAAAAGCCTGACCTGATGCCCCCCTTGACTTACCTTCCGCCTTGCGGTAGAATGGAACGCATGAAAGAGCAAATCCGCAAGCGACTTGGAACGTTAAGCGAAGCTTTTCTGAGCGTCTTGGCGCGTTACGGCGGGCACCTCGGCTTGATGCTGGGGGTGCTCCTGATTGCCCTACTCAGTAGCGGGGCGGTGCTTTCGCAAGCGCCGACCCCGTCCGAACTGTCGCTCCTGGAGAGCGCCCCGGCCCCTGTTCCGTTGCCAACGCCTGCCTCGACCGGGGACATGGATGCCTTGACCATCACGCGCCAGGCCCTGCCACGCACTGCTATTCCCGACCGGCCCCGTGGGGAGGTTTTCGTCTACACGGTGCAGGATGGCGATACCGTTTACAGCATTGCTGCCAAATTTGGCTTGCAGCCCGAAACGATTGTTTGGGCTAACCGTGAGGTGTTGCAGGATTCCCCCTGGATGATTGAACCCGGTCTGCCTCTCTACATCCTGCCCGTGGATGGCGTCTATCACGTCGTCGAGGAAGGGGATACCTTGTTCGGTGTGGCGTTGCGCTATGGCGTCACCCTGGAAGCACTTTACAACTACTGGAACGATGTGGCTCCGGATAAACCTTTGCAGATTGGTCAGTTACTCGTGGTCCCCGGAGGAAAGGGGCCCACAGTGGCCTGGAAGCCTACGCCTCCACCTTCAACGGGCACGTATCGCCCTGGCACGGGCTCCGCTTCGGCCAGTTATGGGAGCTGCGGCAATGTTTCGGTTGTTGGACCGGGGGCAACGGGCACCTTCATTTTGCCGACCGGCTCACGTTTCGTGTCTGGCTGGACCTTCCACGATCCGCGCAAGCCGACGCACATCGGCCTGGATTACGGCCTGCGGCTGGGCGACCCTGTCTATGCAGCGGATAACGGCGTGGTGATTTTCGCCGGCTGGGGCGGTGGTTACGGCAACTTGGTCAAAATTAACCACGGCAACGGCTACGTGACCTATTACGCCCACCTGGATCAGATCTGGGTAAACTGCGGTGATCCGGTGTATCAGGGCACGGTCATCGGCCTGGGCGGCACGACGGGCAACTCCACCGGGCCGCATCTACATTACGAGATTCGCTACAACGGCGTGCCACAGGATCCGCGGCTCTACGAGCCGTGATGGGCAAGGGGCTTTGTTCAGATCGGGCGCAGCTCAAGCTGCGCCCGATAGCTTTCCCTCACACCTCTGGTTTGGAGTGCTCCCTTAGCCGTCCGCGCGTCTTTTCGTCCAGCTCGGCCCACCGGTTGATGGGCAGTTCGATCACCGCCAGCGCCGCCGTTTTGAGGGGAACGGCCTCTTTTACCAGACTGGCCAGAAACTCCTCGATTTCCGGGTTGTGACCGACAAGCATCACCCGCTGGTAGCGTTCCAAAAGGGCGCGTGCAACCTGGCGATAGCTGATTGCATCCGTGCGGTACAGGGCGGGACGGGTAAGCACATAGCCCCGGTATCCGCTGGCCTGGGCCACGGCGTATGCCGTCTGCTGGGCGCGCAGCGCGTGCGAGGCCAGAATCAAATCCGGTACCCAGTCGTGTTCGCGGAGCCACGTGCCGACGAGCGGTGCCTGCGCCTCTCCCCGCGCGTTGAGGGGACGGTCCAGATCGTCCAGCTCGGCATCCTCCCAACTGGATTTGGCATGGCGAAGCAACAGCAGGTATTTCATGACTTACCTCCTTGGGTCAATCTCGCGGGGTCACCCTAGGTTGCAGGGGCGCCCCGTGCGCATCACGTTCACGTACCCTGGCTATTGATTGACGGTAAAAACGGCTTGAATTATGCGGCTTTACTCTGGCGAAACGTAACTGCCTACTCATAGCGATTGAAATCGCCTCTGATGGGCTTATAGCCGGGCGTCCCTGCTCCCTGTAGTCCCCCCTAAAAAGGTGGGACGGTGGCCCGCTAAGGCGAGCGGATACCCGAAGCGTAGCGAAGGGTACGGTCGCCTGGGCAGGGACAAGCCCTGTCCCTACAGCAGGCGCGGTTTTAACCGCTAGCCAATAAACCTCGGTGAGCAGTTACAAATTTTAAAAAATCTTTGTGTCTTTGTGGCTTTGTGTGAATTTCTTAAGCCGATGAGACAAGGTAGGTAGTTACAAAAATTCACTTTACGCAAAGGAGGGTAACCTATGAGCATTGCCGATTACATCAAATCCGCCGATTGGAAAGCCGAAAAGCACGCCCCCGTCATCGAGCTGCCGGAGAGCGTGCAGGCCAACACTCGCTTCATGGTCACCGTGAGCGTGGGCAAAGAAATCCCGCACCCCAACACCACCGAGCACCACATCCGCTGGATCGAGGTGTACTTCTACCCCGAAGGTGACAAATTCATCTACCACGTCGGACGCTTCGACTTCGCCGCCCACGGGGAAGCCGTCGCCGGTGCCAACCAGGGCCCGGTCTACACCGAACCCATCGCCACCTTCGCCATGAAAATCGCCAAACCCGGCAAACTCGTCGCCATGGCCTACTGCAACATCCACGGCCTCTGGCAGAGCGAAGCCGACATCACCCTGAGCGAGTAAAACCCATCGCGCTGGCCCTCTGGAGCCTCCAGGGGGCCAGTCAACCTCATCAACGGGAAAGGAGCCACCAATGGACACCCCCTCCCTCTTGCTAGACCTGCTCATCCAGGCCGCGCAGGACGAACACGCCGCCATCATCCAATACCTGCGCCACGCCTACCTGATGGGCGAAGGCGAACTCGCGGGCGAAATCGAAGCCATCGCGCGCGAAGAAATGCGCCACTTCTGGATGGTCTCGCGCTGGATCATGCGCCTGGGCGGCCAACCCACCGCCGAACGCGGCTTCACCGACCTGGCCGGCGCGGACCCCGTCACCTGGATGCAGCGCGACATCGCCGCCGAAGAGCGCGCCATCGCCCACTACGAACGCATCCTCGCCATCGCCACCGATCCCGACCTGCGCGCCGACATCACTTACATCCTGGAAGACGAGCGCACCCACCACGGCGAATTCAGCGACTACGCCGCCGAACTGCAGGCCATGCCGGCGGAAGCCCCCGCGGAAAGCGCCGCCCCGGCGCCAGCTGCCAGCGCAGCAGACATCGCCGCCCTCAACTGGGCCATCGCCCACGAATACGGCGCCCTGCTTCAATACCTCATGCACACCTTCGCCACCGAAGAACACACCGAAATCGGCTGGCAACTCAAAATGCAGGCCATCAACGAAATGCAACACATGGGCTGGCTCAGCGAGGAACTCACCGCCATGGGACACGACATCCCCCTCACCCCGCATCCCGTGCAGCGGCCCGCCTCCCCCGGCGCCATGCTCGAAGCCAACATCGCCCTGGAGCAAAACACCGCGGCGACCTACAACGCCCACCTGCAGCGCGTCACCTCGCCCAAAATTCGCGACCTGATGCAACGCATCGAAAAACAAGAAACCTACCACGCCGCCCTCTTCAAGCGCCTGCTCAAAACCCTTGGGCCGCGCAGCAAGGGCTGGACCGTGGGCAGCCTGAAAGGAAAGGAGTGAACCCATGGAACAAATCCTGATGCGCGAAGCTTCCCCCCTGACTGCAGAACAATGGGCCGCCATTGACGCCATCGTCAACCGCACCGCCGCCTCCATCCTGGTGGGGCGACGCATCGCCAGCCTCTACGGCCCGTTGGGCTTTGGCGCCTACGTCGTCCCCCTCTACACCTACACCCACGAAGGCGGCGCCGTCCACGCCAAACTCCAGCGCCAGCTCCCCTTCAGCACCATCGAACACGACTTCACCATCACCGTGCGCGACCTGGAGCAATTCAACAGCGGCCTCCCCTTCGACCTCACCCCGGCAGCGGCAGCCGCCGCCGCCTGTGCCCAGGCCGAAGACCGCCTCCTCCTCCATGGCGATCCGGAGCGCAGCCTGGAAGGCCTGCTCAACGCCAAAGGTGTGCGCAAACTCCCCCTGGGCAACTGGGACGAGAGCGGCGCCGCCGTCCAGGCCGTCGGTCAAGCCGTCGCCCAACTCATGGCCGACGGCTACTTCGGCCCCTTTGCCGCCGTCGCCCATCCCCTGCGCCTGGTCCAACTCCAGCGCGTCTATGGTGGGCGCGGCATCCTGGAAAGCGAACTCATCGAGCGCCAACTTGGGGGTGGCCTTTACACCTCGCCCGTCATGCCCATGGACCAGGTCATTGTCCTCTCCACCCAACCCCACTACCTGGACATCGCCATCGGGCAAGACCTGGTCACCGCCTACGTCGAGACCACCAACCTGGAGCACCGTTTCCGCGTCTTCGAGACCCTGGCCCTACGCCTCAAGCAACCGCAAGCCATCGCCATCCTGGGCTAAGGGATGTCCGTCGCGCCGCGGGGAGGTAGCCCCGCGGCGTTTTCTTTGGGGGATGAAAAGGGGCCGCACGTCGCCCGCGCCGCACGGTGATCCGCCGTGCCTTCCCGCCCCCCAGGGACGAGCAGCGCCTCCGTCCGTCATGCCGTAGGGCCGCCCCTCGCAGTTGCACCGGGCCGACCCTCGTGGTTGCACCGGGCCGACCCTCGTGGTTGCCCCAAGGCGGGGGCCAACCCCGTCCTACGCGGGCACCCCAGGGAGGTTGTTCCGTCTAGAGACGTTGCAATGCAACGTCTCTAGTGCTTAGTTAGACAATATTTTACTTTTTCGCATGTAGTGGTAAACTGTGTTGTATGGGCAAACATACGCATATCG